>Ga0316578_10000870_pt1 | contig 11341 bp, 6 predicted proteins | sample J0NA_2_FD_203076 | JGI IMG/M metagenome (GOLD analysis project Ga0316578, IMG submission 203076) | Rhizosphere microbial communities from salt marsh grasses in Alabama, United States - J0-2_160517rDrC | ecosystem: Host-associated > Plants > Roots > Rhizosphere | place: USA: Alabama | collected...
GCTCATTTTAGGCATTTTAGGCACTTCTCACTTTAGAACACCTTTGTAACTTTTTTCCTCTGTCTTCGAAGATGAGCTGCTAATTTTGAGATAGGCTCTAGTTACGTATAACTTAAACTTTTGAAAAGTTCGGAATCAACGTTTTGCCCAAAGCATTTATCAGTGAGGGCTTGGGAAGATCGAAATAAACACCATATTCCGGGCCCCGCTGGCAATCGATTCCCCGGACAAATAAATAAAAAACGCCGCCAAAATCGGATGCGTAACGAAAACCGGGATTGCGCAGCCGCAAATATTGACTCAGCGCCAGCACATAAAAATGGTACTGCAGAACGTAAAAATGTTGCTGCATCGCAGCCTGCAGCGCTGCCTGATCATAGCTGTCAATGGTTGGGCCGAGATAGTTGGATTTCCAATCCACCAGATAAAACCGGTCCTGGTGCCTGAAAACCAGATCTATGTAACCTTTCATAAAGCCGGTGACCGGATGGAAAGCGAATTTTCCGATTCGGTCCGGCAATTTCTCTCCGCTGTCAAAGCGGCTGTGTTTTTTGAATACGGATCGCAGCTTTTGCGGTGTAATTCGATTTAACGGGAAATAAAACTCCATCTCATTGACCCGCTGTTCGAATGAAATTGAAGATAGCGCCAGTTCCGATTGGGCCGGACTTAAAGAAACCGTCAGAACATGGGCCATCGTCTCGCAAACGATATCATGCCAGGTGCTGTCAAAACCGTAAGCTTGCAGTCCGCTTCGAACAGTCTCGCTTAAAGCTTGAGCCGAATAGTCGGTGTAATCCAGATGCTCGAGTATATCATGGAAAAAATTGCCGGCACGCGTACCTTTAGGAAACCCAAAAATATTGTCATGCTTGCGGGGCTCCCGGGGATCGATCCAAACTTCGGCTGTGCCTTCCAGGTGTCTGAAAAGGTCGCCAAGGGCGTCGCGGTCGGGCTGATCAATATCGATAATACGCCGTGATACCAGCGAGGAGTAACTTGAAACCTGCCAGGTATGATCGATATTACCCTGAAATTCGCGAGCCATCATTGGATCTGCAGTGCCCGGCTGTTCAAAAAAATCGCAGTCCGAAGGTGCAGGCAATGTCTTTACCTCAATACTGCCCTCTGATTTTTTTAGCAGTCGATCTAATTCAGCGATCCGATCTTCATCCGATTTGGGCCTCACCTGTTTTTGCAGTTCACCGACAATATCTTCTGAGCGATCATCGATTTGCGGGCCCCCGGCGGTATGCAGCAGATACGCCAGAGCCGAAGATTCGGCAGAGTTGATGTTGCCCCATGCCAGATAGCATTTTGATTTTGCGCGGGTTAAGCCGACATATAACAGGCGAATATTTTCGGCCAGCAACTCATTCTGGGCCTGAATGAGATTTAAGTCACGAGAATCCGAGCCCAGATCCAGTGTCAGGCTCTGGTCACCATCGTCTTTGCCCTGTTGATGGAAAATAATTTCAGGGTCCTTTACCAGTGACCCTTCCCAGCCATAAGGGCAAAACACCACCGGATATTCAAGGCCCTTGCTTTTATGGAGGGTCACAATTTTGATAGCGTCTTCATCACTTTCAAGCCGCAGTTGATGTTCTTCAAGGCGCGGCGTTTGCGGGTCCCGCTGTTGCGCCAGCCATTTTAAAATTCCGCTAATGCCCAAATTTAACCGGGTGTCTTCCTGATGGATGATCTCTGCCAGGTGAAGCACGTTGGTTAACTGCCGTTCCCCATCCTGAAAGGACAGAAGACGCTGCCGGATTTTCTCCCGGCTCAATACCATTTGGAACATCCGCATAAACCCGGATTGTTGCCACACCTGAAAATATTCCCGGAAGCTTGCCAGTCGGTGTTCCCACTGCTGAACGTCCAGCCTCTCGCAAAGCAGGTCTTCTCCCCCGGCGCCCATCATGTTCATTGCCAGGGCCGCTTTGAGAAAGCCCGGGTTATCCGGCTCTGAGATGCTGAGTAAAATTTTTTCGATCTGCATGGCTTCATGCGAATCAAAAATGTTACCGGTGCTGTAAAGAACCGATGGCAAGCCTTTGGCGGATAAGCGCTCTTTGACCTGCTGGGCCTGCCGGTTGGTTCGCACCAGCACAGCAATATCACCCGGCTGCCAGGCAGCGGTTTTTTCAGCAACGATTCGACAGATCTCTTCCGCCACCGCTGCGGCGATCAGCCTTATCGCTTCGGTTTTATTGACAGGCTTATTTCCATCTGCGTGCACCCGTGAATCCAGATACCATATCGTTAAAGGTATTTCATTTTCTTTGGACGCATTTGTGTCTTGAATTCCGGGACTGGCATTTTCAAAAGGGATCTCTTCAAAAAGAAAAGGCGTTTTCAAATTTGAAAAAAGGGCATTGACGGCGGTAATCAGATGCGGGTTGGAGCGCCAGTTTCTGGTGAGTGTAAATTTCTCCTGTGCATGCCGGGCCGCCTTCAGATAGGAAAAGATGTCTGCCCCCCGAAAACTGTAAATGGCCTGCTTGGGGTCACCGATCATAAACAGCAGACTGTCTTCTGCCGAAAATAACCGGGAGAAGATTTCGTATTGCACGTCGTCGGTATCTTGAAATTCGTCCACCAGAGCGGCTTTATACTTCTGACGGATAGCGGCTGCAAGGGGATTGCGCTTTTTGTCAGTCAGTGCCTGTTTTACCAGAATGAGCAAATCATCGAAAAATTGAATGTTTTTTTGAGACTTTCTCTTCTTTAGGGCTGCAGGTGCCTCGTTAAACAGCTGTGTTTTAAGGTAGACAAAATAATTTTCCAGCTCGGCTTGCAAGGCATCCGCGCAACGATATACCTCATCACAGATTTTAAAAAATTCATGGGAAGGCGGTGATTCCTTTTTGCGGGTGGCCTTTTTTATTTTTGGGGTGGTAAAGTTCTCGAAGTTTTTAAACAGCGGAAAGCCCGCATTGTTGGCGGCTGCATATTTATCCATTGCCTCGCTCATGGATAATATCTTCAGGTCTCTTTTGGTCTTTGCCGGATCGTTTTCAGCCGGTTTCAGGCTGCCGTAATAGGTGCCGCTCAATGCGGGGTCACGCAAGGTTTCCATAACGGCAGTGCGTGTTGTGGGCCATTGGTCTTTTAGCCGTTGATACGCTTTGCGAAAAGCAGAGAGCGATTTAAAAGGCGGTTTTTCAATCTGCGGTATAATTTTGAATTCTGTGGCTCCGGTTTTGTTCAGCAGCCTCAGGAAATAGGCGGGGCGCTTAATTTTTTCCGTAAAATAGCTAATGAATTCCTGGGGAGCATCGTAAAAATGACTTCGCCAGAAATCTTCGGCCACATCCCGCACCAGTTCGCTCTGGTCGGAAATCAGTTCGCTATCGAACAAATTGGCGGTTTCGAATGCATGTTCATACAGGATGCGAGCGCAGAATCCGTGAATGGTAAAAATGGGCGCTTTATCAAATTCAACCAGCGCATCATGGATCAAATCAACAGCTGCCGCATGATCTTTCTGGCGTTGCAGCAAATCGGCCAGCAGATGGTCGTCGCTGCTTCCTGCGGTAAACGATTTTTCGGCTTGCAGCAGTTTGCCTCGGATCCGATCCCTGAGCTCTTCGGTGGCCGCTTTGGTAAAAGTCACCACCAGGATCTGATCCACACGCAGCTGTTTTTCCAGAATCAGTCTCAGGAACAAACCCTCAATGGCATAAGTTTTACCGGTACCGGCACTGGCCTCAATCAGATTGATGCCTTCAAGGGGGGTGTTCGCCAGATCGAGTGGTTTCAAGAATACAAATCCTTTTAATTCTTAGATATCAATGTTGGCTGTTTCTTAAATGTTCAGAGGACAGAGGTCAGAGGACAGAAGACAGATGGATAACCTCAAGAGAAAGCGATAGATTCGCCTCTGTTTTCTGTTCTCTGTTTTCTGTCATCTGTTTACTGAACCTTAGATTCTAAATTTTTGGTTCAGCCGGTAGATAAACGCCAGTACCTCCGCCACGGCACGGTATAGCTCAGGAGGGATTTCCGTATCCAGATCGAGCGCTTCCAGCACCTGCACCAAATTTTTATCTTGATACAGGGGAACTTTATGGGCCTTGGCAGTCTCGATAATCTTTTTTGCGATAAGGTCTCTGCCCTTGGCAACAACTCTGGGTGCCGAATCTTTTTCCGTTTCATATTTAAGCGCAACGGCTTTGGATTTCTTTTTAGGCATTATATCCTCAGATCGATCTGCCGATCATCGCCGGGACCTAAATCCTCGTGATGAAACTCTTGAATTTTCTTTTCAGAAACCACTGCCTTTAAAACCAAATAGTCAAATAACGGGTTTAATGACTCACTGATCTCTTCAAAGTGATTCTCAAACTGTCTTTTGCTGACCTCGTCTTTAACAAAGAAGGTGATGGATAGATCTTTTTTCATCAGAAAAAAATCTGTTCGGATCTCTCCGATTCGGTCCATGTCCAGTAAAAGCGAAATCTTAAATCCGGCCCGGGAACCGTTTTGTTTTTTCTTCGGGCAGTACAATTTCAACTGAGCTTTTTTCTGATCCTCCTTTAACGGGAGCACAAAGGAAAACACCTGGAAAGGATCCGGCAATTCATGTCTGTTAATGGCTCGGGATTGCTGGTTGCTGATATCGGCCAGCAGCATGTCAAGGGTGCCTCTGAAACTGGCAAGGCTTTTGGCGTCAAGGATTTTGGAAATTGAATCCGGGGTTGCCAGATATTCTTTGAGCATGAAAAGGATGGGCTTTAAATCCTGCGTCAGGATTTTTTTAATTTCAGGAGAACGGGTCAATTCTCTGGTTAAATCCAACTCCGGGCGATCGGCCAATTGCCTTACGATGTCTGCAAGCTTCTTTTCAAAAAAAAGACCGGCGTCTTCCAGCCTGGATTTGAGCAACGGAAGCCACTTTTCCATGTTCCGGTTCAAATCAATCGATTCAAAATGAGCATCCAGCGTTGCCAGAGCGCGGCTGATTTGTTCCGGCGGCAAATGGCTTTGCGGAAGTTTTAAGATTTGTTCGGCCGTCTGCCTGATATCGGATTGAATCCTGTCAAACAGCTCAAAGGAGAGGATTTTCAATTGGCCCGAACCATTTTTACTGTCGACAGCCGCCCGGGATTCCGAATCGATCAGTTGGAGCCGCAATTGTCCCTCGGTGCCGGTTACTTTTACAAGCAGATCGGCACCGGCTTTAACCGGAAATTGGATTTCAGCCAGCGCACGAAATTTTCCAAGATCAACCAGGGCACGATGGTTGTCTTTTACATCGATAATCTTTAAACGAAAAACATCTCCCGGTTTGATGACTTGCTGCGCCCATGCGGACCGGTTCTGCTGCGGGGCGAAGATCGCTTGTAAAAGTGAGGAGATATCCATTTCTAAGTTAGCCTATTAAATAAGCAGAATATATTGTTGAAAGCGTTTATTCCTTCTCTTCGGTGTAATACACTCCCGGAATCCAGCTTTTGCGGATTTTGGCGGTTTTATTCAGATCCCTTTCGGCTTTATCGATAAACCTGAATGTATTCCATCCAACCCGGATCATGTCATCGTGCCTGAGTTTATGGCGAGTAATTTTTTCACCATTTACAAAGGTACTGTTGGTGCTCTTTAGATCCTCGATAAAAAATTCCGGTCCGCCTTCGGATGCTGGATTGTCTTCAGCTTTGATGACGGCATGTTCAGTGCTGACCACCGGGTTATCAATAAAAATATCGCTGTCCGGATTGCGACCAATTCGCAGTACTGGCTTGTCCAATTTAAATTTATTAATCGCCACACCCTCGTGCATTTGAACCACCATTGCCATTGGTATCTCCTTATCTAGTGTTGTGGGATCTTGCTTTCATTAATGATTATACCAACCTCTCATTAATTTGCATGCAAATTTCAGGGTTTAGATTTCCAGTACCGTGCCGTTTGCCAATAACGGCCCAAACACCGCTTTAGAAACATCCTCAAAGGCCCGATCAAGCGGGTCGGTCATTTTAAAACAGATATCATAATAGGGGTCTTTTGACTCCCCTCGAGCATAGTCTCCGCTGCCCTGCCATTTTTTTCGTGCCTGTATTAGCGCTGTTATTTTCGATTTGCGTTTCAACTGCTCTTGCTGGACGTATTCCAGTGAAGAACCCGGGAAAAAATGTAGCGGCTTTTCCAATCCACTTTTGAATATATTTAATAAATCCATCAGAATTTGCAGATGATGGTCAACCGGTTTGAACTGCCAGGCTGCATTTTTAAATATTATAGCGCTTTTGGGGGGCAATTCTTTTGGTGCTGCTTCACAAAGAACCAGGTGATAAATCCAGGCGCTTAACAGATCCTGGGCCCGCTGTTTGGCATATCGGACCTGAAGCAGACCACAGTTGTATATCTCCGGCAAACGGGCCTGCAGAACGCTTTCACCCATTTCGATTCGTGCTTCCAGAGGTCCGGCAATTTTTTTATCCTTCAAAAATTCTATTTTGCTGACAAAGCGCTCGACATCATTGCTCAGTTCATTATAATAAAAAGTACCGACATTCCCATGCGGAAGCTGCCCCATGGCGATCTGTACCGGTCGGTAATTATTCAAATCGTGGCCTTGCATTCTGGCGTCCACCAGATTTTGCCCGACCAGATATTGATCTAAAAAATTTATTTCAAAATCTTCCCGCCGATCCACCGGTCCCGCTGTCTCTTCCAGATAAATGCCAAGTCGTTGCTGGAGCAAAAATCGAATCGGATTGCTGAAAAACCGGATGAGCGTTTCAATCTCAAGCGAATGCAGTTCTTCTTTTTCAGGCGGGGTCAGCAACAGGGCGTCGGTGATCAATGGTGGCACTGTTTCGTTTTTGTCTAAAAATGCAGCCGCTTCACGGTTTTCTTCTGAATAACTGAAAAGCCTGCTACCTTTTTGGAAATATTGCGGCGAAAATGCTTGCAGCCGGTGAACGGTGACCAGATGCTCCAGAATATTTTCTCCGGGCAGTTCAAATCCTTTTTCAATGGTGTCCAGCAATTCACTGACCAGAACAGACGGCGGGATGCGGCTGTTGTCCTGAATGCTCTGCCCAACGTAGCTTATATATAGTTTGTTGCGCGCTGAAATAATCGATTCCAGAAATAAGTATTTATCATCATCTCTGCGGGAGCGGTCACCGGGTCGCGGGTGTTTGGCGACCAGGTCGAAGGTCAGCGGTTGCGCTTTGCGTGGAAACGCATCTGAATTCATGCCCAGCAGACAGATAACCTTAAAGGGAATACTGCGCATGGGCAACATGGCACAAAAGGTGACCCCACCGGTCATAAAGCCGTAGCCGAAGCTAAGTTTTTCCAGACGCCGACTTATATAAAACCGAATTGACTCAAATTCGATTTTTTCATCAAAGGCGCTTTGCGCCTGTCGATTGCCCAGGTCTTCAAAAACAGTTCGCAAATTTTGTATTTCGGCTTCCGTATCTTCTTCCGGGAGGAATAAATCGGCAAGCAAACGCTTCAGCAACGCACCCCACTGCTGCAGTTGTTTCGGTCGTGTCAGTTCCTCTGCATATTGTAATACCGTATGCATAAAGTTCAAAAATCTCCCGAAACTGTGAATTTCATTGCCTTCAACCTCATCGTAAGGCAATATGCCGTCAAACATCAGCTGATTATTCCCCGGCATGGCGTAGCCCAATAAAAGTCTTTTGATTCCAGCAGACCAGGTATTTTCAGAAACCGCCGGAAGTCCCATTTGTTGACGATGGGTAGCATCGATTCCCCAGCGAATGCGGGTATCACGAATCCAGCGCTCGATGTTTTCAGTGTCCGTTTGACTTAATCCGAATTTTTCTTTAACGCCGGGTGATTCCAGTAGTCGCATCACGCGGGCAGCACTGAATCTGGATCCTTTCAAATCCAGAAATGAAAAAAAACCGTCAATCAGGCGGCTCTGACCCCGGGCGCTTTGATCTGCAATGCGGTAAGGAATTCTGAGGCGCTCATCCGGTTGGGTGGCAAACACGGCCTGGATGTAAGGCGCGTACAGTTCAATGTCAGGCGCCATCACCACAATATCGTTCGGCAGCAGCTGTGGATCTTCATCAAACATGGCCAGCAGGTTATCGTGCAATACTTGAATCTCACGCATCGGGCTATGGCAGCTGTGAATTTGTATCGATGTGTCAGAATTATCTAACCGCAATACCGCTGCCGGCGATGTCAGCGGAACGCTTTGATCCGTCATACTGTCTTGCGCTGCCCGACGATCTCTAAGATTCAAAATGTCAGATTGAATACAGGAAAGCAGATCGGTGCATTCCGGATCATGGTAGATTTCACGCATTTCAAAATCGAAGCCGCTGATCACCGTAAAAAAATCTTTGCCATGAGTCCCCATGGATGCCAGCAAACGATTTCCTTCTTCCAGGTGCAATTCTGCGGTGATATCCGCCGACTGCGGGTATTTACGCTTAATACGCTGCATTTGCTTTTCAGAAACGATGTCACCCCAGTATTCGCGACAGGGATTCAGCAGAAATAAATTCAATTCAACCAGGTGTGACAGCGCGACGAAAGCTTCAATATGGAAAAGCGGCAGATAGGATATGCCGAATATAAATACGCGTTTTGGCAGATCATTAAATTGAGCCGGTTCAGTGCCAAGTTTTTTAACCAAATCACGCTGGAGCCTGGCCCGGTGCCGATTTTCCTCACCTTGAATCAGTTTCCGCCAGAGCCGTGCCTGCCATTTATCTTCGGGGGGCTCTTTGTCTGCGCCCTGTTTGCCCTGTTCCCATCGTAATATCATCTCCGGGCGGAACACCTGGTACTGATCGTATATATCGGCCAATTTGCTTGAAAGCTGTAAGCGCTTGAGATGGGCAGCATCTTCAGCCAGATACGCTTTGAGGCCTTCGAATCCGGGCAGCCGGGTGCATTCCGGAATAACTTTCATAATTTTAAACGTCATTTGATCCGGGTCAAAAGACGCCGGCTCTTTAAAATCCGGCAGTGCCTGTTTGGCGATTTCTTCCAAAAAAGAGTTGGGGAATGGGAATCGAATATTGGCGCAAATGCTGTTGTGCCTGGCAAGCTCTAAAGATATCCATCGCGCCATGCCCGTGCTCTGGATGACGATAATTTCAGCAGCAAGTGCAGGTGCCCCAGAGGTTTTGATGAGTTGGGCTAACTTCTCTGCAAGGATTTCAAGTTTGTTACTGGTAAAAATATTCAGACCGGGCATGATATATGAATTTTTAGGTTAGAGAAAGAATCTGTGAAAATCAGCGTAATCTGCGGATATTTTTATTTTATGATCTCCCCGATTTTTCGGGAATTTGAGACATGATATATTCTGCTAAGGCCGTAATCGTAAGCGAGGGATTCACGCCTAAATTGACAGGGACATTGGAACCATCAACAACGTAAAGATTGGGGTAGCCGTGAAGTTGGCCTGCAAAATCAACAACGCCATCCTCTGCGGATTCCCCCATGGCGCATCCCCCCAGGATATGGGCTGTTGATGAAATATCAAAAAGGACTTCAGTCCATGCGCTCATCGGCTGACCGTTAATCTTCTCACCCATTCGCTTTGCGACCTGATTGGCGATTGGGATATAGGAAGGAATTTTTTGGCTACTCGGAGAGATTTCAGAGTTTATCGTTTTTTTACCAAGGCGCCACCAGCGGCGTTTATAATTAAATTGAAATTTGTTTTCTGCGGTCTGCATGACCAATAAGATGGGGGTTCGAGCCCCCCATCCGAATATCCAAAACGATTTTAAAAACGCCCATGGATGCCTCAAAATATTTCCGAAGAAGCGAATCACGCGGGGAATCCGTCCGCCCCCACCGGTAAGTATTGTCACCAGGCTTCCCATGACGTCCGAACCCTTATTATACCGAACAACCTCTATATGCGTTTTGGGATCCGGGTAAATGCCTGACGTAATGGCAATATGATCTGAATAATCTGCTTTGCGGTCATTGGCCGTTACGGTGAGAAGTGCTTCAGAATTGGTTCGAACTGAATGCCCCAGCGTCTTCGAAATATCGGGGAGCCATCCTTTGGCCTTGCATTCAAACAACAATTTTATCGTTCCCAGAACCCCGCCGCTAAATACCACGCCACGCGCGGATATCGTTTTTTCGGGATGTCTGAATCCCGTTGATTTTCTGGTGAAAACGTCATAACCTGTTTCGGCGGGTTGAACACCGGTAACTTCCGTTTCAGGAATGATCTCAACATCGTATTTTTTCTCTGCCAGATAAAGGTAATTTTTATCCAGCGTATTTTTAGCCCCGATCGGGCATCCAATCATACAGGCTCCACAAAAGGTGCAGCCCGTTCTTTCCGGTCCATCTCCGTTGAAATAAGGATCTGGAACTGTTTTTTCCGGTTCACCAAAGAAAACGCCCACCTCGTTGATATGAAATGTGTCTTCGCCACGAATTTCTTTGCCAATTTCAGCTAAAATTTCATCCGCCCGGCCAACGGAGGGACAGAGCGTGGCGCCCAACATGCGTCTGCCCTGTTCATAAAAAGGCATTAGTTTTGTCTTCCAGTCTCCCGGCCCCCATTCCGGCTTCAGAAAAATTTCATCCGGCGGTATGAGAAGTTGATTTGCATAGACCAGGCTGCCACCCCCAACCCCTCCTCCGTGGAGAATAAAAACGTGACGCATCCATGTCAGCATCTGGATGCCATATAGCCCAAGGCGTGGTTTCCATAAAAATTTGCGCAGGTTCCAATTGGTAGCGGGGAAATCTTCAGTGTGATAGCGCCTGCCCTTTTCCAGGACTGCGACTCGATATCCCTTTTCAGCCAAACGAAGCGCCGATACGGATCCCCCGAAGCCGGAACCAATTACAATATAATCGTACATGGGAACCTCTGCGAATGAATACGTGTTTTTAAAGCGATAAAGCGGCACTAATGCAAAAATTTTTTTTCTTGATTAATATTGAAGAATTATGGTTCAAAAAACACAAGCTGTCAATAAGATGCAGACAAAGCGCATCTGGCAGCAAAATTTCGGCTTAATTAAGTACTACAATGTAGTCATTTCAATGACTTGTACCTTCTTTTAAATGAGGTGTTTATTCAGTCAAAATACAGACTTCACCCTATGGAGTAATCTGTCCGTTTGACATATTGTGGCTTGAAATATAACCGTTAACCCCGATCAGGAGGTGCTATGGCCAAGGAGGGCAGTTCTGCCGCAAGAAAACCTTTTTGGAAAAGAGCGATCAAACCTGCCATTTTTATTGTTATCGGCATCTTCATCGCCTTACCGCTTTTCAGCATCACCTACTACACCATGGTGAGAACCTCGACTCCTGAATTCTGTTCATCCTGTCACGAAATTCAATTTGCCTACAATTC
>Ga0316578_10000871_pt1 | contig 11339 bp, 10 predicted proteins | sample J0NA_2_FD_203076 | JGI IMG/M metagenome (GOLD analysis project Ga0316578, IMG submission 203076) | Rhizosphere microbial communities from salt marsh grasses in Alabama, United States - J0-2_160517rDrC | ecosystem: Host-associated > Plants > Roots > Rhizosphere | place: USA: Alabama | collected...
AGCAAAGCAGTTTCGTTATCTCGCCATCTTGGGGTTTTTTCTGAGCCTCGTTTCGATCTCCTTGAGCAAATTGTCGCTGCAAATGTAACGGACCTTCGGATGGGTTCCTTCAGCGGCCAGTAACGGTATCGATTTGCCAAGTTTTTTATGAATCAAACTGTCGGGATCATCAAGATCCCCGAAAATCATGGCTTTGGCGGTACAGCTTTCCACGCAAAGCGGCTCCTGTCCCGCTTCAATGCGATGCACGCACAGCGTACAGGTGCCGGCCTTGCCCGGTGGGTGTTGCCGATGGGGTTCGGTGTCTTCTTCAAAAGGCAGCTGCTGATCGGGGAAATATTCCGCTGCGGGATTGATATCGATGGCCCCGTACGGACAGGCGTCGGCACAATCTGCGTCTCCTAAACATTTTTCGTGGTCGATAAGAACAATGCCGTCCGGCCGCCGAAAGATGGCAGCGTGTGAACAGGCGGCCAGACACGGCGGGTCTTCGCAATGCATGCAGGCGTGCCGCACATAGGTAATGCGGTCCAGGTTTTCATCTTCCAGCTCCAAAATTTTGTTCCACCAGACCGTCGGCCGTGTCAGATTCTCCTGTTTGCAGGCAATTACACATGTCATGCAGCCCGAGCAGCGATCCAGATCAACGATGATTGCGTATTTTGCCATTACGCGTGTTCCTTTTTGACGACCTCACATATGATTTCTTTAAATGGTGGAAATCCGGAGATGGGATCAAATTGCCGCGGTATCAATTCATTTACGTTGGCATCCTGCCATCCATGCTCGACACCCACAATACCGGCCGGCATTAAAATGGTGGGTTTAGCGGTCACGGTCATCTGGCCCCATGGTGTTTTTAAAATCACAGCATCATTTTTTTCAATATTTCGATTTGCGGCATCTTGCGGGTTGATCGTCAAAAGCGCCTGCCGTTGCAGTTCAAACAGCCAGGGGGAATCCTGGCGCCACTTGCTGTGCGTAATATAGGGGACTCTTGATCCGGAGATCAGTACCAGAGGGAATTTCCGGGTTGTGGCCATTGGTTCTTTGTATTCGCAGAGGGCCGGGTAACCATGCTTTTTCAGAACCAGTGAAACCGCCTCGATTTTTCCACTGGGCGTTTCAAACCCGACTTTGCCGTCAAGTCTCAACTTTCCCGTTTCGTATTTTTTAAAAATTTCCGGGCCCCGGGGCGGAACCGTGACCCCCTTTTCCTGATTTTTCTTCAGATCATCATATGTAAGCCCCCACATTGCCAGAATATCGTTGCAGGCGGCTTCCACGTCCCCGTTGAAAAAGATTTCCGGATATCCCAGGCGGGTCCCGATCTCAAGGGCGATTTGCCAGTCTTCTTTGCACTCACCGATGGGTTTGACCGGTGTGCGCCCGAAAATTTGTCGGCCGAAAACGGCAAAGGGGGCGAGCCGTTCGAAGTTCATGGCCGCCGGCAGCACAAGATCTACATAGTCGTGGGTCCAGGGCCGATAGAAATAATCCACCGCCATGGAAAATTCAAGGCTGGCGATAGCCTGCTGATATTCGTGAGTTTGCGGCCAGATCATCGTGCTGAAACCCCAGGCCAGAAAGGCCTTTATCTTTCCGCTCTTTACCCATTCGACCAGATGGTTGGTTTGCACCTCCCAGAATTTTTCGGCCCACGCAGGAAACACCTTGCGGTCCAGCCGATCCGATTTCATTTCATTAAACTTTGCGCGCATGGAAAAATCAGGCGGTCCATCAAACCAGGGGGCCATCCCTTCCAGGGGCTCAGTTGGTTTTGTAATTCCGTCGGGAATGTCGATATAGCCGCAAATGGCCGGGATCATCAATATGGCACGATGGTTATTGGTGGCGTTCAGATCGTGAATGGTGCCCTGGGGACCGAGCAGCATCCCGCCGGGGCCATTGGTGGCATAAAGGCGGGCGGCAGCCGTGATTTGTTCAGCGGGCACCCAGGTAATTTTTTCCACCCGATCGGGCGCAAAGTCCTGGACGTAGTTTCGCAATTCTTCAATTCCATGAATCCATTTCTCGCAGAACGCCCTGTCATGGAGCTCTTCTTTAAAAATGACATGCATGATTCCGGCTGCCAGGGCAGCAGTTGTGGCCGGTCGAGGCCTCAAATGGATGTCGGCCAGTGTCGCTGCAGTTGGGGTTTTGCGAGGATCAACCACAATAAACTTTACGCCGTTTTCTTTAGCGTCCGCCAGCTGGCCATGGCACATGAAGGGCCGGCCGGAATAGGCCGGATTGGTTCCCCAGATGAGTACAACGCCGGTCTTCTGCGTTGGAAGATTGCCCAAAGTCGAAAATCCATAGGTTAAAAGCTCCGCCAGCAAGGCGGCCCGACGACAGGCGGTTGAGCTCTCAGTGCCGTAATTGACCGAACCATAAGTAGCCGCCAGACGCTGAACAGCGGCACGGGGTTCCTTGGGGTCGCCGACATAAAAGAAAGCCGCCTGGGGGCCGTATTCTTTTTTAATTCGATTCAAATGACCGACAATAATGTCATAGGTCTCATCCCAGGAAATTCGAACGAAATCCGGAGTGAGTGCGCCTTTGGGACTGACGCGCTTGAGCGGATATTTGAGGCGATTGGGATGATACAGTCGCTGCAGGGTTCCGTAAGCCTTGGTACAAAGGGGTGCGGCCGGAAATCCGGGCCAGGACTCGATGCGAGTGACAATATTACCGGTCTTAAAAAATTTAATTCCGCAAAATGGTGCCTGGTTACAGCCATCACAGAACGTGTAACCCACCGCTTGCTCCCCGGCCGCTGAATTTTTAACATCCATCTGATAAGATCTATTGCTGCCAGCCATATCGATCATCATCCTCGAACAATTCCATTGCTGTTGTAAATAGTGAAGGTTGGTTTGGGTGTCAATGGGAATTTGTCCACGGAGCCGCGTAAATTTTCATATCGCATGCTGTTTTTGAATTCGTCTGCTTTGATGTTGACAAAACCCGGGTTTTGATCTACTGGGGTACTGTACCCCAATTGAGATTCTCATCCAGGAACCGATCATGGTCGATCTTGCCGATGATTTAATAATCGAAGCGCCGGTGTCCATCCGGCAAAAGGTTTATGACTTCCTCAGAAACCAAATTCTCTCCAACCCTATTGCTGCAGGTGAGCGTCTGGTCGAAGGTCACTTTGCATTTAAGATTAAAACTCGTTTGGACAGTGAGAGTGATTGATGGAAGAAATTAAGTTTTACGGCCGCGGCGGGCAGGGCGTGGTGATGGCCTCCCAGATGCTGGGTTTTGCCTTTTTCAAAGCCGGATTTTACCCACAATGCTTTTCGGTTTTTGGCGGAGAGCGCAGGGGCGCGCCGGTTGTCAGTTTTTTACGGGTTGATGAAGAGAAAATACGGCTTAAGTGCGGCATCAAGCATCCCAATGAAATGATTTATCTTGACGACAGCCTGATCGATGCTCGGGAGGTAAAATCTCTGTTGAAACCGGGTGGTAAGATTCTGATCAATACCGCTCAACCGCAATCCGCATTCAAGGAATTAGATCGGTTTTCCTTTGGCAGGGTCGATGCCCGTGCGATATCAGAACAGCAGGGTTTGGGGCGAACCATCAATACCGCCATACTCGGCGCGTATTGCCGCTTGTCCGGTAAACCCGATCTGGAGGTTTTGCTGGCATCTGTCGAAGAAATGGTTCCGGCTAAAAAAAGGGAAAATCTGGCGGCGGTCCGTCAGGCTTACGAACGACTTGAAACCTGTTGAAAGAAGGTGTTGGTTTGAAACAACCCAAATGTATCCATCCCGAGTACATTGTCCCCATATCGCGTGCAAGCACCGAAGATTTTAAAACCGGCGAATGGAATCGTGATCGGCCGGTTTTCCAGGAAAAATTGTCCCCCTGCCGGGTTGCCTGCCCGGTGGGGAATCATATTGCGCTGGCCGTATTTCATGTTTCAAAGGATCGTTTCGCTGAATCCCTTGCTGTATTTTTACAGGAAAATCCGTTGCCCGGTGTTTGCGGCCGACTTTGCTATCATCCCTGCCAGAGCGAGTGCAACCGCGAGGAATTTGACGGTGCGGTCAACATCCGGGCCCTGGAAAGAAGTGCCGCTGATCGGGGTGATGCCCGGCCTGCAGCGTTAACTGATATCGGCAAAAATCAGGCGGTGGCTGTGGTGGGTTCCGGGCCCGCCGGCCTTGCGGCAGCTTATCACCTCCGCCGCATGGGGCACCCGGTCACCCTTTTTGAAGCGGAGAATCAAGCCGGCGGGATGCTCAGATTGGCGATCCCGCAGCATCGGCTGCCCGAAGCGGTCCTGGCGCGTGATATGGCGCGTATTATGAGCCTTGGAATTGATTTGCGCTGCAATGTCCGCGTCGACGCCGAAAAACTAAAGCAATTATTGACGGAATTTCAGGCGGTATTTTACGCTGTGGGAGCGCATCAAAGTCGCCGGCTCGAGGTTCCGGGGGCGGATAGCCGGCAGGTGATGGCTGGCCTGTCATTTTTAAAAGCGGTGCGCAGCGGTCAACTCGAAAAGCTACCCGGCCGCACGGTGGTGATCGGCGGCGGAAACGTCGCCATTGACGTGGCCATGACCGCCCGACGGCTGGGGGCTAATCATGTCGATATCGTCAGCCTGGAACAGCGCAATGCAATGCCGGCGCATGCAGCCGACATCTTGGATGCCGAGCAAGAGGACATCTCTTTCCATCATGGCTGGGGGCCCGGCGAAATCGATGCCCGAGGGAATCAGCGGGTTGATGTCAAATTTATCCGATGCCTGTCCGTATGGGATAAGGGCGGAAAGTTTGCCCCCCGTTTTAACCCAGAAGAGAGCCTGACCCTCGATGCGAATTGGGTGATTGCGGCGATTGGACAACAACCAGACCTTGGCGGTGCGGATAACAAAATACTGAATAGGAATGGGGACGGCCTGGTGCAAGCCCATCCCAAAACCCTGGAATCACCGGTTAAAGGGCTATATGTCGGTGGCGATGTGAGCGGCTCCCCCGGATCGGTGGCGGCTGCTTTAGGCGATGGTAAACGCGCCGCCCTGAGTATCCACCTCCATCTGAATGCTAACGCATACGAGCAAAACGTATCGGCCGCAGAATTTATCCGGGGGCCAGGGCTTTCAATTGAAGCGTTTTTCAACCCCTCACGGAGCTGGGATCCCAAAACCGTGGTGACCTTTGACGACATCGATCCCCTTTATCTGCACCACCAGGGACCTCTGCCGACGCCGCGCCTGGATCCCCAGCAACGCGGCGCCGGATTTGTCGAAATCAATCCGGGTTTTAATGCCGACATGGCACTGGTGGAAGCAAGCCGCTGTTTTTATTGCGGTACCTGTGTCGGGTGCGAGCGCTGTTTGCTGATGTGCCCCGATTTATCGATTCATTCCATTGAAGGCAAAACGTTTATGTATCAGCCCCAAGACCCCTTTTGCAAAGGCTGCGGCACCTGTGCGGCGGTCTGCAATCGGGGCGTCATGACATTTGGAGAAAAGCCTTGAAACAGTTTATTACCGGAAATCATTCTGTTGCCGAAGCCGCCCGCCGCTGTCGGCCCGGGATCGTGGCTGCCTATCCCATAACACCGCAAACACCGATATACGAGAAGCTCTCAGAAATGGAAGCCTCCGGAAAGCTCGACGGTATCATGATGCGCATGGAATCCGAGCATTCAGCGATGGCGGCCTTAATATCAGCTTCACTGACCGGAGTCCGGACCTTTACGGCGACTTCCTCCCAGGGCTTGGCCCTGATGCATGAAATGCTGCATTTTGCCTCCGGCGCCCGCACCTCGATTGTAATGGCCTGTGTCAACCGAACCCTGGCGTTGCCCTGGGCCTTCTGGAGCGATCAAACCGATACCCTGTCGCAACGAGATACCGGCTGGATGCAGATTTATGTCGAGCACAATCAGGAGGCGCTGGACTCGGTCATCCAGGCGTTTCGCCTGGCCGAAGAAGTTCTGCTGCCGTGCATGGTGGTTCTAGAGGCCAATTTTATTTCGCATTTCATGGAGCCGGTGGATGTGCCCGCTCAGGCAGCGGTGGACCGCTTTCTGCCGGGAGTTAACATCCCGCAGCGTTTTGATATCAACAATCCCAGTTATGTCGGCGCGGTGGTCAACCAGACGCAGTACCAGGACTTCAAGCATCTGAGCCAGGAGGCCATGTATGTCGCCCTGGAAACGGCCGAAAGTGTCGATCGGGAGTTTGGGTCGTTATTCGGGCGCAGTTATGGATTGGTAGAGGCGCAAGGTATTAAGGACGCTGAGCTGGTGCTGGTGACTTCTGCCACCATCACCTCCACGGCCCGCGTGGCGTTGAGGCAACTTCGCGATAAAGGACACAAGATCGGTCTGGTGAAGATCAGACTCTTCCGACCGTTTCCTACGGAACACATTCGGAAGCTATTGGATCCGGTGCCCAGGATCGCCGTCATCGACCGCAATATTTCCCTGGGACGCGAAGGGATCTTTTGTGCGGAGGTCAAAGCCGCCCTTTGCAACAGTCCGGTAAAAAAACAAATCCTGGGGTATTTAGCCGGAATTGGCGGCACGGATGTCGATGTCGACCTAATTCAGCGAATTGTTTTAGATGCGCTTTCACGCAATGAGTTCCCGGACCGCCCGATCTGGATGAAGGAGGAATGATGTAGCATGGAACCGTTGACTGATTCATACGACCCATACACGTCCGGTATGGATGTCATGCGCTCCGGCCATGCCGCCTGTCCGGGGTGCGGACAGGCCATTAGTATGCGACTGGTTCTGCGGGCTGTCGGCCCGCGGGCGATTGTGGTCACGGTGCCTTCGTGTGTGTCCGTTATTGCAGGGCCGTTTCCCAATGCCGCGGCCAGCGTGCCTTATTACCATGCGGCTTTTGAAGTTGCGGCCGCCAGTGCGGCCGGAATCTCAAACGCCCTCAAGATCCAGGGCAAGAAGGACATTCCGGTACTGGCGTTTGCCGGAGACGGAGGTACTTTTGATATTGGTTTGCAGTCGCTATCCGGTGCTGCCGATCGCAATGAAGATTTTATCTATGTCTGTTTTGACAACGAAGGCTATATGAACACCGGTATTCAGGTGTCTTCAGCCACACCCACCCACACGTGGACCGGGACCACACCGACCGGAAATACCCGGCGCAAAAAACAAATTATGGAAATCATGGCAGCCCATCGCATACCGTATGCCGCCACGGCCTCCATCGGATTTCCTGAAGATCTGATGCAAAAGGTCCAAAAGGCCATGGATTTTCGCGGCACCCGCTTCATCCATCTTTTATCGCCCTGTAACACCGGATGGAAAATTCCCGAAAACATGGCGCCCAAAGTCAGTACTCTGGCGGTGGAGACCAACATTTTTCCGCTTTACGAGATCATTGACGGCCTTAAATACCAGATTACTTACAACTCCAAAGGGTTGCCGGTTGAGGAATACCTGTCCGTTCAGGGGCGTTACGCTCATTTGACGCCGGCGCAGATTAAATCCATTCAATCCGATACCGATCGAGCCTGGCTGGACCTCAATGATAAGGCCGACAAACACACAGCGATCGAATCTTAATGGGTCAAAGGATAATTAACGCTGACCATAAAAATGCGAAAGGAGGAAAGAAACGTCCGGTATAAAACAGGGGAGGTTTACGAATATTTAAAGGATTGATGATATCGATCCGTGAAAGGAGGAAACATGTCGCGAAAAAAAACCTATCTGGTAATCATGGCGCTTTGTATCGGTATTTTACTCAATGGCGGTTTATCACCGGTCTGTCAGGCTGCCGACAAAATTACCTTGAAAGCCATCAGTGCCTGGCCCAAAAGCGTATTTGAAGTTCAGAATTTTATAAAGTTCATCGATATGGTACAGGCGAATGTGGCTCAAAAGTATGCGGGTGAACTGGAAGTCAAATATATCGGCGGACCGGAAGTGATTCCCAACCGGGAACAGGTCGAGGCTCTGCGCAAGGGCCTGGTGGATGTCGTTTTTACAACCGTTGGCTATTATGCCTCCATCATTCCGGAAGCCGATGCCATGAATCTAACGCCGATGCACCCCTGGGAAGAGCGTGAAAAAGGGGTCAATGATTTTTTAAACAGCGTTCACCAGGAAAAAGCAAACGCCTATTATCTGGGAAGACTGGGCACCGAAATTCCGTTTACGATTTATCTGAACAAATCCATTAGCAGTGCGGATTTGACCGGTCTCAAAATTCGCTGTTCACCGACCCACATCGGCTTCCTCAAAAAACTGGGCGCCCAGCCGCTGGTGATTCCACCGCCGGATGTGTATACGTCTTTAGAGCGGGGATTGGCTGATGGTTTCATCTGGCCGGCGGGCCTGATCCGTGACTGGGGCTGGCAGGAAGTGACCAAATACATTATCCAGCCGTCGTTTTACAATGCCATTAATGTGGTTCTGGTTAACCTGGATGCCTGGAATAAACTGCCCAAGCGTCTGCAGGAACTGCTAATCGAAACTGAAAAAGAGGCCGAGCGCTATGCCGTGGAGCGCGGGCAGACCCACATCAAAAATGAATTTGTTGCCTTACAGAAGCTGGGATTGCAGATCGTCAACTTGCCGCCGGCTGAGGCCCGCAAACTTACCGATGCCGCTTACTCAAGCATGTGGAAAGTTGTTTTAGAAAAATCTCCGGAAAACGGCGCCAAACTCAAGGAGCTGTTGAACCAGTAGAGGGACGAACGCTTGCATGTTGAATAGGGGACCATCCAATAGGGACCGGATTGACCTGCCGGGCAGGGTTTTGGATCAATTGCTGGCTTTTCTGGCGGCACTGGCAGGTCTGCTCCTCCTGTTTGTCACTTTTTCGATAAGCTATGCCATCCTGGCGCGCTTTGCCGGATTTGCGTCTCCCGTGTGGGTTGTGCAGTTCAATGAGTACGCGTTACTGTGGATGACCTTCCTGGGAACGGCCTGGTTGCTAAACAAAGACAAACACGTCTCCATTGATCTGGTTACCCGCCTGCTGCCGGTTTTCGGGAGGGTCATTTTAAGTCTTCTTCATAACGCTGTCGGAGCAATTCTTTGTGCGGTGTTTACCTGGTACGGGACCCTGGTTACCTGGGATCAATTTCAAAGAGGCGTCACCGACGTTCAGGCCATCGATTTTCCCAAGTATCTGGTCCTGGCGGTCATCCCCTTAGGGTTTTTTCTGCTGGCCGTGCAGTTTTTGCGCCGGTTTATTTCCATCCTGCGAAAGTCTCAGGACGGTAACCATCACGTCCGCACGGCATTGAATTTAAATGCGGCGACCGATTCCGATAAAAAGGCCGCGGTTGCAAAAAGGGGCAGGAGGTAGCAGCGATGGAGTGGTGGACCGTGTTGCTTTTTTTTACCGGCGGTCTGATCATTTTGCTGGGGTTGGGTTTTCCCATTGCGTTTGCTTTTCTGCTGATGGATCTGCTGGGGATATTGATTTTTATGGGGCCGTTGGGGCTGCAGCAAATTACCCTTCAGATTTTCAGTTCCCTGGCCACTTTCACTCTGGCACCCATTCCCCTTTTCATTCTGATGGGCGAATTGATGTTTCATTCGGGCATTGCCTATAATACGATTGATGTGCTCGATAAATGGCTGGGCCGTCTGCCGGGTCGGCTCAGCCTGCTGGCGGCATCCGGCGGCACGCTCTTTTCGGCCCTCAGCGGCTCGACCCTGGCCAATACCGCCATGCTGGGAACGGTTCTTTTGCCGGAGATGAAGCGTCGCGGTTACAAACCATCGATGACGGTCGGTCCCATTGTCGGTGTCGGCGGTGTTGCCATGCTGATTCCGCCATCGGCTCTGGCAGTGGTTTTAGCCAGTATCGGTCATATTTCGGTGGGGCAGATCCTGGTCGGCGGCATTGTACCGGGGCTGATGCTGGGCGCCTTGTACACACTTTATATCGTGGTGCGTTGCTGGATAAACCCCGCCTTAGCGCCCCGCTATGAGGTGATCCCCGCAGCGTTTATGGAAAAGCTTATTTCTTTTATTCGCTATGTTCTGCCGCTGGGATTTATTATTTTTATGGTTCTGGGCCTGATGCTTCTGGGCCTGGCCACTCCGACTGAAGCGGCGGCCTCCGGTGTGGTGGCAACGCTGCTGGTAACGCTTTGTTTTAAACGCCTCAACTGGAAGATGCTGAAAGCCTCGATCATCGGCACCCTGGAAGTGACGATTATGGTGTTTATGATCATTGCGGCTTCTAAAACCTTTAGCAGCATTTTGGCTTTTAGCGGTGCCACCCAGGGCCTGCTGGATCAGGTTCAAAAACTTGATCTATACCCGCTTCTTTTGCTACTGGGAATGCAGCTGGTGGTTTTCATACTGGGCGCTTTCATGGAAACCATTTCCATCATGATGATTTGCCTGCCCATTTTCATGCCGATAGTTAAAATTGTGGGCTTTGACCCGGTCTGGTTTGGGATTTTGATGTTGATTAATTTTGAAATGGGGCTTTCCACGCCGCCCTTCGGTATGCTGCTGTTTGTCATGAAGGGCGTCGCTCCGCCGGACATCAGTATGAAGGACATCTGGTTGGCGGCCTTTCCGTTTATCATCTGTGATATGGTTGCCATGGCGATGATTATTCTTTGGCCGCGACTGGCACTGTGGTTGCCCGGCTTGATGCACTAGAAGTGGTTTTAAAATTCCAGATTGGGTTCAAGATGGGGTTTTGAAACCACTTCTAATATGGAAATGCCGCATCACTAAAAGCAAAAGTGCACGCCGAATAATAGCGTGGAAAAAGAAAAGGGGGGGCATTCAAAAACCGCAAAAGCCCCCTTTTTTGTTCTTTACTATTCTATTTACGTTTGGGGATACGGCGCATGGCGGATGATTTCACCCTCGACCAGGTAAACGACTTCTTCGGCGATGTTGGTGGAATGATCGGCCAGGCGCTCCAGGTGGCGAGAGATTAAAAGCAGATTGATCAGGTACCCGATTTTGTCCGGATTTTCGCCCATGGCTTTTTTGATTTTATCGTAGGCCTCGAGTTTGATCTTATCAACCTCATCATCCATTATGACGACCTTAAAGGCCAGGTCATAATCCAGTTGAATGAGGGCATCCATGCTCATTTTCAGCATGGCCTGGGCCTTTTCCCCCATGGACGAATAGTCAAAATAAAAGTCGATTTGTTCGCGTTTGGCCGTCACCTCCACGCGCTCGGCGATGTTGACCGCTTCATCACCGATGCGCTCCAGCTCGGCATTGATTTTAATGACCGCAACAATAAACCGCAAATCAATGGCCATTGGTTGATGTAAAGCCAATACCTTGAGGCACTCCTCTTCAATCTCGACTTCGGTTTCATCAATTTCATAGTCTTTTTTAATAAT
>Ga0316578_10000872_pt1 | contig 11339 bp, 12 predicted proteins | sample J0NA_2_FD_203076 | JGI IMG/M metagenome (GOLD analysis project Ga0316578, IMG submission 203076) | Rhizosphere microbial communities from salt marsh grasses in Alabama, United States - J0-2_160517rDrC | ecosystem: Host-associated > Plants > Roots > Rhizosphere | place: USA: Alabama | collected...
GGGCCACGCGGCCACTGTGCGCCATCGGGTCCTGACGCTCGATGTCCTCTCGGCTCACCTGATCAGCCTGTTGGACGGGACCCGAGACCGATCGGCGCTTATCCAGGGGCTGCGGGCGATGATCGAGGCCCAGCCTGAGCTTGCCCCAAAGCTCGCGCGACTCTCCCAGGACCCCGATGTCCTGGACGCGGCACTCGCCGACAACCTGGACCGTCTGCTCGCGCTCTTTGCGCGTAACGGGCTGCTCCAGTCCTGAGGTCCGACGGTACCTGGCGAGCTGCATCCAGGTCCCTGGAGCGCTGCTTCGATCAGGGAACAGGTGACTTGGGGGCCTGGACTCCTGTATCCTTGCAAGTCTTTGTTTTTCTAGGGCTGCCGTTTCGGGGTCGCAAGGGTCTCAGTGCGATGCTCGGAAGCGACCGTTCGGGTGGATCTCGGTGGGTTACTTCTACTTCTTTCTGGGGCTGGGCGCCCTTGTGCTTCTGGCCTTTCTGTTGAGTCTGTTGAGACGCTTCGGGCGCCGCCATCGGCTTCCCTACGTCTTGGATCAGGCCCTCTTCTCCCCCGCGCAGCAAGCCTTTCTACCCGTCTTGGAGCGGGCGATCGGCAAGGGCTATCGGGTCTACGGCAAGGTGCGGGTGGCGGACGTGCTGGGGGTTCGCCCGCGCCTCGGAGGGCCGGCCCGCCGCCGAGCCATCGAGCGTCTCGGAGAGGGTCGTTTCGATTTTCTGGTTTGTACAGCGGAGACCAGCACCATCACCTGCGCGATCAATCTGTCGCCCCGCTCCCGCTTGGGTCGCCGTCCGCCCCGCAACAAGTTGGACCGGATCTGCCACGCGGCACGCCTGCCCTTCGTGCGCTTTCGTGAAGGGGACCGCTACTCGGTGGTGGAGATCGAGGAACAGGTGTTTAGCGCCATGCAGGCGGTGCGCCTCAAGGCCAAGAAGGCGGAGCCCCCCAAGCAGGAGACGGAGGAGGCCCTGGGGAGCTTGTCCGCGGCCATCTCCAGCGATCAGGCCGCGAGCCGGACCGGGAGCAAGGCGCATCGCTGGATCCCTGCCATCCATGCCAAGGGCAAGCGGCCTACCGCAGCAGCCAAACCGGGCGCAGGATCCTCCTCTGCCAGCTCCGGTCGAACGGATCCGGTCCTGGCGCCGGTCGTCTCGGCCGACGCAGACGTGGACGAGGGCCCCAAGTTCCATATCGAAGGGAATCTGGAGCTCGAGGAGCGGCCGATGCGTCTCGGCAAGACCTGAAACCAGCGCTTACGGCCGGGGAGCTAGACAGGTCTCGCGCGGAGCGGACAGTGGGCCCATCACGCACCGTTCTTCCCATCCTCGGGAGACCGCCGATTCGTGTGCCCGCCCGGCATTAGACCCGCTCGCGACGCGAAGGCCCGGATTCGCTCAACCTTGGGTTAGCCTTTTGCGCGCCTGAAAGGGCAGGGCATCCCTGCCCAAAAAGCGGGGAGCGCGATCAATGAGCGAGCTCCCAGGGGCTCTCCGTCAGCTCGCTGGTGTGCTGGGATCGATCCACACCTGGCCTGCGGATACCATGCAGCGAAAGGTTCGGATCGGGGTGTCCGCGGGCTCTTCCATGGGCTGTCCGGTGGCTAGGGAGAAGCGGCTGCCGTGCAGGGAGCACTTGATCCGGTCACCGTCCAGGCAGCCATAGGAGAGGGGATAGTCTTCGTGGCTGCAGTTATCCTCGACCGCATAATATCGGCCGTTGGCGTTGGCGATCAGGTAGGCACTGCCGTCGATCAGGACCTTCACGAACTTGCCGTCCGGGATCTCCGTGGCCTCGGCCACGGCGACGAAAGGTGCGTCCATGGCGGTCCTCCTCAGCGTACCCGGCGGACGGCCTGGCCGGAGTCCAGGGCCTTGCGCACCCGAGCGGCTGCGGCGGATACGGAGGGCTCCCTCCCCAGGTGCCAGAGGATGAGGGCCCCCGAGAACACCAGGCTGTCGTACGTCGGACCCCGGCTCCCCTCTAGTGCCGCCATTCCGGCCTGGGCCGCGGCTTGGGCGGTGGCAGGGACGTCGACCGCCACCGCGATGTCGTCCCCCGGACGGGTGGCCTGAGGTAGGTCATCGGGCAGAGGGACGGCCCGCACCGGCTGCTCGATCCCGGGGGCTGCGGGGTCGATCTCGAAGGGCTGCTCCTCGCCCAGGTGCTGATAGTTGTAGCAGGTGCCGGTTTGGCGCAGGGAAGGGATCACGCCCCCCTCGACCCCACGCACCAGGAGGGCTGAATCGAACCCAGCGTGTCGGGCGAGCAGGGCATAGATGCGCGGGTAGGGCTTGTGGACATAGCCGGTGACGAGGTGGGTATGGCGGCGCCCGTGGATCGGGCGCAGCATCACCTCGACGGTGGTGATGGCCTGGCGTTTGACGATGGTCGAGCGCAGATCGACCAGGGAGTGCACCTCGGGGCAGAAGGCACGCTGATCCACGTAGGTCCAGCCCAGCCCAGGGTCCCCGAGGCGCGCGGCCGCTTCGGTGACGCCGAGCTCGACGGGAGCCCCCGCCGCCTCCAGCACATGCCGGTGAGTCACCCCGTACTTGGGTCCCACGGCGTGGGCACCATGGGTCACGGCCGGCACCCCGCACTCGGCGAGCAAGGGTGCCAGGAAGGGCGCGGCGGGCAGGCAACGGTTGTAGCCGTCATAGGGATCGGCGATATCAACCACCTCATCCGCATCGGCCACCGCGGTCTGGGTGGCGTCGCGCAAGGCGTCGAGGATGCCCCGTAGCTCATCGTCCGTCTCCCGCTTCATCCGCAGGGCGATCAGAAAGATGCCCGCCTGCACCGGGTCCACCTGATCGGTCATGATGGCACGCATCCCGGCCCGGGCCTCCTCCAGGGAGATGTCCTTGGAGAGCTCGGGGCCGGTGGCGATACGCTGGATGATGGAGCGCATCTGAAGCTTGGGATCCGTGATGGCGGTACTGCGGTTGTGCACTAGGGCGTCCTCACTCTGTGGGTTGCCGGCCCGGCTTGGGCCTGGCCTAATGGGTTCGCGGCCAATAACCCTGGGGTTTTCTGTGCCATGGTTCAACCTGGATTAATCCCAGACGCCGCCGTCCGGCCGGGGAGGTTGGCGCCGCCCGCAGGCAGCTGGCCGCCGTTCGCGAGCCGGTCTCCCCAGTCTGGCCAGTTTGGTGTCCGCGCGGGGGCCAGGTCGGCGTGACGCCGCTCTGGGGCGCCCACATGGGGGTCAGACGGTGCATGACGGTGAGCTCCACGAGGTCGGAGCCGTTGCGCTGGGGGCCGGGGATGGCATGCCGAGCGAGCGTGCGGCCCCCCCCCGCTTACGCGTTTAGGGCGTCATTGAGAAAGGGGCGCAACAGCTCCAGCATGGCTTGATGGACGCGGATGTTTCCCGCCACCAGGTTGCCGGTCTCGAAGTGGCGGCCGCCGCCGGCCAGGTCGCTCACCGTGCCGCCGGCCTCACCGATCAGGAGGGCGCCGGCCGCGAAATCCCAGGGTGCGAGGCCCAGCTCCCAGAAGCCATCGGTGCGACCGGCTGCCACATAGGCGAGGTCCAGGGCGGCGGAGCCGGGGCGACGGAGCCCCGCCGTGGCCAGGGTCATGGACTTGAACATCCCCAGATAGGCGTCGATGTGGCGCTGGTCTCGAAAGGGAAACCCGGTCCCGATTAGGGCCCCCTCCAGGGAGGGACGGGCAGCGACCCGAAGCCGACGGTCGTTGAGCTGGGCCCCCTGGCCGCGGGCGGCGGTGAAGAGCTCCTCACGCAGGGGATCGTAGACCACCCCGCACTCGAGCTGCCCGCGGTGACGCATGGCGATCGAAATCGAGAACTGGGGGAACCCATGGAGATAGTTCGTGGTGCCGTCCAGCGGATCCACGATCCACTGGGAGTCTCCCGCGCCCTGGGCACCACTCTCCTCGGCGAGGATGGCATGATGAGGGAACTTGGAGCGCAGCTCATGCACGATGGCCGCCTCGGCGGCGCGGTCGACCTCGCTCACGAAGTCGTTGCGGCTTTTCGACTGGACCTGGATCTGGTCGACTCGCTCGTAATGGCGCAGCAGCACCCTGCCAGCGGCTCGGGCTGCACGGACGGCGATTGTGAGGGTGGGGCTCATGCCCGACGACGATACCCCAAGGCTCGGCCATATTAAAGATTGACAATGAACCGATGGTCTGATGAAGCTGGTGTCCCATGAGCCCGTCATCGACCAACCGGGGCGAACGGGAGGATCGCACCGACGATCCCCTGGCCCGCATCCGCTGCGTATTGGTGGAGACCACCCACACCGGAAACCTCGGGGCCGTGGCCCGCGCCCTGAAGACCATGGGTCTCACCCGTCTCGCGCTGGTCAACCCCAAGCAGCCGCCGGATGCGGAGGCGCTGGCGCGGGCCTCGGGGGCGGACGACCTGCTGGAGCGAGCCGTCATCCATCGGGATCTGGTGTCGGCGCTCTCCGGCTGTCGGCTCGTGATCGGTTCCAGCGCCCGCCTGCGCTCGTTGCAGTGGCCGTTGCTCGAGCCCCCGGAGGCGGCGCGGCGGCTCCTTGCGGAGGCCGCCCAGGGCGACGTGGCCCTGGTCTTCGGACGCGAGAGCTCGGGGCTGAGCAACGAGGAGCTCGCCCGTTGCCACTACCTGGTCCATATCCCGACCAACCCGCAGTTCAGCTCGCTCAACCTGGCGGCGGCAGTTCAGGTGTTAGCCTATGAGATCCGGCGGACCTGGCGCGAGTGTCGGGGGGAGCGGCTGATGGACCCTCCGCGGGAGCTGGCGACCGCCGAGGCACTGGAGGGGCTGCACGCCCACCTGGCCCAGACGCTGCTGGATCTGGGGTTCGCTGATCCCACCCAGTCCAATCGCCTCTTGATGCGGCTGCGTCGCCTCTTCAACCGGGCGCGTCTGGACTGGGTGGAGATCAACATCCTGCGCGGTATCCTGAGCGCCGCACAGGGACGCAAGTCTGCCGGGCGGAGCGCCGCCGGCGGCAACCAAGGAGAGCATCATGCTTGACCGGCTCCGCGAGGAGATCGCCTGTGTCTTCGAGCGCGACCCCGCGGCCCGGAGCGCCTTCGAGATCGTCACGACCTACCCGGGGTTTCATGCGGTCCTGGCCCACCGGCTCTCCCACTGGTTATGGCAGCGCCAGCTCATGTGGCTGGCCCGAGTGAACTCCAATCTGGCCCGCTGGCTGACCGGTATCGAGATCCATCCCGGCGCCCAGATTGGGCGGCGGTTCTTCATCGATCACGGCATGGGGGTGGTGATCGGCGAGACTGCCGTGATCGGCGACGACTGTACCCTCTATCATGGCGTGACCCTGGGTGGGACCAGCTGGCAGAAGGGCAAGCGACACCCCACCCTGGGGCGCGACGTGGTGGTTGGGGCCGGGGCGAAGGTGCTCGGGCCCATCGAGATCGGCGACGGGGCGCGTATCGGCTCCAACGCGGTGGTGGTCAAGGCGGTTCCGCCCGGGGCGACGGTCGTCGGCGTCCCGGGGCGCGCCATCGAGCGGGAGCTGGATGCGGACCGCCGTCGCCGCGCCGACACCGCCGCCCGCATCGGCTTCGATGCCTACGGTGCGACTCGCGACGCCCCGGACCCGGTGGCCAACGCCATCAACCGGATGCTCGATCACATCCACCACATGGATCAGCGGGTGGAGGAGATGTCCCGCGCCCTGGAGTCGCGCGGCATCATGCGCCATTTCGAGCACGAGGCGGATCTGGACGCCGTCCAGATCGACCCCGGCATCATCGAGGCGGATATCCAGGGCAATGCCAATGGTCCCGGGGGCACCAAGGGAGATGCCCATTGATGTCCGTCCCTTGAGAATACCTCGCTGAGAAGTCCTTCCCGGCATTCAAAAGGGCGGGCGTCGCGCCGCCGAGCTCGCAAAGCCCTAAGGGTCAAGTGCTTGGGTCGCTGGGATCTGCTGCACCGTCCATCACCCGGGCCGGATTCACATTAGGCGGAAGACACAACCGACCCGCCTTTCCCAAGATTCTCCACCTGTAGGGCGTTTCGGAGTGGCGGAGTTTTGGGCCATACACGGCATTAATTGATCACCCTGGTCGGGTAACCTATCATGCATCAGGAAATTCACTTTCCAGCGGGAGTTACCCATGAGACTGACCACTAAGGGCCGCTACGCGGTCACTGCCATGTTGGACCTCGCCATCCACCAGGGTCAGGGTCCCATTGCCCTGGCCGACATCGCCCACCGCCAGGGTATCTCCTTGTCCTACCTGGAACAGCTCTTTGCGAAGCTGCGGCGCTCCGCGCTCGTGAGCAGCGTTCGGGGTCCTGGCGGTGGATACAATCTGGCGCGCCCCGCGAGCGAGATCCACGTGGCGGAGGTGATCACGGCGGTCGACGAGAATGTGGACACCACCCGGTGCGGCGGCGCTGGGAATTGCCACAATGGCGAGCCTTGCCTGACCCATGACCTGTGGATGGACCTGAGCCAGCGGATCCACGAGTACCTGAACCGCATCAGTCTCCAGCAGCTGGTCGATCGGCGTGATGCGCTCGCTCCGACGCCCGAGGTCCGCGGGCCCGCCGACGTGAAGCTTGCGCCCCGGCGTGAGGGACGTACTGCCGCTGCCGTTTAGGTGGCTCGCCCCTCTGCGGTGGTCTTCGGAACGCGTCGATCCACTGCGCAGGTGGGATATGGGCGCGGGCAGGATGGACGAAGGAAGGCCAGCATTGGAGCGGTCCCAGCCCGCCGTGGCGCCGGATCTCACCCCGCTGGAACTGGGCTACTGGGAGCGGCGGGTCGTTGATTCCCCGGTCGAGCGGGGAAACTAATGGCCGCCGGGACACCCGACAAAGGCCTTGCGATTGCCTTTTCCCCTTGCCTTTCCACTGAGTCTGAGCCTAGCATCTGCGCGCTTGGCATAGATCTCGGCTCGTATGCCGGCGGGCCGACTCGCCATTCGGGACCCATTCCTACGGAGGAAAGCCCCATGGCCGGTATCTCGAAGCCAATCCTCGGTTCCCCGATCCACAGTGCTCGGTCACGCGCGGCCGGGCCTGTAGCCGTGATCTCCTGAGACCTTCAACCCATCTGCGTTCCGGGGTTCAGGTGAGCACCTCTGTCGCGCGGCCTTGGGAGGGAGAAGACCTGGCATTGGTCGAGCTTCCCAGGAACTATTTCGAGCTGTTCGACCTGCCCGTGTCCTTCTCGCTCGACGCCCGCCGCCTCGCGGAGCGCTATCGGGATCTCCAGGTGGCGACTCATCCGGATCGCTTCGGCGTGTCGCCTGAGATGGCCCATGCGGTCCCCCTGCGTGTGTCCAGCCAGGTCAGCGAGGCCTATCGCATCCTCAAGGACCCTCAGGAACGGGCCAGGTATCTGCTCACGCTACACGCTGGGGAGCGCGGCGCCGACAGTGCGGCGAGCCCCGACGGGCCCTTCCTGGTGGAGCAGATGGAGCTCCGGCAGAGCCTGTCCGAGGCCCAGAGCAGTCCCAATCCGAGGGCGGCCCTGGCGACCATCCTGACCCAGCTCGCGGAGCAGCACCTCGCCCTGGACAAGGAGCTTGCGTGCCTCTTCGCGGACCCTTGCTCCGAAAATTTGGAGGCGGCGCGGGAGATCCTTCGGAAGCTCCAATTCCTGGATCTGTGTCGCCGCGACGCCGAGGCCTTGGCGACCAGTCTGGATCCGGGCACCTGAGGACGGCGTCCGAGGTCCGACATCGCCCCTGACCGATGGCAATCGCCTACCCCTGGAGTCGATCGATGGGTCTCAAGTGGAGAGACGCGCGGGCCCTCGCCCTCGCGCTGGACGACGCCCACCCGGACGTGAACCCGCGCTTTCTCAACCTCTCGGACCTTCGCTCCTGGGTTTGCGTGCTCGAAGACTTCGACGACGACCCGGACCACGGCGATGAACGGGCGCTGGAGGCCGTCCAGACAGCCTGGATCGAGGAGCGGGAGTAAGGCCCCGACTGCCCCTTGCAGCGTTGGGGTACGAGAGGGGCGCCCGTTTGGCCCTCGACCCGGTCCAGGCCCTGGCGGCGGCCTCTGCTAGCATTGCTCCCAGGGTAGACCGCGAAAGCGCCATCCGCCCTTGCTGCTGCGGTGGTGCTTATCGTCCAGGTCGCCCTCGAACCCCTCGTCCACGTGATAGACCGCCTTGAGCCCATCCCGGATCAGGGTCCTGCCCGCTTCGAGCGAGCGTTTGCCGCTGCGGCAGATCAGGATCACGGGGGCGCAGGGGTTGTCCGTCTCGCAGATGGCCCCTCCCAGCAGCAGCTTGCGGATCTCCGTGGTGAAATGGGGGTTGACGACCCAGTCGGGCTCATCGATCCAGGGCACGTGGACGGAGCCCTTGGGATGGCCGACGAACAGATATTCCATAGAGGACCGGATGTCCACCAGGACCGCCTGGGGGTGCTCCTCCAGCATACGCATGGCCTCCTCGGGGCTCAGGCTTCCGGGATGATCGCTGCTCATTGCTTTTCACCTCGCTTTGGTCGCTTTCTGGTTATCCTGATGTGGGCCGGCATGGTCCGGCCGACCTGTGTTGGCCCTGGAGTCGCGAGTTTAGCAAGCGGGTGGGTTGGTTAGTGGCTCCTTTGATTTTGGGGACTTGTGATGGCGGGCTCGGTGCGGGCTGATGGAGGTCGTCCTTGGGGTCTCGTCCTGCGTGACGGCCTCGCCAATGCGCTGGTGCGGCTTACCGCCCGTTTGCCCTTGTCCGTGCTCCACCGATTGGGGAAAGGGGTGGGTTGGATCACGGCCCGTTGGCCCAATCGCCAGCGGCGCAACGCCCTGATCAACATCGGCCTGTGTCTGCCCCAGCTCACGCCCCTGGAGCAACAGCGGCTGCGGGACCGCAACCTCGAGGAGTTCGGCAAGACCTATCTGGAGATCGGCTATCTGTGGCTCCGGCCCCTGACCCGGGTCCTGGGGCTGGTCCGCGAGGCCCGGGGGGTCGAGCTCCTGGAGCGCAAGCCCGGCCGAGGGCTGATCGTTCTGTCGCCCCATATTGGGGCCTGGGAGCTGGCGGGGCTCTTTCTCGCCGTTCGGGGGCCCACGGCCATCTTTTACAAGCCCCAGAAGTATCTGGATGATCTGATCCTTGCAGCGCGCCGTCGCAGTGGGGCCGAGCTGGCGCCCATCACACCCAAGGGGATCCGTGTCCTGGTGCAGGCGCTGGAGCGGGGGGATTATGTGGGGATACTCCCGGACCAGGAGCCAAAGGCGGACAAGGGGGCCGTCTTCGCCCCCCTTTTCGGCGTCCCGGCCTTCACCATGCTCCTCGTCAACCGGCTCGCCCGTCGCACCGGTGCGCCGGTGGTCTTCCTGTTCGCCGAGCGCCTGGGTGTCGGTGAGGGCTTCCGCATCCACTGTCTGCCTGCACCGTTGGGCATCGACAGCGAGGATGATCGGGTCGCGGCCGCCGCCCTGAACCGCGGGATCGAGCAATGCGTCGCCATCTGCCCGGAGCAGTACGTTTGGCCTTATAAGCGCTTCCGTCGCCGGCCCGAGGGGGCCCCTAAGGTCTACACGGGGCCACTGGATGACCCAAGCGCCTTCGCGCTCATCGAGCGGCTGAGGGCGGCCTCCTGAGCCCTGAGGTCGGGCCTCCAGGCGCCCAATTCCATAGCAGTGGGGCCGGACGCGGCAGCTGGATCGTATCCATCTAAACCTCGAAGGTGCCGGAGTACTTCGATGACGTCTACCTGCGACTCACCAATGCATACGAGCCTCAAAATCGGCTACGTTACCGCGTCCGAGCCCCCGAGGGCGAGCGCCGCTCGGCCCACACTCGCGGGCGCTAGGAGGGTCTCCCCATGACCCACCTGCTGCGCGCTCTGGGAGCGCTGGGACGCTACCTGGTTGTGGCCCTGCTCGGTTTTTTCTTGGGGGTTCTGCTCCTCTATGTCTGGTGGGTCCGCAGCGGCCCCACGGTCCAGCCCTGGCACGTGGTAGAGCTCGAGTCCGAGTTCACCGCGGACCAGGCGGCGGAGGTCCGTACCCTCGCCGATTACCGTCGGTTGGAGGAGCGTCTGGAGCAGGAGATGGATGCCAAGGTCTTTGCGGTCACGCCAAAGGGCCCCGACTACGCCCTGCTGCGCTATAGCGCGGGCAGTGCCTCCGACCCCCGCCAGTGGAGCCCGAACTGGAACCACAGCTTCGAGCTTGGCCCCGAGGATGCCCTGGGTGGGGTCCTGCTGCTGCACGGCATGTCCGATAGTCCCTACAGTCTGCGCGCCCTCGGCGAGTCCCTGGCCGGCCGGGGCTATCGGGTGCTGGGGCTGCGCATGCCGGGTCACGGCACCATCCCCTCGGGGCTGCGCACCGTCACTTGGGAGGACATGGCGGCCGCCACCCGGCTCGGTGTCCGTCACCTGGCCGAGTCCCTGGGGGACAAGCCCATCCACCTCATGGGGTATTCCACGGGCGGGGCCTTGGCCCTCGACTACACCCTGAATGCTCTCAAGGGAATGGCCGTCCCAACGCCGGCCAGCCTGGTGCTGGTCTCGCCCGCCATTGGAATCACCCCACTCGCGGCCCTAACCCCATGGTTCGACCGGTTGGCGAGGCTGCCGGGTCTCGATCAGCTCGCCTGGACTGCGAACCTGCCCGAGTTCGACCCCTTCAACTACAACTCCTTCTCGGTCAACGCCAGCGTCCAGGTACACCGGATGACCCGCTCGGCGGCGGCTTGGGTGCGAGCGATGGCGGCCGAGGGGCCCATCCAGTCATTCCCTCCGACCCTGATCCTCCTCACGGCGGTGGACGCGACCGTGTCCCCCGACGCCGTCGCGGATCAGCTGCTCAAGCACCTGGCGAGCGATGGGCACGAGCTGATCCTCTACGACATCAACCGGTTCGCCCTCAAGGCCCCGCTAATCGTCGCCGATCCGGGGCCCCTGACACGGCGCCTCATAGACGATGCCACGCTGCCTTTCGCGGTCACCCTGATCACCAACGCCTCTCCCGATAGCCGGCAAGTGGTCGCGCGGCGAAAGCCGGCCTTCTCGGGGAACTTCACCGCCAGCGAGCCACTGAATCTGGCCTGGCCGGACGACACGATCTCACTTTCCCACGTGGACCTGCCCTTCCCGCCGGACGACCCCCTCTATGGACTTTATCCGCCCAAAGAGAGGGGTCAGATGTTCCTCGGCCAGCTGGCGATCCGGGGCGAGCGCGGCGTGCTCAAGATCCCGGCCCAGTGGTTGCTGCGGCTGCGCCACAATCCGTTCTACGACTACCAGGAACGTCGTGTGATCGAGTGGATCGAAAGGGCCAGTGGACGCTCAGATTCGAGTTCGCCGGCCGAGGTCCACTGACCCTGGCACCCATGGCCAGGAGACCCCCTCGATACCCATCC
>Ga0316578_10000873_pt1 | contig 11337 bp, 7 predicted proteins | sample J0NA_2_FD_203076 | JGI IMG/M metagenome (GOLD analysis project Ga0316578, IMG submission 203076) | Rhizosphere microbial communities from salt marsh grasses in Alabama, United States - J0-2_160517rDrC | ecosystem: Host-associated > Plants > Roots > Rhizosphere | place: USA: Alabama | collected...
TCAAAAAATAATCCTCCTGAGGCGGATAAATCCTAGGAATATCAACTATATGCCTGCGGTTATATCTTCTCGCATGCCTTGATCTTGAATAAAAATCCTCATTTATGGATGGGCACCACTTGAGCATTTCAAATTGTGATATAATAAGCGGAATGGATGATCTTTTTTTTAGATCGGGTGCTGTTTGAGTGGCTTAGGGATCGTTAGAAAGAACAGGCGCATACCTAAATCGTATTTAAACTTGAGTATAAAGAAGAAAACTTATCTATTTTTCAAAGATTGATTCCTGTTCTTTCTCTACGATCCCTTGCCGCGAGTCTTGTCCGCCTCTGGCGTGATCATGCGATTTTAAAAAAAGATTATCCATGGAGCGGTTGTTTAGAAAAACTCCCCGATCCCTCAATTAATTTTAAGACAGTGCGGTAGCGCTACCTTCACTTTAGGCACTCTTGAGAAGGTTATACATTTAATCTTTCGGACTTTAAAACATAGGCCACAATAATACCCACCAAGAATCCTACGGCCAGATTTGAAGCCAATGTAATTCCCAACATCAACAATGCAACAAACAAATCCTTTCTCGTTTCCATGTCAATGATGGTCAATGCCAGCTGACCTCCGGCAAAAATCAAAAGCACTCCTAAAATGGCCATGGGTAATAAGTACACCACCGCAAGGGCATGGATACCGAGAAAGAAAGCGAGTGCCAGAAATACAATTCCAATCATTAAATTGGAGCCTGCGGTACGTGCGCCAAATCGATAGTGGGCCGCCAACCCTCCGGCTCCATGACAAAGCGGCATGCCGCCCACAACAAAACTCAGTAAATTGGCCAATGCCATGCTGAGGGTTAAGGATCGATAGGTAACCTTTTTTGAATCGTTACCAAAATATTCATGGGATAAATCCGCGTTGGCAACAACAGCGTTTCCTATGGTCATGGGCAGCTGCGGAAGCGCCAGAGCAAAAAATGCAAAGGTGAAATCAGTACCGGTTGGAAATCCAAAAGGCAGCCATTTGGGAAAATAAATGCCGATGTTAAGTTTATCAAAACCCTCGTGAGTCCCCAGGATCAATCCTAGAAAAATTCCGCCCAATATGACCACAAGCCCGGCTGGGAATTTTCTGTTTTCAAGCAACAACAGCGTCAAAACACCACCGACAATTCCAATAACTATTCCAACGGGTATGGGCCCTATGTGCTGCACGGTTAAATAAGGTTCCGCCATTTGCCGCACCACTTGAAATTTCGACGAGCCGATCATGAATTTTACGCCTTGGGCCATTAGGAGCGTACCGGTTGAGATTTGTACACCTCTGACCACCGGCTTGGGCGTATATTTGCCGATAAAGGTAATCGCGTTGGTTCCGCCGATAATCAAAAGGAACAAACCCAGCAAGGCCCCCGAAGCCAGAACCTGGGACGGTGTCATTGCCGTTGCAATGGCATATGCACCGATGACCTTCATGGGCTGAACCGGAACCGTAATGCCATAGTACATTCCAGATAGGATATAAAAAATCCCGATGGAAAAAAACATCCCCGTTGGGTTCAAACCATTAATGAGGATCATTCCGATGGCGATGGGAAGAAGGGTCCCCAGGTCTCCTAAAGAGCCGGCAATTTCCATTCGATCAAATCGATAACGAGGACTCATTCGGTGTTCTCCTTGAGCGCTATCAGCGGTAAAGAATTCTAGCTTAAGTAGCTGGGCTCTGTTTTGGGCTGTTTTTTTCAGGCAAACCTATTGACTCTATCAATGTTCAAAGATCGGAATTTTTAAATTGAAAAATGTTTGATCAACTATAAATCAACTTGCTTCTGGCCGAAAAATGGAACTTTTCCTCTAATTCGACCACTTCCTTCATTCTCTGGGGATCAAGAAATATTTTATATAATTTTTCAGTCTTATCAATAGACTTGCCCAATAGTTTTTTTTCAAGCATTGATATGGCTTCAATGGATTTATCACACACCGGATATCCTTTATCATCCAAGTTGATTTTCGGTCCTAAAAAAACCTTTGAAATATTGTTAATATCTACAAGTTTAATATTTCCGGCTGGAGTAATGAGAAGATTTTCCACCCCCGCAAAATCGGGAACATAGTTGGCTTCTAAAATCATCTTTTTGACACATACTGTGAAATGTTCAACTTTTTTATAAAATTTTTGAAGACGTTGTTCCGATGTCATTTGAAATCCATTGTATCCATAACCATCCATGGAAGCAAAAAGACGAGCGAGTTGATGTTCGGAAATCGGGTCCCATGGGTTCAGCACTTCACCCTCTACATATTCCTGTAAGCCGCAAAGGATGAAATCACGGTTATTATTCCATATATAATCCACTATAAATTCATCAGACTTTGCATATGAATCATCCGGGAGATATTTTTCAACGATTCTTAGTTTTTTAATCTCGTCAAAAACTTCTTCAGTAGAAAAAAATTTGGTTCTAAATATTCTTAGTATCTTTAGAGGTTTGGCCCATGGAAAAAATCGTACCCCATCAATAATTTCTCCTTTGTTCTGTTTTATAAGATCTTCTGGATCCAGTACCTCCATAATATGAGATCTCAACCCCTGCTTATGATATTTTCGAAACACATAGGTACCGGGTTTCCGGATAAAGTTTAATGCAAGGACATCTTCGTGAGTAATACGGGAGTTATCTCTGATATCTGTGACCATTGTTTGCCGTTTCGGGTTTATTCGTTATCTGGTATCCATCCATAAATGGCCCTTTTTTCGCCGAGCGGCGTTCTCCGCTGCTTTCCGGCTGTGACGTACATTGAGTACGCCTCGCCGAAAAACCTTGTACGGCCTTGCTCAACGAGAAAATTACTCATTTCTGAATCGGACACAATGGTATCTCAACGATTCATGGATGGGTACTATCTAACGGTTTGTTGTCCAATTTTTTGGCATTATTCGTTTGGTATCACAGCACATTCTTTCCTGCAATTGAAATAAGAAAGCTATGTGTTAAAAGGAAGCTAAAAAGATGAACGTTAGAGGAAAATTTTTGTGTCAGGGTATGTTTTCTGCCTGTGGCAAACGCAGTCAGAAAAAGAAGTCTCTTTAAGCCTTTAATTAGTGTCTGTCCAGAAAATAGATTTTAGGCAAGAATCAAGTTTCCATTGCAGAAATTAGTAATTTTTTGAAAACGGGAAATGAAATCTGCTTATAACTTCAATTAGTGTCTGTCCAGAATGAGATATTTAACCCAGATTAAGTTTCCATCGCAGAAATTGACCATTTTTCGAAAACGGGAAAGGATATCTACTTAATATTTTAGTTAGTGTCTGTCCAGAAATGAGATATTTTGTCCAAGATCAAGGCATGCGAGAAAATTAACCACAGGCATACAAACTGGTATTCCGAGGATTAATTTTCGAGCAAACGAAGAGGTTGGGCAAAATAGCCATTTATGGGCAGACACTATATGTCAAACTCCAGCGGCGTAACCGTCTTAACCAGGTCCAAATTGTGCATTTCTTCGACCACATGTGATGGCAGCGATACATTGGTTTTAAGAAAAATGATGTTTAATTCTCCCCCCTCTTCCTGGCCCACCTGCATCTGGTCGATATTTATGTTATTTTTTCCAAGAAGCGTTGCAAAACTTCCGATGGCCCCGGGTTTGTCGAGATTGTATATCAGTGAGATATGGCCATTTGGAATCAATTCCAGCCGGAAATTATTTATTTTTACGATCCTCAGTTCGTTTTTGCCGAATATGGTCCCAGTCACGGTATTGGATGCTTCAGTGGTCTCAACCTTGACGGTGATGAGGTTGATATACTCTCCGGAGTCATCACTGGTTGCTTCGGTAACTTTTATTCCCCTCTCTTTTGCCAAAACCTGCGCATTGACAAAATTCACATCATCTTTCACCATGTGAGCCAACAGCCCCCTTAAAACCGCTATGGAGACTGGTGACAAGTCAAGGCCCTTAAAATCGCCGGCATATTCGATGACCACTTCTTTGACGGCGCCTTTATTTAATTGTGCCTGAAGGCTGCCCATCTGATTCCCAAGGGTTAATAACGGATTGAGTTTTTTAAGAATATCTCCTGTCACCGAGGGAACGTTGACGGCATTTAAAATTGTTCCGTTTTTTAAATAATCAATAATTTGACCGGCCACATCCACGGCCACCTTGGTCTGAGCCTCCTGCGTGGAGGCACCCAAATGCGGCGTGCAAATGAGACGATCCAGTTCAAAAAGTTGGCAAACCCCAGGAGGTTCTGTCTCAAAAACATCCAAGGCTGCTCCGGCAACTTTACCCGAGTGCATGGCGTCATAAAGATCGCCTTCATCAACAATACCCCCACGGGCGCAGTTGACGATCATTACACCATCCTTCATTTGATTGAAAGCATCCTTGTTGATCATACCGATGGTGTTCTTGAGTTTGGGGACATGAATCGTGATATAGTCAGATCTTTTGTATAACTCCTCTATGGATACGCTCTCAAAGCCCGCTTTCTCAATTTGATCGGGAGTGACAAAGGGATCGTATACAATCACCTGCATTTTAAGACCTCGGGCGCGATCCGCCACAATGGAGCCGATTTTTCCAAAACCGACAACACCGAGAATCTTGTTGTATATTTCTCTACCCTGGAGCTTCTTCTTGTCCCATCTTCCGGCTTTCAATGACGCTGTTCCTTCCGGAATATTACGTGACAGGGAGAGAATCATGGCAATGGCATGTTCAGCCGTGGTGATGACGTTTCCACCTGGCGTATTCATCACAATGACGCCCCGCTTGGTGGCTGCCGGAATGTCGACATTATCAAGGCCGATTCCAGCACGACCCACAACTTTCAGTTTCGTTGCAGCATTCAAAAGATCCTCCGTCACTTTGGTTGCGCTCCGGATGACCAACCCGTCATAATCGGCAATGATGCTTTTCAGTTCTTCAGGCGGCAGTCCGGTTTTAACGTCCACATCAATCCCTTCTTCATCCTGAAACATCTTGATACCGGCTTCCCCAAGGTTATCACTGACCAACACTTTCATAACTTTCCTCCTAAAAACAAATATATATGAATATAAATACTGACAAAGTCAGAAAAAAAGATCAACGCATTATAGTTGATTTTTATTTTGATTCAACCCATTTTTTATTTTGACCCGAAAAATTTTGCTTTCAGGGTTCAGATCCATCACTTTTTTATATCCCTGTCACTATTTGAAACGCTCTGTTTGGGCCTAAGTGCTGAAAATGAAATGCCCTTTAAAATTCCGTAAAGCTGAGATAACAGCATTCCTGAAAGCATAAGCGCACACCCCACAAGACCTCGGGAACTGATGGTTTCATTTAATATAAGCCAACCGCCTAATGCTGCAAAAACCGATTCCAGACTAAAAAGTATGGCGGCATGGGCAGGGTGGGCGTTTTGTTGAGCAACCACCTGAAGGGTAAACGCCACGCCAACGGAAAGAACGCCGGCATATAAAATGGGTATGGCGGCCTGTAACAAAGTGTTTAAAGCGATTTCCTCGAAGATGAATGCCGTGAAAAGACTTAACAAAGAACACGTGGAAAATTCGGTAATGGCCAGTTTTATTGGGTCTGTTTTGGGTGAAAGCCATCCGACAATAAGGATTTGTACGGCCCAGAGAAAAGCGCCGAAAATCTCCAGCATATCGCCTAACGACATGGTGAGTTCATCGGTAACACTTAAGAAATAAAGTCCCACAGCGGCAAGTAAGGCCCCGATCCAGGTTCCGGCGTTGGGGTGTTGACCCCAGAAAAGGCCAAGAGTCGGAACGATGACGACATAAAGACCGGTGATAAAACCGGCATTGCCTGCTGTTGTGTAGACCAGGCCCACCTGCTGAAGGGATGCAGCTGCAAACAGAGCGATTCCCAACAAACCTCCGCCGAACATCAACGTTTTTGTGCCGGCAGTAGATGTACTTTTTCTCGACCTATTTTTCCATATGCCGTTCCTTAGGATTAGTGGTAAAAGAACGAGACTTCCTAAAGCAAACCGAACACCGTTGAATGTGAACGGTCCAACGTAATCCATGCCGATCCTCTGGGCCACAAAAGCAAATCCCCATATGGCCGAGGCGAGAAGGATCAGCGCATCGGATTTCAGTGTTGATACTTTCATAAATACGTGCATTTAAAAAGTTACGGCCAGAAAAAATGATGAAGATATACAACCGGATTTTTTAAGTCAAGCCATGATACTCAGATCAATCGATTCAGCTTCAATTCTATATATTTTATTTAAATTCATTCTACGCTGTTCGTAGAAAGGAAATTTTCAATAAACAGCTGGAAATTCAAATTTGATGGAATTTTATTTGGGTGTTGACAAGAGATGTTTTTTTAAGATATGGGATAACGCAACAGCAATCAAAAACTATTTGAGGGTGTTATGATTATGATAAACTGGCGCTGGTGGTGGCAAATAACATGAAGTTTGCTCATCACTTGACTGGAATTTAGATAACACATTATGGGCTGTGAGCAGCTTCAAGGGTTTCATGGTGTAGCTCACGGCTTTTTTTGTATACAAGCCGCGGCTGCTTCAAGCAACCCCGGCTTTTTATTTTTTATTAAAAGGAGGTTTTCATGGAAATCAGAAAGGTACTTTTAACCGAAGAAGAAATCCCGAAGCAATGGTATAACTTGCTGGCGGACATCAAGTTGAATCCACCATTGGGACCTGACGGAAAACCGGTGACGCCCGATATGTTGTCCCCGGTTTTTCCCATGAATCTGATCGAACAGGAGGTCAGCACACAAAGATGGATTGATATCCCCGAAGAAATCCTGGGGGTATTGAACATCTGGCGCCCCTCACCATTGGTTCGCGCCCTTTCACTTGAGGCGTATCTGGATACACCGGCCAAGATCTATTACAAGAACGAAAGCGTCAGTCCGCCCGGCAGCCACAAACCCAACACAGCCGTACCTCAGGCATATTATAACAAGGTGTTCGGCATCAAAAAAATAACCACTGAAACCGGCGCAGGACAATGGGGAAGCGCGCTGGCATTTGCGTGTTCTCAATTTGGCATCGAATGCAAGGTGTTTATGGTACGGGTCAGTTTTGATCAAAAACCTTACCGTAAATCAATGATGGAAACATGGGGCGCTAAATGTGTTGCCAGCCCCAGTCCCGAGACCAAAGCCGGCCAGAGTATCCTTGCCACCCATCCCGATACACCGGGGAGCCTTGGAATCGCCATCAGTGAAGCCATCGAAGCAGCGGTAACCGACACCAGCGGCCAAACACGCTACTCTCTGGGCAGCGTTCTCAATCACGTGCTCTTACATCAGACCATCATCGGATTGGAAGCCAAAAAACAATTGGAAAAAATCGGTGAATATCCGGATATCATATTGGGTTGTGCAGGTGGTGGAAGCAATTTCGCAGGTCTCTCTTTTCCATTTGTTTACGATAAACTCAATGGAAAGAATATCGACATATATCCGGTTGAACCGGCAGCTTGTCCCACATTAACCCGAGCCCCATTTGTTTATGATCATGGTGATACGGCCAGATACACGCCGCTGCTTCCCATGCACAGTCTGGGGCATGCCTTTGTTCCGCCGCCGGTACATGCCGGAGGACTCCGTTATCACGGTATGGCCCCCATGGTCAGCCAGCTGGTGGCCGAAGGGATTATCGAACCCAAATCAGTTAGCCAGTTGAATGCCTATGCCGCTGGCGTAGTGTTCGCCAGAACCGAAGGCATCATTCCGGCGCCGGAAACAAACCACGTTATTTCCGAGGTTATGTCAGAGGCTTTAAAAGCAAAGGAAGAGGGCAAAGAAAAAGTCATTCTCTTTAATTTCAGCGGCCACGGACTCATCGATCTGGTGGGTTACGATAAATATTTTTCTAAGGAACTGACCGATTTTGCCCTATCCGAGGAAGAAATTGCATCTGCTGAAAAAGTCTTCGAAAATTTTCCTAAACCTGATCTGTTAAAAAGTCGCTAAAATCCGACAGTTAGTTACTGAATATACGATATTGATGTTTCGATGAGGAAAAAGGAGGAAAAATCGATGAAATCAGCTAAAACATATGGTGTCTTACTCGTAATGATTGTGGTGCTGGCAACCGGCTTGCCGGTCCAGGCATATGATTTACCGTCTGTCAATCTGGGCTTTACCAGTTTTTTGGATGGGGGCCCTCCGTCCGGACCGGGGCTTTATTTTTCCCAGTACATTCAATATTGGACCTCTGACAAATTTGAAGATATACCGGATGCTGCAGCGGCCGATGAAGATCTTGACGCCTGGATCAGCTTGTCCCAGTTTATCTACCAGTCTGATCAAAAGCTGCTTTTTGGTGGAAAATGGGGATTAGATGTAATCATACCCCTTGTCAGTCTTGATTATTCTTCTGCACAGGGGGATAATGGCCCCATTCTGGATAACGGATCCGGTTTTGGAGACATTCTGGTGGGTCCCTTTTTACAATGGGACCCGATCATGGGTTCCAACGGCCCTATATTTATGCATCGGATCGAGTTGCAGATGATTTTCCCCACCGGCAAATACGATGAAAATAAAGAATTGAACCCCGGTAGCAACTTCTTTTCCTTTGACCCTTACTGGGCCGGCACCCTGTTTATTACGCCCAAATGGACGGTTACCACCAGGATTCACTATCTCTTGAACGCTGATAACAACGATCCCAACCGTGCATACAAAGCGATGGGCGCAAACGATACTCGGGCCGGAAGTGCCATTCATTTCAATTTTGCATCTGCGTACGAAATTCTGCCCAAACGCTTACGATTGGGTGTAAACGGCTATTATCTCAAACAAATTAACGATACGCAAGTAAACGGTGTGGATGTTCCAAACACCAAGGAAGAGGTTTTTGCAATCGGTCCGGGGGCGGTTTATCACTTTTCAAAAGACGTTCACCTGTTCGTTAATGCCTATTTCGAAACTATGGCTGAACACCGTCCCAAAGGAGAGCGCGTAAACGTGCGGCTTGTGTACCATTTTCATTAATAACCCTGGCAATACCGTATGAATCTAATAAAATATAATATTATAAGATAGTTGTTTTAACCTTGCTTTCGGTTCTTCGATAGTTTGGCGTTAATATGGATGAGTTGAATCGAATTCGACCTTAAGGAAAATTGCTGATTTCTGCACAGATGAATGGATGGACATTCATTGGCATGGTATAAAAAAGAAAAATTTGTCAGATTATGACATAAATTTCATAAAAAATTGGCAATATTATTCATAATATTTGGCAGTGCCAATGTTGCCAGACAAGGCAACTATCTGTGATTATATCAGATATTTCTATCGGATGAATTTGGCACGATTTCTGCTTAACTATCAAACTAAAAACATAGGTTGAAAAAGCATCAACGCAAGTAAGTGCCACTCAACTTCAACACCTAAATAAAAGAACCCGTTGCACCCAAGTGTTTTCGAGGTTATACTTAAAAAGGGAGTTTGAGATGGCACTTAATAAATGGCTTCTCTGGTGCGCGTGCATCTTATTCTTCGGTCAATCGTATATTTAATACATAATTTTAGCATGCACCGAAGTTAACAACGGCATTTGGGGAAGCCTTTATATTTAGGGTAATTCTTGAATGATAAACGGAACCATTTCATACGAAAATAAACCTTTTATTCCCTACGTGTTCCCTTTTGCCCTTTTTGCAGTCTGCATCTATTCGGGTCCTCTTTTTAATATTCCCCAAAGCATTATGTATCCAATAAAAACCGTATTGGTTGCTTCAAGCCTGATTTACTTTTGGAACGCCTACAAACAGGAAATACGATTTTCATTTAGCTGGTTGCCTATCATCGCTGGAATTTTGGTCTTTTTTATATGGATACTTCCTGAAGGGATGTATCCTCAGATCGGAAATTCAGAATTCAATCCTTATAAACACGCAAGCGGCTATGGAGTACATGTTGTTATTGCTTTCAGGCTGCTCGGTGCCATTTTGGTTGTTCCCTTGATGGAAGAATTATTCTGGAGGTCGTTTGCCCTTAGATTTGCCATAAAATCTGACTTTAAATCCGTGCCGCTCGGACAGTTTTCTTGGTTTTCTTTCATCTTCATCTCTATTCTTTTTGGAATTGAACATCAGCGCTGGCTTGTTGGTATTTTTGCAGGAATGATATATTCAGGTGTTCTCTATCGAAGAAAAAACCTATTTGACCCCATTTTATCCCATGCAATAACGAATTCCCTTCTGGGCCTGTATGTTCTCTCAACCCATCAATGGTCTTTCTGGTAGCCTAAAAATCTGACACATAACATATTTTCCCATTCTATTTACGAACAATCGGGATTAAAGATTTTTCAACCAATTGCAGAGTATCTCGGTTGCAATTAGAGGTCCGGCGCAATATGACTGAAGGAAATGATCATCAAGAGGAAGTTCGGATGGAACTTGATATGCAGCCTCAAGGGCCTTTTTACCATCAAAGTTAACATAAGCCAAACGGGCGGTTAGTTCTTCAGGTGTTCTTCCAAAATCTCTACCGGGAAGCATGGCAACCCCGGTTTCTTCCAATAGATGCTCACAGAGATCTTGACTTGTTGCAATACTGCGAATTTTAAGTTTTTCACCATATCTTTTGAAATCAGGAAACAAATAAAATCCACCTTGTGGAGAAAGGACCTGGACGTCTGAGTCCATAAATAATGATATCAGCTTTCTTCCAAGCGACCGCAAAATTCTCCTTACCTGATAAAGATATTGGTCGATGTCTTCGCTCTTTTGAAAGGCTTTAACCGCCGCATATTGTATGGGTGCACTTGTAGAGGTAAAGGTTTCACTGGCAACAGCGGCCATTGCATCCTGAAGCCATCTGAGACATTTTGGAAAAACAAAAACACCCAGGCGCCAACCACCTGCTCCACACCATTTGCTCAGCCCTCCGCTAAAAATAGTCCCTTCCGGATATAAAGGCACAATGGAGTGATGTTCATTCTCATGATGCAATTTGCCGTAAATTTCATCTGAAAGCAGAACGACTCGATACTTATTTGCGATTTTTGCAATTGCTTGCAGCTCATTCAAACCATACGTTGTGCCGGTTGGGTTCGAAGGGTAGTTTAGAATAATAATACGCGGGCGGGATGGATCAGATCTGCAAAGTTCATCCAACTGTTCCGGAGTTAATCGCCAACCATTTTGAGCATGGGTGTGCAGCATCCTTATCTGACGACCTATAATTTGAGCTTGGGGGGCATACGAAACCCAGGCCGGAGTTGGAATCACAATGTCCCCATAATAGACCAACTGCAGGATAAACATCAGTTCTTTAGAGCCAGGGCCAATTAATACATCATCTTCGGTGCAATC
>Ga0316578_10000874_pt1 | contig 11337 bp, 8 predicted proteins | sample J0NA_2_FD_203076 | JGI IMG/M metagenome (GOLD analysis project Ga0316578, IMG submission 203076) | Rhizosphere microbial communities from salt marsh grasses in Alabama, United States - J0-2_160517rDrC | ecosystem: Host-associated > Plants > Roots > Rhizosphere | place: USA: Alabama | collected...
AGTGCTGGTGCAACTCGGCAGCCAGATTGACCCTGGCGTGGAGCCCGAATCGATCTTGATCTCGCTGGCCGGGGCCAGCCCGTCTCTGGATGCGTGCGATTTCGCTCTTGCGGGTGGCCCCACCGCCAAGACCATCCACCAACGCGTCGCGGGCCTGAAACGAGACCTCGAGCGCTCGTTTGGCGAGTACCTCGAAAGGCTGCCCCCGCCGCCGCTGGCACGGTCCCTGCGCCAGCTCCGGCGCATCAAGTAGCCCCAAGCCAGAGATCTGCTGCCGCCGACGCACCACGAGTTCCGGCTGGGTGACGTCCTACGCAAGTGGTACGGTGCGGACCGCGTTGGAGCGCACTATGAAGAAGCGTATGAGCCGCATGCACCGACGGCAGGCGCTGCATTGGGTCGCTGCGTTGGGAGCGCTCGCGATCGGGCTGGCGGGCGCGACCGCCTGCAAGAAGAAGGAAGCCGCCAAGCGGGCCGGCACCGCAAGCGATCCGTGGCTGGTGGGCATGAGCCAGTGCAACCTGGGCGAGCCCTGGCGCGTGCAGATGAACGAAGACATCGAGAAGGCGGCCGCCAAACACGCGAATCTGCGCGTCGTCTTCAAAGACGCGCAGAACGATTCGCTGGTGCAGCGCGCTCAGGTCGAGGAGCTCGTGGCTCAGCAGGTCGACGTGCTGCTCATCAGCCCCAAGGAAGCGGCGCCCCTGACCAAGCCCGTGGCCGAAGCCTACCGCAGTGGCATCCCGGTGGTGGTGCTGGACCGGGCGGTGCAAGGAGAGGAGTACACGACCTTCATCGGTGCCGACAATCGCAAGATCGGTCGGGCCGCAGGCGAGTGGGTGCTGCGCACGCTCGGCGGCACGGGGCGCATCGTGGAGCTCAAAGGCCTGATGACCTCGACCCCAGGCCGAGACCGGCACGAGGGGTTTCGCGAAGGGATCGCCCTCGGCAAGCATCCCGAGCTGAAGGTCGTCTTCGAGGCGGACATGCAGTGGTTGGAGCCCAACGCCCGCAAGGAAATGGAGTCGGCGCTGGCGACCCAGAAGGAAATCGATCTGGTGTATGCGCACAACGACCCCGGCGCTCACGGGGCCTATCTGGCGGCCAAGCAGGCCGGTCGCGAGAAGGAAATGAAGTTCGTGGGCATCGACGCGCTCCCGCACGAAGGGGTGCGGTACGTCGAGCAGGGCCTGTTGGACGCCACCTTCGCCTACCCGACCGGGGGGGGACAGGCCGTCGACGTGGCCCTACAGATCCTGTCGGGAAAGCAGGTGCCGAAGCAGGTCGTGCTCGGCACCCGGCTGTTCACTCGCAACAACGTCGCTCGCGGCGGAGAAGAAGTCCGATAACCAGGAGCACTCACATGGCAGAGAAGGTCGCTCTCTTCTGGCCCGGGGATTCTCGCCCCATTCCCAACCAACTGGCCCTCTCGAACATCGAAGCCGCCACCGTGCAGCTGGAGCAAGCGCTGCGCAAGCTCGGCCGCGAGCCGTATCGAGTGCCCGGTTTTCTCAGCCATCCTCACGAGGCGATCGAACGGCTCGCTCCGGTCGAAGACCCCGTGATCGGTGTGTTCGTGCATTGGGTGTATGGGCCCCACACCACCGAGGGCGTGGTGGGACGGGACACTCCGCTGCTACTGGCGAGCAATTTCTCCGGGCAGTGGCCGGGTCTGGTGGGCTTGCTGAACACGGCGGCGTGCCTGGAAACCGTCGGGCGCAGGCACTCGCGCATCTGGACGGATGCCGGGGACTTCAGTGCCGACTCGAAGTTCATGGAGGGACTGGAGCAGTGGTGCCGAACCGGCTCGCTGAGCTACTCCGAGAGCGAGCTCGACTACGAGGTCAAAGCCGGAGAGGCAGCCACTCGAATCGCGCGTGAGGTGGCAGCGCGAATGCGCGCCCGCCGGCCGCTCCTGATGATGCTGGGCGACACGTCCATGGGCATGATCAATGGCTACTTCGGGCCGCGTCTGTTGTCTCGCCACGGCTTCGCCGAGCACAAGGTCGACCAGGCCTGGCTGCTCGATCGGGGTCCCAAGATTGACCCCAAGCGCATCGACGCTGCTTTCGGGTTCGTGCAGGACCGGGGCGTGACGTTCCACTGGCGAGAGCAGGATGCGGCGGACTTCGACGAGAACGCCACCCGGGAACAGCTCCGCGACTACCTGGCGGTGCTCGACATGATCCGCGAGTTCAAGGCGGACTTCCTGGGCTGGCAGTACCAGCTCGGCCTCTTGCCCTTGAGGCCTCCCTCGGATTTCGCCGAAGGGCTCCTCAACTCCGCCTGCCGGCCAGAGTCCAACGGCGACACCATCGTCTGCGCCACCGAGGCCGACCAGGGCAATGCGGTCCCCATGGAGATGATGAAGCGCCTGCTCGCCCACAAGAGCTTGCACCCCGCGGTGATGTTCCACGACGTGCGCTGGGGCGGTGAGCACGAGGGGCGCTTCTTGTGGGTGCTGCTCAACTCGGGCTCCTGCAGCGCGTACGCGTTCAACCACGATCCGGACACCCTGAGCGCCGTCCACTCCTATCGCCAGCCGTCGCTCTACTTCCCTCACCCCGGCGGCACTTTCACCGGAGAGAGCCTCCCGGGGAAGATCACCTGGTCGCGAGCGTACCTGCGGGACGATGTGCTCTGGATGGATGTGGGACGGGGCGAGGTCGTCAAGCTTCCGACCGACAAGCGCGACGCTTGGTGGAACGGCACCACGCGAGAATGGCCACTCATGACTGCGGATCTCGGGATCACGCGCGACACGTTGATGGCACACTACCTATCCAATCACGTGGCCGTAGCCTACGGCGACGTGTTCGAGGAAATGGTCGCGCTGTCCCGAGAGCTGGGGTTCAAGGTGCGAGCTCTGGGAGCGAAGTGAGCGGCGGCGGACCGATTCCGTCTCGGCATCGATGTCGGGACCGGTGGCGTCCGAGGGGATCGGGGCCGCGCCTACCAGCCGCAAGGCGTTGATCGAATCGCACGTCGGCGCAGGACCGCACAGGTACTGCCACTCCGCTGCGTGCTCCGCCACACGCCGACCAGTAGCGGCAGGCCGGGAAACCGCGTACGCCCTCCAGCGTGCACCGCGATCCGTTGAGTCTTGCTGCTGAGGCCATCCAGGCGACCCGCTGCGAAAAGCGTGACCTCCGACTCGTGGAAGGCTTGGCCGTACGATTCCACGTTGGCGTCGCTGCGCGTCACACCGTCGACGTGGACCTCGTGGCGATGACGGACGAGGTACGCGAGGCATTGCTGCACCATCTTCGCGAGTTGGACTACCGGGTGGGACAGTCCGGTGGATGGTGGCGGGCCATACGGCGCGACGCGCAGGGGCAGCATATCGTAGCTGTTGGGTCACACCCCGTGGTGCCGCCCGCAACGTTCGACGCCGTCTCGCTTCGCGACGAGCCCGTGGCCGACGAGCGCGGCCGGGCCGGCTGGGTTCTGGCGGACGGTCGCAGGCATTGCCGGGTGGCTGCGGGCAGAACACGTCTTTGCGAACGATACGGACTACCCGGTGACCGAGGTCAGCGGGTCGCGACTGCACGAATCGATCCGGTTCGAAAGCGTCAGCGCTGGGAAATTTCCTGAACCTCGGTGGCTGTCCCGGGCAACTAAGGAGAAGCACATGATCGACAAACAGCTCCACGGCATCGTGCTGATATCGGCGCTCGCCCTGCTCGGGTGCGCGTCCGACGACGAAGGCTCCTCGGGTGCGGCCGGCGGCGCGGCACCGAGCGCTGGGGGGACTCCGGCGGCGGGAGGCTCGGCCACGACCGGTGCCGGTGGCTCGGCCACGACCGGTGCCGGTGGCTCGGCCACCACGGGAACCGGGGGCTCGGCCACGACTCCGCCGACTCAGGGCGAGCCGTGTGGCGAGGGATGGGGCAATGATCCGATCCCAGGAAACGTGGACCTCGGACTGGCCAGCAATCCCGAGATCAACGCCATCAACAACGGCAGTCCGGACGAGCGTGCGGTCTTCGATCAGATCAATGCCGAACGCGTCAATGCCGGACTCGAGCCGCTCGGCTGGAGCGACCAGGTGGCGAACGCAGCCCGCAGCCATGCGGCCGACATGAATCAGCTCGACTACTTCGACCACGGCAGCTCGACGCGCGTCTACCGCGACGACGCCGGCAACGTGGACCGCGACAACTGGTTGCCGCTGCCGCGCATCGAGTTCCTCTACCCCAGCGACTTCCGACGGGCCGGCGAGAACATCGCGAGCACCCGCAGCCCCGTCGACAACGCCGTGAGCATGTGGATGGACAGCGACGGCCACCGCGCCGCGATTCTCGACGAGTACGGCTGGACCGCCACTCACGGCGCCATCGGCATCGACGGCAGCATGGTCGTGTTCAACCCGGCGCAGTGCAACGTCGAGTAGCGGATCGTACGCTCCCTTCAGCTGCCCTCGCTTCGCCGCTCCGCGGTTCGGGGCGGCCGAGACCTGAGGCGGCCAACCAACGGGACCGCGGCTCGGGCCCGGGCGCATGAGCGCTCCATCCGGTGGCGATCTGGCACGGCCGGCGAGCCGCCACCCGCACTGAGGCAGGGCGATTTCGGTGGCCTCGCGGCGCTGAACCGCGATGGCGCGGTGGTTTTCGGACAACTCTTCGAGCGGAGCGGACGATGAGTGCGGCATGCTCCACTTCCCTCGCCTGAGCCCCGTCACTCGCCGTGCTCTGCTGGCGCTGATCGCACTGGTCCTGCTGCTGGTGCCCGGCTGCAAGTGCGGGTCGGAACGAGATCCGCACTCCGGGCCACACGCCATCGACGCGGTCCCCGAAGACGCGGTCTTCTACCTCAACGACCATCAGGGCACGCCCGTGGTCGTCACCGATGCCCACGGCGTGGTGGTCCGAAGCCTGGCGCATGAGCCCTATGGATCGGTTCGCTTCGAACACGGCACCCACGATCCGCACGGATACGTGGGGCGCGAACGCGATTCGGGCTCGGGGCTGAGCCACTTTGGCGCGCGGCCCTACCGTCCCGAGGCGGGGATCTTCCTCGCCCCCGATCCGGTGGCGGTGTTCGAGCCGGAGCAACTCCTCAACACCCCCGCAGCGTTGGCTCCGTACGCGTACGCGGTCGGTGATCCCATCAATCTCAAGGACGCCACCGGTCGGATGCCGACCAACGCGTACGAGTACATCTCCGAAAACTTCATCGGGCCCAAGCTGCCGCCGGCCGCGAAGGCTTCCATCGACGCGGGCCGCGCCAAGGGCTGGTGGGCCACCGCCGAAATACTCAACTATGCCTCCCTGGCGCGTGCGGGCGTGAGCTTGGCCCGTTTTTCGGTGCGCCTGGCAACGTCCCCGGCCGCGCGGCGCACGACCGTGCTGACGGCGAAGCTGGCCTGGGCCGGCGTCAAGGACCGCATCGCGCTGATCGGAAGCAAGGGAAAATCAGCGGGACATCTGCTCCGGAGCGTGCGCGTCCCCCGGGACATCGCGGCCAGGCACATGATATCCAAGGGGATACCGGCCGGTGACGCTCCGAGCAAGGCTCTCTCGTTCTCGGGTCCGGTCAACGTCTCGGTCATGCAGAAGGGCCGCACGATGGTGCGATACACTGGGAAGCCCGCGAGCAAAGGAGGCTACTTCACCGATACTCTCTATGGGACCAGCGACGACGCCGTGATGAACCTCAACTTGACGCAATGGAACAACACCGCCTTCGGGCGGCAGATAGTGACGTCAATCAGGAGAACGACGGCGTTCGAAGGGGGCGTCGCCGAAGGGGGAGCCGAGGCGACACAAACCTTCGTTCCAAATTGGGACGCGCTGAGATACGGGCTGGGGACGACGTTCTGATGAACAAGAAGAAGCAGGCCATACTGGACCGGATCGATCGCCTGATCGAACGATTGGAACAGCCACCTCCTCCCGAGGAGGTCAATCACGAGCGCCCGCCAGTGGATCGCGAGTCGATGCTGGCCTACTACCGTCGCCTCCGGGCGGCGATCGTGAGCGGCCAGCGATTCTGGCGGAAGCCCCACTACTACTCGGTAGCGCTGGGACTCGATTCGTGGAACTTCCACCATCCCCGGATCGTTGAAGACGCGCGCGCAATCGCTCGCGAGGCGACCGCCATCTCGAACATGATCTGGGACTACTCGCCGTTCAACCAGCTCGACTTCCTGTGGGACCGAGTCCGAATCTGCTTCTCGCGGCGCAGGAAGTGAGCGGGCGGAAGTCTATCGGTATGTACAGGCGAGCTTCACCAGGTCTCGACCGGACTCAGCTCCCCAGGTGCCGCGGGTAGCGGGCGGTCGGATGGCTTCGTCGCGGAGGTTCCTGGCGGAGCCGGCCGGACAAGTGGCGAACGAGCCTTCTTCCGGGCGGGCGGGAGCGGTGCTTCGAAGCGCACCGCCGTCGCCGCCGGCTGCGCCGACGGGATCATTTCGGGTTGCGCCGACGAGCAAGAGCTCGGCTGGTTCGCAGCACGGTCAGGTACGTCCGTCGTGCCGTTCGGGAGGGAGCGGAAGACTCGGGCCCCTGTCGACGCTTCGCCGACGCCCTCACGAGCGTGCACGCATGACTCGGGGTCACCGCGGGTCGCTACTCCTTCGTACCCGACCACTTCCTGGCGCCGCAGAATTCCAGGACACTGAGTTCCAGCACGCCGTGGTCCAGCTCGGGCTGGCGAGCAGTGTGGAATCGAGTCGGTTGCAGTGGGGGTGGAGGTCTCCACTGCCCCGGTGCAAGGTCGCGGGCTGGGTGACGTCGTCGGTGGCATGGCGCGGATGCGCGTGAGCTTCTAGCGCCGCCGACGCCCTCAATGCCGTATCCCCACCACCCGCGTTCCCTGCGTTTCGCGCACGAGGTGCGCCTCGAAGTGGCTCGCGTCGTCGTCGGCCCCCTCGGCCCGGATCATCACGACCAGATACGTCGAGCGACCCCGTGCAGGCGGCGGCAGTATCACCTTCAGTCGTCCGCGTCTTGGCCGGCCTCGCTGCGGTTCCGCCACCGCGGCGCCCTTCGAATCGATGAACCGCACCAGGTACCACTTCGACTGGCCGGGCGCCGGTTGACCACGCATCGAGCGATCCTCGAGCACCAAGTCGCTCTGGTCCACGGAAACGACCTCGAGCGGGGTGACCGCCGCGAAGACCTGCTGCAGGATGGCGCGCCGGCGGGCTTGCAGCTTGTCGACCAGTTCATCAGCCAGGGCGGCATCATCGAGCTTCCCGCCAGCCACCGCCCAACGCAGAATCGGGGGTGACAGGGATTGAATCCGTTTGACCATCCAGTAGGCGTCATCAGGTTGGATGCGCGCAGCGGGTTCATAGAAGCGCGCGTAGTCGGCCACCGTAGCCTGCTCCGACAGCACGCCCAACGTGGTGGCCTTGGCATCGGGCAACTGCTCCTCCGGGATCAGCCCCAGCGTGGCCAGATTGACCCAGGCGTTGCCGCGCACGTGGCCGGCAATGGGGCGCGTCGCCTCGGCGCCCCTCAACCTGCCAGCGCCGAGCGCGCCGTGAAGGTCGACCAGGTAGTGAGTGAGGTGGCCCTTTCCCGGAGATCCCACATACAGATCGCGGGTGTGGTGCGGGCCGAGACGACGCAGATCGAGCCAAGCCGCAAGGACCCGGAGCGCGCGCAAGGTGCGGCGGTCCTCATGCGCCACCCGGTCGTTCGGATCGTCGTCGCGCCTGCCATAGGCAAGCGTATGGCCCGCGTCGATGCCACCGGGCCAGCGGGTGGCCGCCAGGCGAACCCTTGGCGGCGTGGCGCCGGACGGAGTGGACAGCAACTCACTGAGCCGCGCGTGCAGGTGTGTGGCCCCGGGTGCGACCCTGAGCTCGGTTGAGCTGACGTCGACGACCCAGACCTCGGGAGTGAAGTAGCCCAGTGCATGCACCAAACGGCTCGCGATCGCTGCTGCCGCAGTGGTCGTCTGCGCCAGCCGAGCCGGATCGCGAAAGACCTCGTAGTGCAAGCCACGTCGATCCGTGATGGTCAGCCCCCCGCGACGCAGCGCTGGCAGGTTCTCCACGACGCGAAGCGGTGGCTCGGGCGGGCCAGCGCGCTGATAGCTGCTGCGCAGCTCCTGGTCACTCGGGGGCTCGCGATGCCAGCTGGATGCAGGCACCTCGTCCCACGAGTTGACGTCACCGGCAGGCGGCGGGCGCGAGGCGTCGAGAGCGCCGATCACCGGCAGACGCAGGTAGGCGTTGGACAGCTTGGCCAGATCATTCAGACGATGATGCGCCGGCACCGGCGTTGGCTGCGTGTCGGCCACTTGCGTAATCGGCGGGTGATCTCGGAAGCGAGCCGGGCGGTAGCCGGAGCTGCATGCCAGAGCCAGTGTCCAGCACAACATCCACCCAACGGGACGGCGGCGGCAGACTGAACCTGTCATCGGTGCTGACGATCTCCGAAGCCAGAAGCAACGCCGAAACGCATCAGCACCCGGAATCCTTCGGGGCTGCCAACGACGGTGGCGCTGCCGAGCAAGGTCGTGTTGCTGAAGAGGTCGAAGCCGAAGCCGCCCGCCCAGCGCAGATGCTCGAGGCGGAGTGCTGCGACACGCGGCGCGACCGTTGCCCCGTCGATGAAGATCCGCGCTGCCGCGTAGCGCCAGATGCCCCACCGGTAGTCCAGCGACCCGACCAGACTGACGTCGTCGCGCCGGGTGTCGAACCCACGAAATTCCGGCTGCCCCGTCAGCTCGGTAAACGGCACTTCCCAGTCGCCCACCCGCGAGAGCGTGTCGAGCACCAGCTTCGGGGAGACAATGTTGGTGGGCCGCACGACCTCGTGGAAGCTCGCCAGGCGTCCGCCGACGCGCCAGAAGCGATGGTCTGGAGCGTCGGCGTCATGGGAGCGGCCGGCGTAGGACTCGAAGAGAAACCCGGTCGCCGGACCTCCACGCCAGGGCCGCGTGTCGACTCTGACCGTCGCCTCGGTGTACACCAGGCGGGTCGTGTCACCAGCGCCGGGAACGCTGCCCGCCACGAACACATCGTCGAGCCCACGGTCGCGATGACTCGACGAATCCTCGTTGCGGCGTCGGGTCAGGCTGGAGGAGAGAAACAGCTCGGCGTCTTCGAGCGCACGAGCGCCGAGGCTGGTGATGAAGCGCTCACGGGTTTCGAGATAGAAGGCGGTGGTGTCCGGCGCCCCCGGATTGAACTGGTTGCGATCATCCGACCCCGGACGCTGGCCCAGGCCGCCGAACGATCGAGCTTGCCGGTCCGCAAACGACTCCAGAGTCAGGGCGAGCGGCACTGGCTCGGGCAACGCCAGGCGAACGCGGGAATCGACGACCACGGCCTCATCGCCGCCGTAGCCCATGCGGAGGGTCGACGCGAGGTTGCGCTCGCGCGCCAACAGCCGGGCACCAACGTTGAAGCTCGAACCGGTCTCGGCAAAGAGAGTCGGAAATACGCTGATCTCCCCTGGAGGTGGGTTCAAGAGGTTCTTCACACGCGGCACGACCTGCTCGTCTTCGATCAAACCGCCAACCGCGCCCGTGGCCGTGAACAGCAACTCCAGAGATTCGCGCGGCAGGTACAGGAGCGCGTTCGCTGCGTCTCGGGCGGTGTCGCCAGGCTCGACCGCTTCGCGCTCGATGCCGCGCAGATTCGTTGGCTGCGAGTCGCGCGCGCCGTCAGGCTCGGCATTCGCACCAGCAGCGCAGAGCAATACGCTGACGGCGACGGCTAGAACGAGGGGAGTCTTCACAAAATGCGCCCGCTATGGCTGAACGAGGCTACCGCAAAGTCGAGCCCATCCGCCACGAGAGCGCGATGCTGCCTCACCGCGGCAGCTTCTCTTCGAAGAACTCCACCGCCACGCGGGCAAGGCGCTGATGCACCTCGCCGCGGTCGACACCGGAGGCGTCGGTGCACAGCGGCACACCGAGGATGTCGATGGGGAAACTGCACTCGGCGATGTAAACGAAGTGGCCCTCGCCCTGGTCGAGAGTGGTGAGCGAAACCTGCGGGAGCAGGCGAGCAAAGTGGCCGGCATGGGGCGCAAAGGGAATGAAATCACCGGGCTCGGAGGCAACGATGTGGATCGGTATGGTGATCTTCTGGAGGCTCGCTTCGATGAAACTCGGCCCCATCGCCGGTTCCAGGAGCAGCAGCGCCGCGAGACGCGGGTCGGTGGTCGGGGGGCCGTCGGGTGGCCTTCCGACCTTGGCCCAATCCTGGGCATCGAGATCGCGTGCATACTCGCAGCCCTTGTCGGCGCGTGCGGCTTCCGTGCGGCAATAGCTGCCCATGCGCATGGGCTCGTACTCGCCCCCGGCGAGCGCGAGCAGAGTGTGACCGCCCGCGGAATGACCGATGCCCCCTACCCGGTTCTGCTGCAGGTGCTGCCCCCACTGCTCGTGGGTGAGGAGCGACGAGATGGCGAAATGCACGTCCTCAGGACGCAGCCACGACCGGAACATCGCCAGCGGATCCAGGCTCGGCTCGCCGTAGGCGCGCGACTCGCCGTGGTGATTGACCGCAGCGATGACATAGCCCGCGGCGGCCAGGTACTCGGCCAGCCAGGCGTAGTTCGTTCCACTGCCTCCGGCCCCATGCGAAAGCACAATCAACGGTCGGACTCCGGGTGCTGGTGCGGCATCGAGAGCGGCCTCCCCCATCGCCAGTCCGTAGCGAAATCTCTCCATGCGAGCGGTTGGACTGGCGGGATACCAGAGGTCGACCCACACCGGGCGCTGGCGCGCCTCATCCTGCAAGCGCGCCTGCGCGTACCCGACTGGGGCTGCACCAGCACCGTGGGCGGGCTGGCCGTCGGCAGGCGTCTGGGTCGAGGTCGCGCCGCAGCCCGTCGCAAGCAGGCAGAGCAGCAGGATGCTGGGGGGGCGCATGGCGCGGCATCCTGAAGCGCCTGGCCCGGGAGCACAACCGTGTCTCGTGGATCGCGTCGAAAAACCTGCCGGCTTCGGCGCCGCCCAACCCAGCAAGGAAGAGGCACGCGGCAACGCAGGGATCGAGATCATGCCGCTCGGACGTCAGCCTCTCGGGGCCACGGTTGCCGCGCGATTCACGAAGCGTTCGGCCTCGAGCAACGCATGTTGCCGCCACCGTTCGGCATGCCAACAGTGCGCGGTGCTCCAACACGCGTGGTCAGGCCCCAACGTCGCCACGAGCCTCGCGCCGCTCAGGATCCGCATGTCGGTGGGTTCGGGCGTCACGCGCGTTCCGGCGGTGAGCTTGGCGCGCAGCGGCGTGTCCCTGCACTGCACCTGTGCGGGATCGTAGCCCAGGGCACCGTCGTGTTCCTGGACGTGCCGGAGCACCGCGAACGCGTCGTCCGGGGGACCGCTCAAGGACAGGATCTGCACTACGTCGTCACCCCCGTATCG
>Ga0316578_10000876_pt1 | contig 11327 bp, 10 predicted proteins | sample J0NA_2_FD_203076 | JGI IMG/M metagenome (GOLD analysis project Ga0316578, IMG submission 203076) | Rhizosphere microbial communities from salt marsh grasses in Alabama, United States - J0-2_160517rDrC | ecosystem: Host-associated > Plants > Roots > Rhizosphere | place: USA: Alabama | collected...
AATAGATAGCGTCACCGGTTTTTTCAAGCTGGTCCGGCAGCTTTCCTGAGCGTTGGGCCGAACAGTTTCCCTTCCCGCGTATTGTTTCCGGAATTAAAAACAAAACGCGGGAAGGTCCGGTTCTCATTATTTTCCGCTGCTGCCGGTTATGCCGGCCACCAGGAGGTGCTTTGATGACGCGAATTCAGTTACACAAAATACGGCTGGTTGGTCTCCTTCTTTCTGCCATGCTCTTTCTCCTTGCCGGGGTGGTCCTGGCCCAACCGTCAGACCCGGCCACGGGGGAGCTGCCCAGCGTTTTGCTGCCCGTGATTCTCACTCCCGGTACGGCCGGTGGGGAAGTGAGGTTCTCCTCGCCCCGATTCGCCGGGGTGACGACGTTCATGCCGCAGTTGACGCTGGACTTCTCTAGTCTGCAAGTTGATCCCCCGCCGGTGGAGATGAAAGTCTGGCACGAGGATGAAGATCCGGCGGCGCTTAGCTGGGAGCCGTATACCCAAGTGGTGGATAAATCATTCGCCACAACGAATTACGGCGTGCAGCATATTTATGTCGCTCTGCGCGCGGCAAATGGTTACCAGCATACGGACGCGGTCGAATTTTTCTACATACCCGCCGGCGATTTTGCTGTTGCAGACAAGGCCGCCCTGGCGGCCGAGGATTGGACCTTGACCGAGGACGGGCTGCCGCTGTACGTGGAAAATGAAACCCTGAGGCTGGGAAGCGAGAACTACGGCTGCGAAAATGTGCCCTATCCGGCATCCTCGCAAGCTTCCATGCGCCTGCTGCTGCCCGAGGAGGGTGATTATCACCTGCGCGTGCAGGGAACGATCACGACTTATGACCAGCTTCCCGATCCGGCGGAGGCGAAGTATGACGCCTTCGAAGTGTACCTCGCCGAGGAGCTGCTGGGGCGATATGGCAACCCGGACGAGCCGCTGGACTGCGAAATTGAGCGCCAGGTCTCGCTCGACCTCGCCCACGATCTGCAGCCCTTCGCGGGCGAGGTTGTACTCAGCCTGCAAAACCATTCTCGCTATGACGACTTCTACAACACTTACACCGATATCAACCAGGTATGGATTGCCGCGGGGGATCCGCCGGAGACGGACCCAGAAGTCAATGTGAGCCAATCCGCTGCCGGGCGCGGCTGTGCAGACTGTGTTGGCGGGCCGCCGGCACGGGAGTGATAGGGAAGTGGCGCGGACAGTGCACCCGCTGGCTGGGACTCGGGGCTGGGAGAACACGCTTTTCTTGACTAGCCCGTACCAGACGCCGCCGGCGCGCATGATCTTTGGCGATGTTTTCCGGGAAAGCTTGATCGGGATTTTCGTGCAGCCGGTGTTGCTAAACGGCTTCGCCATGGGACGATGGTGGCATAATTTGGAAAATGCTCGGCTGACGGCACTGGACTAAATATTACCGGCCCATGAGCTGGGCTATAATTTACCATGATTGGCGAGAAAAACGTGCACGGAATGAATATGGATGGGAACTGGCTGCGACGAGCTGCGTCCTGGATAGCCGACCATGAACTGTGGTTATTACTCCTGGTTATCCCATTGGTTTTTGCACTTCCGTTTGTTCTGCCGTCTTACGGATACCCATTGATCATGTTGGTGATTGCCGGTATTTGGGCGGCGAAGTGGATTACCTACGGCTGGCTGGCGCCACCCAATCCTCTCAATGCACCCATGCTGGCAATTCTTCTGTTAACGATAGTTGGGTATCAAGTGGCCGTTGATCACTACTTCTTTAATCAGGTGTGGTTATCTGATACCATTTTAAGAGTCGTTGTATTTTATGCCGTTGTAAACAGCCTGCGTACGAAACAGGCGATCATTAAGTTCGCTACTTTATTGTTGGTTTTTTATGCCGCCTTGGCGGTGCTGATGTTTGTCAGTACTAACTGGACAGATCAAAGGCTGTTCAATATCTTTGGGGTTTATGATTACTTACCAAGGTTGCTTGGAGACCTGTCTGCCCTCACAACAGGGCAGGTTCCGCAGGGCGCTGTTCAAACCGGGAGCGTTTATGTTGGGCTTCAACCACGCTTCACGGGTGATCTGATCAGCACCTTGTTACCATTTGCTGGGACTTTGTTACTGTTTGCTCGAGGGCGCACGATCAAGATCCCGGCAGCACTTGCCCTCATCAGCGGGTTGGCTCTATTGATACTCTCTCAGGATTTGCCAGGATTGCTAGGTTTCCTTGCAGGGACAGGGTTCGCCGTTCTGTGGTGGCGACCCCGCCTTTTTTTGCCCGTCATGCTGTTCGCTGCAGTCCTGTTAACGGGTCTGGTTTATCATAACCGGATTGCCCTTGCTTCCGCCTTGTTGGATATAAATGATCTGGCGGGTATTGCAGTTGTGTTAAGATTGGATATGTGGAGCCGTGCCCTGGCAATGATCGGCGATATGCCCTTTTCGGGAACAGGTCTAGGTACGTTCAATCTGATACAGTCTTATTTTTATACAGGTCACAGCATCGGACCTGAGTTTCTTGCTCACCAATGGTTCTTGCAGATAGGTTTGGATAGCGGTTGGCCGGGATTACTGGCCTTTCTTTGGCTGGCCATGGCACTGGTTTTAACCAGCAGACGAGCCTATCAGCTGACCCTTGATAAGAATTTACAGGTCATTCTCACGGCGGTTTTGGCCAGTTTTATTTCTCTGATTATTGGTGGCCTGATAGGAGCGCATACAGCTCCTGCGCTGTTGATCGGCTGGTCACCGTATGCATTGGCCGCAGCTACATTTGTAGTCGCCGAGGGCCATGAACCAGAAAAACAAGCCTCTAGCTTCTGGGATCTGTTTACTGGTTGGCGTTTGCTCATCCCATTCGGCATTTTATTAACCCTGCTTTTGTTGCTTTTCCCAGTTGCTAGAGATCGAAACCGGGGGTTAATCGAGGCCCATAAGGCAATCTATACGGTCATTGAGAGTGGCCAACTCCCAGCTGAGCAAGCGGCACGCGCGACAACCCTTCTCACTGGCTCTCTGGACCATGAGCCAGAGCGTGCGCAGTTGTACGGAACCCGAGCCAGTTTGTATGCATGGCAGGGCGATCAGGAAGCGGCATTGGTTGACCTGGAACGGCGCGTCGATCTCGATCTGCGCGAACCCTATGCTACATACGCGCCTTATCTCGCCTGGAAAGCGCAGGTAGATGATGAACCGCTGCCGGATCAAGGACGCCAGCTGGAACAGGTTTACAAACCGTGGTCGAACCGCTTCAAACAGCGTGCGGAATTCCACGTGCTCTATGCCATGGCCATGGAAGGCGTAGACGGCGATCCGGCGCGGGCCATTAATCGAATTAAGATGGGCCTCGAAGAAGGGGCGCAGCCGCGCGCGCTGTTGGAAACCTATTTGCAGCAGCTAGAGAAGAATGAACGCAACAGCGTCGTCGATTATTGATGGGCCGGTACGAGAAATCACCTGATGCCGCGTACAGCGAACTACGCGGTGGGGCGGTAGCCCTGAATCTGAAAACGGGGCAGTATTATTCGCTCAATGAAGTAGGCGCGCGCGTGTGGGCCCTTCTGCACGAAGCAGATTCTTTGGAGGATGTCACTGCCGCGATCGTCGCCGAATATGATGTAGATGCGCAGCAGGCGGCACAAGATTTGCATAGACTGCTGCATGACCTGCTGGACAGCGGGCTTATCTGTGAAACTTAAACGATACTATTCACGATTCGCTGCTCTCACCTTGGATGACAGGGTCCTGGTAGTCAGGATCTGGCTGGATGCTGTTTGGGTGAAGCTGCTGCTGCGCACCCCCTGGCGCCAATTGCTTCTGCAGCCCCCGCCGGGGATTAAACTGCGCGAGGATGGGCCGGCCGGTTCTGAAATTCGACACCTGGCGGAGCTGGTGGATTTGTCCTTTACGCTGCTTCCGGCAACCTGCCTGGAACGCGCGTTCGTCTTACAGCGCTTGCTGCGGCGTCACGGCGTCGCAACAACTCTGCGGATCGGCGTGCGCATGGACGGTGATTTACTGGAGGCGCACGCCTGGTTGGATCATCCGGCCCTGCCGCTAGATGCCCAACAGCACGAGTTCCAATCCCTTTTTGCCGGCACGGTCGATGCCGGAAGTTCTCGATGGCTGTGAAAGAATCCTTGCCGGTGCTTTACGAAGCGGTAATCGCCGGTCATCTCGTCCTATGTAATCGACCGTTGTCCATCTCGAATGCCGAAGCCGCCAGGGGATCGCCAATCCAATTCCTGTTTTGCGATGAGGCTGTTGAAGAGCTTTGCAGCGATTGGAATTGGAATGCCATTCCTCATTACACGGAAACAGTCGCGTTCATTCGCGGCGACGGCCGTCTGGTTCTTATCCAGGAACCCGGAATTCCCTTCATGGATTATGTCGCGTTGGTACGTTACTTCCTGCCCTTTGCCGCTGCTTTGCAGGGATTTTTAATACTTCATGCTTCGGCCGTGCGCTTCGGGGACAATGTCCTGGCCTTCATTGGCCCAAGTGGGGTGGGCAAATCAACTGTCGCCAAAAATTTAGCCGGCAGAGAGTTCCAATTCGTAGCCGATGATTTGCTGCCGGTCTCTATCTCGGGAGGGAGATCGTCCGTTTTTGATCCAACCATTAGTGAACAGCAAGGAATGACAAGAGATTTTGCCGACCTTTTCTTTCTTGAACGAGATTCTTCGATTGATGAGCCCTATTTTAGCCGGCTGACTGAACAAGAAACAGTTCTGGCGCTGCTGCATAACGGATTTGGCGAGATGCCGGATACAGCCGTGTGGGGTATGCAGTTCATTGCTTATGGTCATCTAGCTCGAACTGTTCCCGCCTTTCTATTACGAATCCCGGACAATCTGCAGAAGCTGCCGGAAATGGTGCAAAAAGTCTCTCAAGAAATTTGGTATCTTCATGACCTGCCTGTCGATTCATTTTTGGAGCACGCCGGATGAGTGGTATCGGAGGCATTGTGCGCTGGGACGGGCAGCCGGTAAATTCGCAACAAATAACTGGCATGATGAATCGTATACGACATCGTGGACCGGACGGCATAAGCGTGTTCAATTCCGGTATGATAGGACTCGGTCATGCTGCCCTTGCCCTACACACCCGCGATCAACACCGGGATCAACCTCTCTGGCTGCCGGATAAGTCACGCGTGATTGTCGCCGATGCTCGTATTTACAATAGAGATAAATTACTCAGTCGGTTGCGCGATGTCAGGTGGCTGCATGATGATCCATCTGATGCGGCCGTGATCCTGGCCGCTTATGAACGCTGGCAATCAGACTGCCTTGATTTCTTAGATGGTGATTTCGCTTTCACTATTTGGGACGTTCACCGGCGCCAACTCTTTGGCGCGCGCGATCCCTTTGGGACAAAACCTTTCTTCTATTTTGCCGGAAATGACTTGTTAGCCTTTGCATCCGAACCAAAGCAGATCCTGGCTTTACCCGATATACCGCTTAAACTTGATGATTTGACTATCGGCGAATATCTTTTCGCCGCGTTTCAGAATCCCCAAAAGACTTTTTTCGAAGGTATTCGCCGGTTGCAGCCTGGCCATTTTCTTCTGGCATCAGTGGAAAGTGCCATTCAGCAGCGCTGGTGGAATCCTCAACCGCAGCGGCAGATTCAATATGCGAATGAGGAGCAATATTTTGATCAGTTTCGTGAGCTGCTAAGAGAGTCAGTAAAGAAGCGCCTGACCTCGGATTATCCGCTGGGCATCCACTTGAGTGGTGGGCGGGACTCCTCATCGATAGTTGTTCTTACGGCTGATATTTGCTGCCATGATTCAATAGATGCGCCAGCGATAGAAACGATTTCCGCAGTCTATGGCAACCTCTCTTGCGACGAGTCACCTTTCATCGAGTCCGTTAACAAGAAAGTCCCATTCCGAAATCATGCCTATAATCCGGCCGGACTTCCATATGTGCCGGAATGTACAGAAGATTTCTGGCAAGTGGATGCACCAATCGGCAGCGTGCAGCGAAACTTTACAGTCGGCGGCGCGCAGGTTATGCGAAGCATAGGGGCGAGGGTTCTCCTTGATGGGGTGGGTGGCGATGAAGTTACTCATGAAGTCTATTACCTGCGCGATATTGCAAAACGAAAACGATATTTGAAGCTCATCAAAGAGAGCTGGCTGGCCAGTAAAACAACCCGGGCATCATTTAGTGATTTACTGCGAGATGCCCTAATAGCGGCGGCTCCCAAGAGCTTGAAGTCGGCCTACGCCAGGTTCAGATCACCATCCGTTTGGCAGCCGCCGTTATGGGCAAATCAAGACCTGGGCCAATTATTTATGGAACAGTCGGATCCGGTGCAATTCAATTGGTCTCGGTATGAGAGCTTAACGCAGGGTTTAATATACTGGCAGTTTACCGATCCTTATTTTAGCTGGGGTCAAGAGGTTGCCGATACACGCGCCAGCTACGCCGGTTACGAGCTTCGCCATCCATACTGCGACCGCGCCCTGGTCGAGTTCGTAATGGCCATACCTTTCGAGCACCGCATCTCGGGTGGGCAATGGCGCTATTTACAGCTAAGAGGTCTGAAGGATTACTTGCCGGTGAAGATAATAAAACGCCGGGATCAGACTACCTTTGAAGAATACGTGCTGCAAATCCTGGAGACAGCCGTGCCTAGTTGGAGGCGGATCCTGTTCGAGTCCGGCAGCTGGGAATCAACCAGGTATGTCAATAGGGAGGTCGCATTACAATTATTTAAAAGTTATACCCCCACCGAAGATGTGCTTGGGGATACGTTGTATCTATGGCGAATAGCCTTTGTCGAACTATGGCTGAGGCAGTTGAAACGCTACAAGTCCATCTACAATTACATCGGGTACGAACAGGAGCAGATTTGCTATCATCGGTTCCATGCGGTTTAAAATGAAAATTGAACGAGTGGCTGAGATTCAGGTTCTATTGTAAAATTAGAACGATTCAGCTGCACTCGTTTGGGAGGAAATAGAAATGTCTTCGGAGCAACAACGAGAAAAAAATGTGCTTGGCAAAAAGGTGTACGAACCACCTGTTCTTATAGCGCGCGGCAATATGGCGAGCGTCACTCAAAAGTCGGGCTCTAGACCGGACAATGAGCAGCAATTCGATCGTCCTAAGCACGATCCGGCTGATGGACCTCCGGGCCAGACCCGCAAACCACCGAAGAGCCGTTCCTAATAACTCTAAATGATCCTAAATCGGGGACAAGCTGCCGATAGTCAAGACGATCGGACTGTTTCTGCGCAATTTATTAGAGCGTGTATCAATGCGCGATTTGGCGTGGCTGAATCGCTACAGGCTAATCTTGTCTCGGATTGGCATGAAGCTGAGTGGGAAATTTTTCTCTCTGAAACAGCAGTCGAAAAACTTCAGCCTTTACTGTACGAAGAACTGGCTGGGAAACAACTCCTACCTCAATCCATAGAAGGCGTACTGGAATATGAATATCAGTCCACCGCGCAGAAGAACCTCTTTCTTTTACATGAGCTTGGTAATGTAATTAACTGCCTTTCCCAGGCCGGGATTGAAGCTGTTGTTCTTAAGGGTGCCGCGCTTTTAGAAAGTATTTATGGAAGCATAGCAGCGCGACCTATGCTCGATCTGGATTTGTTAATCAGAAAAGAACAGGTTCCAAAAGCATTGCAACTTCTCCTTGAAGAAGGCTATCATCAAGATATTGAACCCCAACCCGGTTCTGCATTAAGTTATGAAAACGAACTGTTGCTCTTCAAGTCTGGAATCAAACCCGTTCAACTTGAGATTCATTGGCATCTTTTTGACTCGCCATATTTTCAGCGAGAAGTTGATCTAGATTGGTTTTGGGAACAAGCGCGTCCTAATACGTTTGGAAGTTTCAATGGGTTGATCTTTAGTCCGGAGGCACTATTACTCCATCTGTTTGGCCATTTAGCTCTTCATCATTCCGATCAACCATCTATTTTGTGGATGGTTGATATCGCTGAAGTTTTAGCTTCTTATCGAAATCGAATCGATTGGAAATTGATTGTTGACCAAGCTGTCGAACACCATTTGGTCCGTTCACTTCAATGGAGTATGGACCAGATGATGGCTTTCTTCTTTTACCCACAGATACCAATGAGCGTCGCCCGTAAAATTGAATCATTACCGGTCGATGTTGCTGAAGAGTATGCTTTTTCAGTATGTATTCAACCAGATCGCACTGTAGCCCATTATATATGGACTGATATCGCTCTTATGCCCGGGTGGCGGGCAAAATTGAATTTCCTGATTGTAAAACTTATACCCGTGCCTGGTTATGTGCGTTCTCGTTACGATCTGGATTCTTCCTATCAAATTCCTTTCAATTATTTGAGGCATTGGTGGATCGGATTTTACAGCACAGTGCTGCTGCTGAAAGACTCGATTCTTAAGCGATAGTACCGGACGTTTTTACCGATCCTGGTATTTCCATCCAATGCTCTACTGATCCCCCTAAGAAAATCAGAAATTCTCCTGAAAAATTCAATGAATTGGTAAGGCTGATTGTAAGCTGCTGTGTTTATAATCAGAGGCATGAAGGGACTTCTCTGCCAAGCTATCAAGAAGGGATTTACCCGGTACAAGATTATCACTATTCGTTGGGTATGATTTGCATTTCTTGATTCTTTAATTGGTACAGTTTTGAATTCATAATTTGATGAGCGACTTTCGGAAAACAGGATCAGCGTTGATAGCCTTGTTATCAATCGCAGCCGCGTTAACGGCCGCGATTGTTGCCTTGGTGCTATTATTAGCTGCCTTGGTTCCTCAAGCATATTTTTCTGGTTTGCGTGATACTGCCGGTTGGCTTTTAGATGAAAATTGGGTTGTTTTCATCAGCGGTTCATTGGCTTTTGTGGCTTTTGTTCTTTTGTGGCTGACGCGCATGCTGGTAAAACGGAGTACGGCCGTGTGGTCCCGCCAAGGATGCCCTGATTGCTCGGAAAAAAGTCTGGTGCGCGTCCGTCGTCGTAGTCGAGAACGTTTCCTTGCCTATATAACCGGCATACCGATCGGTCGATATGTGTGTCGCGAATGTCATTTGGATGGACCGCGTTTGGTTGGCAGGTTCGAAACGGCTCGAACAGCAACTTTACCGAAAGGGACGCAAACCTCCGGACCATTGGCGGGATTTGACACAGGCACCGGCGCCTCGAAATTGAGCCCATCCGTTACTGCGATCATGCTTAAATCATCTGTAAAGTTGGCTGAAATGCAGGGGGATGCATCATTTGGGAGTAAGGCTGGCTCAATTTCTTTCTCTGATCTAACGCAGTTCCCAGATTCTCTTGGAGTTCGATTTGCTGGTTGGCTGCAAGATTTCGGCACACGACCATTCCCAGTTGCGCTATTTTACCTGGTGTTACTGACTGTTTCTGAAGCGGTTGCGGTCACGACTGCACCGGTAACTGGGGCCATTATGCATATGGTGGCGCTCTTCTTGCTTTTGCTGCATGCAGCATTTACCTGGTCACAACCTATTCACCGATTCCTATTGTCATTAACCTTAGTTCCACTCATTCGCATTATCAGTCTCTCATTGCCTCTGGTTAACTTCCCGCTTACCTATTGGTTCTTTATAACCAGTGTACCGCTGTTCGGCGCAGCCTTTGTAGTGATGCGAGAGTTGAATTTTTCCTGGAGCGATGTTTTCGGATTCCGCTGGCGCGGCTTACCCGTACAATTAATGATTGGCGTGACCGGTTTATTTTGGGGAACGATCGAGTTTGTGATTTTGCGCCCTGAGCCATTAATACAATCCTTTTCCTGGCAGTCCTTCCTGCTGCCGGCGATCATCTTGCTAATCAGCACCGGCTTTTTAGAAGAATTCATCTTCCGCTTTTTATTGCAACGCACCACAATAGAGGGTTTGGGCGCTGCTTTGGGAATAGCTTACGTGGGACTTTTCTTTGCTGTGCTGCATATTGGATATCACTCAGTCACGGACTTCCTCTTTGTATTGGTTGTAGGGTTACTATTTGGTTGGTTTGCTTATAAAACTCGCAGTATTATTGGTGTAACACTTGCCCATGGATTAACCAATATCGTGCTCTTTCTAATAATGCCATTCATTATTGGGTATTCCGCCCAACCACTTGGAGTAGGGTTAGGAGATTTCTGTGAACAGATCGGTGCTCCACCTGCAATTTGCCAGAGGACCGGGTGGGAATTTGAAGAGAATGATTCATATGAACCGGTTGAACTCGAAGGAGCCAACAAGAATCTTGATCGAAATATTGGCGACCACACCAACCCAGGCCAGATAAAAGAAACACCAATGATCGAGCTGCCAATCGTGGCCCCTGAGCAGCCTGTTATTAGTGGTTCGGACGGTAATGAGTCGATCAACCCGGGGTTTAGAATCGTTAACTATGATCAGGGGCTGCCAGATCAGAAATAAGTTCTTTGAGGGGGGCTGATTGTTTATGCGCAACAAGCCAAGAACTTAAGAATCACTCTGCTTGTATCTCAAATTTGCCATCAATTAGGATGAGTAGATATACGTAAATAGGAGCGAGTTATTGAAAAAGAAGCGAGGTTGGGAATTCCCAGCCTCGCTTCTATGTTTAAATATACTCTTAAATTGCCGCTGTTAATTTCTTTTTGACTTTAGCTTTAATTCAGAACTTCAGCCACCTTAACAAAGACGATGAATAGAAAACTGAGCAGCAAGGGCACAATAGCTATATTGAGCGCTTTGCTTAATCCGGTGGGTACATGCCCTTCGGAGGATGAAACCACCTCTTTCTGGATGAGCAAAATCAAAAGTCCGAGTACTGCAACCAACGTTAGCGACGCGGCAAAAGTGGCAGTGGCAACAGTAGTAACAGTTGAAGTTGTAACAGTTGATATCATGCGACTGAATCTCCTTTCAAAGCTCCAAGTCTATTTTACTCGATCTAAACTTACAATTCAAATTAACGCGAGAACTACAATTTCCCGTTTGGTGTAAAAACTCGTAACCTGCAAAAACCCGAAGGGTGCAAATGCCTCATTTGGACCGCACTAAAAGGAACTGTAAGAGAATTGTGCTAACCTTTTGGGGCTGACGAGGGTTTTTACGACAAGTCTAAGAAGAAATCGTTGCTTGATATTCAAATTGCCGATGTGATAGGATATCGGTAAATGAGGCAGAATTTGATGTTTGATTTTGAACGATATATCGGGGCAAAAACAAGACCACCATAATTTTACACGTGAGTGCTCCATCCCCGTCGCTCCCGTCTAAGCCTATAGTGCTAGACACTAAGACACAAAGACTCCTGCATACCAGGGGTCTTTTTTATTTCCAGCGTTTTCACTCGAAACCTATAGTTCACAGAGTGAGCAAAACCTA
>Ga0316578_10000877_pt1 | contig 11320 bp, 10 predicted proteins | sample J0NA_2_FD_203076 | JGI IMG/M metagenome (GOLD analysis project Ga0316578, IMG submission 203076) | Rhizosphere microbial communities from salt marsh grasses in Alabama, United States - J0-2_160517rDrC | ecosystem: Host-associated > Plants > Roots > Rhizosphere | place: USA: Alabama | collected...
GTGATGTACCCGCGTTGCTCCAGTCGGTCAAGCAACTTGGTGACTCCACCGCTGGACATGCCGAGGGCCTCCACGATGTCCGACGGTCGGAGCGGACCCCGAAGGTCGAGGCTGCAGATGACGATGACTTCGGAGTTGCCCGCGAGGTCGGGCCCAACGGCTGCGGAGACCGCATCAGTCACGGCCACGCCGAGATGCCCGATGACGATCAGGATCTCCTCGGCCCGCTCGCGCTTGGACATGTTCGCGGGATCGCGCGGGCCCTCAGCGACCATGGCGCTCGTTCGTGCTGCGCTCATCTCCTAACTGGCACCTCCTTGTCCAGACCCACCCGTCGCGGCGCTGGGCGATTCCCATCCTACGCGTGCCACGATGTCTCTTCTTCGCTAACACTCACGCTCATATCTCATGCACATTCCGGAGCCTCACTGCATCGGCAGCGACTCCCAAGCCACACCCCGTACCCCGATCCACGCCAGACGATCGCGAGCAGACCAACGACACCGAGAGGAAGAACCCCATGTCCGAGAAGCCGAGCACGTTCGTGCTGACTCGCTCTCGGTTTCGATGTAACGTTTCTGTACAGTAGTGGTACACTCTTTGTTTAATGTGTCGGTGGCACCCATCCGGCCATCAACGAAGTCCACCACAAGGAGACACCGCCCCGTGATCCGTTCGCTCCTCAGTGTCGCTACCGGCCTGTCGATGGCCGCCCTCATGGCCGCACCGGTGCTCGGCCAGGCCGATGACCCGGTCGCCCTCCCGGCCGGCGAGATGGACGCCGCCGAGCGCGACCGCATCGACGCGGCCATCGTCGATCTCCTCGACCGCAACCCGGAGCTGCCGGCCCTCTATATCGGGATCTGGGATCCGGAACGTGGAGCCTACACCGCGGCCTACGGGACAGCCGACCTCGACTCCGGGCGAGCGGCGTCGGTGGAGGATCACCTCCGCATCGGCAGCATCTCCAAGACCTTCACCGGCGCGGTGGTGCTGCAACTGGTGGACGAGGGACTGGTCGAGCTCGATGCCACGGTCGAGGAGACCGCGCCGGAGCTGGCATCTCGGTTCCCCGACGTCGCTGATCGGACGGTCGCCCAGCTCTTGACCATGTCGAGCGGCATCCCCGACTACGCGAACGTGCCAGACGGCGTGGTCGGAGGCATCGCGGCCGATCCCTCGCGCGTCTGGTCGGCTGACGAGCTCGTCCAGATCGGCATCGACGGCGGGCTTGCCGACCCGGGCACGCCGGGCTACTCGACCACGAACTACATCCTGCTCCAGGAGATCGCCGAGGACGTCACCGGCACCTCGCTCGCCGACCTCATCGCCGAGCGACTCGCCGGCCCGCTGGCGCTCGAGCAGACAGCGCTTCCCGCCGCCGATGACGTCGCGCTGCCCGACCCGTTCGCACGTGGCTACCTGACCACTGCGTGCGCCGAAGAGATCATCGAGGACGGCGGAACGGCCGCGCCGGGCATCGAGGCGGGAGCCGACGTGACCGAGTGGTCCCACTCCTGGGGCCAGGGCGGCGGCGGCATGTACTCGACGGTCGAGGACCTCGGCACGTGGGCCGCGTCCATGGCGGGATCGTCGCTGCTCAGTCCCGAGCTGGCCCAGGAACGGCTCGATCGGGCGGTCGCGGTCGAAGGCGTCGGGGACTACGGACTCGGCATCATCGACTTCGGGGGCATCTACGGGCACGAGGGCGAGATCTTCGGCTGGGAGGGCGTCTTCTTCCAGGAGCCGGTCGGCGGCGTCTCCGCGGTCGTGGCCGGGAACTCCTGCGCCATCAACGATGTCCTGCTGGAGGCCTACGCGATCCTCAACCCAGCGGCAGCGGGGGCGTAGCCGCCGCCATGGCTCCGGGCGCTCGCTTCGCGCTGGCCGCGGTCCTGTCGGCCGTAGGCTTCGTGCTCACCTACGTCATGCTCATCCGGACCGCGGCCGGGCAGGAGATCGAGAACCTCGCCCTGCGCGGCGCGCGTCAGGAGTTCGAAGACCTGAAGGCTTCGTCGCTGGCGGAGCTCCAAGAGATCTCCATGGCCGCCTTCGCCATCGCCATCGTTCTGGTCATGGCCGTGGCGCTGTTGCGGCGCAAGCCGATCCTGGCGGCCACGACCGCGTTGGTGATGGGGAGCTCCGTCGTCCTTGCCGAGGTCCTCAAGCACTTCCTGCCGCGGCCGGAGCTGGTGGCCGCCCCGCCGGGCTGGCTCAATAACAGCTTTCCCAGCGGTCACGTGACCGTGGCGGTCGCGATCGGCATCGGAGCGGTCCTCGTCGCGCCCTACGCGCTGCGATGGCTGGTGGCGATCGGCGCCGCCCTCTACGCGGCCGGCATCGGCATGGACGTGGCCACCGCGGGCTGGCATCGACTCTCCGGTGCGATCGGGGCGACCCTGCTCGTCCTGGCCGTCGCATCGATCGCCTTGCTCTTGATGACGAGGTTCGATCGCGTGCAGCGGTTCGATGGTCGTCGATTGGTGGGCGCGATCACCGCCACGCTGGCGCTCGGGGTCGTCAGCCTCGGTCTCGGCGGGGTGGGCGTGGTCTCCGGCTTCGGCCGGCTCCTGCCCGTGCCGCTCGAACCCACGCCCAGCGACCAGCTGTTGGCCTACTCCTCCACGTTGCTGACCGCGGCGGGCGTCATCGCCCTCGCGTTCCTCGCCTTCCTCTGGCTCATCCGCCCGTATCGCATAGACGAAGGCGTGCCGAGTGCGAGGGAGCACCCGGACACGTTCGCCGTCACCTCCACCGCCTCCACCAAGGAGCGGTTCTCCCGTTCCGCCTGAACCACGACACCGAGAGGAAGAACCCCATGTCAGAGAAGCCGAACACGTTCGTGCTCAAGCAGAAGCTCGCCTCCCTGAGCGGTGACGCCTGGATCGAGGACGAAGCCGGCCAGCACGTCTACGAGGTCGACGGCCGGGCCTTCCATGTCCGGCGCACGATCAAGCTCAACGACGCCGCCGGCAAGGAGCTGTTCCACATCTCCCAGTCACTGGCGCACCTGCACCGGACCTTCGAGATCAAGCGTGATGACAAGGTCGTGGCCACGCTCAAGCAAGGCCTCGTGAGCATCGGCGACAAGTTCAGCATCAAGCTGACCGACGGTGGCGAGCTCAAGGCCAAGGGCGACATCATCGACTACGACTTCGAGATCCGGCGGGGGAACGATGTCGTCATCCATGCCTCGCACGCGCTGGTGAGCGCTCACGACACGTACGGCGTACAGGTCATGCCAGGGTTCCCACCCGATCTCGCGATGGCCATCATGATCGCGCTCGAGCAGATGGTGGCCCAGGATCGGAGCTGACGATCGTGGCTCGTCCGCCGCACGACCATGTCCCGCGTCGAGAGGGTCTCGAAGCGTGGGACTGACGATCTGGCAGGAGGTCGGCGGAGGCAGTGTCGCCGAACCGACCGTGGCGTGCATGGGGCCGCGAAGGTCGTCGCGCGGCTCGCGGGTGCCCACCGGCCAGGCACTCGCGCAAGACCGGGCCGGCACCAGGCCGTTCGGATCGCACAGGCCCGGAGCCGGCACCGTCCGCGCGGGTCAGGGATCGCGGTGGACGGCCAGCCACCAGGACTACACGGCGATCACGGGGATGACGATCCCCTGCATCGGTCCGTCGGCGTCGACCGCGGCGATGGCCGTGTCATTGATGTACAGCAGCGAGCCGTCGGCGGCCTCGATGCGCACGGTGATGGTGATGTCCAGTGGTCCGAGGACCGGGTGCGCGTCGAGCGCGACCGGCAGCACCGAGAGGGCGAAGCCGATCGGCGAGCCCGCTCCGGGTGCCTGCATCTCGAGGCGGGAGAGCGTGATCGCCGGAGCGTCCGCCCGGCTCGTGTCCTCGACCGAGACGAGGACGATGGCCTCGTCCGGCAGGACCGCGCCCTCGGGCAGGACGATGCTGCCGGTGACGGGCGATGGCTCTGGGCCTTCCTGGGCACTGACCGACAGCGCGGTGAGGGGGATGGCGAGTGCGATGATGGCGATGACGCTCCTGAGTCTGGACAAGGGGTATGGCCTCCGTGACAGATGGGTACGAGGCACTCGTGGTGAGTGCTCTTGGGGCCAAGACGTCGGACCGGGGCTGTCGGTTCCAGCCGTATCCATCGGCCCCGGGAACCGCTCGGTCTCCGAGGGGTCGACCTGCCCACCGCTCAGGGGCCAGCCGCATCGCGTCCGGCACCCGATCACTTCGGCCCGCGGAAGCGCGCATATGCTGGGACCATGCGCAAGCTAGGCCTCTTCCTCGCCGTGATCGTCGTGGTCATCGGTGCGTGGCTGCTGCTCGTCACGTTCCTGCCGCTCGGGGCGGACACGCTCGTCTCCGCGGCCCAGCCGACGACCAACCGCGACGAGGCCCTCGCACGCTGGGCGGTCGTCCAAGACCGGGACGACGAGACCATCGATCCGCGATGCCGATCCTGGTCGCTGCTGCACGACGAGCCGGTCGAGACGACGGTCGTGCTCTTCCACGGCTACACCAACTGCCCCTATCAATGGCGCCGACTCGGCGAGGAACTCTACGCGCGCGGCTGGAACGTCATCGCCCCGCGGCTGCCCAGACACGGCTACGCCGACAAGCTCACGAGCGAGCAGGGCGAGTTCACCGCCGAAGACCTCATCGCCGCGGCCGACGAAGCCATCGACGTGGCCGTCGGCCTGAGCGACGAGGTCGTCGTGGGCGGTATCTCCGGGGGCGGCTCGGTCGCCGTCTGGGTCGCGCAGAACCGCCCGGACGTCGATCGCGTCGTGGCCCTAGCGCCCGAGGTCAACCTCGGTGTCATCCCGAGTTGGTTCGCGCGGCAGGTCGCCAACACGTTCCTTGTCTTGCCCGACATCCAGGTCTGGTGGGACCTGAACAAGCGTGAGAGCATCCCGCCCGACTACGGCTACCCCAAGTTCTCCACGCATGCGGTGGCCCAGCTCATCCGGCTCGGCCAGGCGACCCTCGAGCAGGCCAAGGCGTCAGCGCCGGGGGTCGACGACGTGCTGCTGACGACGAACCGCAACGACCAGGCCGTCAACATCGCGACGGTCGAGGACCTCGTCGCCGCCTGGCGTGAGGGAGGCGCGGACGCGACCATCTACGAGTGGCCCGAGGCGATGGGGCTCGCACACAACATGGTCGACGACGTCGTGAACGCCGAGCACTTCGAGGAGGTCTACCCCATCCTCATCGAGCTCTTCACGTCGGGCGAGGGCGCGGCGGCCGAAGGCGAGCCCGGCGACGCGCTGGCGCTGTCGGATCGGTGAGCGGCCCGATCAGCGCGCTCGAGGCTCGTGGTCCGTGGGCTCGCCGTCACGGTCGTCCTCACTCTGCTCCAGACCGATCGCAGATGCGCCCGAGCGCCAGATGCCGAGATTCGATTCGACGCCACGCCGTCGCCGGGACCAGGCCAGGAGCTCCCTCGACCCGTCGGTCAGGATCCGCAGGCCGATCTCGAGTGCCACCAGGAAGGCGAGCATGCCCTCGGTGAGGGCGATGCTGTTCCGCTGCGGCAGCGTTTCCAGCTTCACCTCCAGGTCCGGGTTGCCCCCGGTCAGGATCAGGAACAACAGCGCCAGCGGCAGCGCCTTCGCCAGCTCGTGGGCCACGCGCTCGTTGGCGTAGGCCAGGACACGAGCGGCGCCCACGACCGACACGGCGACCGCGGCGATCGAGCGGCCCGAGTCGATCGGCGTGAGCACGAACAGCGCGGTATCGAGTACCAACGCCCAGACCAGGATCAGCAGGGGGATGCCGATGACGACGGTGGCGACATAGACCGCACCGCGCACCCAGCGGCGCCTCGAGTGACCGCGCGCGAACCGGCGCGCCTGCCCGACGAGCACGTCCCGCTTCGAGAGGGTCTGATAGAACGCCACTGCGAGCAAGAACCCGATGGCGATGAGGAACGTCCAGACGAGGAGTTCCTCGATGGTCACCTCCTGGGTGGTCGGCACGGTGCTCCTCGGTCGTGGTCGTCCCTGGCAGCCATCCTACCGGGTCGTGGTCACAGCCTCCGCAGACGGGTCCGCAGCCATGGGCTCCCTCGTCCCAACGCGTTCGTCGATACCGTAGGGCCGGATGAGCCAGAGGAAGACGAGGACCGCAGCCGTGATGACGCCGAAGGCAGCGAGGAGGGTGGACGAGTAGGCGAGCATCGCCTGGTCCGGCGTGGGCTGCTCCGGTATGGGCAGCAATCGCGCGTAGCCGAAGACGAGCCCCACGCCGCCGATGCCCACGGCCGTGATGCCTAGCACGACCGTGGCCACGATCGCGCCAAGGAGCCGGCGGTCGGGGAACGGGGCGACCCGCCCGAGGCGCGCCAGCACGACGAGCCCGACGCAGGCGACGGCGATCACGAGCAGCGTGGCACTGATGGCGCCCGACAACCGGTGCCACCCCGCCGTCGCCACGTCCATGCTGATGCCCGCCGCGTAGAAGGCAGCGGCGATGGTCACGAGCCAGCGGAAGGCGTAGGGTGCGACGATGATCGCGCCGATGCCGATGGCGACCGCGATGGTCACGTGGCCACTAGGCGCGCTGTTGTGGAGCCATCCGGGCGGAGCCTCGACCAGCTCCGGACGCGGCAGCAGGTGCTTGGCGATCTCGGCGATGACGACCGAGGATCCCATGATGACGGCCGCGGTGACCGCGAGTCGTGGCTTGCGCCGTAGCAGGGCGATCGCCATGACGACGGCGATGGCGATGGCGAATGCAGCCATCGAGATCCCGCTGAGCTCCAGCAGCGCTTCCTGCTCGACGAACTCCAGCTCCTGTCGTGCCCCGCGCAGGGCCAGGTTCTCGATGGACTGGCCCGTCGCTGTATGGACGAACGCGACGTACGCCAGCGCGGCCAGCAAGCCCGAGACGACAGCGGCCGCGCTGAACCGGTTTATGGGTGTCATCCTCGTGGCCACGGGCCTACGGGGCGCCTAGCGCTCGAAGGCCGCGCGCACGTTCGGGCGGAAGAAGTACCACAGGATGATGGCCGAGACGATGAGCTGCCCGATGGCGGCGCTGCCGAGCGGCGACCCGATGCCGTGGGTGACGATGGCCCACACGTCCACGACGATGCGGAAGATCATCACCGCCACTGTCAGCAGCCAGGCCCAGCCGGCCGTCATCCACATGCCGTACGAGACGATGAGGGTCAGGATACCGGTGATGACCGCGGCCCCGCCGCTGAGGTCGGAGCCCGAGGCGAGCTCGCCGACATCGATTGGCAGGATGTCCATGCCCACCAGGCCGAGCACGATGTCGAGCACGCCGCTGATGGCGAGCACGATTGCGATGATGGTGATCCCCAGCGGGCGGTTCACGTTTTACTCCTTCCATGGACGTCTTGGCTGGCGGTAGTGGGTGCACCCAGTCGCCTGCGCTGGACAGTATCACGCCCGAGCAGCGGCCGCGGGAACCCGATCGGCGCTGGGCGACCCTCATGCGCCGTCGGGCATATTCCCGAGTGGTACATCGGGGCTTCGGGCCGATCATGCTATCTCGTTGGCGGGCCGGAGGGCCAGCGGAGGAAGAGCGGATGTCAGCACAAGGATCAGCGCCCCGAGCGTCTAGGGCCGGACGTGGCCAGCGACCCCACGTCATCGCCGTCGTGGCCGCCTGGCTGATGACGCGTGCAGCGAACAGGTTCGGGCGGTCACAGGCACCGGAGGGCGCCGATGCCACGGGGGCCCCACCCCAGGAGGTCTCTATGGCGGTCCCCATCCCCCTCACATCCCTTGGCGACGTGACCTCGTTGGAGGCGTCCGTCTTGATGAGCGCTACGGGTTCGCTGAACGGCAAGGAGATGTCTGGCGACCTGATGGTGCAGTTCCTGGGGGATGAGCTGCAGCAGTACCGCATCGACATCACGGGCGATCTGCTGGGACCGATCGCGGCCCAGGTCGGCGGCAAGATCACGAGATTCTTCCGGCCCAAGCAGGTCAGCGTCTACGTCGTGGAGGACGGCAACTACCTCGTCGCTTCGGGGCTCACCGATGTGTGCATCAAGACGGAGGACAGCGGCGCCACCGACGCGCTCAGCCTGCTCAACCCCAGGACCCTCATGGGCATCCTGACCGACAGCGATGTGGCCAAGGGGTCCCTCGTGGGTGCTGAGTACCTGGACGGCAAGCCCGTCGACCACTACGTCATCGACGGGCCGACCTTCCTGGCCGCGGCGAAGGCGAGCAGCCATCCGACCGTTCAGACCTTCGGCCGGGCGCTGCGGGCCGCGAGCGACGCGGACCTCTACATCGACACCGAGACCGGCTACCCCGTGCGCTACGAGGGCGCCTTCAGCGGCGATCATCCCATCGGCCTCGATGGCGAGTTCAGCGTGCGCCTCGACGTGACGAAGGTCGGGACCGACAGCACGGTGACGCTGCCCAAGGCATGCGCCAAGCCCATCTCGAGGTAGAGCGGTAGCGCCCGCGCGCTTCGCCCCTACACTATCGAGCGATCGAGCGGCGAACGAAGGAGCTGGTGGATGACGAGACTGCGTGAGACGGCCTGGGCCATGCTGCTGTGGGCGGTCGTCGTCGGCATCGTCGCGGTCGCGACCACGGTCTCGATGCCCGACATGTGCGCCGGCGAAGGGATCGCCGCGGCCGACTGTCCCGACGTGCCGTCCTGGATCCTCGTGGCCATCGGTTTCGGGATCCTCTGGCTCCTGGGTTCGCTCGTCCTCCTGGCCACCAACCCCCGCGGCGGGGTGCGGGCTTTCATCGTCGAAGTCCTCGTCAACGTGCTCGCGCTCATGGCCACGCTGTTCGTCCTGTCCCTCATCCGTCTGCCCGGGACGGGAGCGGACGGCGTCCGCGAGGACCAGCCGCTGCTGTCGATGTCGGGTGGCCTCATCACCGTCGGCGTCCTCTTCGCCGTCGTCAACGCCATCGTCCGTCCGGTCCTCTTCACCCTCTTCGGCCGGCTGATCCTGCGCTCGCTCGGCATCGCCGTGGTGGCCGTCAACGCGGTCCTGTTCTGGCTCGTGGCCGAGCTGTCCGGCATCCTCGGTGACCCGTGGGTGGTCCCCGACCCGCGGCTGCTCTGGCTCCTGGTCGACTCCATCGTCTTCACCGTGGCGCTGTCGGTCCTGTCCGCGTTCCTGGGCCTTGACCGGCCCCATCTCGAAGCGCGCAGCGACAGCCGCGCCTGGCGGTTCCTCGAGCGCCTCCCAGTCCAGCGACGCAACGCGCTCATCGAGAGCATCCGACTCCAGGAGGTCTACGACACGCTCTCGCGCTACGGCCTCGAGATCGTCGTGGGCGGCACGGCGCTCGCGCCCGTGCGCCGGCTTGGCGACCGCATGATGGGCCGCTCCTCGGCCGAGCTGGAGGCGCTCTCCACCCCGGCCAAGGTCCGCGTCATGCTCCAGCAGCTGGGGCCGACGTTCGTCAAGGTCGGACAGATGGCGGGCAGCCGTGCGGATGCGCTGCCGGAGGACTGGCGGGAGGAGCTCGACAAGCTCCAGAGCACGGTGCCGCCGTTCCCCTGGGAGCAGGCGCGCGCCATCATCGCCGAGGAGCTTGGTGCGGATCCGGACGAGCTCTTCGCCTCCATCGATCCGGAGCCCCTGGGTGCGGCCTCGCTGGCGCAGGTCCATCGGGCCACGTTGCGCGATGGGCGCGAGGTCGTGGTCAAGATCCAGCGTCCCGATGTGCAGGCCAAGGTGCGAGCGGACCTCGGCGTCATCCAGGAGCTGGCAGCGGTCGCCGAATCCCGTCTCGAGCTGGCACGCCAGGTCGGGGCCGTGGGCCTGGCCAAGGAGTTCGCCGACGGGGTGCTCGAGGAGCTCGACTACGAGACCGAGGCCTATCACGCCCGCCGTCTCGCGGACATCGTGGCCGACATCCCGGGGGTCGGGGTCCCGGCGGTCTACCCCGCGCTGAGCACCGATCGCGTCCTGACCATGGATTTCGTGTCGGGCGTCAAGGCGACCAAGGCGGACCGGCTGGACCCAGCGATCGACCGGGAGCAGGTCGCGCGCACGTTCATGCGCTCGATCGTCAAGCAGATCATGATCGAGGGCTTCTTCCACGCCGACCCACATCCGGGCAACGTCATGATCGACCCGACCAGCGGCCAGATCACGTTCCTCGACCTCGGTCTCGTGGGTGAGCTGCGCCAGGAGCAGCGCTTCGACCTGCTCGCGCTGCTGTGGGCACTGCGCATGAAGGACGCGGGTGCGCTGGCGACCGTCTCCCTGCGACTGTGCGTGGCCACCGGGCCCTTCGATGAGGACGCCTACCGCGCTGACGTCGACCGCCTCTTCAACCAGTACTGGGTCTACGGCAGTGCCTCGTTCAGCCGGATGATGACCCGCCTCTTCGCCACGCTGCGGGAGCACCGGTTGCGCATGCGCAGGGAGCTGACCCTGGCCGTGAAGAGCATCACCCAGGCCGAGGAACTGCTGCGCTCCATGGCTCCGGGTCTGAACCTCGTGGAGACCGGCACCCAGGAAGCCGAGGTCCAGCTTCGTGCCGAGCTCACGCCGGAGCGCGTGGCCGAGCTCATGCGCGGACAGCTCGGTGCCGTCATGCAGAACGTCCTGGAGACCGCGAACGAGCGACGTGCCGACATCGGAGCGATCGTGCTCGACGTCATCTCTGGGGGACGGCTAGGCGGACCGGCGGCACCTGATCCCGCGGACCTTCGGCCGATCGCTGAGCGACTCGACAGGCTCGGAGAGAGGATGGAGCGGCTCGGTCGCAACGTGGCCGTCGCCATCGGCGCGGCCGGGCTGGCCATCGCCCTCGGCATCGTGCTCGTGGGCATCATCATCCTGGGCCCCGGCGCCGATATCGATCTGTCCCTCTTCCTCGTGGGAGCGGTGACGGCGGTGACCCTGGCCATGCTTGGCTACAGCGTCTATCGTCACCGATCCATCGGGCCCTGATCGTTCGACGCAGACGGCCCCGCACTCGACTCCTAGTAGTCGGACTCGCCGGTAGACCGACTCGCTGGAAGGCGTCGTTCGATAACGTTGTGCCTGCATCGTCGATCACGGCAACACCGATGCCCTCCTTCTGTTCGACATCTCGAACATTCGTACGACCTCTCGCTTGACGCCACCCTGACCACCCCGTAGACCGGGAGGGTGCACGGACGTCCTCCTCCCCTCCTCTACTCGCGTCGGGCCGAGCCCGGAGTACTGGCCCGGCCGGCGCACCGCCTCCCGTGAGCCCGCTCGAGCTCGTCCTCTTCGGTGCCGCCTGCTACCTGTTCGGCCTCGTCTCCGGTGCCGTCGTCATCCCCTGGCTCGTGGACCGGGGACTGTTCCCGGTCCGCCGGCATGACCGATGATCGTGATCCACCGTCGGAGT
>Ga0316578_10000878_pt1 | contig 11316 bp, 7 predicted proteins | sample J0NA_2_FD_203076 | JGI IMG/M metagenome (GOLD analysis project Ga0316578, IMG submission 203076) | Rhizosphere microbial communities from salt marsh grasses in Alabama, United States - J0-2_160517rDrC | ecosystem: Host-associated > Plants > Roots > Rhizosphere | place: USA: Alabama | collected...
ACGAGGGCGACGTACTGCTCGTCGGTGACCTTCTCCATCCAATCCACGCTCTTCCCGTCGAGTCGCTCCCCGATCGCGACGTGCGTCATGCTCGTCGTGGGCGAGGCGCCGTGCCAGTGCTTCTGGCCGGCCGGGATCCACACGACGTCGCCCGGCCGGATCTCGTCGACGGGATCACCCCACCGCTGGACGCGGCCCACGCCGCTCGTCACGATGAGCGTCTGCCCGAGCGGATGGCTGTGCCATGCCGTTCGTGCTCCCGGCTCGAACGTCACGCGCGCGCCGGACGCGCGTCCGGGCGCGCTGGCCTGGAACCGCTGGTCCACGCGCACGGAACCAGTGAAGTGGTCGTCTGGGGCCTTCACGGACGGCTGTGATCCGGCTGACGTGATGGTGATCATCTGGGAGTCTCCACTTGTGGGGATTGCTGACGCTTCGGAGCCCGAAGCGTCTCCCCCCTTGGTCGTCCGGACGCACAGGGGAGCGAGAACGATGACCGACAAGACCGTCACGACGCGTAGAGTCATTCTTCCGTCCTTTCGATCGCGTGGTCTCGAAGCACGACCCCTCAGGCCTGTTTCTTCCAGTACTCCAGGCCGGGGCCCGTCTGCACGCCCGAGCCGGCGAGGGCACGCTTTCGGACGTCATCCAGCTCCTCGAGAGTCATCTTGTTGAAGCTCTGCACGGTGCGGATGTTGTCTTCCATCTGCCCCTGTGTGCCCGCGCCGCAGATGGCCACGTGCATGCCAGGCAGGCTCAGGACGTACCGCAGGCACTCGGTGGGGCTGAGGGACCGGAGCAGGTACGCCTTGCCGAACACCTTGATGGCCTGGACCCCGAGGCCGCCATCGACCGCCACGGGCAGCGTCGCCTTCTCGAAGCTCAGGTAGGCGGGGTCCGCGGCGTGGAGGGGCATCATCACGGTGTCCCACCTGTCGTAGGCCTTCAGGAGAGCCGTGTGGACCTCCGGATCGTGGTGGCCGGTGAACCCGATGAAGCGGCACTTGCCCGCCTTCTTGGCCGCCTCGAACGCCTCGATGGCTCCACCCGGGGCGAGGATCTTCTCGACGTCGTCCATGGTCTGGACGGCGTGGGCCTGCCAGAGGTCCACGTGGTCGGTCTTCAGCAGACGGAGTGAGGTCGAGAGCTCCTCCTCCGCCTCCTTCGCGGTCCGCCTGACGCTCTTGGAGGTGAGGAAGACGTTTTGCCGGACGCCCTGCAATCCGATGCCATAGGCTTCCTCGGAGCGTCCGCCCCAGTACATGCGCGAGCAGTCGAAGAAGGTCACGCCGAGCTCGTAGACCCTGCGGACGAACGCCGCCGCCGTCTGAACGTCGGGCTGCAGATCCATTCGCGCTCCGCCCTGGGCGATGACGCTCACCTTCTCGCCAGTCCGGCCGAACGTCGTGGTGGGGATGTCCCCCTCTTTCACCTTCGCGGGCGCGGCGTAGGCGCCGGTGAGGGACATGCCCGCCAGCGCTCCTCCGAAGAACGCGCGTCTCTTCATGGCTTCCTCCTGTCATCTCCTGCAGGTCCGCGGCCGGACCCTAGTCGAAGCTCATCCCCATGGAGCTGAGGCCGAGGGCGGCTCCGGGCAGCGGCCAGGGCCGGCAACGCAGCCTCCGTCGCGATCCCAGGACTCTTCATCACGGTGAATGCGCCGGTGGACGCCACGCGGGTCACTCGTTCCCCCCACCTCGCTTGTCGGCGTGCCCCTCGATCCACTGCAGGATCAGATCGGCGATCCTCAGGTTGTTCTTGTCCTGCATGATCATGTGACTGTTGCCGCGGATGCCACGGTCCGGCGGGTTGAGCATCTGCGCATCACCGCCCGCCGCCTTGAGGCGACCGATCAGTGCCTGACAGCCTTCGAAGGAGGTCTGCCAGAAGTGGTCCGTCGAGATGCCTGTCGAAGTGTCGCGATGATCACCGTAGACGGCCAGAACGGGCAGTGTCGCCAACATCGTGATCTGCTGGTCGGTGTACGAGTCCGGACAGCGGCCCGGCTCGACGAGCACGAGACCCTTTGCCGCGGAGGGATTGAGGAGCGCCGCTTCCAGGGGAAACGAACCGGATTGCGAGTGTCCCATCAACACCGCCCCCCGCAACTCCGTGGCGAGATCCGACAAGGCCTTGATCGTGGGGTTTGGCGGCGGCTGGGCGAAATTCATGTCCGGCACACCCTGCTTTGAAAGCTCATCCACGGCCGTCACCGGGAACTGGGTGTCCGAATACGGGGCGCCAGGCGCCGAACCGAAGCGGAAGTTCGGCCAGACGATCTCGTCGCTGAAACGCAGCCAGAGAGGAAGGCTAGTCGTCGGCGCCGAGCCCGCACGCACGTTGTTGAAAGCCGCCTGATTGAAGCCCGATCGTCCGCGCCAAACCTGGTCCGGGACGTACACGGGATGGCCCTTGCGCACGAAGTACTCGTCCCAGCCCATTCGGCCGTCGGGCGTGGTCTCCCACGACTTGCCGGTCAGGGTCGCGCCATGGACCATCACGACCGGCAGGTTGCCGTCACCGTCCTGCGGCACCATGTACCGCACGTACATCTGGTTGACGGTGATGTGACCCCCCGGACCCAGGTTGCCCAGCTCACCTCGCGTCTGTTCGGCCTTCTCGCCGCCGACGAAGAAGCTGCCCTGGGCCTTGAGGACCAGGGGTGTGTCGGGGGTCTGCACATCCTCGAGGGCCTGCGCCATCACGTCCCCGATCGTGCCGAGGACGGCCGCAACGATGACACCGGCCAGGATGGCGCGTCGCCACAACATCGAAGAACGCTGCGTTCGCATGTGTCGTCTCCTCATCGCGGGATCCGCTGACGGTCGTCGGGCCAACGTGTTCCGACCGGGTCCTCGCCGCCGCTAGCGCCCGACGAGCGATTGAAGGGCTGGAGGGTAGCGGTCGCCCTGCACCTGTACACGGGCTTTCACCTCCCCGATCTGCCGCAGGTCGTCGGGCGTCAGCTCGACGGCCCGAGAGCCGAAACCTCGAGGCCACTGCGGCCGAGGGTGCGCGTGTGCATGGTCGTCCTCCTGCCACTAAGGTTAGGCTCCGCAGACCTCCGCTGAGAAGGGCAAAAGATGGGATGATCCGTTGAGGGGAGCTCAACTATGAGCCAGGGCAACCTGGACGTGCTGGCGGCGTTCGTGGCGGTGGCCGAGGAGCGCAGCTTCACGAAGGCCGCGGTGCGGCTCGGCGTGTCGACGTCAGCCCTGAGCCACGCGATGCGCGGCCTCGAGGAGCGGCTCGGCGTGCGCCTCCTGGCCCGGACGACGCGAAGCGTCGCCCCCACCGAGGCCGGGGACCAGCTCCTGGCCCAGGTCGGTCCCGCCCTGGGCGACATCCGGACCGCGCTCCATGGTATCGGCCGCCTGCAAGAGCGGCCCGCCGGGCGGCTGCGTGTGGTCCTGCCGCGCCTCGCCGCGTCGATGGTGCTCCTGCCGAAGCTGGCCCGGTTCATCCGCGAGTACCCGGACGTGATCCTCGACGTCACCACCGAGAGCCGCCCGATCGACATCGTCGCCGGGAGGTTCGACGCCGGGATCGAGCTCGGGGAGTTCATCCAGCGCGACATGATCGCGGTAAGGGTCTCGGCCGACCAGCGGGCGGCGATCGTGGCCTCGCCGGCCTACTTCAAGAAACATCCGAAGCCGCGCAAGCCGCAGGACCTGCTGCAGCACCGCTGCATCGGGTGTCGCCATGGAGAGGCCCTGTACCGCTGGGAGTTCGAGAAGGGAGGCCGGGAGGTCACCGTCGGCGTGGGCGACCCCATCGTGCTGGACGACGTGGACCTGATGGTGCGGGCGGCGCTCGATGGCGTCGGCATCGCGTACACCTTCGAGGAGCAGGTGAAGCCCCTCCTGGCGAAGCGGCGCCTCGTGCGAGTCCTCGAGGACTGGTGCCCACCGTTCCCGGGCTACTTCATCTACTACCCGAGCCGGCGCCACCAGCCGCCGGGGCTGTCGGCTCTCATCGACGGCCTGCGCTATCGTTCCTGAGAGCCGGAGCAGACACCGCGCGGCCACCCGCACGCGGGCTCAGGCGGTACCGCTGCGGCGACGGTTCCCGAGGCGCTCGCAATCGTGTAGTCTCAGTTCATTCTGGCGCCTGAGCTCACCGGAGGCATCGATTGGCCATGAAGACTCCACGCCCGATCCTTGCAGTATTCGCGAGCGCGCTCGCGCTCTTCGTGTCTTGCCAGACTGCGGCGGCACAGGAAGCTTCGGCGTCATCCGAGGCCCTGCTCGTCGTGAGAGGGAACGATCTGGTCAACGGCAAAGGCGAGGTCGTCCGCCTGCGCGGGTTCGGCCTCGGCGGCATGCTGCACATGGAGAACTTCATCGACGGATATCCCGGCAACGAGGAAGCGTTCCGGGAGGTCCTGCTGAAGGCCATGGGCAGGGAGAAGTACGACCTGTTCTTCGACACGTTCTACAGGAACTACTTCACGGAAGCGGACGCCCGCTACATCGCCTCTCTCGGGCTCAATCTGATCAGGATCCCGATCAACTACCGCCTGTTCGAGGACGACATGAACCCGCGGGTGGTCAAGCAGGATGGGTTCACGTACCTCGACCGCGTCATCACGCTCTGTGCCGAGCAGCGGATCTACACCATCATCGATCTGCATGCTGTGCCCGGCTATCAGAACCAGCACTGGCATAGCGACAATCCGACCCACAAGGCGCTGCTGTGGAAGCACAAGGACTTCCAGGACAGGACCGTCGTGCTCTGGGAGGCGATCGCCCGCCACTATCGGGACGAGCCCTGGGTCGCGGGTTACGACCTGATCAACGAGCCGGCCGACCCCACGGGGCAGAGGGTCGTGCCGTTCTTCCAACGCCTCAAGGACGCGATCAGGAAGGTGGATCCCACCCATATCCTCTTCATCGAAGGGAACACCTACGCGCGCGAATTCGACGGGTTCGACCCCGGATGGGAGAACGTCGTCTACACCAACCATGACTACGCGGCCCCGGGTTTCATCTCGGGCGGCCCCTATCCAGGCGAGACCGGCGGCCTGTACTACGACCGCAAGGCGGTCGAAGCGGACTTCCTGAAGAGGAGCCGGTTCATGATCGACAACGGCCTGCCGATCTGGGTCGGCGAGTTCGGTCCCGTATACACGGGCGACGCACACAAAGATGAGATGCGGTATCAGCTGCTGAAGGACCAGCTCGCCATCTACGACAAGCACGGCGTGAGCTGGTGCATCTGGCTCTACCGGGACCTCGGATTGCAGGCGCTCGTGTATCAACCCGAGACGACGGCCTGGATGCGGCGGATCAAGCCGATGCTGGAGAAGAAGCAGCGACTGGGCGCCGATTCCTGGGGGGGCCTGGAAACCGGCATCCACGAGGTGATGGAGCCAATCGACGCGATGTTGACCCGGGAGTTCCCGGACTACGATCCGTACCCGAACGGCGCGAAGCGGGAGGCTCGCCTGCTCGTCCGCCACATCCTGATCGCGGAGGCCCTGTTGGACGAGTTCGGGAAGGCCTTCGAGGGCCTCTCCGAGGATGAGGTCGTCGCGTTGGCGACGTCGTTCAACCTGGAGAAGGCCGAACGCCGCACGCGGCTCGAAGCGATCCTCTCCGGAAGGGAACGGTGAGCCCGGGCGAACGGACAGCTGCGGAAAGCTCGTTGGCCTGAGTCGGGGCGCCTGCTCGGGGTCTCAGTCTTCCTCCCTCCGCCTCAGCGCTCGCCGCTCGATGATCTCGTAGAGCGTGGGGAGAACGATCAGCGTCAGGAGGGTCGAGGTCGTGATCCCACCGATGACGACGCTGGCCAGGGGTCGCTGGACCTCCGCTCCCGCCCCATGCGAGAGCGCCATGGGCACGAAGCCGAGCGCTGCCACCAGGGCCGTCATCATGACGGGCTTCAGCCTCGTCGCCGCCCCGCGCAGGATGGAGGACCGTAGTTCAAGGTGCCCCTCCTCGCGGAGCCGGTTGATGGCGGCGATCATCACCACGCCGTTCAAGACCGCTACCCCGAACAGGGCGATGAAACCGACGGAGGCGGAAAGATTCAGGTTCAGGCCGCGGATCCACAGCGCCCCTACCCCGCCCACGAGGGCGAAGGGGACGTTGAGGATGACGAGGAGGGCCTGGCGCACTCGACCGAAGGTCAGGAAGAGGAGCAGGAAGATGATGGCCAGGGACGCGGGGATGACCACCATGAGCCGTTGAGTGGCCCGCTGCTGGTTCTCGAACTGCCCGCCCCACTCGACGTGGTAGCCGGAGGGAATGGTCACCCCCCCCGCCATCCGCTCCTGGGCCTCGGCCACGAAGCTGCCCACGTCGCGGCCGCGGACGTTGGTCTGGACGACGAGCCGGCGCTGGCCGTTCTCGTGGTTGATGGCCTCGGGCCCCTCGACGGTCTCGATGTCGGCCACGGCGGCGAGGGGGACCTTCTCCCCGCCGGGAGCCGTCAGGAGGAGCTGGCCGATGTTCTCGGGGTCGCCCCGCACCTCGTCGGGGTAGCGCACCAGCACCTCGAAGCGCCGCGGCCCGTCGAGGATCTCGGTGGCCACCGTGCCCCCGATGGCGGTCTCCACCAGCTCGCGGACGTCGGCGACGTTGAGGCCGTAGCGGGCGATGCGCTCCCGGTCCACGTCGATCTGGACCTGGGCGGCCCCGGAGAGGATCTCCACCTGCAGGTCGGCCACGCCCTGGACGTGCTCCAGGACGGCCCGGATCTCCTCTCCTACCCGCTCGAGTGTCGCCGGGTCGGGGCCGAAGACCTTGACCGCCACGTCCGCCTTCACCCCCGAGACCACCTCGTCGAGGCGCATGGCCATGGGCTGGGTGAAGTTGTAGGCGAGGCCGGGCATCTCGGCGAGCGCCGCCGCCATGTGCTCGATGAGGTCCTCCTTGGACCAGCCGCTCTCCCACTCGTCGATGGGGTGGAGGTTCACGTACACGTCGCCCTGGTAGATGCCCATGGCCTCGGTGGCCACGTCGGGACGGCCGATCTTGGTCACCACCTGGCTCACCTCGGGGAAGCGGCGGATGATCTGCTCCACGCGGGTGGAGATCGCGGCCGACTCCTCGAGGGAGATGGAGGGCAGCTTGCGAGTCTCCACGAGGATCGCCCCTTCGTCGAGGCGCGGCATGAACTCCGTGCCGAGGAAGGCCAGGGAGCCGATGGCAACGGCGACGACACCCACCGCCACCGAGAGGGTCCGGAGGCGGTGGTTCATGGCGTCCTCGAGGTGGGCCACGTAGTACCGGCGCAGGCGCAGGAACCAGCCTTCCTCGTGCTCCTTCCCCTCGAGCTTCAGGAGGTAGGAGGAGGCGACGGGCACCCAGGTGAGGGCGAGGACCAGGGCGCCCAGGATGGCCGAGCAGACGGTGATGGCCATGGGGCGGAACATCTTGCCCTCGAGACCCTCCAGGGTGAAGACGGGCACGTAGACGGCCACGATGATCAGGACGCCAAAGAGAACGGGGCGGGCCACCTCGGTGGCCGCGCTCGTGAAGAAGCGCCGCCGGTGGTGCTGGGGGTCGGCCACGTAGTCGGGGTCGCCCGCCGGGGGGCTCTCAGAGCGGCGGCGGATGAAGTTCTCCATCATCACCACCGCGCCGTCGACGATGAGGCCGAAGTCGATGGCCCCGAGGGACATGAGGTTGGCCGAGACACCGAAGAGGCGCATCCCGAAGAAGCCGGCGAGCATGGCGAGGGGGATGACGGAGGCCACGATGAGGGAGGCGCGCACGTCGCGCAGGAAGAAGAAGAGGACGGCGATGACCAGGAGCGACCCCTCGACGAGGTTCTTGGTGACCGTGTGGGACGTCCGATCGATCACCTCGCTCTGGTCGTAGAAGGGCACGATGGTCATGCCCGCGGGCAGGGTGGTCTCGATCGAGGCGATGCGCTCCTTGACCCGGGCCGCGACGTCCTTCCCGTTCTCGCCCTGGAGCATGATCACCATGCCGGCCACGGTCTCGCCCTTCCCGTCGCGGGTGACGGCGCCGCTTCGGGGCATGGGGCCCTCTCCGATGTCGGCTACGTCGCCGAGGAGGATGGGGACGCCCTCCACCGAGGCCAGCACCACCCGCCGGAGGTCCTCGACCCCGCTAGCGAGCCCAGCACCCCGCACCGTGAAGCGCTCCGAGCGGTGCTCGACGAACCCGCCCCCGAAGGAGGCGTTGTTGTCGGCCACGGCCTCGACGACCTGGTGCAGCGACAGGCCGTAGCGCTCGAGGCGCCGGGGCCGCACGATCACGTGGTACTGCTTCGTGAGACCACCCCAGGAGTTGATCTCGGAGACACCCTTCACGGAGCGGAGGCGGGGGCGGATCTCCCAGTCGTGGAGTGTCTTCTTGTCCATGGCATCGGCGTCGCCCTCGATGAGGTACTGGTAGATCTCCCCGAAGGCGGTGGCGACGGGGCCCAGGGTGGGCTCGAGGCCGGCCGGGATGCGGCCGCGGGCCTCGGACAGGCGCTCGGACACGAGCTGGCGGGCGAAGTACACGGGAACCCGGTCCTCGAAGACCACGGTGATCATGGAGAGGCCGAACTTGGAGAGTGACCGCACCTCGGTGGCCCCCGGAGCCCCCATGAGGGCCGTCTCGATCGGGTAGGTCACCCGCTGCTCCACCTCGACCGCGGCCAGGCCCGGCGCCTCGGTGACGACCACCACCTGGTTGTTTGTCAGGTCGGGGAAGGCCTCCACCGGGACCTCGCGCCACGCGACGATCCCGGTGACGACGGCGGCGCCGAGGGCGAGGAGGACAAAAGGCCGCTGGCGCAGCGCTGCGGCGACGAACCGCTCGATGGGTCCCACGTCACTCCTCCTCGGCCAGCGTGCCCTTGAGGAGCTCGGACTTCAGCAGGAAGCTGCCGGCGGTGGCCACGGCGTCGCCCGCGTCCACTCCGGACCGGACCTCGACCCAGCCCTCGGCCTCGGGGCCCACGGCGACGTCACGCCGCTCGAAGGTCCCCTCGGCCGTCTGCACGAAGACGAGCGGCCGCCCCCGGATCTCCTGGATGGCCCCCGAGGGCACGGCGAGAATCTCTCGTGGCTCGCCCGCGCTCAACGTCAGTGACGCGTACATCTCGGGCTTGAGGCGGCCGTCCTCGTTGGGGACCTGGCAGCGGACGGTCACGCGGCGGGTCTTCGGGTTCACGGTGTCGGCCACGAAGGTGATCCGGCCCCCGAAGGTCTCGCCGGGGTAGGCGGCGACGCGCAGCTCGACGTCGCGGCCGGCCTGCACCAGCGGCAGGTCGGTCTCGTCGATCTCGGCCACGGCCCACAGCTCCGTCAGGTCGGCCACGACGAAGAGCGGTGACCCCACCGTGACCGCCGTGCCCTGGGTGATGTTCTTCTCGAGCACGACGCCCTTCAGGGGGCTTCGCACGGGAATGTACTCGCCGCTCTCGCCGCTCGGGTCCTCGGCGTTGGTGACCCCGTAATGCTCGAGGGCCTCCTCGGCGCGGCGCACCTCGGTCTGCGCCATGTCGAGCTGCGCCTCGGCGTCGATGCGGTTCGCCTCCGCCCGCTGCACCTCCTGGCGGGAGATGGCCTTCGCCTCGAGGAGCCGCCCAGCCCGCTCCTCGGACTGGGTGGCGAAGGCGAGCTCGGTCTCCAGCCGCCGTCGGTCGGCGACCGCCTTGCGGTAGTCGGCCCAGGCGTCGTGGACGACGTGGCTGTGCATCTCGGCCAGCACCTGCCCGGGGCGGACGCGGTCGCCGACCTCGGCCATGGCGTGGATGACGAGGCCGTCCACGAGGGAGCCGAGCCGCGCGGTGCGCTTCTCGTCCAGGGCAAGGACCCCGGGGGCCTCCACGCGGTCCGAGCGAATCATCTTCCTTGCCGCCTCGGTGGAGATCCCGGCCTGCTGCTGCGCGGCCTCGGGCAGGGAGACCGTGGTCTCCGAGGCGGTGGGGGCGGCGCCCTCGGGCCCGCCCCCGCCGGTGAGGGCGCGCCAGACAGCCACTACCGCCACGAGGGCCACGGCGACGACGACGATGACGAGGAGCCGTCCGCCTCGGACGGGGCCGAGGCCGTGGTGCTCCGGGGGGTGATTCGGATCTTGGGTCATGGGAGGGCCTCCAGGCCCGCGGCGAGGCGGGCGCGGCAGCTTGTGAGGAAGGCCTCGACGGCGAGGTCCAGGGCCTCGCGCCGGGCGTCGGCGTGGGTACGCTCGGCGTCCACGACGCGAAGGACGTCGACCGCCCCCTCCGAGAAGGCGGTGACGGCGGAGAGGCGGGCCTCCTCGGCGGGACGGACGAGATCCTCGTCGAGGTGCTCGAGGCGTGCCTGCAAGGAGCGGGCGGCGCGAACGAGGATGGCCACCTCGGCCCGGGCCTGCTCGAGGGTGGCCGCCAGCTCGAGTTCGGCGGCCCTGGCGTTCGCTTCGGCCAGGGCGCGGGCGCGGCGGTTTCGCTCGAAGAGGGGCAGGGAAGCCTGGAGACCAACGACCGCGGTGTCGTAGCCTGCGGTGCGCTTGTACCCGCCGGTGAGGGCGAGGTCGGGCCAACGCCTCCCGTCCTCGAGAGAGAGTGTGCCCCGGGCGCGCGCGGCCCGGGCCCGGGCGGCCAGGACGTCAGGACGGTACTCGAGCGCCTCCTCCCCGATCGCGTCCGGATCGCCTGCTGGGGCAGGGGGCAGGTCGGGTCGCGTGAGCCTCACGTCGGCAAGAGGCTGGCCGACGAGAAAGGTGAGGGCCGCCTCGGCGCGGTCACGCTCGATGCCGGCCCTGACGCGCATGTTCTCCGCCCGAGCCCATTCCGCCCGGAACCGGAGGAGGTCGGCCTCGGCGGCGTACCCCTCGATCACCCGTCGCTCCATCGCGGCCACGATGGAGGCGAGATTCTCGGCCTGGGCCGCGAGGGCCACCTCGAGGTCGCGGCCGCGCAGGACCTCGAGGTAGCGGCGCACCGTCTCGAGGACTACTTCTTGCTCCGTCCGCACCCGCGCCGCTGCCGCCTCGTCGCGGACGCCGCGGGCCTCGGCCTTCCGGCCCGACCGTGTGAACAGATCCAGGGGCTGGGCCGCCACCGCGAAGACGTCGAGCTCGCGGCTGGGCTCGAAATCGGCAGCCCAGGGACGCCAGTTCTCGAAGACGAGGTCGAGGGTGGGGTCGGCCAGGCGCCCCGCCACCGCGGACGCGCGGTCGGCGCCCTCGGCCCGGGCCCGGGCCGCCGCGCTGATCGGCGAGCGCGTACGGGCCAGGTCGACGGCTTCCGCCAGGCTGAGGACCGCGCCCCCCTGCGGAGGGGCGAGCGCGCTAGCGGTCGCCTGGGCGAGGAGAAGCAGGAGGAGGGGGGTCATGACTCACCTCGTTCGGGGTTCGGGGCGAGGAGAGC
>Ga0316578_10000879_pt1 | contig 11306 bp, 8 predicted proteins | sample J0NA_2_FD_203076 | JGI IMG/M metagenome (GOLD analysis project Ga0316578, IMG submission 203076) | Rhizosphere microbial communities from salt marsh grasses in Alabama, United States - J0-2_160517rDrC | ecosystem: Host-associated > Plants > Roots > Rhizosphere | place: USA: Alabama | collected...
CCGGTCCAGTTATAGGTGACGATGGTTCCGTCCGGGTCCGAGGAGCCGCTGCCGTTCAGGGTCACGGCTACACTGCTCTGTCCGGCGGCAAGGGTCAGCGTCTGATCGGGACCGGCATTGGCCGTCGGCGGCTGGTTCACTGGTGTGGAGGAGCGGACCGTGACCTCGGTCTTGCATTCGGCCTCGTTCCGTCTGTCATACACCTTCAGCTTGGTCTCGAAGGTACCGGCCGTCTTGTACTCCACCCTGGGTCTGGAGCTCGTGCTCTCGGTCGGCAAGCCCCCTCCAAACTCCCACTCGTAAGTTCTTCTATAGTTGACGCCGCTGACATAGGCCGACCAACTGACCGTATCGCCAACATCGACTGTGGGATTCTGGGGATTGATACGGCAGCGGACATCACTGTCGTGATCATCATCGTCCGCAGCGACATTGCCGCCGGCCAGTAGAACCCCGAGGAGCATTAGGCTCGCCGAGACGACCCAGCGTGGGACCAGCTTTTGCCGCCGTTTCCTCGTGACTGGGGCACCGAGCACCCTGACCAACGAACGTTTTCTTCTTGGAACCATCTTGAGGTTATCCTCGTGTCGGGCTTCGCCGGCGGACCCCAACTCGGCATACACCCAGTGCCGCTCCCCACTGCAGACCGAGTCACAAGGCACGGTTCAGCTGGGAACGAGAACACACTAGTTGTGTCAACCTTGGAAGGAAGGTCCGCTGCGGCTGGTTCTGGATTGCGGTCGAGAAAGACCGCACCTGGAAGGCGAAATAGGACACTAACGCCTTCGCGTCAGCAACTTAATGAACAACAAGAGAGCGATGGGTGATTATGCTCACAGGCAGAATCGCCCTCTTATTGTGTTCGCGTCAATCGGCGAGTCCGGTCACAGGACGATGACGCTGGGGGTCCGGGGGATGAGCCCTGTGCTCGAGTTCAATCCTTTCGAGCATGCTTGTGTGGCCGCGTTTTCGGAGTCAGCCGGAGAGGATGGCATCGGACGACTCGGTACCGAGCAAAGGCCTGGTCGCATCGGTTCCAGCTGCAAGCGTTGTGCGAGCGGGAGCCATGGAATGGCTCCGTATCGAAGTGCCAAACCCCGTGGTCTGGCTTAGGGAAGAGGCGAGTGGCTGAGCGTCGAGCGACCCGCGATCGGGATGCGACGCCACCATGGAATCGGCGTGGAGACCAAAAAAAAAGGGGCCGCTAGGGCCCCTTCTCACTGTCACCAAGGCTCGGCAACGGCCGAGCCGGTTCGCGACCGGGTTACTCGCCCGGCTCCACGGCCTTCATGCTGAGGCGGATGCGGCCCTGCTTGTCCACCTCCAGGACCTTGACGCGCACCACATCGCCTTCCTTGAGCTTGTCGCTCACCGACTGGACGCGCTCCTCGCAGATCTGGGAGATGTGCACCAGACCATCGCGACCGGGCAGGATGGTCACGAAGGCACCGAAGTCCATGAGCCGGGCCACGCGGCCCTCGTAGACCTTGCCCACCTCCACGTCCGCGGTGATGAGTTGGATGCGCCGCTTGGCCTCCTCACCCGCAGCCTTCTCGACCGAGAAGATCTTGACCAGTCCATCGTCGGTAATGTCGATGGTGGCCCCGGTCTCTTCGGTGATGGTGCGGATGACCGAGCCCCCCTTGCCGATGACATCGCGGATCTTTTCCGGGTGGATCTTGATCTCGATGATGCGCGGGGCATGCTCGGACATCTCCGCCCGATGGGTGTCGATGACCTTGTTCATCTCACCCAGGATGTGCAACCGCCCCTCCTTCGCCTGGGCCAGGGCAACCTCCATGATCTCGCGGGTGATGCCCTCGATCTTGATGTCCATTTGCAGGGCGTTGATGCCCTGGGCGGTCCCTGCAACCTTGAAGTCCATGTCCCCCAGGTGGTCCTCGTCACCCATGATGTCCGTGAGGACCGCGAACTGATCCCCTTCCTTGATCAGGCCCATGGCCACACCCGCCACCGGGGCCTTGATGGGCACGCCCGCGTCCATCAGGGACAGGCTGGTACCGCACACGCTGGCCATGGAGCTCGAGCCGTTGGACTCGGTGATCTCCGAGACCACTCGCACCGAGTAAGGAAAGGACTCGATCCCGGGCATCACCGCCAGCACACCGCGCTTGGCGAGCCGCCCGTGCCCGATCTCGCGACGCTTGGGGCTGCCCACGCGGCCGATCTCGCCCACGCAGAAGGGTGGAAAGTTGTAGTGGAGCATGAAGTGCTCGCGCCGCTCCCCCTCCAGGGCGTCAATGATCTGGCTGTCCCGCTCTGTCCCCAGGGTGGTGATGACGAGGGCCTGGGTCTCGCCCCGGGTGAAGAGCGCCGAGCCATGGGTTCGCGGCAGGACCCCGGTACGGATGGTAATGGTGCGCACCGTCTTGTTGTCACGCCCATCGATACGGGGCTTGCCCGCAAGGATGTTGCCGCGCACAGTCCCGCTCTCCAGCCGCTCGATGGCACCCATCACCTGCTGCTGGCTCCATTTGCAGCCCTCCTCCCCACAGATCTCTTGCACCACGGTCGCCCGAATTGCGTCCAGGGACCCGTAGCGAACCTGCTTCTCCTTGATCGTATAGGCCTCGGCGATCTGCTGCGCACAGACGCTGGCGACCCGGTCCTCGAGGTCTCGATCCGGCTCGACCGGGGTGAAGGGAATGGGTGCCTTGCTCACCTCCGCGGCCAGCTCGCGGATGGCCTGGATGACCACCTGCATCTGCTCATGGCCGAATAGGACGGCCCCCAGCATGACCTCCTCGGATAGCCCCCTGGCCTCGGACTCCACCATCAGGACCGCGTGCTCCGTCCCCGCGACCACCAGGTCCAGGTCACTATCCGGGCTGAGGCCGGTGACCGCCGGGTTCAGGATGTACTCGCCATCCTTGTAGCCCACCCGCGCGGCGCCGATGGGGCCGTTGAAGGGAACGCCCGCCACCGCCAAGGCGGCCGAGGTCCCGATCATCGCCGGGACCTCCGCGTTCACCGCGGGGTTCAGGGACTTGACCGTCGCGATGATCTGGACCTCACTGGTGAAACCCTCGGCGAACAGGGGACGGATGGGGCGGTCGATGAGGCGCGAGGTAAGGATCTCGTTCTCGCTGGGGCGGCCCTCCCGACGGAAGAAGCCACCCGGGATGCGGCCGGCCGCGTAGGTCTTCTCCTGGTAGTCGACCGTGAGCGGCAGGAAGTCGCGCTCCGGCGCGGGCTGCTTGCTCACCACCACGGTGACCAGCACCACGGTGTCGTCCATGTTGACCAACACGGCGCCGTCGGCCTGGCGGGCAATCTCGCCGGTCTCCAAGGTCACGGTCTGGCTGCCGTACTTGAACTGCTTGCGGATGGGGGTGGGGATCACGGGGTCTCCTCGGAATGTGGGTCGCCGATGGGTCTGGGTTCTGGTTTCGAGTTGCGGGGTCGATAAGCCGACGTACGAGCCGCCAACGCCGCGCCCCCCCTGCGGGGATCTGGGCGGATCTGGACTCTCCGGGTTCGAATAGGGGCAGAAGCGCCAGGCCCCGACCCCTCGCGGCCCTCAGCGACGCAGGCCCAGACGGGCGATCAGCTCGCGGTAACGGTCTAGGTTCTTGCCCTTGAGATAGTCGAGGAGCTTGCGGCGAGAGTTGACCATGCGCACCAAGCCTCGACGCGAGTGGTGGTCATGCTTGTGCGTGTTGAAGTGCTCGGTCAATTGCTGGATACGCGCCGTCAAAAGGGCTACCTGCACCTCAGGGGAGCCGGTGTCGCGGTCCCCGCGGGCATAGGCGTCGACGATTTGTTTCTTCTCTTCTGCGGTCATAGTCATTAGGTGTCTCCTTGAGACTGATCGGGCGACAGGACAAAGGGCCACAGAACCAGCGGCGACCGCCGGCTTGACCACCCCGACCATGACCTCAGGGGGCCCGGCCCACCAGATCGGCCCCTTCACCGGGCCGATCGACTTGAATACGAAATTTTACCGGCTCGCCATCCGCGAACCAAACGAATTCGGCAGCCTAGATCAAGCGCTTGGGTTGAACCCGGCCGTCGTCCAAGATCTCGCCGACGCCCAGGAAGCGCTGTGAGACGTCGAAGAGGCGCACCAGACCCTGGGTCGGCGCCTGGGGCACCAGGACCGCCTGCCCCTGCTGAAGGTAGAAGGCAGCGTCCGCCGATAGGCGCACGGCCGGCCAGTGCCCAAGGGCCGACTCCAGCGGCAAGAGCAAGGCATCCAGCTTGGGCGCCGCTGCGTCCTGATCCGCCAGCTCCCGCAGCCGTTCTAGGGTGACGAAGGCGATCCCCGTCTCGTCAAAGGGGCCAACCCCGGTGCGGCGCAATGCGCTCACATGACCGCCGCAGCCCAGCTCCCGGCCGATATCTTCCGCCAGGGTGCGGACATAGGTCCCCTTGGTGCAATACACGTCCAGCTCGATCTCGGGCAGCTCCACCGCCCTGAGAATCAACGCGAAGATCTGGATCCGCCGGGGCTGGCGCTCCACCTCCAACCCCTGACGCGCCAACTTGTACAGGCGCTCCCCTCCGTGCTTGACGGCCGAGTACATGGGTGGAAGCTGGTCGATCTCCCCCCGGAATCGGGACAGAACCTGCTCGATCCTCTGGGCGTCCACACCCGTCACCGGTCGGCGCTCGAGCACGTCGCCCTCCGCGTCGGCGGTGCTCGTGGTGACCCCAAGGTGCACCCGAACCCGATAGCGCTTGTCCGCATCGAGCAGATAGGCGGAGAACTTGGTGGCGGCGCCCAGGCAGATTGGGAGAAGCCCGGTGGCCAAGGGGTCAAGGCTCCCGGTATGACCCGCCTTGGCGGCCCGGTAGATGCGCTTGACCCGCTGCAGCGCATCGTTTGACGTGAGCCCGATCGGCTTGTCGAGGAGCAGGATACCGGTGACGTTGCGCCCGATGGGATGGCGTCTGCCCATGATGGTCGGCCCCTCAGATGCCCGGCGGATCGCCCGCGTCGGCGCCACTATCCTCGGTCACCTGATCGATCAACGCGGACAGGCGTTCACCCGTGCGGATCGACTCGTCATGGACGAAGTGAAGCTGGGGCATGGCGCGTAGTCGCACCCGTTGGGCCAGGGCGTGCCGGAGGAAGCCAGCGAGCCGCCCGTTCAGCAAGCGCTCCTGCTCATGACCCGCCTCGTCGATCGGGAAACAGGTGAAGTACACCTTGGCATGGGACAGGTCTCGCGCCACCCGCACCTCTTGGAGGGTGATATTGGCCAGCCGAGGGTCCCGTACCTCATCACGCAGAACCTGGTAGAGTTCCCGCTGCAACTCGGCCCCAATGCGCTCTGTGCGGTCGAATTCCTTCATCGCGACCGCTCCGCGCCCACTCTTGCCCTGCGGGAATGTGGGGGGACCACGGGAGGGAGAACGCGGCGGAGCCCCGCCGCTGCCGACCTCCCGGCCCTTGGATTCGGACGCTCCATCACAGGACGCGCGCCCGCTCCGTGCGCTCGAACACCTCGATATGGTCCCCGACCTGGACGTCGTTGTAGTTCTTCACGCCGATACCGCACTCCGTGCCCGCCTTGACCTCTGAGACGTCGTCCTTGAAGCGGCGTAGAGACTCCAGCACACCCTCGTAGACCACCACATTGTCGCGCAGCACCCGGATGGGGTTGTTGCGTCGGATGACCCCGTCCACCACCATGCAGCCGGCGATGGCGCCGAACTTGGAGGAGCGGAACACCTCACGCACCTCGACCATCCCGATGATCTCCTCCGTGACCACTGGGCTCAGCAGGCCGGAGAGGGCCTTCTTCACGTCGTCGATCAGCTCGTAGATGACGCTGTAGTAGCGCAGATCCAGCCCCTTCTCCTCCACCACCCGGCGCGCGGCCGCATCCGCCCGGACATTGAAGCCCAGGATGATGGCATTGGAGGTCACGGCCAGGTTGGCATCCGATTCAGTGATACCTCCGACTCCGGTGGCCACCAGGCTCACCTTGACCTCGTCGCTGGCCAGCTTGAGTAGGCTGTCCCGCAAGGCCTCCAGACTTCCCTGCACGTCTGCCTTGATGACGATGTTGAGGGCCTTCTGCTCGCCCTCCTTGAGCTGGGAGAAGAGCTGCTCGAGGCTTGCACCCCGGGTCTCCTCCAGCTTGGAGCGGCGCTCTCGGGCGCTTCGAAGCTCAGCCACCTCCCGCGCCCGTCGCTCATCCGCCACCGCGACCACGTCGTCCCCCGCATTCGGGGTGGACGAGAGCCCGAGGACCTGGACCGGGATCGAGGGCCCGGCCTCGTCGATGGGGTTGCCGGCTTCATCGAACATGGCGCGGACGCGCCCGTACTCGGATCCGCTCACGATCACGTCCCCGCGGCGTAGGGTCCCCGCCTGGACCAGGACCGTGGCCACCGGACCACGGCCCTTGTCGAGGCTCGACTCCACGATGGTCCCCTGGGCGGGTCCATCCACGGGGGCCTTGAGCTCCAACACCTCCGCCTGGAGCAGGATGGCGTCGAGCAGATCATCGACCCCCGCGCCGCTCTTCGCAGAGACCTTGACCAGCATGGTGTCCCCGCCCCACTCCTCGGCGATCACCTCATGCTGGGAGAGCTCCTGCATCACCCGATCCGGATTGGCGTCCGGCTTGTCCATCTTGTTGACGGCGACCACGATGGGGACCTTGGATGCCCGGGCATGCTGGATCGCCTCGATCGTCTGGGGCATGACCCCATCGTCCGCGGCCACGACCAGCACCACGATGTCCGTCACCTTGGCACCGCGGGCCCGCATGGCCGAGAAGGCGGCATGGCCCGGGGTGTCCAGGAAGGAGATGACTCCCTTGCTGGTCTCCACGTGGTAGGCGCCGATGTGCTGGGTGATTCCACCGGCTTCTCCGGAGGCCACGTGGGTGCGCCGGATGTAGTCCAGGAGCGAGGTCTTGCCGTGGTCGACGTGACCCATGATGGTGACCACCGGGGCGCGGGGCCTGGCCTCCGCCTGCTCGACCTGGGCCTCCACCTCCTCGATCAGGGTGTCCTCCGCGGTGCGCTCGTCGGCCATGACCGCCTTGTGGCCCATCTCCTCCACCAGCAGGGTCGCCGTGTCGCGATCGATCGATTGGTTGATCGTCACCATCATCCCCTGCTTGAAGAGCTCTTTGATCAGGTCCCCTGACTTGACCGACATGCGGCTGGCCAGCTCACCGACCGAGATGGTCTCGGGGATCTCCACCTCGCGGACCACCGGGGCAGTCGGCCGTTGGAACAGGTGCTTGTCCTGAAGCTGGGGCTTGGCGGTCTTCTTCTTGCGCCGAGACGCGCGGCCAACCGCCCCCTCCGCGTCCAGCTCCTCGTACTCGCCCTTGGGGATCTCCTGCTCGCGGGCGCGCAGGGAATCCTTGCGGGCGGCCTTCTTCACAGAGCGCTCCTTGTCCGAGAGCTCGCCCCCCTTCTTTGGCGTCGCGGCCGCTGGACGCTTGACCGCCTTGGCCACCTCACCACGGCGACGCGCGGCTGCCTCCTCCTGCGCGGCCGGCTCCGGCTCCACGATCTCGGCGGCCGGGGCCTCCTCGGGGGCTGAAGCCCGCTCCTCGGCCAGACGGCGCTCCTCGGCCTCGGCCCGACGGCGAGCCTCTTGCGCCACCCGGCGCTGCTCCTCCTGCTCTCTCTCCAGACGCTCCTGCTCCTCCCGCTCGGCCAGGCGACGGGCCTCCTGCTCCGCGCGCAAGGACTCCAGCTCGCTACGGCGGCGGACCTCATCGGACACACCCCGCAGGGGCTCCCGCAGCCGCCCAGCCTTCTGGGGCTCCGCGGTCGGGCGACGGCTCGGCGCGGCCGGGGCCGGGGGGGGTGGGGGGCTCTCGACCGCCTCGCCGGCGGATGCAGCAGCCGCTGCCTCTTCATCCCGCCGCACATAGACGCGCTTGCGCCGGACCTCCACGCTCACGGTCTTGGAACGTACGGCCGGCGCCGGGCGGGGACTGCCGGCGGGGCCCCGCGGTGCCGCGACGGGCTGGCGCAGCTCCGTGACGGACTTGCGCTTCAGCGTGACGCGGCTGGGAGCGGCGCCGGCTTCCGGCTCCGCCTTCCCGTGACTGCGACGCAGGTAGCCCAGGAGCTGGAGCTTCTCCTGCTCAGTGAGGGTAGCGTCCTCCCCGCTGGCGCGGATCCCGGCCTCGTTGAGCTGTGCCAGGAGACGCTCGACCGGGATGCCGACCGTGGAGGCAAGCTGCTTGACCGTCACTTCGCTCATACTGACCTCTTACCGGGACGCTTCGCCCGCCTCCGCAAACCAAGGCTCGCGCGCCTTCATGATCAGCCGCGCCGCCCGCTCCGCGTCCATGCCCTCGATGTCCATCAGCTCGTCCACAGACTGCTCCGCCAGCGCATCCACAGTGCCGACTCCCCGGGCGGCCAGCGCCAGGGCCAGGGCCTCATCCATTCCATCCATCGCCAACAGATCCTCACCCGGCTCCCCTCCAACGACCTCTTCGGAGGCGATGGCGCGGGTAAGCAGCACATCCTTGGCGCGCTCCCGCAACCCCTGGATGGTCTCATCGTCAAGCTCGGCGATGGCCTGCATCTCCGCCACCGGGACGTAGGCCACTTCATCCACGCTGGTGAAGCCCTCGTCCACGAGGACGGTCGCCAGGTTCTCGTCGACGCCCAGCTGCTCCATGAAGCTCTGGACCGCCTTGTTTGCCTCCTGCTCACTCTTGGCGGCGGCCTCCTCCTCATTCATCACGTTGAGCTCCCAGCCTGTGAGCTGGCTCGCGAGGCGTACGTTCTGCCCGTAGCGGCCGATGGCCTGGGACAGGTTCTCGTCCTTGACCGCCACATCCATGCTACGGGCCTCCTCGTCGATGACGATCGAGACCACGTCTGCCGGCGACATGGCATTGATGACGAACTGGGCGGGGTTCTCATCGTAGAGGATGATGTCCACCCGCTCGCCGTTGAGTTCGTTGGAGACCGCCTGGACGCGGGAGCCCCGCATGCCGACGCAGGCGCCCACGGGATCGATGCGGGGGTCCTTGGTGCGCACCGCGATCTTGGCCCTAACGCCAGGGTCGCGGGCAGCCCCCAGGATCTCGATCATTCCCTCGCCCACCTCGGGCACCTCAAGCTTGAACAGGGCGATGAGGAGCTCGGGTGCGGTGCGGCTGACGAAGAGCTGGGGCCCTTTGGCCTCGGCGCGCACGTCGAACAGATAGCCGCGCAGCCGGTCCCCGGGTCGTACCGACTCCCGGGGGATCACGTGGTCGCGGGGGACAAGCGCCTCTGCATTGTTCCCCAGATCCAGCAGGATAGTGCCGCGGTCCGCCTTCTTGACGATCCCGGTCACCAGCTCGCCCTTGCGATCCATGTAGGCCTCGACGATCTTGGCGCGCTCGGCCTCTCGCACCTTCTGGACGATCACCTGCTTGGCGGTCTGGGCGGCGATTCGGCCGAAGAGCTCCGACTCGATCTCCTCCTCCATGAAGTCTCCCGCATCGAGATCCGGCTCCAGGAGCTGGGCAGCCGACAGGGTGATCTGACGCTCTGGGGCCTCGAGGCTGCCCTCCTCTGGGTCCTCTACCACCTCCCAGCGGCGAAAGGTCCGGTAGTCACCGGTCTTGCGATCGATAGCGACACGCACCTCAATCTCGCCGCCGTGCTTCTTGCGGGTCGCAGAGGCAAGGGCTGCCTCGATCGCCTCGAAGATCACATCCTCAGGGACATCCTTTTCGTTGGATACGGCCTCGACGACCAGCAGGATCTCTTTGCTCATAGCTCAGCACTCTCGAATCGCACCGGTGTGAGGGCACATAGGCCCCCCCTGCCGTAGATCACACCGTCAAAACTCTGGCACCAGGCGGACGGACGCCAAGAACGTCAGGGGCAGCGCCCACTCCCGCCCCTCCGCCTCCAGACGGAGGATCCCCTCCTGCTGCCCGAGGAGCACACCCTCCAATCTGCGCCGACCCTCGACCTTCTCCGCCAACCGGACGCGAATTCGCTGCCCGCGGAAGCGCTGGAAGTGCTCCGGGTAGACCAGAGGTCGGTCAAGACCCGGCGAGGAGACCTCCAGATCGTAGTGCCCTGGCAAAGGGTCCTCCACATCCAAGACACCACTCAATTGGTGGCTGACAGCAGCACAGTCATCCAACGTGATGCCGTTGGCGTGATCGATGTAGATCCGCAGGGTAGATGCCCCCGAAAGGCGCCGCAGATGCTCCACCCCGACCAGCTCATAACCCATGGGCTCGACGACGCGCCGAGCCAACTGGGTGAGGCTGCTATCCAACGGCTCCATCTTCGGCCCTGCAAAACAAAAAATGGGCCTGCGGCCCACTCTCTTTGTCGACCGGCATCGCCTCGCGGCACGCACGGCCCAAATCGTGAGATACAAAAAAACCCCGGGGTTCGGGGTCGATGACGGCGTCTGTGGGAGGGCCCCGCTCTGTGGGAGGGCCCCACCGGGAAGCCAAGCCTACGCGGATTTCAGATCCGTCATCCCTAAAGCACTGGAAGTTTAGGTTCAGCCGTTAGAATAAGCAACCCCGAGCGCGTTTTCGCGCGGCCCGAACCTCGCACCTCCTGAACACGCGCGTTCATAAGGGGCGACAGGGGGCGACGCCGTGCTTAAGATGCGGGTCCCGTCCGAAATCCGGCAGCTTGGAATCAATCGCCCGGGTGACGTAGCACTGGGATTCATATGGGACCTTCGATGACCGATGCTGAGGAGTTGGATCTGTGGCTGCAGGCCCAGGTGACAGCCAAGACCCGGGAGCTGCTGAGACGGGCCCTCTCTCCCCTGGACCTGCACGCGAATAGGCTGGAGATCCGGTTCGACCTACGGGGTCGGGCTGCGGGCCAAGCCCGCTATGGCTCCACGGGACCCTGGGTCATCCGCTACAACCCGGTACTGCTCCGAGAGAACGGCGACAGCTTTCTCGCATCGACCGTTCCCCACGAGGTCGCCCACCTGATCGCGTTCCTCCGTTACGGTCCCCGCATCCGCCCCCACGGGGCCGAGTGGCGAGCCATCATGGAGCAATTCGGGGCCACCCCGGAACGCTGCCACCGATACGATCTGTCGCGCATTCCGCGCCGAGCCACACGAGTCTTCACCTATCATTGCGCCTGCAGCGAGCATCGGCTTACGGGCATTCGCCACCGTCGGGTCCTCGCCGGTCAGATCTACCTGTGCAGACGCTGCGCAGAGGCCTTACGGCCCGGACGGGGAACAGGGGTACCGTCCGAAGAACTGGACTGACGGTCATCGTCGAATCTTGACGTCTGTTGGGCTTACCGGGGGGTGCTGATTGAATGCGCATCCCGAGTGAACCAGGGATGGCTGGGCATTTCAA
>Ga0316578_10000880_pt1 | contig 11304 bp, 7 predicted proteins | sample J0NA_2_FD_203076 | JGI IMG/M metagenome (GOLD analysis project Ga0316578, IMG submission 203076) | Rhizosphere microbial communities from salt marsh grasses in Alabama, United States - J0-2_160517rDrC | ecosystem: Host-associated > Plants > Roots > Rhizosphere | place: USA: Alabama | collected...
CCCCTGGAGCGACGACTGAACCGCGAGTCGATATCCCGGGCCACGCCGGTCCCTGGCCCGAAGGGCGCCCGTGGTCTCTACCAGGCCGGTAAACATGTCCTGCCAAATAGCACCTCGCTGGCCCGGAGGGAGCCAACTTGCTCGCGTCGCCAAAACCCGGCAGGCTCGGTGGCGTATGTTGCGGGTGGGCCCATGGTCTTTGCTGAGCGGTTCGGCCGCTATCGTTGCGACGCTCTGGGGGTGTGGCCCCAGCGTTCAGTCCATCCACGAAGGCAACGTGCGCTTCGAGCACTGCTACCGTCTCGATCTGGACCCCAACATCGCCCCGACGCACCGACTCACGTGCTGGCGACAGTGGACGGAAGCGTACGCGTACGGCCAAACACGCGACAAGATTGACTATGCACGCCGGCGTGCCCGCTATCTCGCCGCGGGCACCAGAACCGCCGACAAGCTCGACCTGAGCGAGAAGACGCACACCGAACCCGCCACCGAGTCGCCGGCCGGAGCACCCGCGCCGACGAGCGCACACGCTCCGCCCCCACCGATGGCAACCAAGCCGGATCCCGGCACTGCCGCCCGGGACGGAGGCAAACGGATCTCGGACTCAGGACCGCCGGCTGAATTGCCCGACCCGCCCTTTGCAGGGTGTCTCGACAGTTGCCGGGACGTCTGGCGCGCCTGCCAGTGGCCGTGTGCCGTGCGGTCTGAGCGCCCGGATGCGTCCTGTTCCGACTGCAAGCCGAACTATCGCGCGTGCCTGAAACGTTGTCTGGAGTGAAGGCGATTTATTGACCTGCTGCCACTGGCGGCGCTAACCACTTGTTTTCAGGCATGACCGTCCACCACCCGACGCTGGGCGCCCCGTCAGCTGCTGTCGCAACGGCTTTGACTCGCGTACTGCGACCAGAGCGAGCCCAGCCCGGCAGCGTGATCCGCCCCACCCGCGCTGAAATCAACCTGGCGAATCTCCGGCACAACCTGCGGGTGTGCCAGCACGCCGCGGGCGGCGCCCAGGTCTGGAGCGTGCTCAAGGCGGATGGCTACGGTCACGGGTCGAAGGCCGTGGCCCGCACGTTGGAGCGCGCCGGGGTCGACGGGGTCTGTGTCGCGTTGCTCGAGGAAGGAATCGAGCTCCGGGACGCCGGCATCCGGTTGCCGATCTTGGTCATGGGCGGGCACTACGGCACGGCGCTGCAGGAGCTGCTCAAGTACCAGCTGACTCCCGTGGTTCACGACGCCGACCAGGTGCGCGCGCTGGCCGAGGAGGTCGCGTACACGGACGCTGGGCGGGTCGACGTGCACCTGAAAGTGGACACCGGCATGGGTCGGCTGGGCGCGCTTCCCTCCGAGGTGCGGCGGGTGAGCGCCACTCTGCAGAAGCACCCGCAGGTGCGGCTGAGCGGGTTGATGACCCACTTCGCCTGCGCCGACTCGGACGACGCGGGCAGCATCGACGATCAGCTGGGGATGTTTGACCGCGTGACCACGGAGCTCGATGCGGCGGGACTTCGCCCCCGGGTGCGCCATGCTGCCAACAGTGCGGCGCTGTTCCGAAGCGAGCGCTCCCACCTGGACCTGGTGCGCCCCGGCATTGCGATCTTCGGGGTCGAGCCCGTGAGCGGACTCTCTCCCGGGCTGCGGCCGGTGATGCAAATCCGTACCCAGATCATTGCAGTTCGCGAGCTCGCTGCGGGGCAGTCCGTCGGGTATGGCTCGACCTGGACGGCATCCCGCCCCAGCCGCATCGCCACCATTCCCATGGGCTACGCTGATGGCCTGAGCCGGGCGTTGTCCAATCGAGGACACGTTCTGGTGCACGGGCGGCGGGCGCCCATGGCCGGCGTCGTGAGCATGGACATGGCCATGATCGACGTGACCGACGTGCCCGGAGCAGCGGTGGGTGACGAGTGCGTGGTGCTGGGACGACAGAAGGGCGTCTTGGGGGAAGACACCATCAGCGCGACCGAGATTGCGGACGTGCTCAACACCATCCCGTGGGAGGTGCTCACCAGCGTGTCGCGCCGCGTTCCCCGCTTCTATCGCGAACCGTGCTGATCGTCCCGGGTGCTGTCGTCTTCCAGTAGTAGCCGGGGCTCGTTGAGCCCGGCGGCCACGGGTGCGACCCGCTCATCGGAGCGAATCAGCTCGATGAGGCGGCGCATGGCGCGGCAGTAGGCGTCCGGCTTCAGCTCGCCCCGTAGCAGCTGAACCCGAAGAAACACTCCGGCCGTCTGCGCGACGTCGCAGAGGCAGTAGTTGCGAACTGCTTCGAGCTTGCCTGCGTGCACCATGGGGCCGACGTCCTTTCCGTCCACCCCGACCTTGCCCGGCATGCCGCAGAGCTTGGCGACGACATCGAGCTTCGAGGGCTTGGCTGCGCCGAAGTCCGCGATGTAGTCCATCAAGTCCAGGTGCCCCTCCGGCGAGAAGCGGTAGCGGACGTCGCGGGAGGCGTAGTAGTGGCGGAACGAGATGCCGTGGCGGAGGCATCGCGCGACGATCACCGGAAGATCGAAGCCGCGGCCATTGTAGGACACGAGGCAGGGTCGGCGCTCACCGCACAATTTAACGAAATCGTTGAGTATTTCTCGTTCACCTTTATCCTCGCCCAGCACCCCGAGCCGGCGGACCTCCAGATTGGGGTCGAACCACAGGGCGCCGATCACCACGACCCGGTGGTGGGGCGCGGCGGGCAGGCGCTCGGCCTCGCTGGATTCGGCAATGGGGAGCTCGGGGTCGAGCACGGTCTCGATGTCGAGCACCAGGTAGGGCGAAGTCACGTCTGCGGCGAGCATCTGCGGCCAGCGTGATTCGGTCAAGCCCTGACAGTACACTGGTTTTTCGGTAGTTTTCCCGGTATTTACGGATACTTGACACACCCTCAACGGTCGTGGTCACGTGACCCCACACTTGCAGCTTCAGGTTCTAAGCGGTAACGCCCCGCCGGTCGACGGGCGGAACTTCCGGCCCGATTGCCCCTCCCTGGTAGGCGGAGGTTCCCCGCCCACCACCGACTGAATGGCCCGGAACACCCTCGTCATCAACTGCGACCTCTGCGAAACCCGCGTCTGTCTCATCGAGGACGGCGTGATTGCCGAGCTCCAACTCGAGCGCGCGTCTTCGCGCAGCCCAGTTGGCAACATCGTTCTGGGCAAGGTCACACGCGTGCTTCCGGGAATGCAGGCCGCATTCATCGACGTCGGGATGGAGCGCGCGGCGTTCCTGCACGTCGAGGATCTGATCCGCCCGGATGACTTCGAGGCGTACCTTTCCGGCGGGGCTCGAGAAGACGCAGAGACGGTGGAGCGCGGAGCTCGGGGCCGGCGCGCCAACGTGCATGACGAGAACAGTGACGAGGCCGAGGACGCCGAGGACGAGGAAGACGACGACGAAGACGCCGAGGACGAAGACGCGGACGGCGACGACGAAGACGACGACGACGGCTCCGAAGAGAACGGCGACGACGAAGACGACGACGCCGAGGACGAGGAAGACGACGGCTCCGAAGAGAACGGCGACGACGAAGACGGCTCCGAAGAGAACGGCGACGACGAAGACGACGGCGAGGACGACGACGAAGACGACGACGAAGAGGACGGCTCCGAAGAGAACGGCGACGACGAAGACGACGACGAGGACGCAGTCGACGTGACGGCGGCACCCACGGACACCGACAGCACCGCCGATGCCCCGCAGCCGGACCAACGACAGGCCGAAGCCGGTCAGCCTGGGCAGGACGATACGGAGACGACGGCAGAGCCGAGCGAAGACGTTGGAGCAGAGGCAGAGGCAGATGCCGGGGCTGACGACGCTGAGGCGGGAGAAGGCTCGGGCATCGGGACGACGAGGGCCAAGGACGACGACGAGACAGAGCTTGCAACCGTGTCGACGGCAGCCAAGGTAGCCGTTCGCGGCCGAACGAAGGACGAGGACCGACGCGGGCGCGGGCGCGGGCGTCGCCGACGGCGACCCCGCAAGAACGGTCCGGTCGAGCCGCGCGCTGAAGGCCGGAGCGCCAAGGGTGGCAAGCGCGGGCGCGGCAGCTCCGAGACGGGCGGGAAGGGCGGCTCCGAGGCTGGCAGGCGCGGTAGCCGACGCCGTCAGAAGGGCAGAAACGGGCGCCGCAACCACAACCACAACCGCGTCTCTCGATCGGTGCCCATCACCGAGGTGGTGAAGGAAGGCGACGAGGTCATCGTTCAGATCTCCAAGGAACCCATTGGCACCAAGGGGGCGCGCGTGACCAGCCACGTCTCGCTGCCCGGGCGCTACGCCGTCTATCTTCCCACGGTAGAGCACGTGGGCATCTCGAAGCGCATCGGCTCGATGCGGGAACGCATGCGGCTACGCAAGGTCATCGAGCCGCTGAAGCCCGAGAAGGGGGGCCTCATCGTCCGCACCGTTGCCGAGGGCCTCACCAAGAAGTCGCTGAAGACGGATGTGGGCTACCTCATCCGTCTGTGGGACGACGTCTCGCGGCGACGGGAGAGTGCCAAGGCTCCCGCAATTCTCTACAGCGAGCTCGACCTGGTTCTGAAGACCGCCCGCGATCTGTTCACCGACGAAATCGAGAAGATTGTCATCGATGATCGGGAACAGTACGCGCGCTTGGTGCGGTTCGTCGAAATGTTCCTTCCGGACCGGGTCAAGGACGTGGAACTCTACCAGGGTTCGGAGCCCATCTTCGATGCCTACGGAATCGAGGACGAGATTGGCCGCGCCCTCAGCCGCAAGGTTCCCCTGCCCAGCGGCGGCTACCTGGTCATCGACCAGGCCGAAGCGCTAGCCGCGATCGACGTCAACACTGGCCGCTACGTGGGCAAGGGCAGCAAGGATCTGGAGGAGACCGCACTGAAGACCAATCTGGAGGCCGTCGACGAGATCGCCTACCAACTCCGGTTCCGAAACATCGGCGGCCTGGTCATTCTCGATCTCATCGACATGGAGGAACTGCCCAACCGGGAGAAGGTCTGGCGCGCCCTGGAGCAGCGCTTGGCCAAGGACAAGGCCAAGACGACGCTGAATCGAATCAGCGATCTGGGGCTGATCGAGATGACGCGCAAGCGGACTCGGGAAAGCCTGAGCCGAACCATGCACGAGCCCTGTTTCTACTGTGACGGGACCGGGCAGATCATGTCACGCCACACCATCGCGTACGAAATCCTGCGGCAGATCCGACGCGAGCGCGAGTCGCTGCCGGGCTACTCCGTGGTGGTGAACGCGCACCCCGCAATCGTGGATCTGATGAAGAACGAAGAGCGGGAAGCCGTGGCGGAAGCGGAGCGCCGCTACCTGCGACGAATCGAGTTCAGTCCGCACCGTGAGTACCACATCGAGCAGTTCGATCTGCAGGGGAGGTAGGGATGGAGAGCGGGCGTCAGGAGGATCGAGTCACCATCAACAAGGAATTCGACTCTTTCGACCAGTTCATCCAGGAGTACGTGACGAACATCTCCCGCACTGGGGTCTTCATCAAGACCAAGACTCCGCTGCCCATCGGAACGGAGGTGAACTTGCGGTTCACGGTGGTGATGGACGACATCGAGACCATCGATGGTATTGGCGAGGTGGTACGGGTGGCGTCGGATCCCGCAGGGATGGGGGTGGTCTTCAGGCAACTGACCGACTACTCGCAGCGGTTGGTCGAGAAACTGCTGACCCACCAGGGTTCACGCTGAGCCAGGGCAGGCTTCGCGTCTGCAGTCAGGGGAGGCCGTGAAGCGAGGAATTGCGTTCGGGTTGGGGTGGCTCCTGTTCCTCCTTGTCCTGTCCGTGCCGGCGCCGGCGGGCATGTCCGGCTCGGCCCAGCGGGTGGCGGCAACCGTCGCCTTGATGAGCGTCTGGTGGATCGGGGAGGCCCTGCCCTTGGCCGCCACGGCGCTCGTTCCACTCGTGCTCTTTCCTGCGCTGGGCGTGACCGGCGTCAAGCAGGTCGCGAGCAGCTACGCCGAACACCTGATCTTCCTGTTCCTCGGCGGGTTTCTGATCGCCGCGGCCATCCAGAAGTGGGGGCTGCATCGGCGCATCGCCCTCTGGGTGCTGCGGGCCGTCGGGACCCAACCGGCCCGCGTGGTACTCGGCTTCATGCTGGCCACGGCGGTGCTTTCCATGTGGATTTCGAACACCGCCACGGCGATGATGATGTACCCCATTGCGATGGCGGTGGTGGAGGCGCTTTGCGGCACGCTACCAGCGGAGCTTCAGCCCCAAGAGCGCGAGCGCATTCGGAAGAGCTTCGGGTTGGTGGTGATGCTGGCCGTGGCGTACTCGGCCAGCATCGGTGGTGTCGGGACCTTGATCGGTACGCCCCCCAACGTGGTGCTGGCCGGGCAGTACGCCACGCTCTTCCCCGAGGCGCCACCGCTGACCTTCCTGTCCTGGATGCTGTTGGCGCTTCCCGTCGTAGCGCTGATGCTGCCGGTGGCCTGGCTGTACTTGGTTCACTTCGCCGCTCCGGTGCGCATCCGCGAGGTGGCCCGACAACTGCGTCCAGAGATGCTCGAGCAGCGCGGCCTTTCGCCGGACACGAAACTCCGGGGACCGGAGTTGTGCGTGCTCGTGGTTTTCGTGCTGACGGCGCTGCTCTGGGTGTTCCGTGCGGACATCGACCTCGGCAGCGTGCGCGTGCCCGGTTGGTCTCGCTGGCTACCGAACCCCGCATTCGTGACCGATGCCACGGTCGCCATCGCCATGGGGCTGGTGCTGTTCGCGATACCGGTGGACCGGAAATTCAATCGCTTCGTGCTCGATTGGAGCGCGGCCAAGGATCTGCCCTGGGGAGTGCTCCTGTTGTTTGGGGGCGGGTTCGCCATCGCCCGCGGCATGGCTGACTCGGGGCTGTCCAGCTGGATCGGGGATCAGCTCGGTGGGCTGCAGTCCGTCCCCGTACCAGTGGTCGTCTTGATCTGCTGTGTGGTCGTGATGCTGCTGACCGAAGTCACCAGCAACACGGCAGTGGCGGCGATGATGCTTCCGATCGTAGCGTCGCTTGCCGGCCGGCTCGACGTCCCCCCGCTCTTGGTGATGCTTCCGACGACCCTGGCTGCCTCGTTCGCCTTCGTGCTTCCAGTGGCCACGCCTCCCAACGCCATCGTGATGGGAAGCGGCTGGGTGACCATCCCCCAGATGGCCCGGACCGGGCTGATGCTGGACCTGATTGGCCTGGTCGTCATCGTGGGCGTCTCTCTGGGCCTGGGGCCTCTGCTGCTCTGACTTCCGGCGATTGGGTCTGCGGCGCGCCTGCGCGCGTTCCGGGGAACGAGCGCGCGGGCCCCTGGCGTGGAGGCCGTGCCCAGTCCTCGCGGCGACAGGGCAACCTACTGCAATTGCTGACTATTTCCGTTCCGAGGGAGAAGACACGTCTCGCCCTCAACCCGACGTCGCGAGCGGCCGTACTGGCTACAGACCGAGAACGGACCCAAATCCACCCCCAGGCAGGCGCATGAACGGCAACACCGCAGAACACCGAGCCCGCGCCCTGGACAGCCAGGCCTCCTGGCGCGCAATCCGACCGCTGCTCGACGCCTTGGACGAGGCGGTCTACGTCGTGGACCGGGACCGACGCATCCTGTACTGGAACGCGTCCGCCGAGGCGCTCACGGGGTACGCGCCGCACGAGGTCACGGGGACGGCGTGCCACGACAACCTGTTGCAGCACGTCGACGTCCAGGATCGACGCATGTGCGGAGGACATTGCCCACTTCACGCGACCTTGTGTGACGGGAAGACTCGACGCGAGCAAATCTTCCTGCAGCACAAGACCGGGCACCGGATCCCGGTGGCCACGCGGGTGATCCCACTGATGAACGACCGCGGCGAGCTGTTTGCGGCCGCCGAGATCTTTCGGCCGGTCAGTGTCAGCAGCGGCGGCGCCCGGGAGTTGGCCGAAGCGCGCCGCATGGCGTTCGAGGACACGCTGACCGGGTTGCCCAACCGCCGCGCCGCCGAGCAGGAGCTGATGAGTCGACTCTACGACCTGCAGACGCGGGGCGAGCCGCTAGCGCTGCTCCTGCTCGACCTGGATCGGTTCAAGCGCATCAACGACGAACACGGCCACAACGCGGGTGACGCGGCTCTGAAGGTGGTGGCGGACAGTCTGTCTGCCGGGGTGCGAGCGCCAGACGTGGTCGCTCGCTGGGGCGGAGAAGAGTTCTTGGTGCTGCTCTCGGGCATGAGCGAACCGGGCGTGCGCACCGTGGCGGAGCGGCTGCGGGTGCTCGTGCGTCGGTCCCGCATCGCAGTGCCCGAGGGGCAGGTGCAGGTGACCGTCTCGGTGGGCGCCGCCTTGGCCGTTGCTTCCGACACTCCCATGGGCCTGGTGGCACGAGCGGACGAATCGATGTACGGGAGCAAGCGGGAGGGCGGGGATCGGGTCGCCTTCAGCGCCGTCCCGGTCCGCCCCTCGGAGCCGTGTGCCCCGCCTGCCAGCCGCAGCCCGACGCTGCCCTCCCTGGGGGCGGTCCGAGACAAGTAACAACGCGCACCCCTCGAGCTGCAACGGTCGGCAAAGTGCCGGCTCGGCCCGGGCCCGGACGTCACCGGGGGGAGATTTTTGTCCCCCCTTGGCACGCCCTTCGCGGCGCGGGCTGCTGGGACCTCGCGCGCCGTCGAGTCCGCTCTAAACGGATTCCTGATACCTTTCCGGTGGCTCCACCCCACCCGCCCCGTGCGGTCCCCGGGCTCGGCAGGTGCAAACCGTGATCGACATGGTCGGTCGCTGGCATTTATGCGTAGGCCGGCAGGGCCGGAGCGGGTTGGGGTGACGCGTCTCGGACTGGCTGGTCAGTAGAGCTATTTCCGGTATGGTTGCCGGAGGAGGTCCTCATGAGCGCAGGGGCCAGGCGTCTTTCGGTCGTATTCCCCATTCTGGCGTGCGTCGCCGCAACCGCGTGCAGCGATCCGCCACGGGTGCTTCGCACCGCCGAACCGAGCGAGCTCGAACCCGATGCCGGCGTCGACCCCGAAGAAGACGCGGGCGACGATGCCAATCAGATCATCGAAATCCCCGACGCTGGCGATGCAGGGGCCGACGCTGAGGATCCGTGCGAGGGTGACGACCCGCCTCCCGAGTGCAACCCAGACGCCGACGCCCCCGCCTGTGGTGATGGTGTGGTCAACCAGCCGAGCGAGGTCTGCGACGACGGGAACGGCATCCCTGGGGATGGCTGCACCGGTGCCTGCCTGGTGGAGCCATACTACGACTGCCCGCCCGCGGGTGGTGAGTGCACGTCCACCATTGCGTGTGGCAACTTGGTCTTCGAGCCGGGTGAGGTCTGCGATGATGGCAACACGGTCGACGGGGACGGTTGTTCCGCGGACTGTCGGACCATCGAAGTGTGTTTCACATGCCCAACGAGTGAAGTAGCTGGCGTGCCGCGTCCAGCGGCTGGCGCGTGCTGGTCGACGGCGGTCTGCGGTGACTCGGCCCTCACGTCGGACACGACGGACCAGGGCGCGGTGGTCGCCTGCGAAGTCTGCGATGACGGCAACGCGGTGGGCGGCGACGGCTGCTCCGCGGACTGCCAAGCTGTGGAGCCGGGCTACACCTGCAGCCCGCCCGGCCAGCCCTGCGAGCCCGTGCCCGCCTGCGGCGACAGTATCCTCAACGGATCCGAACGCTGCGACGACGGCAACCTGACTGCCGGCGACGGCTGCAGCGACACCTGCACGCTGGAGCCGTACTACACCTGCCCCACCCCCGGGCAGCCCTGCCAGTACACGGTCGTCTGTGGGAACGGCCTCGTCCGCGACACCGAGACCTGCGACGACGGCAACACGGTTGCCGGCGACGGCTGTAGCGCCACCTGCACGCTGGAACCGGGCTACGCGTGCCCGGTACCCGGAATGCGCTGCGTCGCGGCCGAATGCGGTGACGGCTTGGTCGTGGGCGCGGAGAAGTGCGAGCCTGCGACGACCGACCCTCCGGAGGCCTGTGCGAGCGATTGCAGCATTGCCGATGGATATGCGTGCGAGCCGGATGCCGGCACTGGCGGGCTCCGCTGCGTCGTCCCGAGCTGCAACAACGACGGCGTCGTGGATCTGGGCGAGGCCTGCGATGACGGTAACAACAACATGGGCGACGGGTGCACGCCGCTCTGCGTATTGGAGCCCAACTGTGACGCCGGAGCCTGCACCTCGGCCTGCGGTGACGGCATCAAGTTCTCCACCGAGGCCTGCGACGATGGCAACACGGTTGCCGGCGACGGTTGCTCCCCCACGTGCACGATCGAAGACGGGTACGCGTGCGACCTCATCACCGCGGAAGAGCCCGATTCCATCAGCATCCCCGTCGTGTTCCGCGACTTCGACGACACTCACTATGACTTCGAAGCCGCGAGCATGGCTGAGCGTGGCATCGAAGACGGTGAAAACGGCACCCTGCGTATCGTCCAGGCAACACTCGGCACCGCTGCCGACGGCGCGTTGGACAACAAGCCCCTCTACTTCGATCCCACCTGCGAGCCCACGTTGACGCCCGACGACGTGGACTGGGACCCGGATCTGAAGTGCACGGTCACGACCTACGGCGCGGCCGAGTTCGCCCAGTGGTTCGTGGATACCCCGGGCGTGAACGTGACCGTGGTCAAGGAGCTCGTGCTGACGCGCACCGGCGCCAACCAGTACGAATTCGACAGCCGTACCCAGCTCATCGACGGCACCGAGCCTGCGACCGCACCGGACGGATTCTTCCCCATCGACGAGCTAGGCCTCACGGGAACGTCCTGCGGCGCCGGGGAGATCAACCACAACTTCCACTTCACCAGCGAGGTCCGCTACTGGTTCGAGTACGATGCCAGCACGACCCCGGAGCTGATGTTCAGCGGCGACGACGACGTGTGGGTGTACGTGAATGGCCACCTGGCGCTGGACATCGGTGGTATCCACGCTCGCGAAGAGAAGTCCTTCACCATCGACGCCACCAACGCCACGGCCTGGGGCCTCGAGGACGGCAACATCTACGAAATCGTGGTGTTCCAGACCGAGCGCAACCAGTGTGCGTCGAACTACTGGCTCACCCTGGGCGGCTTCCTCGTAACCAGCTCGACTTGCGGGCCCAATTGCGGAGATGGGTTCGTCACTCCCAACGAGCAGTGTGACGACGGCGAAGCGAACAACACGGGCGAGTACGGAGCGTGCAACCCCGACTGCACGCTCGGCCCGCGCTGCGGCGACGCCATCGTGAACGGCGCCGAGGAATGCGATGACGGCATCAACCTGGGCACGTACAACAGCGGCCAGTGCGCTCCAGGCTGCATCCTGGCGCCGAGCTGTGGCGACGGCGTTGTAAGCCCCGAGTTTGGC
>Ga0316578_10000881_pt1 | contig 11303 bp, 8 predicted proteins | sample J0NA_2_FD_203076 | JGI IMG/M metagenome (GOLD analysis project Ga0316578, IMG submission 203076) | Rhizosphere microbial communities from salt marsh grasses in Alabama, United States - J0-2_160517rDrC | ecosystem: Host-associated > Plants > Roots > Rhizosphere | place: USA: Alabama | collected...
GGCGCGGACCCACTCAAGTGTTTTATGCTCGTCGTCAATTCTTAGATAGAACAGGGTCATGAAATTGTTATATTCGGCGACATCTTTGGCAAGTTGAGCGTTCACATCTGAAATGATCTGTCCGAGTGTTCCGGGCAATGAGACCCGCTGGCGGAGAAATGCACGGGCAGACGCCATGAGCAAGGCCGAGGAAATTCCATGTCCGGATACATCACCGACGACGATGCTGATTTTCGTGTCATCTTCCCCGTCGAATTCCAGAAAATCATAGTAGTCGCCCCCAGTTTCATCGCAGTAAATACTTTTTCCGGCAATGTCCAACCCTTGAATTTGAGGGTTTTTCCCGGGTAAAAGCTTTTGCTGGACCTTCATCGCCAGGTCCATGGATTGATGCAGCCGGAGATGATCCTCGAGCTTGGGCCCAATCTCGTTGAATGCCTGAACCACCAGATCACGCTCATCTCCGGTACGCAACCCCAGTTTAACAGAGAAATCGCCGCTGGACAGTTTCTTGGCGGCGGCGGTAATGCTTAACAGGGACCGTGTGATCATATAGGAGCCCAACAGGGCGGCGGCGGCGAGGAAAACAATCGTAAAAAATGTGGCCGCACCGGCAAAAAGAATCTGGTCTTTAATATATGCAAAAAATGTTTTACGGGCTTCGTCCGGCAATGCCATGATAATTGATTTGGGTACGATCACCACAAATTGGATAAGATCATCTATACCGGCGTAGGCCCAAATTGATTCTACATTCTTAAACGGCAGGGCCGTATATCCGGCCTGCCCGACCCCGAGTTGTTTAACAACGACATCGAATCCGACGCTTTCGGAAGAAGAAAGCCATTTTTTTCCTGCCACCGGTGCCCACGATCCGGGATCGTGTTGATAGTCTTTATGGGCCAGAATTAAAAGTCCGGATTGGCGCATCTCGGGATCGAGGGCAGTCGTCACAATAAAAGAATGGGCATCGGATGCCCACAGCGGGGACAGCGCACTTTTTTGTAACGCTTCGGTAAAGCGAATGTCGATGGCCGCAACTCCCAGAAAAGACCCATCGGGTCGGTATAAGCGTTGTGAAACCGTAAAGGTTAAAAATCCGGTGTTGGTATTGATGTGAGGCAGGGTCCAGGTCGGTGAATTTTTTGCTTCGGTGAACCATGGATACCGCCGGGGCTCAAAACTATCCAGAAAGCCGCCGTGACCTGGATAGGACATATAGATGCCGTTTTGCAGACAGATATGGGCCCAGTGCAATGTTTTGCCGAATTCCCCGGAAAGTTTTCTGAAAGTGGGTATCATCCGGCTCAAAGAGGCGAGATCAGGGACAGCCTTTTCTTTTTCAAGGCCTGGCGGCAGCCAAAAAACGGGCTGATTGAAGCTAACCGGATTATCCAAAAACTCGCCGTCATGGGTTTTCATCCGGTATCGCTGAACCGGCAAAAAATCTTCAGGAGCGGTCCGGGGATCGTCAAAATCGGCAGCAACATAAACTTTAGCGGATTCAGTGGCCTTTTTCGAAAAGGCGAGTTCGGCTTCGCCGGCCAAAACCTGAAGGTAAAAGGCCATGGCATCTTTGGTTCGTTGTAAAACTTTTGCCGAATTTTCTGCGGTTTGACGCAGCTCCATCCCAACGATGTGAGTGAGCCGCAAGCGCGCATCCTCGGAAATCGTTTTCCCCAAAAGCAGCGTTCCGCGCTGGCTGACGACGGTGACCACGATCAACGGTGTCAGGCTGAACACCAGCAAAATGATAAAAAATTTCCAGCGCAGTTTCAGATTAAGCCCAAAACCAGATATCATTTTTTAAATTCCTCAGAAATGAATTTAATACAATGATAAAACAGCGCCGATATAAATAAAAGCGTAAAAGGAGATTTAAAACGAATGAATGCAGTTATGTGAAGAGGAGGGTCATTTTTTATGTCGACGATGAAACTTCTTTGGGCGTCTCAACTTCTGTTTGACGAACGATATATTCGCGAATACGATTTCCGTCCATTTCCTTAACGGTAACAAGGAAATGGCCAAGTGGGATTTCTTCTTTCTCCTGCGGAATTCTGCCGATTTTATCCAAAACATACCCGGAGAAGGTGTCATATTCCCTGGAATCGGGAATATTCATTTCTATGGTTGCGTTAACTTCATCAATTTCAGATTTCCCCAGAACCCGCCATTCATTCGGCCTGGTTTTGACGATATGGGGCTCGACGGTATCGGTTTCATCAATAATCTCGCCGACAATCTCCTCAAGGGCATCTTCAAGTGTGATGAGGCCGGAAACACCCCCGTGCTCGTCGACAACAATGGCCATGTGTTGTTTTCGCTTTTTAAATTGTTGAAGCAAATTATCCAGCTTCTTATTTTCAGGCACAAAATAGGGTTCGCGCATGATTTTGCGGACATCAATCGCTTCACTGGACGTGGCCTGATGCATGAGCAGATCTTTGATGTTTAAAATACCCACCACATGATCGATATCTCCCTCGATTACCGGAATTCGTGTAAAACCGGATTTAACGATCTCCTCAAGCTTTAATTCCTCATTCACGTCAATGACAAACATGTCTGCTCGGGGTGCCATGATCTCTGATGCATTGGTATCGTCGAATTCAAATATATTTTCGATCAACGCTTTTTCTTCCTCTTCGATCCCCCCCTCTTCTTCAACAACTTCAACAAACGTCATCAATTCTTCTTCGGTAACAATCGGTTTCTTATGAATCTTTCCGGTCAGCTTGGGGATGAAATTTAAAAATACAATCAGCGGTGTAAACAAAATCGAAAGCCAGTATAGCGGAAAAATGACCAGGCGCGCGATTAAAATATTGTTGCGCGTCGCAATGGATTTGGGAAAAATTTCACCAAAAATTAAGATGAGAAAGGTCATGACACCGGTGGCAATCCCGACCGCATGGCTCGCAATTAAGTCAATCGTTATGGCTGTAGCGATAGCAGAGGCACCGATATTGACAAGGTTGTTGCCAATGAGGATGGTCGTGAGCAGCCGGTGGGGATCGGCCTTCATTTTCTTTATCAGCTTATTGGCAGGCCCTTTTTCTTTGGCAAGATGAATTGCTTTGGCTTTGCTGATGGAGAACAGGGCGGTTTCAGCAGAGGAGAAAAATCCGGAAAGCAAAAGCAAGACGAACAAAACCACAAATTGATCAAGTTGCATACAGTTCCCTAATCGTTTTCTCTTAAAACAAAAAAGATTCGAAAACGCTAATTTTGCCCTAATATAATGATATTGAATGCGGGTGTCAATTTATAGTGCTTGCCATACGAATGAATATCATGTTAGTGACGGGCGGCGCCGCTGCCGCTTGGTGCTAAACCCAATTAAAAAGCCAACGATAAGTACTCCCGAGCCGGCTAGAAACCATTTAATGTATGTGTTCATTTCCAGGCTTGAGAGCTGTTCTTCAAGCTGTTTTGCCCTGGCAGTCTGTTCAGCCAATTGTGAAGCGGCACGATTATAATTTGCTTTAAGTGTTAAGAATTCGGCGGATTCGGCTTTCAGTGCTTCGTAATCGTCTTTTGTTTTAACCAGCTCTTTTTGGCCGGCTTTAAACTCGGTGCTGAGTCTCGTATTTTCCGTTTTCAAGCGGTTATTTTCTTCCAATAATTCAGCGGCTTGAATCGTCAAATTATTATGCATGGTCTCCAGGCGTTCAAGCTTGATGTTGTTGGTTTCATCGGTTGTTAGATATCTGCTCAGCACCCAGCCTTCCTTGCCGCTCGGCAGCCGCACCTGAGACCATTCATCACCGTATTGAATAACTTCCATCATCTGCCCGGATTCGATTACAGCGATTATTTTGTTTTCGATACTCGGTCCGGTTCTCAGCGTTAACTTCAGCATATCAGAAACATACATGGTTTCTCCATAAACAGAAGCCGAAAATAGACATAACAGCAGCACCAGCCCCAATAATCTGAAACGCTTCAACAAAAAATTCATCTCAGAGACCCTTTCCGTCATATTTTTATAATATGGATATATCACGGTTTATGATTTATACTACAACATTCTGTTAAATTAGTAAATTCTGATTACACGACTTTAAAAATATTGACAGATGTGTTATTTTTTAGTTAGGTTTCATATTCAAATCGAATATTATTGTTCATTTTTAAATAACGGTGGTGTCCCTCTATGATAGCATATGATTTACAGTGTGTTAACGGCCATGCATTTGAAGGCTGGTTTGAAGACAGTGAGGCCTATCAGGATCAGAAAAAAAAGAAATTGATCGCCTGCCCGGCCTGCGATACGACCCAGGTGTCCAGAATTCCGTCCACCTTTGCGATCAAATCCTCACCAATCCCTAAAAAAGTATCCCTGGAGGAGGAAAATCTAAAACAGGTTGGCAAAGAAATAGTTGATTTTGTTGAGAAAAATTTTGATAATGTCGGATGTGATTTTGCCAAAGAAGCGCTGAAAATCCATTACGGGATCGAGGAGCCGCGAAACATCCGTGGCGTCAGTACCAAAGAAGAAGAAAAAATGTTAAAAGAAGAAGGTATCGATTTTCTCAAAATTCCCATGCCGGCACCTCCGGATACCGACGCTTAATCCCTTCCTAAAAAATTTAAAAGGCAGCCTTTAACGGATCGCCCGGGCTGCAACTTCAGCAAGCTCAAGTACATAGCCCGGGAAAATACCCACACCCACCATAACAACGATCAAGGCAGTGGTAAGTACTTTGGCGGAAGGAGATAGCTGTATCTCGGACAAGGCAACATCCGGTTTCAGAAGGTAAGCCGCTTTTAACACCAGCAGGTAGTAATAAAGAGAAATCACCACATTAATCATGGCAATGAGCACCAGCGTGAAGTAACCCCGCTCCATAGCGGCCAGGAAGACGAAAAGTTTTGCGGTGAATCCAATCGTCGGCGGGATGCCGGCAAGACTGAAAATAGAAACCATTAAGGCCATCGCCAGCAGCGGAGAGCGCTGATGCAAACCGGCCAGTTGATCAATCTGCAGATTGCGGTCATCGTCGGCCACTTTGACCACCACCAAAAATGCGGTGAATTTCATCACCAACAAAGCCAGGGCGTAAAAAATAACCCCGCTGTAACCGGGTGTGCTCATACTCAATATGCCGATCAAAACGTAACCGGCATGGGCGATCGTCGAATAGGCCAGCATGCGTTTGATGTCTTTTTGAACGATCGCTGTCAGGTTGCCCACGGTCATTGAAACGATGGACAGCGCCACCAGAGTTTGCGCCAGGTAATTGCCGGCCGCAGCGCTGCCGGTTAAAGCGACCATTCGTATCAAAAGCGCCATGGCGGCCACTTTGGAAGCGGTGGCAATATAAGCGCTAACCTGATTGGCCGCCCCCTGGTAGACATCCGGCGCCCAGAAATGGAATGGAAAAACAGCCAGCTTAAAAAAGAACCCGCCGAGAGTCAGCAGCAGCCCGATGACAACAGCGGGTTTATGGATTACCCCCGGAAGCACCTTTGCCATCTCATTGACGTAAGTGGCCTGGGTGGTCCCGTAAAGCAACGCCAGGCCAAAAAGCATCACCGCCGAGGCAAAGATTCCGATCAAAAAATATTTGATGCCGGCCTCAATGCCCATATCTTTGTCCCGCCTTAAAGCCACCAGTATGTAAAGGCAGTAACTGGAAAGCTCAAGGGCAACATAGATTGCCAGCAGGTGCACGCTGCTGACCAGCAGCATCATCGCCAGGGTGCAGACAAATAGCAGCAAATAAAATTCCGGATGGTGTTTCGCTTTGACAGCTGTGAGATTCGGGCACAGGCAAATCACCAGAAACAATCCCAGAGACAGCAATACTTTAAATACCTGGGAGAATAGATTTATCTGATAGGTGTTAAAAAAAAGGAACCCTTCTGATTTGACGTTGATCAGGCAAACCAGAATACCGGCAGCCGCCAGAAAAAGGGCGCTGAAATAATTGTGCCTGGATTTTGCGCGCGGTAGCATCGACAACGCCAGAAACCACAAGCCCATCAGCAAATAATAGATTTCGGGACTAAAAATCATCCACTTCATCATGGCAACCCGTTCATAAAGGGAATCGAAGCGGTCTCGATCACGTCAAACAGGATAGATGGAAAAAGCCCAAAAAACACCAGCACCGTAAGCAGGATCATGCGGGGCACCGCCAGGCCCAAAGGTACATCCGTCAGCTGCTCAAACTGCTCATTTTTGGGGCCGTAAAAGGTTTTTTGCACGACCCGCAGCATAAACAGCGCGCTGATCACCAGGGCCGCAATGGCCATTGCGCCGCGAACCGGATACACCTTAAAGGCGGAGATAAAAACCAGCAGTTCCCCCCAAAAACTTGCCAGACAAGGGATCCCCATACTCGCCATGGCCGCCACAATAAAGAATGTGGAGGCCACGGGCATTATTTTACTCAAACCGCCCAGCTCGCCGATGGCTTTCGTATGGGTTTTATCGTAGATATAGCCCACCGAAGAAAAGAACAGTGCCGTCATCACCCCGTGGGCAAACATCTGAAAAACCGCACCATTAAGACCATCGACGCTGACCGTTGACAACCCCAGGCCGACAATTCCCATATGAGATACACTGGAATATCCAATGACATACTTTAGATCGGTCTGGCGCAGGCCTGCCAGCGCACCATAAACGATACCAATTGCTGCCAGCAACGCCATCAGCGGGGCCCAATGCTGCCAGCCCTGCGGGCATAGAAAAATAGCCACCCGCAGCACGCCGAAGGCACCGATTTTCATAAGCACCCCGGCATGCACCATGCTGACCGCGTGGGGCGCGGCAACATGACCGACCGGTGACCAGGTATGAAAGGGCCAGACAGCCGCCAGAATACCGAAGCCCAGAAACAGCAAAATAAATGCAATTTTCTGCTGGTCGACCGTAAAGGTCCCGGGCTGCATCAGGGAAACAATGTCAAATGTATTCATGCCGGATTTGACAAAAAGATAGACAATCGCCGGCAATATCAAAGCACTTCCGGCCAGCAGGTACAGCGTTAATTTCATGGCCGCATATTCTTTGCGCGTGGTGCCCCAGACGACGATCAGCAGATACATCGGAAATAAGGAAACATCATACCAGACAAAAATGAAAAACAGATCCAGGCTCATAAAAAGCCCGAACACGCCGCTAACCAGCACAAAGTAGAGGGCATAAAATTCCTTGACGCGGTTTTGCATTTCCCACATCGTCAGCACGCCGGTAAAAAATACAATTCCGGTCAGCAGCAGATTGGGAAGATTGAATCCGTCGGCAGCATTAAAATAGTTAATCCCCAGGGATTTGACCCACAGAATTTTTTCCACAAACTGAAGACCGCCGATGCTTTTGTCATAGGCCAAAAACAGATACAGAGACAGCACCAGCGGAATCCCGGAAAAAACCGCACTGACCCACTTGATTTCCTGCTTGCGGTGCTCCGGCAGAAACAGGATAATCAACAGGCCGACCACGCAGCTTAAAAGGATGCAGGAAAGATATGGAAATGAGGCATACGCCATTTGCATCAACTTAATATTCTAAAACAAATTAAAATTAATAAGATGCTCTTCATCCAAAAATCCGAAGCACGCCTGATTTTATAAAATTGGCCGAAATCCGAAACAAATCCGAATATCAAATGACAAAAATCCAAAACGTTTTGAGCATTTGAATTTTGAATTTTGATATTGTTTCGAATTTCGATATTCGAATTTAATTAAGACCGTAATTGCTGACCTAACTAAATTCGCAAAATTAGTTTCATCTTCTTAAACGTTATAAGAAAAAATAGAGCGCCAGCAGGACCATGACGACAAAAATAACAATCAGCCGGTATTGCACCATCCCCAGATGCAGGCGGGACATAATCCGGCCGGCCTCAATTGTTCCTTGGCCCAGTCCGTTAATACCGCCGTCGATGATGCGGTCGTCATTTTGCTTACAAAAACTGGCAAAACCTTTATAAACAATATATTTCAGGCACAGGCGATAAAAGTGATCGATATACCAGCGCTCGGCGAAAAAAGTGTTTAGCGCTGGAATCCGCTCCACAAAGCCGATGCGATTGGCTTCCCGCTGTCCGAATTCCAGCCAGGCCAGGCCCACCCCGGCTGCGGCAATAGCCAGGGCCGCAAAAGGCAACCACGAATGCGGCGCCATGTTATGGTTTCCTATCTTTGAACTGCCGGCAATAAAATGTTCCAGAGGGGCCTCATACAGGCCCAGCACCGCGGTGACTGCGGCCAGGATGATCAAGGGCCAGACCATCACCCAATAGTGCGTTGCGCTGTGTTCGGCGGCATGACTGCGGGCCGTATCATCTGCGGCTTCCGGCGTAACCGGTTTTGGGAACATCAAAATAAAGATCAAGCGGAAGGCGTAATAGGCGGTCAAAAACACGCCCAGCAGCCCCGCCACCAGCCAGATCGGATTCTGCAAAGTCGCCAGCCCGGCCAGAATCAATTCTTTGCTGAAAAACCCGGACAAAGGCGGTAGCCCGGTCAGGGCAGCAGCGGCGATAATGATGCAGATCGTCGGTATTTTTAGCCTGCGCCCGCCCCGCCGGCTGATTTCAAAAATATCATTGGATTCATAGGCGTGGATAAAAATGCCGGAACAGAGAAAAAGCAACGCCTTGAACCCGGCGTGGGTCGTCAGGTGATAAATACCGGCGAAATAACTGCCGGCCGCCAGGCCCATGATCATAAAACCCAGCTGGCTGATGGTTGAGTAGGCCCATACCTGTTTAATATCCCGGCTGACCATCGCCATAGTGGAAGCCATCAGCATGCTGATGGTGCCGATTGCCAGGAAAATTATCATGGCGGTGGCCGACAGGCTAAAAAACGGAAAGAGACGTGCAAACAGGTAAACACCGGCTGCCACCATCGTGGCGGAGTGCAGCAGGGCGCTCACCGGGGTCGGACCCTCCATTGCGTCCGGCAACCACGTCAGTAAAGGAAACTGAGCGCTTTTGCCAATGATTCCGCCAAAAATCAGCAGGGCAGAAACAGTGATGAGCGCCGGCGGCATCGTTGCAGCGGCTTGTGGGTCGTTCATTTCCAATATATTCAGATTTCCGAGGTGGGTCAGAACCATAAGCAATCCGATAAAAAAGGCCACGTCTCCCAGCCGCGTCATGACGAATGCTTTTTTACCGGCTTCTGTGGCGCTGAATTTCTCATACCAGAAACCGATTAACAGATAAGAAGAAAGCCCCACCAGCTCCCAAAAAATATAAAGCTGCAGCATGGTGGGTGATAGCGTCAGGCTCATCATCGACCAGGCAAAAAGGGACATGAACGCATAATATCTGGAGAATCCTTCATCACCGGCCATATAGCCGATCGAATATACCTGGACCAAAAGGCTAATGGCGGTCACAACTACCAGCATCAGCAGACTGACCGGATCCAACAGGTAACCGAACGGGATCTGGATGTCACCGGAGGCCGCCCAGCGAAAGGTATATTGAAGCGGCGAAACCAGCCCCCATTGTTTGGTCAGCAAAAAAAGCGCACTTAAAAATGATAGCGCCACTGCGGTAATCGACAGCCCTGCAGAAAACCGCGGATAGGCCCGGGTAAAGACCATAATTAAAACAAAAGCGACAAATGGCAGCAGCGTCGTCAGCATGGCCGCCAATAAAGTCAGATCATTTAGCCCAGTTGTCATCATAGGTTACTCATATTTCAAAAATTTGGGGTGCCGAAGTGAACAAGATTTTGGATTTCGGATTGCAGATTTAGGATTTTAAAATGTGGCACATCAGGCATTTCAATCCGCAATCCGCAATCTAAAATCCGCAATTAATTTTACTCCAATATACTACTACCCCGTGTTACATGATGTTTTTCATTTCAAAAGATTATTCATTCTTGGATCGAAGGACCCGGTTCTCCTGTAAATATAAACAATCAAAGCCAGCCCAACCGATACCTCTGCGGCTGCCACGGCTAAGATAAAAAGGGCAAACACCTGGCCTTCCAGCTGTTGCCAGCGCAATGCAGAGCCTACAAAGACAATGGAGGCGGCATTTAACATAATTTCCACGCCCAGCACAACCATGATCAGGTTGCGGCGCACAACCGCGCAAAATACCCCCATCAGGAAAAGAATTCCTGCGAATATAAGTACATGGCCAAAAGGAACGATCATAATTTATCTTTAATTTGTAGGTTTGTTAAAATTAAGATTTAGCTTTTCCGACCAGAATTTTTATCACCACGAAGGACACGAAGTTCACGAAGTTTTTCTAATAAAGTCCTTCTTCGAGTTCTTCGTGATCTTCGCGGTTTAACTTTAATTGGTTTCAGCTTGCACCAGATTCGTCACTTCTTAAGTATTTTCTTCAGGTTTCTTGCGCCCCAGATAAAGTGCACCGACTAGTGCAATCAGCAGCAGCAACGAGACGATTTCGATGACCAGCCAGTGTCTTTGAAACAGATATGCGCCGAATGCTTTTGGTTCGGCCAGCGCAACCTCCAGCGTAACCTGGCTGCCGGGAGCAGAAGAAACAATTACGGCACCGATAAAAAGATAGACGACCGCGATCAAAACGATCGGCAGCCATTGCTGAATCGGAAACAACCGCCCTTCTGGAGTCTCCGCTTTGACCATCATGATGATAAATAAAAACAGAATCATGATAGCACCGGCATAAATGATCACTTCCAGCACCGCCAGAAGCGGCGCCCCGAATAGATAAAACATCAGGGCGCTGCCGAAAAAAGAAAAAACCAGATATACCACGGCATGTACCAGATTGCGCTGCGTGATCGCCAGGCCGGTAGTCAATAGAATAGCAACGGCTAAAACATAAAATATGATGGAATACAGGGTCATAGGTTTTAAAACCAGAGAACAGAAGTCAGATGACAGAGGTTAGAGGTCGGATTTAATATCGTTCTCATCCTTTTTTCTGACTTCTGATTTCTGTCTTCTGTCATCTGTGTTACGGTAAATTTGACTTTATATTAACCGGCTTATCCTCCTTGACATGCTCGCCTTTCTTGCCGACCCCGGTGACCACGCCGGCATATTTGTAGTAATTATATTCTTTATCCTTACCCGAGTGATCGACAAGCAGGTCTTTTTTCTCGAAAACCAGCGTTAGGATATCTTTTTGACAGTTCTCAAAATCCGGTGTCAGTTGAATGGCGCAAGTCGGACAGGCTTCTTCGCACAGACCGCAATAGATACAGCGAGCAAAATTAATTCGAAACCATTGCGCGTAGCGCCGCCCGTCTTCTCTTTCGTCCGATTGCATGGAGATACAGCTGACCGGACAAACTGCCGAACACAGGTAACAGGCCAC
>Ga0316578_10000882_pt1 | contig 11298 bp, 11 predicted proteins | sample J0NA_2_FD_203076 | JGI IMG/M metagenome (GOLD analysis project Ga0316578, IMG submission 203076) | Rhizosphere microbial communities from salt marsh grasses in Alabama, United States - J0-2_160517rDrC | ecosystem: Host-associated > Plants > Roots > Rhizosphere | place: USA: Alabama | collected...
CTGGAAGGGGCGCTCACCGGTCGTCATCTCGTAGAGCAGGATCCCAAGAGAGAAGACGTCGGAGCGGTGGTCGACGGGCAGACCCTGGGCCTGTTCGGGCGACATGTACGCCACCGTCCCCACGATCCGTCCGTCCTGGGTCACCGACTGCGTCTCGCGTGTGGTGCGGTCCTCGTCGTCCGCCGATTTCGCCCAGAGCTTGGCCAACCCGAAGTCGAGCACCTTCAGCCGGCCCTCCGGGGTCAACATCACGTTCTCGGGCTTGAGGTCGCGGTGAAGGATCCCCTGCCGGTGGGCGGCGCTCACCGCATCGGCCAAGGCGATGGCGAGCGGGAAGAGACGGTTCATGGATAGCCCGCCCCGCGGGATGGCTGCCCCGAGCGTCTGTCCCTCGACGTGCTCCATGGTCAGGAAGCGACGTCCGTCGGCCTCCTCGATCGAGTGGAGCGTCACGATGCCCGGGTGGTTGAGGGACGCGATGGTCTGGGCCTCTCGTTCAAACCGCTGAATCTTCTCGGGGTGCTCGGCCATCTCGGGGGGGAGGAGCTTCAAGGCCACCCGCCGGCCCAGCCGGGTGTCCTCGGCGAGGTAGACCTCGCCCATACCGCCGGACCCGAGTGCCTCGAGGATCCGGTACTTGCCGAGGGTGCGACCCTCGAGACCGGGCCCGGGATGGTCTGCTCCCATGACGCCAATGATAACGATGGAGCGGGGTGAGGGGATCCCTCTGGTGACATCACTTCACACACGATCGCTCTTGACGCCCGGGGCCCGGGCGACACAGAATCGTGCCCATTCCAGGATCCGGTGCCGGGAGGACCCCAGATCCCGGCCCCTTCTCTCGAGGTGGAGCATGGCCAGGAAACTGCCGGCCGCCGAAGACCAGAGCCGGGCGCCGGGCTTCTCGCGTCGCAACTTCCTGAAGACGGCCGGAGTGGGCGCCGCCGCGAGCACCGTCGTCGGGGTCGGCGGCGCCTGCACGAAGGAGCCGACGGTCATCGGACCCGACGCCACGACCCTGAGGCTTCGGGTGAACGGCACCACCCAGACGGTCACCGTCGAGCCCCGGGTGACGTTGCTCAATGCCCTGCGCAACGAGCTCGATCTCACCGGGGCCAAGGAGGTGTGCAACCGGGGCGCCTGTGGGGGGTGTACGGTCCTCCTCGACGGCGACCCGATCAAGGCGTGCATGATGCTCGCCGCCGACGCCGAGGGCCACGAGATCACGACCGTCGAGGGGCTGGGCTCCCCCGATGAGATGAGCCCGTTGCAGAAGGCGTTCGTCGAAGCCGACGCCCTGCAGTGCGGCTTCTGCACACCGGGATTCGTGGTGTCGGGAACCGCGCTTCTCGCGAAGAACCCCGACCCGACGCTCGACGAGATCAAGGACGGCCTCGCCGGCAACCTCTGTCGCTGTGGTACCTACAGCCGGATCTTCGAAGCCGTCCAGAAGACGGCAAGGAGGGGGTAGGCCATGCCTCAGGAAGACAAAGCCCAGGAACCCTCCGTCACCTTCAAGGTGAAGGCCGGTCTTCCCTCGGACCCGCAAGAGATGGAGGTCCACGCGGCCGAGGGCGACCTCAAGCCGTGGGATCTCGAAAGCCTGCCCGGGTTCCAGCACATGGGCAAGCCGTACCCACGCTTCGACGGCCCGCTCAAGGTCACCGGACGGGCGAGGTACACCTACGACATCAAGCTCCCGGGCATGCTCTACGGCCGCATGGTGGGCGCGACGATCCCGGCCGGCACGATCGTGAGCATCGACACCACGAAGGCGGAGGCGCTGCCCGGCGTGAAGGCGGTCTGGAGCACCGAGTCGAAGAAGGTGCGCTTCGCTGGGCAGGACGTGGCGGCGGTGGCCGCGGTCTCTCCCGAGGTCGCGATGGACGCGGCCCGCCTCGTCGAGGTGACCTACGAGGAGAAGCCCTTCATCCACGAGCTGCGGGCGGCGATGGAAGACGGGGCCCCCCTCGTCTTCACCGAAGGTGAGGCCCCGGGGGGCGAGGACCAGAGAGTCCGGGGCAACGTCGCGGGGCCGCGCCGGGGCGGGCGGGGCAACGTCGCCGCCGGCTTCGCCCAGGCGGCCGCGACCATCGAGTCCACCTACTACCTCCCCGTCCACACCCACAGCTGTCTCGAGACGCACGGCGTGGTCGCTCACTGGGAAGGAGAGCAGCTGACGGTCTACTCCTCCACCCAGGGGGTCTACGCGACGCGCGAGGGCCTCGCCGAGGCCCTCGAGACCGACCGCAAGAACGTCCGGGTCATCTGCGAGCACATGGGGGGCGGCTTCGGCAGCAAGCTCAGCCCCTCGGCGACCGGAAGCGCGTTCGCGATGGTGGCGTGCAAGCTCGCGAAGAAGGCAGGGGCGCCGGTCAAGCTCATGCTGGACCGTCACCAGGAGCAGCTCTGCACCGGAAACGCCCCGAGCGCCCAGATCACGGTGAAGATCGGGGCGAAGAAGGATGGCACCCTCACCGCCGTCGAGTACACATCCTACGGTTCGGCGGGGGTGGCCGGGGGAGCGGGCACCGCCGGCCCGGCGAACACGCTCTACGCCAACAATCCGAATCTCAAGGTCGAGGAGTACGCGGTCTTCACCAACACCGGCCCGTCCGCTCCCCTGCGGGCGCCCGGGCACTCCCAGGGGGCCTTCGCCCTGGAATCGGCGATGGACGAGCTGGCCGAGAAGCTCGGCATCGATCCCCTCGAGCTCCGGAAGAAGAACGAGTCGAGCCCGATCCGGGCCGCGGAGTACGACCCCGGGGTGAAGGCCATCGGCTGGGAGCGCCGCAACAAGAAGGCCGGCGACACCCCGGGACCGAAGAAGCGCGGGATCGGGATGGCCAACGGTAACTGGTACGTCTTCGCCAATCCCAACGTGACAGTGGAGGTCAAGATCCACCGCGACGGCTCGGTGGAGCTGTTCTCCGGGTCTCAGGACATCGGCACCGGCTTCCGCACCGCGATGGCCGTCGTGGCCGCGGAGGAGCTCGGAATCGCCCCCACCGACATCACCTCCCACGTGGGAGACACGCAGTACCCCCAGGGCCCCTCCTCCGGAGGGAGCGTCACGACGAACTCCGTGGCCCCGGCGGTGCGTCTCGCCGCGAACGAGGCCAAGAAGAAGCTCTTCGAGGTCGCGGCGAAGGCCCTCGACGCCGATCCCGGGGAGCTGAAGTCGGAGGGAGGCAAGGTGTTCGTCGCCGCCGACCCCGCTCGCGCGCTCTCCTTCAAGGAGGCCGCATCGAAGATGCCCGGGGAGGTCATCGATTGCTCCGCGGACCGCAAGACGCAGTACGAGACCTTCCGGCGCGACCTCGCCGGCACGCAGTTCGCCGAGGTCGAGGTCGACACGGAGACCGGCGAGGTGCGGGTCCTCAAGATGGTCTCGGTCAACGACTGCGGTTTCCCCGTCAACTCGTTGACCGCGAAGAACCAGGTCATCGGGGCCATGATCCAGGGTGTGTCCTGGGCGCTGCTCGAGGACCGCATCGTCGACCCCAACGTCGGGACGATGGTGAACCCCAACCTCGAGGCGTACAAGATTCTCTCCCCGAAAGACATGTTCGAGGCGGAGTCGATCCTCGTGCCGCAGGCCAACCTGGGCAACAACACCTCGGTCGCGGGCCTCGGGGAGCCTCCGATCGTCCCGACGCTGGGCGCGGTGGCGAACGCCATCTACAACGCCACCGGCGCCCGCTTGCGGGAGCTGCCCATGACACCGGACCGGGTCCTGGCGGCCCTGGCCGAGGCGGAGGGGAGGGCCTGACATGCACAACTTCGAGCTGGCCAAGGCATACACGACGACGCAGGCCCGCGACCTCCTCGCCGAGAAGCCGAACAGCATTCTCAAGGCCGGGGGCATCGACGTCATCGATCACCTGAAGCAGCACCTCATCGCCCCGAACCGTCTGGTCGACATCAAGTCGGTCTCCGGACTCGACGACATCGACGTCGATCGTGACGGCAATCTAAGAATCGGGGCTCTGGTGACGCTGGCCCGGGTGGCGGCGGACGAGGACATCAAGAAGGACTTCCCGGCCCTCGCCCAAGCCTGCGGCGAGGCGGCGTCCCCCCAGATCCGGAACGTCGCCACGATCGGTGGGAACCTCCTCCAACGCCCGCGCTGCTGGTACTACCGCCTCGAGTCCTACAAGTGCATCAAGAAGGGTGGGGACACCTGCTTCGCCATCGCCGGCATGAACCGCTACAACGTGATCTTCGGCGGAGGCCCGGCCTACCCGCCCCACCCGTCGAGCGCCGCGGTCCCCCTGGTGGCCTACGGTGCCTCCCTCGTCCTCGAGGGTCCGGAGGGGACCCGCACCGTGCCCGCCGGGGAGTTCTTCGTCCTGCCCGACGTCGATCCTGAGCGGGAGAACACCCTCGGGGAGGGGGAGATCCTCACCGAGATCCGGGTGCCCGCGGCCGCCGGGAAGAAGTCCGCCTACGCCGAGGTGCGGGAGCGAGCGGGCTTCGACTGGCCCGTCGTCTCCGCCGCGGTGGCGGTGGAGGAGGACGGGGGATCGGTCAAGAGCGCACGCATCGTCCTCGGCCAGGTCGCCACCATTCCGTGGCGGGCCACGAAGGCCGAGGAGGCCCTCGTCGGTCAGCCGCTCGGGGCGGCCAGCGCCGAGGCCGCCGGCCAGGCGGCGGTGGACGGCGCGGAGCCGATGACGGACAACGGCTACAAGGTCGATCTGGTGACCGCGTTGGTGCGCCGGGTCGTCGCTTCTCTCGCGTGAGGACGCCCATGGACGCTCACGAAGCCGCTTCGAACCCTGTCTGCCGACGCCTGCGGACGAAGATGTACTACGTGGCGGGGCGCGACCACGTGAACCTTCGGGTCTCCTCGCCCACCGCTCAGTACTGGTGCGCTCTCACCACGACGGTGATGGGGCTCGACGAGCTGCCGTGCAGCCCCGAGACCTGTCGGTCGCACCGGAGCTGCTTCGAAGGCGAGTAGCGGGTCAGGCCCGAGATCGTGGCCTGAACGCTGCATGGAATCCGTTCAGGCCACGGTACTAGGGCGTCTCAACGACCTTTAGCACTCGGGTATTCTGGATGGAGACCTGCGCGGCCACCCGGCTCGACAGGTCGAGGAAGGCCTTCGCCGCCGGCGCGTCGGGAGCAGCGTCGACGATCGGCTGACCTTCGTCGCCGCCGGAGCGGACGCGAATGTCGATCGGCACCTCGCCCAGGAAGGGGATGCCCAGATCGTCGGCCATCCGCCGGCCCCCTCCCGACCCGAAGATCTCCGTCCGCTCGCTACAGTGGGAGCAGACGAAGTAGCTCATGTTCTCGATCACGCCGAGCACCGGGATGTTCAGCTGCCGGAACATCCCCACCGCCTTCCGCACGTCGGAGACGGCCACCCCCTGTGGCGTCGTCACGACGACCGCCCCGGCCATGGGCACGCTCTGGGCCATGCTGAGGGCCACGTCGCCCGTGCCCGGCGGCAGGTCCACTACCAGGTAGTCGAGCTCGCCCCAGACGACATCGTTCATGAACTGCTGGACGGCGCCGTGGAGCATCGGGCCCCGCCAGATGATCGGCTGGTCGGGGGGCACGAGCATGCCCATCGAGATGACCTTGATGCCGAACACCTCGGGGGGAAGGATCCCCTTCTCACCGGCGATCTGGGGGGCCTCCCGGAGACCCAGCATCTGGGGGACGTTCGGCCCGTAGACATCGCCGTCGAGCAACCCCACCCGCGCGCCTTTCTGCGCCAGCCCGATCGCCAGGTTGACAGACGTCGTGGTCTTTCCCACCCCGCCCTTACCCGCGCCGACCGCTACGATGTTGCGGATGCCGGGAATGGCCTGACGCCCGAAGCCGCCGCGGGTGCTGACGTTCGCCGTCATCTTCGCCCGGGCCGCAGTGACCCCGGCGAGGGCCGACACCACGTCCTCCGCCTGGGCCTTCAGGTCGTCCTTGACCGGACAGGCGGGGGTCGTGAGCTCGATGGTGAAGTCGACCTCGCCGCCGTCGATCCGGACGTTCTTCACGAATCCCAGGCTCACGATGTCCTTGTGCAGATCGGGGTCCTGCACCGCCCGCAGGGCGGCAAGGACCTGCTCCTCGTTCACGCTCACGGCATCACCTCAAACGGGATGTGGGGGGTCGCTCAGCCCTGGAGAGCGGCGTCCACGGTCTCCTGCAGCTTCTCGAACTTGGTCGGCGGGCTGCCCAGCAGCTTCGTCCGGATCATGCCCTCGCCGTCGATCACAAACGTCGTCGGGTATCCCTGGTTGACGCCGAAGGCGGCGGCGGTGTCGTCGTCGCCCAGGAGCTGGCGATAGGGAATCTTGTACTCGCGCACGAACTCCATGATGTCGTCCGGGGGGCCCGAATCCATGACGATACCCAGCACCTCGATGCCCCGCGCCTGGTTCCTGCGCCAGAAGTCTGCGTACTCGGGGATCTCCTGGATGCAGGGGCCGCACCACGTGGCCCAGAAATCCACGACGAGCACCTTGCCCTCGAGCGACTCGAGGCTGACCCGTCCTCCGTTGAGATCGGGCAGGTCGAAGGACGGGGCGGCCCTGGGCTCGGAGGTCTTCGGGGCGGGGCCACAGACGGCAATGAGGAGAGCCACGCCCACCCCAGACAGTAATCGACGACGCATCCTCCCACCATATCGCTGCCCGACGGTGGCGGCAAGCGGGGTCAGCCGATGTTCGCCAGGCCGGGGAAGGCCTTCGTGAACCACTGGGCGATGAGGGTCAGGCGGTTGGTGACGAGCAGGAGCCCCACCCCGACGAGCAGGGCCCCGGAGACGATCTCGACCGCCCGCATCGACGTCCGCAGACGCCCGAAGGCCTTGAAGAACCAGTTGACGGCGAGGGCGGAGAGCAGGAAAGGGATGCCGAGCCCGGCCGAGTAGGCAGCGAGCAGCACCACCCCCTGCCCGACCGTCTCCTGCTGCGAGGCGTAGAGCAGGATGGCCCCGAGGATGGGGCCGATGCAGGGCGTCCAGCCGAACGCAAAGGCGAGGCCGACCACGTAGGCGCCCACGAGCCCCAGGGGCCGTGACTGAACGTTGGCTCGCTTCTCGGCGAGCAGCCACTGGATCTTGAAGACCCCGGCGGTGTGGAGCCCGAGGATGATGATGATGATCCCGCCCACGAGCCCCAGGGTCCGCTTGTGCTCCTGGAGCAACGAGCCGACGTACGTCGCCGCCGCTCCGAGGGCCACGAACACGGTGGAGAAGCCGAGCACGAAGGCGAGACTGGTGAGGGCCACCCGGCGGACGACATCCCGCGGTGCGCCGCCCTCCTTGAACCGGGCGACGTTGACCCCGCTGATGAAGGACAGGTACCCGGGAACGATGGGCAGGACACACGGCGAGATGAAGGAAACGAGACCAGCCACGAAGGCGGCGGCGAGCGAGACGGAGGTCACGACCGCTCAGTGATAGCCGTTGGCGCGGCCTTCGGCCTCCAGCGTGGCGACCCGCTCGCGGGCCTCGGCCAGGAGCTGCTTGTTCTCCTCGAGAAACGCGATCTTGGCGGCCCGGGCGGGGGTGTTGACGCCACCGCTGATGTCGTTGAGCTCCTGCTGGAGCCGGTCGATGACGTCCTGATAGACCTCCTGCTCCTTCTGGGCTCGCTCGAGCTTCTTGCGCCAGGCCGCCTCCGCCTGGGCCCTCTGCTCGTCCGCGGCCGCGGCCGCCTCCGCGTCCTCGCCGTCGCCCTCCTCTCCCTCGTCGGCCGACGCCTCGCTGTCGGTCGGAAGCGAGGAGGGCACTCCCACCGGGGCCACGGACGGTCCCAGGTCGTTCTCGGTGTAGACCTTGCTCTCGGTCTTTGGCGCGGCCTTTCTCTTCTCCTTCTCCTGGGTCGCGACGTCGCCGAGACCCTGGGCGGATGCGAACGAGGCCAGCAGCAAGCCTACTGCGACCACCGCCGCGACAAGGACACCCCGCATCGTGACCTCCTTAACTCCCATCCCCGATTATAAGGGCGACTCAGCCGAGAACCCGCAAGATCCGCTGCAGCTCCCGGGCCCTCCGGTTCCTGGGGTCCAGGGCGAGAGCCCGTGTCACCGCATCACGGGCGCGCTCGTGCTCGTTGGCGGTGAAGTGCCGCAGGGCAGCGGCGGTGAGGGCCTCGGCCTCGGTTTGCTGGGAGGACGAGGCCTCGCCCTCCTCGTTGCGGGAGGCGCCGGGACGATCCGGTGGTGGGCTGGACGCGGGCGGGTCGGACGTCAACCCCCTCGGCCCCTCCGAAGGGCCGCCCTCCTCGAACTCCTCGAGAAGGCGGGTCGCCGCCTCGTGGCCGGGCATGGCGGCGAGCGCCCCTTCGAGCGCCGCCCGGGCCTCCTGGTGGCGCCCCTCGGCCCGGCTCGCTTGGGCGGTGGCGACCAGCCGGTCGGCCGCGCGGCGCGCGCTCTCCTCGTCGAGGTAGACCTGCAGCTCGAGGTAGCGCGGGCTCCAGGGAGCGAGGCGCTCGACCTTCTCGGCGAGGCGGGTGGCGAGCTCGAGCTTCCCGTCCGCGGCGTGGGCCAGGGCCTGGCCCACGAGCTCATCGGCCTCGCGGGTCAGCACGACGGATTCGACTTCGGAGAGGGACCGGCGGGCCATCTCGTCGTCCGGGTCGAGGGCGAGGAGCTTCCGGCAGGCGTCGAGCGCGTCCTCGAGCCGGTCCTCGGCCCGGGCACGCGTCAGCTCCTCGAGGAAGCCCTCGCGCTCCGGTTGAGATGCAGCCGGCGAAGCGTCCGCCTCCCTCAGGCGGGGGGCGGCGTCGCGGACGAGCTGCACCAGGTCGGCGTGCACCTCCTCGAACGAGGCGGGCCGCGCCGCCGGGTCCCGATCGAGGCTCCGGGCGAGCATCTGCTCGAAGCCCGGCGAGAACGCGGAGGAGGGAAGCGAGGCGAGGTCCGGGTCACAGCGGGAGAGGCTGCGGATCACCTCGGTGGGGCTCTCTCCGGGAAAGGCCTTCCGACGCGTGACCAGCTCGTACACTATGGCGCCCACCGCGAAGATGTCGGCTCGTCCGTCCGGGCGCTCTCCGGCCGCGACCTCGGGCGGTCGGTAGTGCAGACCCTCGTCGGAGGTGCGAGGCCGCCGGCGCTCGAGGGTCTTCACGTGCCAGGCCCCGAAGTCCACAACCTTGACGTCGCCGTCGGCGTTCACCCGGATGTCACTCGGCTTCAGGTCGAGATGCAGCAGCCCCTCGCGATGGGCGTGGGCGAGGCCCTCGCAGAGCTGCCGCCAGACGTCGAGGACCCTCTCGATGGGCCAGAAGGCGTGTGAGCGCACGACCTGCTTGAGGCTCACCCCCGTGACCAGCTCCGTCGCGACCCAGGGGACCCCCTCGTGCTCGCCGACCCCGATCACGGTGGCGATGTTCGGGTGGCCGAGGGCCCCCGCGGCCAGGGCGTCCCGGCGCAGGCGGGCAAAGGCAGTCGCTCCCCGCGGAGCCTTGGCGAAGAGCTTCACCGCGGCGCGGATCTCACGCTCTTCGTCGTACGCCTCAAACACGTCGCCGTACATCCCGTGCCCGATCGTCCGTCGCAGCTCGTAGGGACCGATTGCCTTCGGGATATCCACCACGCCTCCCCCGGGGGGGCCAATTCTAAGCTCGGCGTTCCGGCCGGTCCAGAGCGCCTGTGCTATCGTCGCCGAGGAAGTCCCTCGCGATCATGGTGGTGGGCCTGGGCGTGGACCTCGTGGAGATGGCGCGCGTGGAGCGGCTGCTGGCGCGCTACGGTGGGCGGCTCCTCCGCCGGCTGATGGACCCCGACGAGGCCGACCGTCTTCCCGCCCCCGGCCCGGAAAGGGTTCGTGCCGTCTCCCTCGCCATCGCCGGCAAGGAGGCCGCCAGCAAGGCCCTCGGGACCGGTTGGAGCCGGGGCGTACGCTGGCGGGATATCGTCGTGGCCCGGGAGCCGGAGCCCGAGGTGCGGTTGCGGGGACGGGCCGCCGACGTGGCGCGGGAGCGGGGCTCGAGCGGGCGGACCCGGACACGCCTGGCCATCGATGGATCCCTCGCGATCGGCGAGGTCTGGCTCCTCCGGTGACGGAGACCCCCGCGGTCGCTCGGCGCAACCAGCTCGTGACCGTGGTGATGGTCTTCACCGTCTTCACGGGCTTCGCCTTCGTCCTGCCCTTCCTGCCGCTCTACGTGCGTGAGCTCGGGGTGGAGGAGCCCGAGACCGCGGCGCTCTGGGCCGGGATCCTCATCGGGGTCTCGCCGCTCCTGGCCGGCCTCCTCGCCCCGGTCTGGGGCCGCCTGGCCGACCGGCACGGCCACAAGGGCGTCGCAGTGAAGGTCCTCGTCGCCTACGTGGCCCTGCTCGCCTTCTGTGCGGCGGTCACGCGGGTCGAGCAGCTCCTGGTCCTTCGGGTGGGCCTCGGGGTCTTCGGGGGACTCGGGCCCCTCGGGCTCGCCATGGCCGCGGCCCAGGCCCCGCGCGAGGACACCGGCCGCGCGGTGGGGCTCGTCCAGGCCGCCCAGATCCTCTCCGCGGCGATCGGGCCGCTCACCGGGGGTCTCCTCGCCGACGCGATCGGGATCCGGCGCACCTTCCTCGTCGCTGCCGGGGTCTGCGTTCTCACTTTGCTCCTCGTTCTCACCTTCTACCGTGAGACGCCGCGGCCCGCCGAGCAGCGCCGCGCGGCGTCGTCCGGGGGCTTCCGCACCGTGGCCGCCCTCCCCGGCCTTCTCGCCCTGCTCGCCGTCCTTTTCGGCGTGAACTTCATCGGTCGATCCTTCACCCCGATCCTCCCCCTGCACCTGCAGGACCTCGGTGTACCAACGCCGCGTCTCGCCTCGGCCACCGGGGGTCTGATCTCCGCCTACTCGATCGCCGCTGCCCTCTCCGCCACCCTCCTGGGCCGGGCCAGCCGCTCTCGCTCTCCCCGGCGGCTCCTGCTGCTCACGCTGGTGGGGGGAGCCCCGATCGTGGCCACGATGGCGCTGGTGCCCTCCTACCAGGCCTTCCTCGGGCTCGCCGTCCTCGGCGGCCTCGTGTCCGGCGGCACCCTCACGCTCTGCTACACGGTCGGAGGGCTGATGGTCCCCGACGGCGTGCGCACGACCGCGTTCGGGTTCTTCTCCGGGGCCGCGCTGTTCGGGGGTGCGCTCTCCCCCACGGTCGCGGGCCTGGTCGCCCACGCCTCACTCCGCGGGATCTACTGGGTCGACGCCGCGCTCTACCTCGTCCTCGCCACGATCATCGTTCGAGGCCGCAGCCTGCAAGCCGGCGACACGGCGACGTCTGGTCGCACCGAAGAGTGATCGCCTCCCGGTCTCGGGCCCCGGACGAGCCGCGATATAGTTGGCGGCATGAGGG
>Ga0316578_10000883_pt1 | contig 11297 bp, 12 predicted proteins | sample J0NA_2_FD_203076 | JGI IMG/M metagenome (GOLD analysis project Ga0316578, IMG submission 203076) | Rhizosphere microbial communities from salt marsh grasses in Alabama, United States - J0-2_160517rDrC | ecosystem: Host-associated > Plants > Roots > Rhizosphere | place: USA: Alabama | collected...
GCCGAACCGGTAGCCGACGCTCCGGACGGTCGTGATCCACGCCGCCCGCTCCTCGCCGAGCTTCGCCCGGAGCCGCCGCACGTGGACGTCGACGGTCCGCGAGCCGCCGAAGTAGTCGTACCCCCACACTTTCGAGAGGATCTGCTCGCGCGACCAGACCTTTCGGGGATGCTCGACGAAGAACCGCAGCAGCTCGTACTCCATGAATGTCAGGTCGCGCGGCTCGCCGGCGATCGTGGCTTGGTAGGTCTCCGTGTTGAGCTCGAGGTCGCGGTGACGGAGGACGGGGTCGAGGTCGAGGGAGGTCTCGGAGACGTCGATCCGAGCGAGCCGCACCTTCAACTCCTCGTGATCGACCGGTGTGAGCAGGAAGTCGTCGAATCCGTGTTCGCCGACGAGGTCGCCCGTCGACGTACGGTCGACGACGAGCAGGACGGGAACGGCCTCCTCGTCGCGTATCTTGCGGGCGACTGCCAGCGCGTCGCCGGGCTCGGCGGCGACCTCGACGATGGTGGCCCCCCATCCTTCGTCGGGGCGCCGGTCCCGCGCGTCTTCGACTCCTTGGATGGGGACCGGGGCGGCACCGATCTCGAGGAGCGCGGCGGTGAGAGCCCGCGATGGCGAAGGGGGGTACACGGCGACGAACATCACAGCACCGGGAGGTACTCCTCGAGCTCGAAGCGAGACACGTGCTGCTCATAGCGGGCCCACTCGCGGCGCTTGTTCTTGAGGAACCACTCGAAGACGTGCTCACCGAGCGCGTCGCGAACGAGCTCGGATCGTTCCATCGTCGCGAGCGCCTCATTGAGGTTCGTCGGGAGCCGTGCGATCCCGGCCGCTCGGAGCTCGTCGCGCGACATGCGCAGGACGTCGTAGCCCGTCTCCGGGGGGAGCTCGTAGCCGCGCTCGATGCCCGCGAGGCCGGCGGCGAGGATCACCGAGAACGCGAGGTACGGGTTCGTTGCCGGGTCCGGTGAGCGGTACTCGATGCGAGTCGAGTCGCTCTTCCCCGGTTTCGCGGCCGGGATGCGCACGAGCGCCGTCTGATCGTTGCGCGCCCAGGTCTCGAAGACCGGGGCGTCGAACCCGCCGACGAGCCGTTTGTACGAGTTGACCCACTGATTCGTGATCGCCGTGATCTCGCTCGCATGGCGCAGGAGGCCGGCGATGAAGCGGTGGGCGACGGCGGAGAGCTCGTACTCAGCCCCGTCGTCGTGGAAGGCGTTGGTCTCCCCTTGGAAGAGCGACAGGTGGAGGTGGAGGCCCGAGCCGTCGTACGCGGCGAGGGGTTTGGGCATGAACGTCGCGTAGAGCCCGTGCTCCATGGCGACTTCCTTCACCGCCAGGCGGGTCGTCACGATGCTGTCGGCCATCGTGAGAGCGTCCGTGTAGCGCAGGTCGAGCTCGTGCTGGGACGGCGAGACTTCGTGATGGGAGAACTCGACGGGGATCCCGAGCTTCTCGAGCGCAGCGATCGTCGTACGACGGTATTCCTGTGCGACGTCGAGCGGCGTCAGGTCGAAGTAGCCGCCGCGGTCGAGTACCTGCGGCTCGGGGCTCGCATCCTTGAAGTAGAAGTACTCGATCTCGGGCGCGACGTAGAAGGAATACCCGCGGTCGGAGGCTCGGCGCAAGGCGCGTCGCAGGACGTGCCGCGGGTCTCCCTCGAAGGGCTCGCCGTCGGGAGTGACGATGTCGCAGAACATCCTGGCGACGCCTGCCTCGCCCGACCGCCAAGGAAGGATCTGGAACGTCGTCGGGTCAGGCTTGGCGAGCATGTCGGCCTCGTACCGGCGGGAGAACCCGTCGATAGAGGATCCGTCGAACCCCAACCCCTCTTCGAGGGCGACCGGGAGCTCCGTCGGGGTGATGGCGAACGACTTGAGGAACCCGAGGACGTCGGTGAACCAGAGCCGGATGAGTCGTATACCTCGTTCTTCGACCGTCCGCAGGACGTATTCGTGCTGCCGTTCCATGGCGGCATCGTACGCCGTGCGTGTCAACGTGCCACACGGCGCCCGGATTCGTAACACGCCGTTCACACAGCAGTTACCGCAGAGAAACCTGATCCTGCTTGGCTGTGCGCCGGCAGATCGGTGGCGCGCGCCATCGTGGGAAAGCAACGGAGGATCTATGCCGTACCGGGCGGAGTACATCTGGATCGATGGTCAGAAGCCGACTGCGAAGTTGCGGTCGAAGACGAAGATCGTCGCCTCGGGCCAGGAGCCGCCGATCTGGGGGTTCGACGGCTCGAGCACGGAGCAGGCGCCGGGGAACCTGTCCGACTGCGTGCTGCGCCCGGTGATGGTGAAGCCCGATCCGATCCGAGGCGGAGACGACGTCCTCGTCCTCTGCGAGGTCCTCACGCCGGACTTCGAGCCCCACGAGTCGAACACACGCGCCCGGGCCGTAGAGGCGTACGAGAAGTACAAGGGCCAGGAGCCGTGGTTCGGCCTGGAGCAGGAGTACACGTTCTTCAAGGATGGGCGTCCTCACGGCTGGCCGGTCGGCGGCTATCCGGCACCGCAGGGTGGCTACTACTGCGGCGTGGGGGCCGACGAGATCTGGGGTCGGGACGTCGTGGAGGATCACACGCTGGCGTGTATCGAGGCGGGCCTCGAGATCTCCGGGACCAATGCCGAGGTCATGATCGGCCAGTGGGAGTTCCAGATCGGCCCGCTCGATCCCGTCTCCGTCGGCGACCATCTCTGGATGGCGCGCTGGCTCCTCTACCGGGTTGCCGAGGACTACGACATCTCCGCGCATCTGAACCCGAAGCCGGTCGAAGGTGACTGGAACGGGGCCGGGATGCATACGAACTTCTCCACGCGGGCGATGCGCGAGTCGTACGAGCCGATCATCGCTGCCTGTGAGGCGCTCGGCGAGAAGGCGGACGAGCACATCTCCCACTATGGGGCCGGGATCCAGAAGCGGCTCACAGGACTCCACGAGACCGCCCCGTGGACGGAATTCTCCTACGGCGTCTCCAACCGCGGCGCGTCGGTGCGCATCCCTTGGCAGACGGCGAAGGAGCAGAAGGGGTACATCGAGGACCGGCGCCCGAACGCGAACGCCGATCCGTACGTCGTCGCCGCGCTCATCTGCGAGACGGTCTGCGGGGCGCTGGCGGACGAGTAGCGCTCAGCGCGCTTCTCTCCTTGCGTCGTTCGTGTCTACGACCACGTCCGGTGTGGTCGTAGACACGAACGACGGGGATTGGGGCGTGTCAGCCGGTCGCCTCCGTCGTCGCGACGGTGGCTGGAGGAAGCTGCGTGGCGGTCGGAGCCGAGTCGCCCGGCGCGCGCTGAACCGCCGTCTCCTCTACCACGCCGACCCAGAGCTCGACCCCGTCGGGACCCGTCGCGGGCACGATGATGCGGCTGCCGTTGGACGACGCATTGAACGCGCCGAGGTCTTCGACGCCGGCGCCGAACACGTCGGCCGCGGACCATCGTTGCCATGCGACGGCATCTGAGCTGAACACCAGCGAAGACCGCCCGTCGACGTCGTGTGCGAAGGCAAGAATCCCGCGGTCGGTTCCTGCGAAGGAGAGGACCGAAAGCCCTTCGAACGATGCCATGTCGACCGCCGACCACGTTCTCGTATCGTTCGAGTACCAGATCCCGGACGTACCGGTCTCGGAGGCCTGATCCCATGTCCCGCCGACGACGATGTCGCCGCCGCCCCAGCCGAACGGTCCTCTCACCTCGGTGAGGAACTCATCGGTGATGGGCACTCCGTCCCATGCCAAGTCATCGGTCAGGATCCATGTGAGCACGCCCGGATTCGGCCGCTGCTCGGAGTCGGCTTCGGCGCTGAGGAAGATCCCGGAAGGCGTGCTCACGACATCCGAGACAACGATGGCCCCTTCCGGTTTGGCAACGACGTGCCACGTCGCTCCGTCACTGCTGGTCAACAGCACTTCCCCCTGCTCGGGGTCGAGCGCAGGGTCGGCGTAGACGGCGACGACACGGTTCTCGCCGACGGCGAGATCCTTGAACACGTACCGGTCGGCCGACGTCTCGAGTGTCGATCGTGGATCGGAGCGAGAGAACGACGAGCCGTTGTGGGTGATGAGGAGACCCAGGTGATCGGCCTCGGTCAGGATCTCTCCGGCTGCCCCCCAGGGTCCGCCGCCCCTCCAGACGACCGCCTCCCCGTCGAGGAGCGCCTCCGTCGCGACGGGCGACCAGGTCACACCGTCGGACGAGACCACGATCTCGGTGATCGGGTCGCCGGCGTCGTCGAAACCGTGCTGCGTCCAGATGAAGCCGCTGCCGAGGGGAACTGGAGTCGTAAGGGTGAGTGACCCTTCTTCGAAGTCTGCCCTCGCCCACGTGATTGGTCCCATCTGCACGGTTTCCTGGGTGTTCGGGTTGCTCGGCTGGTCGACGAACGGCACGTCGTCCCCGCCGCGAAGCAGCAGGGTGAGCGCGCCGATGCCGACGAGGATCGCGACGAACGCCGCGGCGAATGCCCAGGCTCTCCGGTGGCCGATCCGGGTCGGACGGAGGTGCTCGGGTGCAGGTGCAGAGGTCATGGAGTTCCTCCTCTCCCTGAGCAAGAGCGTGACCGCGGAGGACTCCTCCGAACCGACGAGGTCGGGCGACCGCCGCACCGGGTTGGCGCTGCGTACCGCCGCTTCCAGCCGTGCCAGATCGTCATCTCTCACGGGATCGCTCCTGCTGCTGCAGGACCTGTGTCGTCCTGCTCACCTCTCCATGTCCGGTGCGGCCGCATCCTCTGCGAAGCCGCTTGAGTGCCGTCGCATACCGCTGCTCGGCGGCGTGCGGTGAACAGCCCACCAGCTTCGCGATCTCTCCGAACGCCAGTTCCTCCCAGAGGCGAAGAGCGATGATCTCCTTGTCCTTCGGCCGGAGACGCTCCAACGCCTCGAGAACCTCACGATCTTCCAGACGGCGAACGACGATCGTCTCGGGGAGCGGATCGGGCTCCGACGCCGACACCCCTGCGAGCTTCGCGCCGAGACGCAGAAGGCGACGATTCGTGCGCTGCCGGTTGCGAAGGGTGTTGCGGGCGACGCCGAAGATCCACAGTCGCGCCTCGGGCTCAGGGGGCACGGACTCGAAGCGGTTCCAGATCGCGAGGAACGTGTCCGCGGTGGCTTCGACCGCGTCGTCGCGATTGAGGCGGCGGAGGAAGTACGCGAGGACATCGGGTTCATGTCGCTCGTACAGCGCCTGGAACTGTGCTTCGCCGTTCACGGCACCCCCTGCCGTCTCCGGACACCGTCACATGTCCGGGTCGGTCCGAACGCTCTGAGCCGATTGTCGTCTCAGCCTGGACGGGCCGGTAGAGGACTTCGGTATCGGGGACATACCTGATTGCCCCGTTCCGCCGCCGGCGGGAGGGTGAGGCAGCGAGCAGAGGAGCTTCGGTGGCCTCACCCAGCCCGGATCCGAGACACGGCAGCACCTCAGGCCCCGGAGAGGATCGAAGCCCCCTTCGGGGTCTGTGGTTCCTCTGGGTGATCACGGTCTTCGAGTTGGCCGTCGTCGTGACGGCGGTCAGCGCGAGGGCGCACTGGTGGTTCCTCGCGCTCATCGTGGCGGCGACGCTCGTCGTGGCGGCAGCCGTCTTCGGCTACTCACGAACGGGGCAGTGAGTGCGCGCCGTATCGTGTTGGTCGGCAGAGAGGTGAACGACCGAGGAGAGAGCGATGCGGACGATCGACCTGCAGTCCTGGCCCCGTCGTCATCACTTCGAGGCCTTCAAGGACTTCCACGACCCGCGCTTCGACATGTGCGCGAACGTGGACCTCACGGCATTCCGTCCCGTCGTGAAGGAAGTCGGGAGCTCGTTCACGATCGCCATCCTCTACGTGATCACCCGGGCGGCGAACAGCATCCCCGCGTTCCGTCAGCGGATCCGCGGCGAAGCCGTGATCGAGCACGACGTCGTCAACCCGTCCTCGACGATCCTCGTCGACGACGATCTGTTCAGCTTCGCGACCTACGAGTACGACGAGGACTATCCGACCTTCGCCGACGGTGCGGCTGCGGAGATCGCCAAGGTCAGGCGGGATCCCTGGATCAGGGCCGACCAAGGGCGCGACGACCTCTTCTACATGACTGCGATCCCGTGGGTGAGCTTCACGAGCTTCAGGCATGCGTCGCTCGCGATGCCGGCCGACTCCGTCCCACGGATGGCGTGGGGGAAGGCCTTTGAGCGAGACGGCAGGACCCTGATGCCGCTCGAGATCGAGGCACACCACGCGGTCGTCGACGGGCTCCACGTCGGGCGCTTCTATGAGACCGTCCAGGGGCACCTGGATCGACCGGGGGCGTGGCTTCGCTAGGGCGTGGCGGCCCGGACGGCGTTGAGGCTCTCCAGGAACGCGCTCGTCAGATCCGCGTAGGCGGCCACCGCATCCCTGCGCTGCGTCCCGTCGTCGGGGGCGTTGAGCCCGTCGATGACGGCCTGGACGCCGTCGGGGAGCGCCGCTGCGGCAGCAACCGCATCGGTCCACGCCGTCGCGTATGCCTCAGGAGGGTTCGTGCCCGAGACGTTCTCGTTCAGGACCTCCGCATCGGTCTTCGCGGCCTCGAACGCCGAGCGTGTGTCGTCGAGCGACGGTACGCCGTCGGCACGGTTCTCCCAGGCGGTGTTCGCCTCATCGATGTCGGCCTCGACGGCCTGTGCGTCGGCGTCGTACCCGTCGACGAGCGCGAGGAAGGCCTCGATGTCGGGAGGCAAGGTCGTCGTCGTCGACGTCTCGCCGATCGTGGTCGTCGTCTCACCGCCGGTGATGAGCGTCGTCGACGTCGTGCCGACCGGGATCTCGGCGGGGGGAAGCGCATTCACGAACAAGTACGTGAAGCCGATGAGGGCCACGATGACGACGGGGAGGATCCAACGTCCGTGCTTCGGGTCTTCCTTGCTCACGGCGGCCAGGATAGGCGGTCGCCGGCCAACGCAGCGGAATGCACCCGACGCGCGCTGGCTACGCTCCATGCGATGGAGTTGAAGGGCCGGATCGGGGTCGTCACCGGCGGCGGTGTGCGGATCGGCCGGGCGCTCGCGCTCGGCCTCGCACGGTCCGGGGTGGACGTCTTCATCCACTACAACCGATCGGCGGCGCCGGCTGAAGAGGTCGCCGCCGCGGCGCGATCGCTCGGTGTGCGCGCGGCGACCGGAACGGCCGACCTGCGCGACCCAACGGCAGCGGGTACCCTCATCGGCACGGCGGAGGCCGCACTCGGGGCCCCGTCGATCCTCGTCAACAACGCCTCGGGGTTCTCCGCCGACACGCTTCGCGACGTCTCGGTCGCCGGGTGGCAGTCGACCATCGATCTCACCCTCTCCTCCCCCGTCTTCGTGACGCAAGCATTCGCCAACGCCCTGCCGGACGGAATGGAAGGGGCGGTTGTGAACGTCTCCGATGCGAGGACCCGCTCGCCCTATCGCGAGCACTTCAGCTACATCGTCGCGAAGGGCGGGGTCGATGCGTTCACGAGGGCGGCAGCCCTGCAACTCGCGCCCCGCATCCGGGTGAACGCAGTCGCCCTCGGTGTGGTCCTGCCACCCGCGTCGGAGGACGACGACTACGCCGTGCGGCTCGCCGAGCAGCTCCCGCTCGCCAAGGTCGGCGGCGCCGAACCGGTCGTCGCTGCGGCGATCGCGCTCCTCGCGAACGACTTCGTCACGGGAGAGATCCTCCGCGTCGACGGAGGGGGGCATCTGCGATGAGGAACGACACGCGAGACCTGAGCCATGAGAACCGCGACGAGATCCACATCAAGGATCTCCTGGTGTCCGGGATCCTCGGGATCAACCCCGAAGAGCGCGTCAACCGGCAGGACATCCTCGTCAACGCGACCCTCTGGGTCGACACTCGACCTGCTGCGGCGAGCGACGACATCACCGACGCGGTGAACTACCGCACCATCACGAAGCGGATGATCCGGCACATCGAAGACGGTGAGCCGCTGCTCGTCGAGCGGCTCGTGGCAGAGCTCGCCGACATCTGCTTCGACGCCGACGACCGTATATGTGCCGTACGGATGACCGTCGAGAAGCCCGGCGCGTTGCGCCATGCACGCTCGGTGGGCATCAGCATTCACCGAACGAGGGGAGAAGGCCGTAGAGATGCGTGAGGGAACCGCCAAAGCGATCGTGGTGCTCGGCTCGAACATCGAGAAGGAACGCAACATCCCGGAGGCGATCCGGCTCCTCCGGCGCGCCCCCGGCATCACCGTGGAACGCGTGAGTCGCTTCTACGAGAGTGCGTCGGTCGGCGGGCCGCCCGACGCCCCCGACTTCTTCAACGCGGCCGTCCTGCTCTGCACGGAGTTGAGCCCCACCGACCTGCGCGCGGCGCTCCGGCACATCGAGTCTGAGCTCGGCCGGCAGCGCAGCGACGACCCGAACGCGCCGCGCAGGATCGACGCCGACATCGCCTACTACGGCGAGCTCGAGCTCGACTTCGACGGCTGGGTGCTGCCCGACCCCCTCGCCGGGACCGCCCCCCACGTTGCGATCCCGATCGCCGAGGTGGCACCTGATTGGGTCCACCCGACCGACGGCCGCACCGCAGCGGAGATCGCAGAGCAGATCGACACAGGAGACGTCCGACCCGTCATGGCCATGCAACTGAGCACGCCGTATGCCCCGCGAGCGCCGGAGGACTTCGACGACGTCGTCGAGGTGTACTCCCCCAGGCTCGAGGGTCTCGTGCGCCAGCAGCTCATCGAGATCGGTGAGGACCCGGACCGTGAGGGCCTCATGCGAACGCCTCTGCGCGTCGCCAAGGCCCTGGACTTCCTCACCAGCGGGTACACCACCACGGTCGACGAGGTCGTCAACGGCGCTGTCTTCGACGCCGAGGGGGCCGAGGAGATGATCCTCGTCAAGGACATCGAGTTCTACTCGATGTGCGAGCACCACATGCTCCCGTTCTTCGGCAAAGCAGCCGTCGCCTACCTGCCGAAGGGGAGGATCATCGGCCTGTCGAAGATCGCCCGCATCGTCGATGTGTTCGCTCGCCGGTTCCAGGTTCAGGAGCGACTGACGAACGAGGTTGCCGACGCCCTCATCGACATCCTCGACCCTCACGGCGTCGCCGTGGTCATGAAGGGCCGTCACCTCTGCATGATGATGCGCGGCGTTCAGAAGCAGGAGAGCGCCATGGTGACGAGCGCGATGCGCGGTACCTTCAAGGACGACCCGCGAACCCGGAACGAGTTCCTCGATCTCCTCGACCGGTAGGCGCTCCGTCCTGGTTGCCGCTCCCGGTTTCCTACGCTTTGGGCATGCTTCGCGACGCGCACGGAAGGACGCTGCGGGACCTCAGGATCTCCGTCACCGACCGCTGCAACTTCCGGTGCGCGTACTGCATGCCCCGGGACGTCTTCGACCGGCATCATGTCTTCCTGCCGCGTGAGGAGATCCTCACCTTCGAGGAGATCGAGCGGCTCGTCCGGGTCCTCGCCGGACTCGGCGTCGAGAAGGTCCGGCTCACCGGCGGCGAGCCGCTGATACGCCACGACCTCCCCGATCTGGTTGCCGGCGTGAGCGCCATCGAGGGGATCACCGACGTGGCGATGACGTCGAACGGCAGCATGCTCGCCCGTCATGCTCGGGACCTCGCCGACGCGGGGCTCCACCGAGTCACGGTGAGCCTGGACTCCATCGACGACGCGAAGTTCCGACACGCAGCCGACGTCGATTTCCCCGTCGCAAGGGTCCTCGAAGGCATCGACGCTGCGAAGACCGCCGGGCTCACGCCCGTCAAGATCAACACCGTGGTCCGGAGGGGCCTCAACGAAGACGACGTCGTCGACATCGCCGGAGCGTTTCGCGGCACCGGCCACGTCGTCCGATTCATCGAGTTCATGGACGTGGGGTCGTCGAACGGCTGGCGGCTGGCCGACGTCGTCACCGCACAGGAGATCCTGGCGATGATCGACGCCGAATGGCCCATCGAGCCGGTCGAGCCGAACTACCCGGGCGAGGTCGTGAACCGGTGGCGCTACAGCGACGGGGAAGGCGAGATCGGTGTAATCGCATCGGTGTCGGTGCCGTTCTGCGGGGATTGCACGCGGCTGCGGCTCTCGGCCGACGGGTCGCTCTACACCTGCCTCTTCTCGACGACCGGGACCGACGTACGAGGGCCGATGCGATCGGGCGCAACCGACGAGGAGCTGGCGGCGGTCGTCGCCAATCTGTGGGAACGGCGCACCGACCGCTACAGCGAGGAGCGGACCGGCGTGTCCGTCGGCCTCCCGAAGGTCGAGATGTCGTTCATCGGGGGCTAACGCGGCCGACGAGTACTTGGTGCTCGGTATCCCGTCATCCCGTCGTCGGCATGCGCCGGGCGCGGATCGTCGATCCTCGCCGACTGCCAACTTCCGGCAACGAACCTGTGCTTACCAGCGGTTCATTGCCTCTATTGACTGTAGTTGGTATTTCTCATACCTTCGCCCTATGGACCCAGCGATCGTCTTCTGCGCCGGGGTCGCCGTATCCACGTTGGCGGCGGGGATCGCCTGCGCGGCCCTGCCGCTCACACGGAGGCTGATGAGACTGCGCGTCCCGATGCCCGTGCGGAGCCTCGCCGCCGTGGTCCTGGTGGCGAGCAGCTTCACGGTGAGCCTGCGGCAGCGTCCGGCGTCGGCGTCGGTCGCTCCACCCACGGTGAGGCTCGGCGACGGCGCAGCGGACCCGTCGGGAGGGCGCGACGCAGGCGCCGGAACCCTCACGAGCGCCCCGGCGCACGAAGCGCCGAGTACCGGCAGCTCGACCACCGGGGCAGCGACCTACGTGGTGCAGAGTGGTGACTGCCTCTGGCGCATCGCACGATCCGTACTCGCCGAGCGGTCCGGCAGAGCCCCGACGAGCACCGAGATCGCCCGCTTCTGGCCGGCGATCTACGCGACGAACCGGGCGGTGATCGGCGACGACCCCAACCTCATCTTCCCCGGCCAAGACCTCGCGATCCCGGAGGGATGACATGGACGAATACGAGGAGATCCCGTGGAGCGCGCTGCTCTCGGAGCACCGCAAGGGCCGCGCCAAGACGCTCACGCTCCTCGCAGCGATCGTCGCTGCGGCCGTCGTCGGCTTCGTCGGCATCCGCTGGTTGACGACGCCGGGCCACGGCGAGCCGTCCACGATCGTCGCCCCGGCGAACGAGACGACGTCGACGACGCCAACGGCGGTGCCGGAGACGGTCACGACGACGTCGCTCCTGTCGGAGGCGGACCTCATGGCGGTCGAGCCGACGATCTCGGAGCTCGCGGCGATCGCGCGAGCCGAGTGGTTCGTCACGGACTACT
>Ga0316578_10000884_pt1 | contig 11295 bp, 11 predicted proteins | sample J0NA_2_FD_203076 | JGI IMG/M metagenome (GOLD analysis project Ga0316578, IMG submission 203076) | Rhizosphere microbial communities from salt marsh grasses in Alabama, United States - J0-2_160517rDrC | ecosystem: Host-associated > Plants > Roots > Rhizosphere | place: USA: Alabama | collected...
TTTGTCGCGGATCATTGCCTGCCTTAATCGACAGCGTCCCTCGACGACATCTACCAAATCATAGACAATTCGGTTTTCAAGGCCCAGAACGACGTCCAAATTCCGCAGGCCAATGTCAGCATCAATGCAGACCACGCGTGCACCTTCAACAGCTAGAGCTGTGGCGATGTTCGCAGTAGCTGTTGTTTTCCCAACGCCACCTTTGCCTGAGGTAATAGTGATTACTTTATTGATCATTTCTCTCCCTCAGCATACTACTAATATACCATCTCCATCTACATTTCATCAGGTCAAGGCTTCCAAGGCATTGCCACAACCTGTCCATCGATGATGCATGCCATTTCTGGTTGGGGTTTCCCGCGTCGTTTTGGAGTTGTTGCGATATGGTCGGCGATGCGCAGCTGGGTTGGGGCCAGGTCCATGGCACACACGATCGCATCTTGATTACCCTCTGCTCCTGCATGAACCATCCCTCTCAGGTGACCCCAAACGACGATATCTCCACCCGATACGATTTCGCAGCCCGGGTTGACATCACCGATGACAATTACGTGACCTGAATTTTTGATACTAAACCCCGAGCGGAGCGTTCTTCGTACCAGCACAGCTTCTTCCCCATTCAAAGCAGTGTCAATCGTGTGAGAGGTCCGTTCAGGGATGGGCTTATTGATGCGGGTTGCCAATCCAAGCAGTTGGGCATTCTGTTGAGTGACATGTGAATTGCTGAGCACTGCCCAGAGCGCCAGACCATCATTGGAGAGCATGTCGCGGAGCTGACCCAATTCTGCTGCCCGGATGTTGTGATTCCCGACATCCAGGATCAGGCGCCCTCCTTTCAGGAAATCAGATTGCTCCTTGATTTGCTCCTGCAGCGCAGTTTTTGCATCCGACCAATCATCATCACGAATCGTGATCAATAACCCCTCACGGATGCCCTTGATTTTAACCTTGGCATGCTCTTCCATAATTATGTTATCGGCAGAGGTCGGATCGGGCGTATTCTGTCGGAATCCGCTCCCTTTCTAGGTTTGAAATTGATTATAGCATGATCTATTATGGATTTTGGGCGGCTGTATCCCCGGCTTTTATCTCAAAATACGCCTCTAAGAGCTGTCTTACAATCGGTGCTGCCACGGAAGCACCTTCGCCACCGTTATAAACAAATGCAACTACTACGATTTCCGGATCTTCGTAAGGGGCATACGCTGTGGTCCAGGCATGTGTGGGCCAATTGCCGGGAATGCACAAATTCTTGTCATTTGCATATTTATCACAATATTCAGCAGTCCCAGTTTTTCCGGCTGCAGAGATATTGACATTTTCAAATTCATCTGCCAGTGTTCCGTTCACCACCGCCATGCGCATACCTTCCTGGACTTTCTCAATTACCCAGGGTTCGACTGTTTTCTTTTCGCCAGTCAATTTGCTTTCACAACCTCCCGGACTGCTGGGATCGTCAAAAACATCGATCACAGGTTCGGTGGTAATATCCCTGACTTGATCGGGTAAGAAGGATTTGATCAGGTTCCCTTCGCTATCCAGGATTTCTTCGAGAATTGTGGGACGCATTAAGACACCATCATTGGCAATCGTGGAAGCAGAGAGCAGGACCTGGAGAGGTGTAGCGATCACAAAACCCTGGCCAACGCTTGCAATATATGTATCTCCACTGGACCAGTTTTCTCCCTGATTGATCCTTTTCCAGGTTGGATCGGGGATCAGCCCATCCTCCACGAGGGGGAGCTCGATGCCGGGGTACTCCCCGTAGCCCAATGCACGTGCATAGGTACCTAAACGACAGATACCCAAACCTTCTGGAACCTCATCTTCGTAGCCACCGCCCAGTTTATAGAAATAGACGTTACTGGAATTGGCTAATCCGTTCACGAAGTCGATCTCGCCGAAACCTGCTTTGTTCCAGTCAACAAATTCTCTGGGCCGGGGATTAAGTTCGTTCGCAGAAAATTTTTCTTCGACCACGATTTTCGGGGGTGCTTTTATGATCTGTTCAGGAGTGACCACCCCTTCGTTCAAAGCTCCGACCGCGGTGACCAGTTTAAAAACAGAGCCAGCTGGGAGCTCATCTCCAACAGCATGGTTGAGCAATGGATTAAGTTTGTCTTCAGAAAGCTGTTCATAGTAATACTGCGGAATTACCCTGGCCATGCGATTATTCTCATAGCTGGGATAAGAAACCATGGCGAGAATTTCACCTGTCTTCGGGTTCATGGCGATCACGACACCGCTGTTCATGCGCATCTCGCCCAGATATGCATTCCAATCATCGATTTCACGGGTCAAAATTGACTCTGCAGCGCTTTGCAAGCGAGAATCTATGGTCAACTTGACATTAAGCCCGGGTGTGGGATCAATGGGAGGGATCACATCACGCAGGATTTGTCCACCAACATCTACCTCAACCAGGCGTTCACCGTTGCGACCACTTAGAATACTTTGGAAATACCTTTCAATTCCCGCATAACCGACTTTATCGCGGTTTGGTACAAAATTTCTCTCCACGTAGTATTCTTCCTCTGCAGCTGAAATAGGGCCTAAAAATCCAATGATTGCTGCAGTTAAGGAGCCCGTAGGATAGTCCCGAACAGATTCTATTTCGATGTCGACCCCAGGCAAATCCACGGATTTTTCCTTGATCATCATGGCGGTGGTGCGGTCGATATTGCACTTGATCAGCACTGCTGAATAAGGTGCTGTGGTTTCTCCATAGTCAACAATTTGAGCGATACCATGTTCGGATCGGCAGGGAACATAAGGGTTGTCAGTGGTTACTTCGTTTAAATTGATCGGTACATCAACCATCTCGCTGATCTGGCGGTAAATTTCTTGAATTTCCCCGACATCATCTGGCAGTTCAGCTGGAACGATGATTACGTTATAGGAGGGGATATTTTGTGCCAAGATGTAATCATTTCGGTCAAAAACAATTCCCCGCTGCGTGGGCAAGTTGATCTTACTGATCCGGTTTTCTTCAGCTTGGGCAACCCATTCTGTGCTTTGAAGGATTTGTAAACTAAATAAGCGCCCCAGATAGATCACAAAAACAGCTGCAATGGCGATACCAAATACAAGAATTCGCCATACCTGGACATTATTGTTGAGATTTGCACTACCGTTCATCGAATAAATTCTTTATTTTTTTGTACCGGTTTAATATCCATCAAATAGAAGCCGTCAAATTTTCATCATCCAATCGAACTCAAATCTCGATTGTTTCCGGGTAAAGCCAACTCGCCAGGTCTCCGATTACAGCATATACCGGGACTGCAAGCAGCAGATTTAATAAAGCGCTCGGAATGGTTATCAGATAAAAAGCCTCGATCAGCGGAATTGAGCTGCCATTGAAGACAAGCACTCCGACAGTGATAATTTGCGAGATCAAGGTCGCCAGCAGGGTAGCTGTGACCATCGCTAGGAGAGGGCGCTGCCAGAAGATTCGCCGGATATAAAGTGCAACACCCGTTACCGCGACATAAGTTGGTATGATCGCGATGGCTGGAACAGCTGTCGCCAAGCTCGCAAGCACACCCGCGATAACTCCCCAATGCCAGGCGGTGGTGACCTTATCCTGAACAGCCCAGGCAACGACGATCAGCAAGACCAGGTCGGTCGTCCCATAAAGCAGCTGCACCTGACTGAAAATTGCAGACTGCAGGATCACCATTAAACCCAGAATTGGTACTGCCAGGACAATCGCCATTCTACACCATCAAGAAATTCATTATGATTGATTTCAGTAAATTCTAATAAATTCGGACTCAAGGAGTTTCAACACCGGGGATCAAGGGTGCTATATTAACTGGCCTGAAATTTACAATCACCAGGACGATTTCGAGCTGTGAGAAATCCACTACCGGTTCGACCGCGGCAGTTTGGAAGAGCTCTACCGGACGCTGGCTGACACCGCTTACCTGCCCGATCAGCATATCCGGAGGATAATTGCCTCCCAATCCTGAAGTAAGTACGAGGTCACCACTCCCGATTTTTGCATCCTGGGGAATGGCCCCAACCGTGATGTCTCCAGTGATCGAACCCTGGAGCAAGCCTTCAGCACCAGAAGGTTGGATGCGCACATTGATTGCTGTATCAGGATCAGTAATTAATTGGACCCGAGCTCCATCTGCGGTAACCGCGGCTACCCTGCCAACCAACCCCTGGGAGGAGACGACCGGCATACCCCGGCGCAAACCATCATCGGAACCCCGATTGATAATAATATAGTGCAGGAAAGGACTGATATCCCGGCCGATCACAGCCGCAGTGATGTACTCATTTTCGGCATGTGTGCGGGCAAAATCCAGCAGTGCTGAGAGGATCTCAATCTCAGAATTTTGCTGCTGAAGTTCAATTACTTGCGATTGGAGCCGTGCTACCTCTGCTTCTAATTGCTGATTAAGTTGGGTTAACGTAGCAACGTCGCGCGGCTCGGTCATGAAATCCCTGATCGCCTGAAAGCGGCTGGCTAACCAGGTTTGGGCTGTGATGAAAGGTGAGAATGCAATCCGCGAGATAGGAGTAAGGTATCCGCCTAATGCCAAGAGGAGGATGCTAATGATCAAAATCGCCAAGGCGGCGATTTGAAATGTACGAGGTAAATTCATCCTACATCAGGCTCAATCGTGACGCGTGCTGCCCCGTTCTAGACCAACCATGAACTGTGCTAAATGATCGTAATCTTCGAGGATCATTCCTGCTCCCCGTACCACGCAGGTCATTGGATCCTCAGCCACCCACACATGGATATGCAATTCATCAGAAAGTCGACGGTCCAAGCCACGCAACAGGGAACCACCACCGGCCATAGTAACCCCAGATTCCATTAGATCAGAAATAATTTCCGGAGGGCACTCATCCAGCGCATCCTTAATGGTATCGATAATGGTCAGCACCGAACCCGAAATCGCCTCCCGGATTTCTACCGATGAAACTTCAACTGCTTCCGGTAAACCAGTGACCAGGTTACGACCACGCAGGGTGAGGGTCATTTCCTCCGCAAGATGGTAAGCAGACCCGATTGCAATTTTTGCTTGTTCTGCCATGCGTTCCCCGATCAGCAGATTATATTTATTGCGCATGTAATCGACGATATCCTCATCCATTTCATCGCCTGCAACACGCAGTGACCGTGAGATGACAACGCCGCCCATAGAGAGGGTTGCCACTTCTGTTGTGCCTCCACCAATATCCACGATCATACTGCCGCGGATTTCTGAGACGGGTAGACCAGCCCCAAGTGCAGCAGCCACAGGTTCTTCAATTAAACCCACTTCGCGAGCACCAGCGGACATAGCAGCATCATAGACTGCTCTTTTCTCTACTTCAGTAACTCCTGACGGGATTCCCACCACGACGCGCGGACGCGGAACAGGAACAATGCTCTGCTGGTGAGCCTTTCCAATGAAATACTCCAACATTGCTTCGGTGATCTCAAATTCCGAGATCACCCCATCCCTCAAAGGGCGCACGGCTATGATATTTGCCGGAGTGCGGCCAACCATTTCTTTTGCTTCAGCACCGATTGCTTTCGGCTCGCGTGTGCGTTTGTCAATCGCCACCCAGGAGGGTTCCCGGATAACAATACCCTTCCCGCGTACGCTGACCATGGTGTTTGCGGTGCCTAAATCTATGCCGATATCTAGTGAAAAAAACCCCAGCAGCCAATTTAGTGGGTTAAAAGCCAAATAGGGGCTCCTTTGCTTGAGGATTTGAGGGTGTAGCTGTCCTTCCCGTAATTATAAAAGAGTTCAGATTATTACCTCACACACCATCAAATTCAGCGGAATTATACCATTGAACCTTTTTTCTCGAAGTTCAAGGGTACCTGCTTATCGGTGGGAAGAAGGATCAAGAGGGTGAGTTTCAATGTATAATTACATCCCGATCATATTCAATGCAGGAGGTGGTTTTCATAAGATAAATCTGCACAAATCATTGATGAGGGAAGACCAGCGCATGGGCTCGTTTGGCTACGCCGGGGTTAACTGGTTGGATTTTTAAATCATTTCCAGCTTTTGCTTCCAGTGGATGCCAGAGGAGTTGACGAGGAAGAGGGTTCCCGGTCGCAGGACCGGGCTAATCTCAGGAAAATCGTTAGAACCTGGGAAAAAATCGAGAGATCAGCGGAAGCCCTCTGGGCATGTCACTGTCCAGCATCTATCCCTCCAGGTAAAAAAACTTGTGACAATACTATCCAAGTGATTGGATGGGCAAAGAACAGGTAGTGATTCAGGAAAATATTATCCACCGAAAAGTTTGCTAGTATTTCAAGTTTACCAGGGCAGCTCTCGGTCAATAAATTCTGGAGGGAATCCATGTGCGGAATCGTTGGTTATATCGGTCCCAAGGATGCGACGCCGATCATCCTGAATGGGCTGCGTCGCTTAGAATATCGGGGTTATGATTCGGCGGGTATCGCAGTAATTGAAGCGGGGCAAATAGAAGTCCGCCGAGAAGCTGGAAAGCTGGATTGCTTAGCTGAATTGGTTCGTGAATCTCCTTTGCATGGCGGAATTGGGATAGGGCATACTCGTTGGGCAACTCACGGAGAACCAAGCGCCAGGAATGCTCACCCGCATGTTGGTGCCAGCGGCACCGTAGTCCTTGCCCATAATGGGATCGTTGAGAATTATTCGGAACTGCGGGATGAATTAGCCGCAGAAGGGGTCGAGTTTCAATCCGATACTGATACCGAAGTCATTGTGCAGCTGGTCGATCGTTATCTCACGCTAGAGGAAAGCTTTGTCGGTGCAGCCCAAAAGGCCATCTCTCACCTTAAAGGCGCCCATGGTATCGTGATGCTTTCAACGCGTGAAAGGGATAAAATCGTTGCCGCTCGAATCGGAAACGCAGGTGGCGTCGTGATCGGATTTGGTCAAGGTGAAATGTTCGTTGCTTCGGATATGCCAGCCATCCTGGAGCACACTCGCCAAATGGTGTTCCTCGAATCAGGACAAATTGGAGTAGTGACCCGGGATGGGTTAGAAGTGAATACGTTAAATGGAAAACCTGTCGAATACGAAGTGAATACCGTTCCCTGGGATCCTGTGGCAGCGGAAAAAGGTGAATACCGTCATTTCATGCATAAAGAAATCCATGAACAGGTGCGTTCTTTAACTGACACTATTGCGGGACGTGTGGATTTTGACGGAGGCCGGATCTTCCTTGACCAGCTCAACCTGACTCCTGAATTAGCCCAGCGATTAAACAAGATTTTTATAACAGCCTGTGGAACAGCATCGCATGCAGCTGTGGTGGGAAAAGTGCTCATTGAGCGCATCGCTAATCTACCAGTCGAGATGGATATTGCGTCTGAATTTCGTTACCGCGATCCGATTTTGGATCAAAACACAGCTGTGCTGGTGATCAGCCAATCCGGAGAGACTGCGGACACCCTGGCTGCCATGGAAGAAGCCAGGCAGAAACAAGCAATATTGTGGTCGATTGTAAATGTAATCGGTTCGCAAGCCATGCGTATATCTGATGGTTATATATCCATGCAAACCGGACCAGAGATTGGTGTTGCTTCGACCAAAGCCTATACAGCACCCCTGGTGGACTTATATATGCTGGCAGTCCTGCTGGCAGACAAGCGAGGAGTGTTAAGCGATCGCCGAAGACGTGAGCTGGTTGCAGACCTAAGATTGATACCTGATTTAGCAGGTCGTTGTCTCGACCGGGAAGCGGAGGTAGAGCGGATCGCCTGGGAGTTGAAAGATTATTCGCATTGCTTATATTTAGGTCGGGGGATTAATATGCCAACTGCTTACGAGGGGGCACTGAAACTCAAAGAAATCTCCTATATACATGCAGAAGGTTATCCTGCTGGCGAGATGAAGCATGGTCCGATCGCTTTAATTGATGAGGAGATGCCCGTAGTTGTCATCGCGCCTCGCGATCCCTGGTACGAGAAAATGTTCAGCCAGATTGAGCAGGCCAAGGCACGCGGAGGAATTGTCGTCGCGGTGGCGACAGAAGGTGACCAATTAATCCCTACAATTGCAGATCACGTCCTTTGGGTGCCGGATACTCCCTGGATGTTGAGTCCGGTAACCACGGTGATTCCTTTACAGTTGCTTGCTTACCATATTGCCGCATTTCGTGGGCTGGATGTAGACCAACCCCGCAATCTTGCCAAATCCGTCACTGTTGAGTAAGTCTTCCAGGTTTATTTATGCGTTGGGCATAGATTTCCCGGGGATGGGTGTTTACAGATACATGAATACTGTGTGAGAAATTGCTCAAGGCGAGGAGGATTCCCAAAATGAGCTTATAATAGTCGTTTGAATTTTGGAAATTGAAATAATTTTCAAAGGTGCATTTTGAAGAAACAACTGTTGATCGCTTTAATAGTGACATTGGTAATAGGGGGACTCTTTTTCTGGTTTGTGGATCTGAACCAGATGATTAAGCTGTTACGGCTTGCCAATTGGCGATATCTTTCCGCAGCAATTATTGCACTCGTAACTGCTTACATTTTATTGGCCATCCGCTGGCGGTATTTGCTGGGCAACCATACCGGATTGACGGCGGCTTTTCACTCAGTCAGCATATCCAATCTGATCAACAGCCTGACACCAATCCCGGATTTTGCTTTGCGTGTATTGATCACAGGCCGGGGGTCTGGAATGTCAATTTCCAGCGCAACTTCCGGCATGGTCATTGAGAGATCTTTAGAACAGGTCATGCGTGTGCTTGCATTTTTGGTTGCACTGCTAACCGGGTATGTGGTGGTAATCAACTCGGCCTCAATTGTGGTCAATGCTGCTTTAATCATTACCTTCCTGGGATTAATCGCCATACTGCTACGCAATGCTGAACGGTTCATTTCCTGGATCCAGTCCCAGCTTGCTCGTTTTTCAAGGTTAGACCAATCCCGTGTGGAGCGTGTGCTCAACGACTTGAAAAATGGTTTGAAAATGGCGGGTGGTCCCCGGCAGCTAACCATTGGATGGCTGATGTCTTTTGCTATCTGGGGTGCTTTTTTTGTGTTTGCTTACCTGGTATTAATCGGTTTAAACATCAATTTACCCATACCGCAAATGATCGCAATTTCGATGTTAACGCTGGCAGTAGCACCGCCTTCTGCCCCAGGTACACCAGGGATATACCAGGCAACCATTGTGGGCGCTTTATCATTAATTGCCGGCCTGGATCTGGCTTTAATGACAACCTATGCGATTATGATCCATATCCTCCAGATTTTCCCGCTCATGTTCCTGGGTTTTTGGGGCTTGTTGAGGACCAATCTTTCAGTGCGCGGTTTGCTCCGCCAACGACAAGCAGTACCAGTGGTTCAAGAAAAGTATTAATCCCAAGCGCATTCTCAAAATCCGAATTAGATCAACTGACTTGAGGTAGCAATCCACTGTTTCAAGTCGATTTGTGCAAATGGATTAAAATAAAAAAGATTGGATACTGCCCGGCAGAAAATAAGTTTCTTGATAAGGAATGCCAGGAATTGGACCAGCAGATGGAATTAATTGATATGTTAATCGCCAGATTGGAGCGGCTATCTGCGGATTCGTATTGGGCTCACCGGGCGAGCGGCGTGCGCGGTTCATTATTGAGAATGTCCGAGGAAGATTACCCAGATTCTTACCAGGCAGCAAAGTTAATAGAACGGGGATTTGATTTCCTGGAAAGAGCTGCAAAAGAGAAATGAGGTGCCCAAGCGCAAGGATCGCTGCTCTGCCCTGGGTATCTCGCTTTATTTTCAGGTGGTAAATAATATTCGATCCGGCTGCAATCGCAAATTTCAAAAAGTGTGATTTTTTTCAGTGGTCTTTGGGTTATTTTTGCGGGACTGTGAAAAGACAAATACCGCCAGGCAAATGAGCGCTGGATTCGATCAGTGCAACCTGCTCATCCAGAAAATTCGCGACCATGTGGGCATCCATACGGCATAATTCGGGGTGCTGAGGCCGCAAGGTTGCAAAAGGACAGTGTTCGAAAATCACCCGCGGACCAGTTGAGTGGGCCTCCCAGCGAGCCTGATAATTGAGCTGGTTGAGTTGATTGACTGCTTGAACGAGGCGTTTGCCAGGCGGTCCCTCGGATTTGAAGTTCCCCCAGAACTGTTCTGCAACCAGTTGGAGTTTATTATTTGCGCCCATCTCCGAACAATGCTCCATCAAAAAGGTGAGTAACGCAGACGCGAGCAGATCGTAGTTGTTCTGAAGGGATTTTGAAGTCAGGCTAAAGGTCCTTGCCGGTCGTCCTCTTCTGCCCTTCTGTTTTGGGTTAGAGCAGACGATGATACCCTCCTCAATCATCCTCGATAGATGGTAGCGGATATCTGCCTTGGTCAAACCCAGCGCCCGGCTGAGTTCAGCTGCGGCAGCCTCTTCACGGACTGCGAGAATATCAAGGATACGCTGGCGAGTGGATTTGGTTGGCATTTAATCCCTTTGCGAGTTTGGACTGATCTATTCTAATTTTATTCAGGTTGATTAATTATAAGCTTCTCTGTAATTAACGCAAATTATTTTTTGCGTTAATTGGATTAAGAATTTGTAAATTTTTTGCGTTATAATTGGTTTTTGTGACTCCAGAATTTGGTACCATAACCTGGGAAGATTCTTTTGCAATTGCTCAGGCTTTGTCCAGAGAAAAACCCGAAGTCAATTTAGAGGATGTCTCGCTGTTGATGATCTATCACTGGACGCTTGAATTACCGGGTTTTGATGATGATCCGGAGTTGGCTAATGACGGGATCCTGGAGGCTATTTACCAAGAATGGTATGAGGAGGTAGATGGGATATGACGGAAAATTTCAGTTCCCCTGAATATGATATTCCTCCCGATATGGAGGGCCAAGTAGCGATTACTACTTTGGACAAGGTCTACAATTGGAGCCGGCGTAATTCGATCTGGCCAATGATGTTCGGTTTAGCCTGCTGTGGGATCGAGATGATCTGTGCAGCCACCAGCCGATTCGATTTCTCGCGCTTTGGTATGGAAGTTATGCGACCCAGTCCCCGCCAGAGCGATCTGATGATCGTTTCTGGAACTGTGACCAAGAAAATGGTCCCCCAGATCGTTCGTCTTTATAACCAGATGCCGGAACCAAAGTATGTTCTTGCCATGGGTGCTTGCGCTTCCGGTGGTGGCCCATTCAAAGAGGGCTACAGTGTGGTGGATGGAGTGGATAAATTCATTCCGGTTGATGTTTACGTTCCTGGCTGCCCTCCAACGCCACAGGCATTACTGCACGGATTGATCACTCTCCAGAAAAAGATCGATCACCAGTCCATTAAATCTGTGCGCTGGTACAGCAAA
>Ga0316578_10000885_pt1 | contig 11294 bp, 9 predicted proteins | sample J0NA_2_FD_203076 | JGI IMG/M metagenome (GOLD analysis project Ga0316578, IMG submission 203076) | Rhizosphere microbial communities from salt marsh grasses in Alabama, United States - J0-2_160517rDrC | ecosystem: Host-associated > Plants > Roots > Rhizosphere | place: USA: Alabama | collected...
TGAAGAAAGACTCTACCAATGGTGGGAGGAAAATGGCTGGTTTAAGCCGGAGGCACGTCCGGCGGATGCCAAGCCGTTCGTGATTTCCATCCCCCCACCCAATGTAACCGGTGAGCTGCATATGGGGCACGGCATGTTCGTGGCCCTGGAAGATTTGATGATCCGCCGCGCGCGCATGCAGGGCCGAGCCGCGCTGTGGGTGCCGGGCACCGATCACGCGGGTATCGCTACCCAGCTGCAAGTACAAAAGCTGCTCATCAGCGAAGGCACCAGCGCGCGCGAAATCGGCCGTGACGCTTTCCTGGAACGCACCTGGGAATGGAAGCGCAAGTATGGCGGTTATATCACGCAGCAGCTGCGCCGCCTGGGCGCTTCCTGCGATTGGGACCGCGAGCGCTTCACCCTGGACGAAGGGCTGGTGCGCGCCGTGCGCGAAGCGTTTGTACGCATGTATCGCATGGGCCTGATTTACCAGGATGAATACTTGGTCAACTGGTCGCCGGGGCTGCAAACGGCTGTTTCCGACCTGGAAGTAGAATACAGCGAAGAGCAAGGGTCGATGTATTATTTCAAGTACCCGCTCAAGGAAGGCGGCTACCTGGAAGTGGCGACCACGCGTCCGGAGACAATCCTTGGCGATACGGCCGTCGCCGTGCATCCCGACGATCCGCATTACAGCGAGGTCGTGGGCAGGACGGCGATCGTGCCCATGCTCGGACGCGAAATCCCGGTCATCGCCGACGATTACGTGTCTATAGATTTCGGCACCGGAGCCTTAAAGGTCACACCCGGCCACGATCCCAACGACTTCCTCATCGGCCAGCGCCACGGCCTGGCGGTGATCAATATCCTCAACAAGGATGCCACAATGAGCGAGGCCGCCGGCCCTTACAGCGGTCTGGACCGCTTTGAAGCGCGGCAGAAATTGTGGGCGGACATGGAAGAAGCGGGCCTGACGATCAAGACCGAGGCGCATACGTTGAGCGTGCCGCGCAGCCAGCGCGGCGGCGAAATCGTCGAACCGCTGATCAGCCGCCAATGGTTCGTGGCCGCCGAGCCGATGGCCAAGCTGGCCCTGGAAGCGGTGCACAGCGGGCGCATTCGCATCGTGCCCGACCGCTTTGAGAAAATCTGGGATAACTGGCTGGAAAATATCCGCCCCTGGTGCATCAGCCGCCAGCTGTGGTGGGGCCACCGCATCCCTGTGTGGACGTGCAGTTCATGCGGGCACCAGACGGTGACCGTGGATGATCCCGCTGTCTGCGAAGCCTGCGGCAGCGCGCATATCGTGCAGGACCCCGATGTGCTGGACACCTGGTTCAGCAGCGGCCTGTGGCCTTTTTCCACCCTGGGCTGGCCGGAGCAGACGCCGGATTTGCAGCGCTTCTACCCGACCGATGTGATGGAGACGGGTTACGACATCCTCTTCTTCTGGGTGGCGCGCATGGTCATGAGCGCGACCCTGTTTACGAATGATATTCCTTTCCATACCGTCTATCTGCACGGCCTGGTGCGCAACGGAGACGGCCGTAAGATGAGTAAGACCGCCGGCAATGTGACCGATCCGCTGGATGTGATGGCCGAGTACGGCACGGACGCGCTGCGCTTCACGCTGCTCACGGGCGGCACGCCGGGCAATGACCTGAACCTGTCGTTGGAACGCGTGGCCAGCAACCGCAATTTCGCCAACAAGATATGGAACGCCACGCGCTTCGTGACCCGCAGTCTTAACAAGGCCACAAAGGCTGACGCTCCTGCCGGCGGCCTCTCTGAAGCGGACTATACGGCGGCGGACAAGTGGATCTTGACCCGCCTGAGCGAGATCATCGAAACGGCCGATCGCCTGATGGATAACTATCTCTTCGGCGAAGCGGGGCGCCAGGTTTATGATTTCCTGTGGTCGGAATTCGCCGATTGGTACCTGGAACTGGCCAAGGTGCAGCTTAACCAGGGCGGCCGCCGCGCCTGGACGACGCTGAGCGTGCTGCGCAAGGTGTTGGATGAAAGCCTACGCCTGCTGCATCCCTATATCCCCTTCGTAACCGAGGAGACCTGGCAGCAGTTGAAAGCGGCCTTCGTCGCCGCGGACCTGGGCATCCAGCCGGATAAAGGATGGGCGGAAGCGCTGATTATCGCCGATTGGCCGGCGGCGGGAGCGCGCTATGAAGCGGAAACGGCCGATTTTAACCAGCTGCAAGAGCTTGTTCGCGGCATTCGCGCCGCGCGATCCGATAACAATGTCGAGCCGGCGCGCTATATCATCGCCTTGATTGCCGCGGGGGATAAGGCGCCCTTCTATGATGAACAGCGCGACATCATGTCCTTCCTGGCGCGCCTGGATGACGCTGAACTGCGAATCTCGGAGACGCTCGATGCGCCTGAAAATGCGCTGACGATTACGCTTGGCGATGTGACCTGCTACCTGCCTCTGGCCGGCCTGGTTGACCTGGAACAGGAACGGGAACGGCTGAGTAAGGAGCTGGCCGATCTGGTGCGGGAGATTGAACGGGTCTCTAATCTGCTGGCCGGCCCTTTCGCCAAAAGAGCCCCGGCCAACGTGGTTCAGAAAGAACGCGACAAATTAGCCCGTCTGCAAGCAAGCCGCGAGGAAATTGAGCAGAGACTGGATAATGGTTAATGGGTGAATTGTTGAATTGGTGAATTGTTAATGGTCGCCCTTGCGTTATTAGATTGGTCCAATTTCAATCGCTATATGATTACGGATCTAGATTTTTAAAAATTGGACCAATCTCGATTACGACTGCGAGGACTAAATACTATTCACCAAATACTAAATACTAAAACTTGGAGCGGATAACAAAATGGCTACACCACGACCAATGAATATCGTTGCCGATCGCAACCAACGGATGTTGATTATTACCTGGGATGACGGCAAGGAATGCCGCTATCCTTTTGCCGGGCTGCGCGCGGTCTGCCCCTGCGCCGAGTGCCAGGGTGGGCATGAGAATATGGGCCAACCGGCGGATAAAGAAGTGCTCTATTCGACCGCGGACCCGCAGTTGAACATGGAAAGCCTGGAACAGGTCGGCAGCTACGCAATCACGATCCACTGGAGCGACGGCCACTGGCATGGGATTTATACGTGGCAGTATTTGTATGAGGCGTGTTTGTAGCGAGTCAGATGGTCAGGCAGTCAGCTTGACTGCCTGACCACCTGAAATGCTGACTACCTGAAACCCTGAGGTCCTACCTATGCCCAACGAGCTCTACCAAGTTGACGCTTTTAGCGCCCAACCTTTTGCGGGGAATCCGGCGGCGGTTTGTTTTGCGGAAGAAACGTCCGATGCGCGATGGATGCAGAAAGTGGCGGCGGAGATGAATCTGTCGGAGACGGCTTTCCTTTGGCCGCTCGAGGATGGTTATTCGCTGCGCTGGTTCACGCCGGCGGCGGAGGTAAACCTTTGCGGCCATGCGACCCTGGCCAGCGCGCACGTTCTATACGAAACAAAACGCCTGCCGCCCGAAGCCCAGGCGCACTTCCACACGCACAGCGGCCTGCTAACCGCGTCCTGGAACGAAGGCTGGATCGAGCTGAATTTTCCCGCCCTACCCCCACAGCCGGTTGAAGCCCCGCCGGCGCTGCTCGAAGCGTTGGGCTTGACACAAGAGCCGTTGTTCACGGGCTTTGACGGCGAGGATTACCTGGTGGTTGTGGATGGAGAAGCAGCGGTGCGCGCCTTGCAGCCTGATTTCGACGCCCTGACGGCCGTTAAAAGCCGCGGCGTGTCGGTCACCAGCCGCGCAGATGGGCCGGATTTTGATTTTGTTTCGCGCTTCTTCGCCCCCTGGGTCGGTGTGAACGAGGACCCGGTGACGGGATCGGCGCACTGCTGCCTGGGTCCGTATTGGGCGCGGGAACTGGGTAAGGAGAGCCTGGTCGCCTACCAGGCTTCCTCTCGTGGCGGTGTTTTGCAAGTACGGCCGTCTGGGGATCGCGTGATCCTGCGCGGCCAGGCGGTGACGGTTCTTGCCGGGCAGCTCTTGGCCTAAACCAAGCCAATCTCTGGGGCATTCACCCCTATAACTAAATACCTCTGATTCATCTGCTGACCACCTAAAAAAGGAGAAATCTGCTTTGCCAACGAATAGGACAATAGTCATCTTAATAGGTAGCCTGTGGTATAACGAACTGATTGAAGCAGAGGCCGCCCTATATGGGATGACGATTCTCCCCCAGCCAGGGGATACGACGTTAGAGCATCTCTGCGGTAGAGTCCTTGCCACAGCCGCGCTCTGATTTCCTGCCCTGACCCTAAATTGATGATTAAACCTGCGCAAAATGACTCCGACTTTACTATAATCTTCAATAGGTAAACGTTACCCAACAGCAAACAAGCATCAAGGAGACTCACTCATGGAATCTATTCCCGAATCACACCGCGAACTGCTTGCTGGTCCTTACTTCGCCGCTCTAACGACCATCGCCCCAGACGGAATCCCCGAAAACACCATCGTCTGGTGCTCGTTGGAGGGCGATACGATTTTAATCAATACCACCGACGACCGGCGTAAGTACAAGAATATCAAGGAGAACCCCAACGTGGCCGTGCTGGTTCTCGATCCCGAGGATGGCTACAACTGGATCGACGTTCGTGGCCGGGTGGAGAAGATCACGGGCGATCCCGATTTCGCCAATATCGACCGGCACACGAAAATTTATACCGGGAAGGATAGTTTTTACGGGGACATCATGCCGGCTGAGGCAGCGGGCACGCACAAGCGGGTCGTGCTGCACATTAAACCGGAGCGAGTTGTGGTCAGCCCGTAGTAGTACCCTCACTTTCCCGGAAACTCCAAATTTCCGGGAAAGTCGTTACAACCGTCATCCTGCGCGGCCAGGCGGTGACGGTTCTGGCCGCGCAGTTATTAGCCTGAGTTAAAAACGATCGATAAAAGATGCCATCTTTGATAGAGATGGCATCTTTTTTATATTTGTGGGAAACCCTCTTGATTTTTAATATATTTTCTGTAAATATTAAATACGGAAGAAAAATTGATCGTGCTTAAATGGAGAATAACAGATGGCCACCATTCCAGAATCTCATCGTGAACTGCTCAGCGGTCCTTATTTCGCCGCCTTCACAACGATAGCCCCGGACGGCATCCCTGAAAACACCATCGTTTGGTGCTCGCTCGACGGCGATACGGTACTGGTCAATACAACCACCGACCGGCGGAAATATTACAATGTCGAAAAGAACCCCAAAGTTGCGCTGTGCGTGCTCAATCCCAAGGACCCCTTTTTCTGGATCGACGTGCGCGGCGAGGTTGAAGAACTGATCGGCGATCCGGACTTCAAGAACATCGATCTGCATGCCAAGATTTATACGGGTGTAGATAGCTATTATGGGGAGATTCAGAAGGCGGAAATGGCGGGTACGGAAGAGCGCGTCGTGATGCGCATCCGGCCGGAAAGGGTTGTCGTCAGCCCATAATGGGTTCGGTGGTTGCTAGCCCAAATCGGTCTCAGTTTCATGCCAAGCTTATGAAACTTCAGAAAATAAACCGAAAATGATCCATGGAAGCTATTAGCCTGCTTTAGCAAGCTTTCGCACGATCAGCCTGGGGTTTGCAACTCCAGGGTTTAAAGCAGTGTAACCACCGCCGCGAAGTGGCAGGCGCTGCCGCCGAGGACGAAGAGGTGCCACACGGCGTGGTTGTAAGGTATTTTTTCCAGCGCGTAGAAGAGAACGCCCAGGGTATAGACGATCCCGCCGGCGATGAGTAAGGCGACGCCCAACGGTGGGATGTAGGTCACCATCTGGCGGTAGGCGAAGATGGACATCCAGCCCATGAGGATATAGATGATCGTCGCGATGACCTCATAGCGGCCGGTGAAGAACAGCTTCCACAAGACGCCGACGAAAGCCGCTGCCCAGATAAAGATCAGGAGGGGCACACCGATGGTGCCGCGCAGGCTGATGAGCAAGAACGGCGTGTAGGTTCCGGCGATCAACAGGTAAACGGCCGCATGGTCAAACTTGCGCAATATGCGCTTGGCCGGCCGGTGTTGGATGGCATGGTAGAGCGTGGAAGCCAGGTAAAGGATCAGCAGGCTGGCGCCGAATACGGTAAAACCGACCACCTGCCACACATCCCCATAGAGATAAGCCAGAATAACCAGGACAACCAGACCGGCGGCGCTGAGCGCGGCGCCGATGCCGTGGGTAACGCTGTTGGCGATTTCCTCACGGAGGGTATAGAAGGGGTTTTGCCAGGAAGGTTTGTCGTGAAAGAGTCCCATAAGAGATAGAGGTGAGAGATAGAGATAGGGTTAGGTTAAACGGCCGTAGGCTTGTAGGGAGAGCAGGTTGTGCAAAGTAATTTCGCCGCGCCATTCGTCGCGCGCCTTTGGCCAACTGTCGGGATAGAAGTCGCCCCAGGTCCAGGTTGGTTCCCAATATCCGCCGTCAGTCTGCGTGCCGACCAGGTAATCAAGATTTTGTTCGATCTCTTCGGGGAAGAGGTCCGTTAGCAGCGAGGATGGGCTGGGAGCTAATTTCAGCGGCGGGATACTGTAAGCAGCCCACTGTTCCGGATCGCGGGTTACGGAGGCCGCGGCTACCTCACGCATACGGCGAATAAGGCTTTCGCTGTCCGCCGGCGGCAGTTCTTTCGTCTGCGCTAATCGCAAAGCATAGACAATATCATCTCCACCCCCGCCGCCCAGAGGCAGATGCTTGATGGCCAGAACGGCCGCATCCTTGACCTTTACCAACCACTGCGCCGGAGCCGGGTTTGCGAAATGGTAGAGAAAGGCCACCAGCTCGGCGCGGGGGATGATTTGAAATTCGTCGAAGGTTCTAGCCAGGCTGCCGTCCTCATCGTGCCACCAGGGGGCATGCGCGTACTCATTGGCGTCCAGGGGCAAGACACGCCAGGTCAGGGTTAAGGGATCGAGCGTACCGGTCAGATAATCGAGGGCTTCCAGCACCAGAGGATGATCCGCGGGCGCGCCTGTTTCGGCCAGGAGACGCAGAGCGATGCCCGTGGCCAGCGCCGAAGACGAGGGCGAACGCACGTCCGGTTCCAGGGCGTGGCCGAAGCCGCCGTCGTGATTGTGAAAGGCGGCCAACTCCTGCCAAACAGCCGTCGCCGGTCCATCCTCAAAATGATAGCGAAACAAGGCTTTTTCAAGCGGACGTGCGCTGCTGAGAATGGTGTCGCGCGCTATGGCGAAGTTCTGGGGGGTTAGCTGTTTCAGTCCAAATACCTCTGAATTTGTAGCGCAACCTGAAGGTTGCGCAAACCAAGCAACCTGAAGGTTGCGCTACAAGCTTTATTCAAACTTATCTCAATTCTTCCCACATCTGCCGCGTAAGCTGCGCGTGCCCGACATGCTGCGCTGTATGCTCCAGGGCATGCAGTAAGGCCCAGGCCACGGTGCAGGATCGTCCCTGTTCGGGAATGAGACGGGCCTCAACGAGATTATCCAGCGAAAGCGCGGATAGGGTCTGGCGGGAATGGGCCAGCGCCAGATCGAGTCGCTCCTGAAGCTGTTCGGCCGTTTTACCCAGCGTCTCAAACTCTTGAGCGCGGATGCGGCCGGCCGGCTCTTGGCCGACAATCTCGCCAATCCAGTAGCGTTCCGATCCGGCCGTATGCGTCAGCAAAACGACCAGGGAATTGGTATCCGGGCCAGGCCGCCAATCCAGGCCTTCCGCGGTCAGTCCTTCCACCGTCGCCGCTAAATCATTGTGCAAGGTCGATAATCTATCGTAGTAGTCTTGAAAGAAAGGATCCATTTTAGTGTTTAGTGTGTAGTTTTTAGTGTTTAGTTTGTAGCTGCCGGTGGCCAGTTACCGGTTACCAGTGACGAGTCACCTAACCAGAAAACAGTATAGCAGTTTTTTATTCCGTTAGGAGCGGATTCTCACATTGTCACTATGCAGCCTTGCAACTCAGCACATCCCACATCCGACATCCGACATCCCAAATCCCAAGACATCCCACATCCGCAATCCTAACACCCGTCCAGCAAATGTTCGTAGGTCTGGCGGCGGCGGATGAGTTGGAAGTGGTCGCCGTCGACGAGGACTTCGGGGAGGCGCAAACGGCCGTTATAGTTGCTGCTCATGGCGAATCCGTAGGCGCCGGTCTGCATGACGGCCAGCAGATCGCTGGGGTTCACTCGAGGCAGCAGTCGTTCGCGGGCTAGAAAATCGCCTGTCTCGCAGACAGGGCCGACTACGTCTTGGGCGAACAAGGCTTCCTCGCCATCGGGCATGGCCGCCGGTAGGATTGGATGGTGGGCGTTGTACATCGCTGGGCGGACCAGGTCATTCATGCCCGCGTCGACGATGATGAAGGATTTGCCGCCCTGCTCCTTGGTGTAAAGGATGCGGGTCAGCAGCAGGCCGGCCGGGCCGACGATGGAGCGCCCCGGTTCGATGATCAGGCCGTATCCGGCGTCCAGGATAGGTCCGGCCAGTTCAGTGATCCAGTCGGAAATCGCGGGGATGGGCGAACGACCGTCATAATCAATGCCCAGACCGCCGCCGGCGTCAATGTAGGAAAGCTGGATACCCTGGTCAGCCAGATCAGAGGCCAGTTCGATCAGGGAGGCGGCCATATCGTGGTAGGGCTCAAGGCGGGTGATCTGCGAACCGATATGCGCGGCCAGGCCTACCGGATGCAGCCAGGGATGCTCCGCGGCGCGGCGGTAGAGGGCGACGGCTGTTTCGCGGGGCACGCCGAACTTATGGACCAGGCGTCCGGTGCTGTCGTAGGGATGCGTCTCAGCGCCGATATCGGGGTTTACGCGTAAGGCGATGCGTGCTGTCTTTTGGAGATCGGCGGCGACAGCGGCCAGGCGCTCAAATTCCATCTCTGATTCCACATGGATGCCCCCGATCCCGGCATTGAGCGCCATCTCCATTTCATCGGCCCGCTTGCCGACGCCGGAATAGATGATCTTTCGCGGTTCTATGCCCGCTTCCAGAGCCAGGAACAGTTCCCCGCCGCTGGTCACATCGGCGCCCAGGCCTTCTTCTTTTAAGAGTTTCAAGATGGCCGGGCTGCCGTTGGCCTTGACGGCGTAATGGACATGGACATTTTCTCCAGCCGTCTGGCGGAAGGCGTGCGCACGTCGCAGCAGTTCGGCCGTGCTGTAGACATAGACCGGCGTGCCTACTTGCGCGGCGATGTCAGACAGCGGGATATTTTCACAGGTTAAGGTCTTGTTTTGATAGGTAAAGGATTCAGTCACTTGTTACCGGTTGTTGTTCGTTGATCGGGGTTTGTTCGATTTCGATGGTTGTTTGCCGCGCTTCCTCTTCCATGGAGACTATGGTGCGGGCCACGTTTTCGATGGCAACGCGCTGCTTGCGGTAGAGGTCGGACTCGCTCATCGCCAGGCGGCGGGCGACGTCGCGCACGCGTTTACCCTGCACGAATTTCAACTCCAGGATGTTATAGAGGATCCATTCGGCGGTGGTCATGCTGCGCTGCCCTTCGGGACGCTGCTGCTCGATCGCTTCATTGAGCACGGCGCGTAGGGCGTTGATGGGATTGTTGGCGTGATCGGGCAGCTCGGCACGCACGATTTGCAGCCCGAGCAGCGGGCTTTCGGTGAGCTTAGGCCCGCCCCAGTAGTGAGTCAGGGCATCGCGCACCATACGGTTGAAAGCGGGATCGGCGGTAACGTTGCGGCCAGGCTGGTCGGCAGCGGTCAGGGCCGGCACACCGCCAAAATCGGCCGCCTTGGCCCGCTTTTGCAAGGCCACCAGCTCCGGCAGCAGTCCCTCGACGGAGGCGAAAACTTCCTGCTGCAAGATGCGGTCTTCAAGGGCATAAGTGAGCTGATCGCTCAGACGCTCGAGGATATCCTGCTCGGCCTCACTGAAATCCGGCTCATCCGCCCGGGCGCGCATGCCGAAGATGCCCAGAACATCCTGCGTGTGCCGGCTGAATAAGGGCATGATCCAGTAATCCTGCCAGAGGACAAAGTCGTCGACGACCTGTAAATCTTCATGGCTGCCATTACGGCCGTTGCCCTGGGTGATCTGGCGGATATCCGCGTCTTCGAGGAAGGAGTCCGATGCCGCCAGCGGCCCGATAACGGCTTCCAGGCGCGGCCCTTCGTTGGTGTTGGCGGCGACGAAGGCCGTGGGCGTGCGCAGGGTCTCCACCGTGGCCGCGAGGACATTTTCCAGGAACTGGTGCAGCTCGCTGGTCGTCACCAGGCGCTCGCTCAGGGTCTGGATGCGCTTGACGTCGGGATCGGAGTCGAGGTTAAAGAGGCGTTCTAACGGCCGTTTATAAGCGTGGATCAACCACTCGACGATCATGACCGTGGCCACAAGGGTGAAACCGAGGGCCGCCTCGGTCGGCAGACCCAGAATAGGGCTGTTGCGGCTGACGGCGATATAAACCAGGAGAACGATCGTGCCGGCCAGGGGTACGCGGGCCATAAACTTATAGAGCCGGACACGGACCACGCGGTCGGGAGACTCGGCGCCGAAATAAGCCAGCTCGTTGGTAAGCACCCCGAACATGGTGCCCACGAACAGGTTTCCGGCGATCAGCAGCAGCCAGAGCCAGATTGGTATCTCCAAATCAGGATTGCCGACGAGCATCATATAGGGGAAAACGGCCAGCGGCGCGGCGACGAAGGCCACCAGCGTTTTAGTCATGCGGCTGCGCGATGTGCGGGTCAGGCAGCGATGGCGCGCGCGCCAGACGTTGTAGATGGCGCTGGCCGACACCAACCAGAAATAGAAGGCAAATACGGGTAATAAGGGACCGGCCGAAAGGCGAATGCCATAGGTGGTTCGCACCGCTTCGCCGGCTACGTATCCGGTAAAAAGAGCCAGTAAGGCGAAGATGCCGCTGATGACGTATGCGCCGGGAACGAGGTAGCGGCGCAGCTGCGGCAGTTTACCGGTCGAGGCTAGAAGCTCGCTGCTTAGATTGAACAGCGCCGCGGGCACCATAGCGATGCCGATCCAGCCGATGCGCAGCCAGATTTCGGCCGAATCGGGGACGACGATACGGCTGACCAGCAGTTCGCTAAGGTAAACGAGGACGACGAAGAGGACGAGCAGGATGAAAGAGCGGGTGACGGCATTGCGGCGCAGGCGGTTGCTGTAGTAAAGGACCACAGCCGAGCCAAATATAACGATGATCGCCTGCAGGATATCATTAATTAAGGCAAGTATGTCCGCTAGCTGGCTGCTGTTCATCGAGGCGGCTGCAACCTCCCGGAAAATCTGGTTTTGTGGTTGTTACGCCGGTGAAGGCGAAGGCGGCAGATCGAGGGATGGGGGCTT
>Ga0316578_10000886_pt1 | contig 11290 bp, 13 predicted proteins | sample J0NA_2_FD_203076 | JGI IMG/M metagenome (GOLD analysis project Ga0316578, IMG submission 203076) | Rhizosphere microbial communities from salt marsh grasses in Alabama, United States - J0-2_160517rDrC | ecosystem: Host-associated > Plants > Roots > Rhizosphere | place: USA: Alabama | collected...
TGATGAAGCGATGGAAGAGGAGCCGGTTGTCTCTCGTCCTATCGACGACGCTTGGTGCGAGCTTGTCCGCGACCGCCCCGGGCGTTTGCGCGGTCGAGGGGTACCTTCCCATTTTCAACGGCCTCTATGGTACCGCCAACACCGTCTTGGACAGCTGCCTGGTCTGCCATGTCAGCGCCAACGGCGGCAACCGCAACGACTACGGCACCGCCGTCGGCAACGCGAAGACCAGCAACACGACCGCGGGTGTCGAGGCGGCCCTGATGGCGATCGAGCCGGACGACTCGGACGGCGACACCATCATCAACATCGAGGAGATCAGGGCCCTGACCTTCCCGGGCGACTGCACGGATCCCGATCCGACGGCCTGCGGCACCAACCCGGAGCCACCCCCGGGCACCATCACCGAAGGCCCGACATTGGTGGGCTGCTACAAATGGAGCCGCTTCCCCAACGAGCGCTTCGCCCTGAGCATCAAGCGCTACGGCAGCCTGGTCACCACCGAGCCGCGCAACGACTACATCGAATACCAGAACCAGACCAGTCACGGCGTTCACGGGAAGCACGTCGGCATGTGCGGGGCCGGCACCGTTGCCGCCGTCGGAGGAACCCTCCTCAAGGCCAAGGGCATCGGCTCCAAGATCGGCCTGCGGACGCTGGCGGTGCAGGGCGACGGCACCATGGACGAGTGCCGGGAGATCGTCATCGACTGCTTCTCCGAAAAGGACGTGCAGCTCCCAACGGAATTCGAGTGCCGCAGCCGCAACGAGTTCAACGTCTACCACGGCAAGTCAGAGCTCAAGCTCGTGGAGAACGCGGCGGATGATCCCCTGTGCAATGCCTTTGATGGCTACCCCGCCACCGATGCGGGCGACGGCAGCGCCAGCGGGTTGCGCAGCGGCCGTCGGCGTTGAGGTAGGGCGGACTGGATCCGTCGGGCAGGTATCACGACGGGACGCGGCCAAGGCTCGGCCGCTCCGGGCTGCAATGGGCCCTCGTCACAGGCTTGCTCGATACCCGAATCAGCTTTTGGAGGAGTGAACCATGCAACGCTTTCCGATCTTCAGACTGGCGGTCGTACCGCTACTCAGCGCCGGCGCCTTGCTCTTCAGTGCAGCCGCCTTCGCCGATGGCGCCACCAACGACACCATCGCCTGCTACAAATGGGATCAATTCCCGAATGAGCGGCTCAACCTGGGCATTCGCAATGGGGGCCCCCTCAGCTTCGCGGAGGAGGGAGGACCGGCCCAACGGACACAAGGCGTACATGCCAAGCATGTCGGCGTCTGCGGCAACGGAACCAATGGCACGGTGGAGGGAGTCGTCGTGGTTGCGGAGACGGTCGGCGCACATATGGGGCTGCACACGATGGTCTCCCGTGGCGCCGAAGGCGTTGGAAGCGGCGAGCTCTGCCGTCCCGTCTTCCTCGATTGCTACGCCGAGGTGGCTGACATCGTCCCCGAGACGTGGACCTGTCAGGCCCGAAACGAGTTCGGCACCTATCACGGCGAATCCACGCTGACCCTGGTGGCCATCGATACGGCCCCTAGCGACCCGCTGTGCGGCACGTTCGAGGACAAGGACACATACGAGTCATCGAACAAGGGCAGCGGCCGGGTCGCCGCGAGCGGCACTGTGCGGCCGCAGGGGTCGCGCCGATGACGCGTCGTCCTGCGCAGCCCGCTGGTCCCGCCGCTCAATGGCCGACCGCCAAAGGTCCAATCGAATCCCGGAGGCGCAACTGATGAAACGCTCCATGAAGACACTGATACTGGTGAGCGCGGCCCTGCCGCTCATGATCGATACGGTCGCCAATCTGGCGACCGCGGCGCTGGAGGAGGGGCAGGTCATCCAGGTCTGCTACAAATGGGACGCCTACCCCAATGAACGGCTGCGGGTCAGTATCCGAAAGCCCGCGCCGATCACCGAGACGAACCCGGCGCAAGTGGAGTGGGGTCTCACGGGCAAGCACATCGGCGCCTGTGGGGAAGGTACGGCGCCGGTGATGCGCGGGACCATCGTCGCCGACGAGGTCGAGGGTGTCGCCCACATGGGGATCTACACCATCGCCGTGCGAGGGGACGGCGGCTCAGAGTCCTGCAGGACGGTGAACTGGCGATGCTCGGCGCCATCACCCGTGCGGGCCCCCGACACCTGGGATTGCGACTCGCGCAACGAGTTCGACGTCTACCACGGCAAGTCGACGCTGACGAAGATCCCAGACCCCGCGTCAGACCCACTGTGCAGCGCCTTCGAGGCAGGTTTGTCCAGCCCCGGCGACGCCGTCGCGAGCGGCACGCCCTTCTGATGTGCATCCAGCCCGACTCGAAGCCTGGGGGCGCCCGTCCATCGCGCCTCCCGTGCGGGGCAGGGATACCCCGCCATTTTCAAGGACCTTAACCCCTTGAAAACGCAACGTCCCGAGACCTGGAAGTCTCGGGACGCAGGCTGATCAAGTGCCAGGATGGTGCTTGATCCGCATCTCCTTAGGGACGGACGATCAGCCTTCCAGGTTGTCCAAGGCCTTCTGGAAGCGGTTGGCATGGGAACGCTCGGCCTTCGCCAAGGTCTCGAACCAATCGGCAATCTCGTCGAAGCCCTCGTCGCGGGCGGTCTTGGCCATACCCGGATACATGTCGGTGTACTCGTGGGTCTCACCGGCGATCGAGGCCTTCAGGTTGTCGGAGGTGCCGCCGATCGGAAGGCCGGTCGCGGGATCACCAACCGCCTCCAGGTACTCCAGGTGACCATGGGCGTGGCCGGTCTCACCCTCGGCAGTGGAGCGGAAAACGGCTGCGACGTCGTTGTAGCCCTCCACGTCCGCCTTGCCGGCGAAGTACAGATAACGGCGGTTGGCCTGGGACTCACCCGCGAAGGCCTCCTTCAGGCTGTTTTCGGTCTTGCTGCCCTTGAGCTCCATAATGATCTCCTCGGTAAATGCCTCGGTTGGATAGGGGTTGCTGCATCAGCAGGGGCAAAGATAGGGACCACGCTGCCGATTAAGAAATTGTTTGTTCCAATGACGTCGATAGCCGATTTTTATGGGGACGGGGTCGTCAGCTTGTCGATGTAGCGCACGCATCGCAGCTCCGCCGCCCTGACGGCCTGGGAGACCACGTCGACGGCGGCAGTGCGTGGGAAGCTCCGACGCCAGGCAAGGGCGACGCGGCGTGAAGGGGATCCGGTCGCGAAGGGCCGAACGCACAGGATGTTGCGCGCAAAGAAGGGGTCCTCGCTGCTCGCGGTGCAAGGCAGCACCGTGATCCCGACACCGCTCGCCACCATGCAGCGAATCGTCTCCAAGGACCCGCCCTCGAACCGCCGTTGCAGACCACCGCTCGCGGTATCGGTCTGCAAGCATCCGGGGCAGGCCTTGAGGACCTGATCGCGGAAGCAATGACCCGAGCCGAGCAGTAGGACATTCTCCCCAGCCAGGTCTTCGATGGGGATGCTGGCGCGCCCCTGCCACGGGTGACTGGTCGGCAGGAGGACCACGAAGCCCTCGTGGTACAGGGGACGCGTGACGATGCCGGGCTCGTCGAACGGAAGGGAGATGACGATGAGGTCCAGGTCCCCGCGCTTGAGGCGCTCCGCCAGCACGGCCGTGAAGTTCTCCTCGATCATCAGCGGCATGTCGGGAGCCTGCTCCGCAAGCAGTGGCACCAGGTGCGGCAGCAGGTAGGGACCGACCGTGTAGATCGCCCCTAAGCGCAGTGGACCGACGAGTGGGTCCTTACCCTGGCGGGCGAGGCGTCGGATGCCCTCGGCCTCCTCCAAGACACGTTGGGCCTGCTCCACGATCCGCTGGCCCACCGCGGTGATCGTTACCTCACCCGGTCCGCGCTCGAACAGGCTGACCCCGAGCTCGTCCTCCAGCTTGCGCACGGCCACCGAGAGGGTGGGCTGGCTCACGAAGCAAGCATCGGCGGCCCGCCCGAAATGCCGTTCCCGGGCCACCGCGACCACATAGCGCAGCTCATTGAGCGTCATGGTAGGCGAAATGGGGGCTCATCCGGCCGGATCGCAGGGGCACAAGGGATTGCGTGACTCCGGCCCCGGGTTCCGCGCTGCCCGGCATCCGACGACGTGCCAGTTCAGGTGGTCTGTGAACTTCATCCGAGCAGTTGGCTAGGTGAGCTGATAGAAACCTGCAACAATCCACCGCCGATCTCGGCGAGCCTGATGCCGCGGACCCTGTTCCCTTTAGACCCATGACGCGCCGTTCCAACAAGATACAAGGGGCCAGCTTGGCTGGCGGGCTCACCGAGAGAGGGCACCCAGACCCCCAGCGCCTGATCCAGATCACCGATCCCCACCTCTTCGCTGACCCCCAAGGCCGGTTGCTCGGTCTCACCACCCGAGCCAGCTTCGAGGTGGTGCTCGCCGAGGCGCTCGGTGAATCGGGAGCCAATCGCCCCGATGCCTTAGTCATGACCGGCGATCTGGTTCACGACGAGTCCCCCGAAGGCTATGCGTATCTTCGCCGCGTCCTGGACGCGACGGGCCTGCCCTGCTACTGCATTCCGGGAAATCATGACCACCCGAAGCTCCTGGACCAGTGGCTGGGGGACGCGGCGGTCGGGCCCTTGGCCAGCCGCGACCTAGGCCCTTGGAGCCTGATCCTGCTCGACTCCACTCGACCCGGCGAGGACGGCGGTCGGCTCGCGCACGACCAGCTCGAGGGGTTGGGCGCTCTCCTTGGCGAGAACCCGGCCCCGACACTGGTGTTTCTCCATCAGCACCCGGTGCCGGTGGGGAGTGCCTGGATGGATACCATGGACGTGGAAAACGGCCATGAGCTGGTCTCGGTCTGCGACCTCCACCAAAATGTGCGGGCCTTGGTATTCGGACACATCCACCAGGAGTTCGCCGTCACGCGCGGCGGCTACCAAATCCTCGGCGCCCCCTCCACCTGCGTCCAATTCCTGCCGGGGTGCAAGGACTTCGCGATCGACACCCGCACCCCCGGCTACCGCGAGCTCCGCCTCTATCCCGACGGTCGGCTGGAGACCTCGGTACGGCGCCTGAGCGCCTATCCCGAGCCATTCCACCCGGACTCGAGCGGATATTGAGCATGGGCGCAGCGACATCGTACAACTCACCGGCTCACGCCTGAGGGGGCTCCAGATCCACGGGTAAAAGCTCTCCCGCATCGATCCCCTCCGCGCTGTGGACGAGCCGCACCGCCAAGGCCTCCACGCCACCCTCCACCACCTCCAAGAGCCGGCGGGCATAGGCCCCATCGATCCCCCAGGCCGGGCCGACCCGCGCCCCCTCGGGGCGGTTCGCCGCGAACAGGATCACCCCGCGCAGACCCAAAAGCACCGCGGCCTGGAGCAGGTCCAGGTGCTTGCGGCCCCGGACACTCACCGCGTCGGGAAAGCGCAGGCTACCCCCATCCAGCAATGTGACGTTCTTGACCTCGACGAGGGCGTCTGGACCAGGCCCCTCCGCAAGCCCGATGTCGATCCTGCCTCGCGGGAGGTCCGCCGGCTCGAAGGGCACCTCCAGGCGCAGGCCCCGGTAACCCACGAGCGGCGGGATGCGACCCGCGCGGATGCCCTCCACCACCACCTGGTTCGGACGCGCCGTATTGACGCCAATCCAGCCCCCTCCCATGTCGACCCGCTCCAGGGTCCAAGAGAGCTTGCGACTGGGGTTGTCGCTGTGGCTGAGCTGCACGGGTGCGCCCGGCTCCCAGCAGGTCGCCATGGAGCCCGTGTTGGGGCAATGGGCGACGACCACCGCTCCGTCCGTCAGCTCGACGTCCGCTAGGAAGCGCTTGTAGCGACGGAGGATGCGACCGTCGGTCAGGGGCGGCAGCAGCAGAGACGAGCCTCAGTTCATCGAGAAATCGGGGAGGGGCCGGTAATCGAGGGGCTCGCAGGCCACCACCGTGACCGACGCCTGGGGCGGACCCACGCGCAGCCAATCCTTGAGCTGGCTTACCGCCTGGGGCTCTCCGCAGACCAAGACCTCCACCTGGCCATCGGGCAGATTGCGTGCATACCCCGTCACCCCCAACCGCACAGCCTGCTCTCGGGCGGAGGCCCGGAAGAAGACGCCCTGAACCCGTCCCCCCACCAGGCAGCGGTAGCAGACGCGATGGACCCGTTGCGAATCATCCACGGCTCATTCCCCCTAACTCACATCGAATCATTATGCGTCGTGGCTGGTCGCGGTCCCATCAATGGCCCGCGGCCGCCTGCCGCTCGCGCTTGTACTTGGCGAAGGGTAGCTCCTGGTAGCGCCCCTCCACCACGTACTGCCCGAGCCACAGAAACTCTTCCGCGTCTCGAGTGGCACCGATGTACTTGCTCACCAGGTTGCCGTCCAGGTCGAAGAAGGCGAACACAGGGGTCGCCCGCACCCGATGCTCCTTGAGGGCAAAATCCTTCTGTGGCATGTGGTTCCCTTTGAAATCCGTGATCTCCACATCCCCCTCCACGTCGACAGGAAAGATCAGGAAGTTCTCCTTGTAGTAGTCCTGAACCTCGGGCTGGTTGAGCACCGTCGTCTTCATGCGGTGACAGAACGGGCACTCATCCATCTCGAACATCAGAAGAACGCCCTTCTTGCCCTCCTCCTTTGCCTTCGCCAACTCCTCCTGGAAGTCGCCGAAGGTTTGGTCAAAGAAGAACTGGCCCGGATCCCGCGGCTCGGCCCGGCCGGGGACGGACGTCAACATCGCGAGCGACAACAGGATCAGGGTGGAAAACCGAAGGCTCGGCGGCGGACGGAACATTGGATGGCTCTCCTCGAGGCCTTGTGATCGCAGGGGCCCGGTATGCTGACAATGGCTGTGCCGTGCTGGGCCGAGATTCTCGGGCCATCCTGGCCCGGTTTCAACGTGGGGACCATCAACTCGGGAGCCCCGGCTGGTAAACTTGGTGCGGTGCTGAAGCATCCGATGCTTCCCGCGGCGCTGGGACGCGCCACTCGCAGCGCGAGCTGATCGAATGGCACGACGACATTTGACAGTCTCTTCCCAAGAGGTGCCCCATGACCCTGACCATCTATCACAACCCGCGCTGTAGCAAGTCCCGGGAGGCCCTCAAGCTGATCGAGGAGCGGGGGATCGAGCCCGAGGTGGTTCGCTACCTGGAGACACCGCCGGATGCGGCGACCCTCGATGACCTGCTCGATCGGTTGGGCCTCGAACCCCGGCAGCTGATGCGACACAAGGAGCCCGAATACCGATCGCTGGGGCTGGATGACCCCTCCCTATCTCGGGAGGCATTGATCGCCGCCATGGTGAGCAACCCCCGACTGATCGAGCGCCCCATCGTCGTCAAGGACGGCAAGGCGGTGCTCGGGCGCCCCCCCGAGCGGGTGCTGGATCTGCTATAGGGTCGCGCCGCAGTGAGCTACATCCTCGTCCTGTACTACAGCCGCTACGGTGCCACCGCCGAGATGGCCCGCCAGGTGGCCCGGGGGATCGAGTCGGTCCCGGGCATGGAGACCCGTCTACGCACCGTCCCACCGGTCTCCACGGTCTGCGAGGCGGTGGAGGATTCCATTCCCCCATCTGGCGCACCCTACGCCACGCTGGATGACCTGCGCCACTGCTCGGGGCTGGCCTTGGGCAGTCCCACCCGGTTCGGCAACATGGCGGCCCCCCTCAAGTACTTCCTCGACGGGACCAGCACCCTGTGGCTGAGCGACGCCCTATCCGGCAGGCCGGCCGGGGTCTTCACCTCCACCTCCAGCCTCCACGGCGGGCAGGAGGCCACGCTCATCAGCATGATGCTGCCCCTGCTGCATCACGGCATGGTCCTCCTGGGTCTGCCCTACAGTGAGCCGGACCTGATCGGCACCCGCAGCGGCGGCACCCCGTACGGTCCCTCCCACCTGGCAGGACCGGACAGCGACCTGCCCCTGACGGAGGAGGAGCGGCGGCTGTGTCTCGCCTTGGGTAAGCGGCTGGCCGAGACCGCCGTGGCGCTCGCCCGGCACCCGGGCTGAAGCCCCATTCAGCGCGAGCCTTGACCGCACCGCCCCGGCAGCTCGCCCTGCCTATCGAGCGGATCCGCGAGCCGACGCTCGAGGAATACCTCCCTGGTCCCAACGCCGAGGCCGTGGCCGCAGTTGCGGCAAGTGCCAGCGGCCAGGGGGAGCCCTTTCTGCACCTGTTCGGGCAACCGGGCACCGGGAAGTCCCACCTGCTCCAAGCCGCCTCCGGGACTGCCGCCCAATTGGGACGCCAGGCCCACTACATCCCCCTCGGTCACCCGGACCTGGCCCCGGAGCTGCTTGACGGGTTGGAGCGGCTCGATCTCGTCGCGCTGGACGACCTGGATCGGATCGCCGGCCAGCCGGACTGGGAGCACGCCCTGTTCGGCCTCTTCAATCGTCTGCGGGAGCTTGGCCGAACCCTGATCACGGCCGCTGCCGGCCCCCCCGATGACCTGGGCCTCGGTGTGCCGGACCTGGTATCTCGCCTCCAATGGGGCCCGCGCTATCGACTGGTCTCCTTGACGGAAGGCGACTGCGAGGTGCTTCTCGCGGAGACGGCTCGACGCAAGGGACTCCGGCTAGGCCCCGAGGTGGTGCGCTATATCATGACCTACCACGCCCGGGACCCGGCGGCCCTGGTGGAGCTGGTGGAACGACTGGACACCGCCAGCCTCCGGGAGCAGCGTCGGCCCACCATCCCCATGGTGCGCCAGTTGATGCGTGGCGAGGGGTCCAGCCGCCCGGATCTCGGCTAGGGAGGGCTGATGTCTTGCGCTTCCCGCGCTGGCACCGACCCGCTCATTCGTCCTTCCAGCCCTGGACTCGCGCCTTTCGGCTCCACACCCAGACATACTGAACGCCGCTCACCACCACAGTCGCCAGGCAGGCCCAGACGAGGGCGACGATCAGCGGCCTCGGCAGGGGGAAGACCCCGGCATCGAGGATCACCAGCACCACCAGCACGAGCTGGAGCACCGTGTTGAGCTTGCTTACCAGGGTAGGGGCGGCCTTGACCTCCGCGACCCGGAAATGGTAGGCAAGTGCGCCGCTCACGATCACCAGGTCTCGAAAGACGGCGGCCAAAACGAGCCAGACCGGGATCAGGCCCATCGAGCCCAGGACCAGGAAGCAGCTCACCAGCAGGATCTTGTCAGCCAGCGGGTCCAGCATGCCGCCGAGCTGGCTCTGCCACCCAAAGCGCTTGGCGAGATAACCATCGACCCCGTCCGAAACGCCGGCGGCGGCGAACAGCGCCAGGGCCCAGCCGAACTCGTGCTCCAGGAGCAGCCACACCACGGGGACCACGGCGATCAGTCGCAGGGCACTGATGATGTTCGGCAGATCTCGCAGCTGCATCGGGGTCTGAGTCACGGCAACCAGGCAGACAATGCTAGCTTCAGGGGCTGAGTCACTCAATCGTCGGGGCACATCGGACCGGCGAGCGGGGCCCCAGGCGCCTGGTAGTCGAACCCGCCAGACACCAGATAAGGCCAGGTCCCATCAACGCCACGCTCTCCGGGAACCCCTTGCATGACCCTGATGCGACCCCCGATGCGACCTCTGGTCCTCCTCACCCTCTATCTGGCCCCGGCCCTGGGGGCCGCCCAGAATCCAGCGGCCCCGCCCCCTGCCCCGGTGATCGCCGCCGAGGTGCGCACCCAGCCCCTCGCCGACCGGGTGGAGGCCCTCGGTACGCTCCGAGCCAATGAGTCGGTATCGCTCACGGCCAATGTGACCGAGACCGTCTCCACCATCCATTTTGACGATGGCCAACGGGTAAAGCGGGGAGACGTGCTGGTGGAGATGACCAGCGCAGAGGAGCACGCCCTGCTGGAAGAGGCCGGTGCCCGGCTCGCGGAGGCGCAGCGCCAGTACGACCGGGTCAAGTCGCTCGCCAGCCAGCGCTCGGCCTCCGAATCCCTCCTCGACGAGCGCCGGCGCGACCTCGACACCGCCCGGGCGCTGCTGGTCGCCATCGAGTCGCGCCTGGCTGACCGGCTGATCAAGGCCCCATTCGACGGCGTCCTGGGGCTACGCAACATCAGCCCTGGGGCCCTGGTGACGCCGGGTGACCTGATCACGACCCTGGACGACGTCAGCGTCATGAAGCTCGACTTCACGGTGCCCAGCCTCTTTCTCCGCGATCTCGTGCCCGGGCTCGCCATCGAGGCGCGTGCACCCGCCTTCGGCGACCGAGCCTTCGAGGGGGCCGTCCGAAGCATCGACAGCCGCGTCGACCCGGTGACCCGCTCCGTACGGGTGCGCGCCCTGATCCCCAACCCCGACGGTACCCTGAAACCTGGTGTGCTGATGCAGGTGGAGCTCCTGCGCAATCCGCGCCAGGCCTTGATGGTCCCCGAATCGGCGGTGCTCCAGAAGGGGCGCGAGCACACCGTCATGCGCATCGATGAGGACACGAAGGCGCAGCGCGTCGCGGTGAAGGTCGGGGCCCGCCGGCCTGGTCAGGTGGAGATCCTCGAGGGCCTGTCCGCCGGAGATCGGGTCATCACCCACGGGGCCGACAAGGTCCGTCCCGGCCAGTCGGTCCGCGTCCAGGCCATGGACGACGGCACCCGGACTCTGACCGAGCTCGTGGGGACGGCTCCGTGATCCTGTCCGATCTCTCGGTCACCCGACCGGTCCTGGCCGCGGTCCTCTCCCTGCTCCTGATCGCCTTCGGACTGGTCGCCTTCGAGCGCCTCCCCCTGCGGGAGTACCCGGACATCGACCCCCCTGTGGTCTCGGTCGAGACCCGCTACCCCGGCGCCTCCGCGAACGTGGTGGAGACCCGGATCACCCAGCTCATCGAGGACCGGATCTCCGGTGTCGAGGGTATCCGGACCGTGCAATCGGTGAGCGAGGACGGGCGCTCCGCCATCACCATCGAGTTCAGCATCGGGCGCGACATCGACGGGGCGGCCAACGACGTCCGCGACCGGGTCTCCGGTGTCCTGGACCAGCTCCCGGTTGAGGCGGATCCGCCCGATATCCAGAAGGTGGACAGCAACGAGGACGTGATCATGTGGCTCAACCTGGTGAGCGACCGCATGACCGTCCCCGAGCTCACGGACTATGCGCGGCGCTACCTGGTGGACCGGTTCTCCGTGCTCGATGGTGTGGCGCGGGTACGGGTGGGAGGAGACCAGACCTTCGCCATGCGCATCTGGCTCGACCGCAATGCCCTGGCTGCCCGGGGGCTCACGGTCGCGGACGTCGAGAGCGCCCTGCGTGCCGAGAATCTGGAGCTGCCCGCGGGGAGCGTCGAGTCCCGGAGCCGCCAGTTCAGCGTGCGGGTCGACCGGACCTTCTCCACGCCGGAGCAGTTCGCCAGGCT
>Ga0316578_10000887_pt1 | contig 11288 bp, 11 predicted proteins | sample J0NA_2_FD_203076 | JGI IMG/M metagenome (GOLD analysis project Ga0316578, IMG submission 203076) | Rhizosphere microbial communities from salt marsh grasses in Alabama, United States - J0-2_160517rDrC | ecosystem: Host-associated > Plants > Roots > Rhizosphere | place: USA: Alabama | collected...
TTGGTATTGGTCATTAATATAGAAGCGCATCTCTTTTCCCCGCATCCAGACTCCTAACCGGGATGGGATCAGTGCTCCAGGTGGAACGGAATTATTTTGGATCCAGGGTTGAGGCGAGGTCGCAGTTCCCCCGAGAATGCGGTCCAATCTTACCCGCCCGTCACATGAAAGGGCAAAACGGTAGAAATCTCCCGGAGAAGACATTCTCAACAGAAGTCCATATTGGTCCTCTGCCTGGCATAAAGTCGGATAAGATGTGATCTCAACGAAAAAATCTCCTAATTTTGGATCTTCGCGAATACTATATTGGTAAGCACCAGGTTCTGCGATTGCGATGGTGAGCTCATTTACCCCTAGAGAGATATTACCCGAAACGGACGTTCCCAGCGTCCATAAATCGGAATCACTGAAGTCGTCAGTAAAAATAATTTCTCCCTGATTTTGAATATGCTCCGGTGTTGGAATGTGAGTAGGCGTTGGCCACCTGGTCGGAGTTGCAGTGGGTGGGAACCATACTACAGTGGGGGTTGGTGAGGCGGTGACTGTTGCGGTGGATGTGACTTCCATCGTAATCTGGGGAGAGGTTTCGGGAATGCAGGCGCCGAATAGAAGCGGGAGCAACCCGACAGTTAATATGGAGAACAGAGAGAGAATTGAGGTTTCCCGAATCCTTTGATTAACCAACTTCATATCTCATATGATATCAAGTATATGCCGGTCTCCTGCTTCTATTGATAAAGAATTAATGTAACTTCACCCCTGGTAGAACCGGCTTATGTTCGGGATCAAATATTCGCTGAATGACCGTTCGATGTCATATTCTGGTTTCCAATCCCAGTCCTGGCGGGCGTGGCTATCATTTAAATCTGCAGGCCAGGAATCGACGATTTGCTGCCGCTTGATATCTGGATCAAAAGTGATGTCCGCTTTGGGAAAGGCTTTCAGGACTTGTTGACGAAATTGTTCAGCAGTCAAACTGAAGCTGGTTACATTATAAACGTTGCGACAAAGTTCAGTTTTTGGAGCTCGGGAGAGTGCGATTAATGCAGTCACGGCATCCGGCATTGCCATGAAAGGGATCTGGGTGTCAGGCCTGACAAATGCAGCGTAAGGTTCTTGCTTGGCGGCCGCGTGCAGCATTTCCGGGCCATAGTCGCTCGTGCCTCCACTTGGAACGGTGAAGGCGCTGATCAAACCAGGAAAGCGTACACATCGAAAATCAAGCATTTGCGGGCGTTCTGCCGCCAGCTGCCGGTAATATTCACTGAAATAAGTTCCAAGCATTTCACAATACAATTTATTGCAGCCGTACATTGTAATTGGATAATTCCATTCCCATTCCCGGACGCGGGGAAATTTTGACTTCGTGTCCAAATCTGGCATTCCATAAGCTGCAATCGAACTGGGAAAGATGAATAAAACAGGATCACCGCGCCATTCACTTTGTTCGGAAGCCAATTGAAGCAAACCCATTGTTCCTTCGACGTTTACCTGGTGTGCAGCTACTGGTGTAAATTCAGCCCGCGTGGAAAGAAGGGCTGCCATATGATAGATGGAGTCGATCTCATACTCACTAACCAATCTGCTTAAAAGTGATTTATCAAGTATGTCTCCTTGAATATGATGGGAATATTTTGTATATTCAGCAGGTAAAGGCCGGATATCCAGGGTAAGAAGATTGTTGTATCCCGATTCAGCTAATATTTTTACCAGCGCCAGGCCCACTTCACCACTCACTCCAGTGATTAACGTGACCTTCTTTCGCATTGCAGCCTCCATGGTTTCGCTCTAGAAAATTTCTGCCTAATTCTTTTCGATGACTTGTTCTCGTTCTGGGCCAACCGATATTAATTTAATCTTGACCCCGATCAATTGCTCTATGCTCAGCACGTATGATCGTGCAGCGGCTGGCAGCTCTTCCCATTTTCGGACAGAAGTGAGGTCCTGTTCCCATCCTGGAAATTCCTCGTAGATTGGATCGAAACCGTCTAAATTTCCAGGACCAAAAGGTAATTCGAGATGCGTTTGATTATCTTTGCGATAGCCGGTGCAGATAAATAGTTGATCAAAACCAGATAAGATATCGAGCTTGGTAAGAGCTAATTCGTTGATACCGTTAATCCGGGCAGCATAACGGAGGAGAACAAGATCAAGCCATCCGACCCTCCTTGGTCGCCCAGTGGTTGTTCCAAATTCATCCCATGGTTGTTCACCTGTCCCCCGCAGTTTGTGAGCCAAGTCCCCTTCGAGTTCAGTCGGGAATGGACCGGACCCGACCCGCGTTTGGAATGATTTTGTCACACCAATTACCCGGTCTCCGTAGCCCATGCCGATACCCAGACCGACTAATGCCCCACCTGCAGTTGGTGTCGAGCTGGTAACGAATGGGTACGTGCCGTGATCCAGATCGAGCAATGTCCCTTGAGCGCCTTCAGCAAGGACTCTCCTTCCCTGTTTTAAAGCACCGGTCAGGAGCGAGGAAACATCGCTGATATAAGGAGTGATTTCATCCGAATACTGGCATAAATCATCGATCACTCGCTTGGGGTTTATTGGTTCAGCTTGGTAGAGTTTCGTTAAATGATCGTTGACCTCAGTTACGTGCCTATTGATCCTGGTTTCGAAATTGCCTGCATCGAGCATGTCGAGAAAGCGAATGCCCGCCCGGGATACTTTGCTCGTATATGCGGGACCAATGCCTCGTAAGGTCGTTCCGATCATGGTCTTTCCGCGTGCCTGTTCCTGGGCTTTGTCTAGCGCAATGTGCGCGGGGGTAATGAGGTGAGCACCATAAGAGATTTGCAATCGTTGAGGAGTAATTTCAACCCCAGCGGCAAGCAGGATTTTGATTTCATTTATAAGAATCTCAGGGCAAACAACAACTCCATTACCTATCACCCCGACAGAATGTGGCTGGATGATCCCGGAAGGAATCAGGTGAAGTTTGAAGGTTTGTGAACCTACCGTAACGGTATGACCGGCATTGTCACCCCCGTTAAATCGCGCTACATAATCTGCATCGGCAGCCAGCAGATCAACAAAGCGACCTTTTCCTTCATCTCCCCATTGGGTGCCAACTACAATATCTAAAGGCATTTACTGCTCCAATTCTGTTGTAAAATATTTGACGCTGAACCCGTGTATTTTTCATTCTAGCATAAACAAACTTATCCGTAAATTCAGCAGCATTTGGTGAAGATTTCTTGCGTATTTTGGCTGGATTCCGAATTTGGATAAAGGAGTAACCAGGAGCATATTATGTTAAAAGTTGGTTATATTGGTCTGGGATTAATGGGAAAATCAATGGCTGGCAACATACTGAAAGCTGGGTTCCCGCTGACGGTACACAACCGCAGTCTAGAAGCTGTGTTAGAGCTGCAGGACCAGGGTGCCCAAGCAGCGTCTTCCCCGGCAGAGCTTTGCGCCCAGGTGGATGTGGTGATCACAAATTTACCGGATTCACCTGATGTCGAACAGGTTGCCCTTGGAAATCTCGGGATCATTGAGGCTGCAAGGGAAGGGCAAATTTATATTGATAACTCCACCATCAAGCCGGCAACAGCCAGGTTGATTGCTCAAAAATTAGGTGAGAAAGGTGTTTCATGTTTGGATGCCCCAGTCAGCGGGGGGGATATCGGAGCCAGGCAAGGCACCCTGGCGATCATGGTCGGAGGTCCAGGTGAGACTTTAGAAAAAGTGAGACCAATCCTGGAAGCAATGGGTAAAAAAATAACTCATGTGGGAGAAGCCGGGGCAGGGCAGATTGCCAAGGCAGCAAACCAAATTATGGTTGCCGCGCAGATGGTGGCAATGGGAGAACTGATGATTTTCGCTAAGAAAGCCGGTGCTGATCCTGAAAAAGTTGTCGCAGCGATCCAGGGTGGTGCAGCCCAATGCTGGACTTTGGATGTGAAACCCGAACGTTTATTCTCAGGAAATCGCGAACCCGGATTTAAAGCTTATCTGCAGGCTAAGGATATGGGTATAGTCTTGGATACTGCCCGGCAGTATGGTATTCCATTATTATCTTCTTCTGTGCACGGCCAGTTGTTCGACGCTATGCTACAGATGGGTCTGGGCGATAAAGATAATTCTGCGGTAATTGGCGTGATTGAAAAACTGGCAGGAATAAAATTGTTGGATGGTTGATTTGCTTATGTTGATTAATGATCAGGGTTGCAAAATCGGGATAAACGAAATTTTGTATTTTCTGATAAACTAAGGGTTAAGGAACAGATTCCGTTTCTGTGTAGCAAAACCACCATTTTTTCTGGTTAAGATTGAAGGAGTAAATGAAAATGGAGCGAAATAAATCAAAGCATTTGGTCATTCTTGTCGGTCTGATCACCCTGATTGTTCTAAGCGCTGCTGTCCCTCTACCGGCATCAGCATATTTTGCCTCAGTGAAAGAAAAATCGGATCTGGTCGGGCTAAAAATTCAGAATAATTCTACAAGTACCGCTTATTTGTGGTTAGATGGACCAGAATTCTATTACTTCGTGGTCAAACCAGGGGAAACAAATAACTACACTATAATGCGGGGAGAATATTCCAAGGATGTCAGGTACTGTGGTGCGTGGGATTCTTCCACCATTGACCTCACTCGACAGACAAAATTGGTGATGCCTGCCTGTGGTGAAAATGCCCGGCAAACACCGAGTTCACCGCATATTGTGAATATCACCAATACGATCAAAATTGTGAAAGTTACCTTAAAGAACGAAGCGGATACTCAGGTCCTGGCAATACTTACTGGTCCTTCTACCTATGTTTTCTTGCTTGATAAAGAAGAATCTCAGGATTACACGATTGCCAAAGGTGATTATGAAGTACAGTATTTTGCCTGCAGCGCATATAGTGAAAAAGAGTGGTCTGCGTATCACTTAGGAGTGCTAAAGTTTAAATGCCCGTAATTTCCAAGTTTGATTTGAAGAAAAATTATGGGAATGGTATAATTTAGAAACAATTAAGTAAGAAAAGCTTTGACCGGGACGAGTAAGCGGTGATAGCTGCCAACAGGGAGAGATGATCAAAGATTGAGAGTCATCTTGGGAGAGCAGCCGGCGAAAACCACCCGAGAGCTGAACCCTGAAAGGACCAGACTTTACCTGGTACTGATTAAGGGAACCGGAGAACCCGTTATCGGCAACACAGAGAAAAGCGTATAGCTTAATCTGGGTGGAACCGCGTGAAAATACTCTCGCCCCAGACGGGTGAGAGTTTTCATTTATTCATAAGATTTATTTTTTTCAGGCGCAGGAGATAGAAATGGCAAACAAAAATAAGGTTAGTTATCAGGAAAGTAATCTGTACCGGATTCGACATTCAACAGCGCATGTGATGGCGCAGGCGGTCATGGAAATGTTTCCTGACGGAAAAGTTGCAATCGGCCCTCCCATCGAAGATGGCTTCTACTACGATTTTGATCTGCCGCGTTCTCTTACTCCTGAAGATCTTGAAGTCCTGGAAAAGAGAATGCGTGAAATTATTTCGGGCAAATTTGATTTTAAAAAACAAGTCATCGAAGCGGATGATGCGCGCGAATTATTTGTTGGCCAGCCTTATAAGCTCGAACTAATTGAGGGGCTCGAACAAGGTGGCTTCGATGAGTATGGAGAACCATTGGATGAGAAACCGGAGATCTCGATATATCAACAAGATTCGTTTGTCGATTTGTGCAGAGGACCGCACGTTGCGAATACAGGCGAGATTAACCCGGATGCGGTAAAGCTGTTGAATGTGGCCGGAGCTTACTGGAGGGGAGACGAGAAGCGCCCGATGCTTCAGCGCATCTACGGCACCGCCTGGGAATCCGCCGATGAACTCGAACAATATTTGTGGAAATTGGAAGAAGCGCGAAAGCGCGATCACCGGCGTCTGGGTAAAGATCTGGATCTGTTCAGCGTGAGTGAAGAAGTAGGCCCGGGTTTAATCTTATGGCATCCAAAGGGAGGCATGGTACGCAAGTTAGCCGAGGATTACTGTATGCAGGAGCACCAGATTGGAGGCTATGAATTTGTATACTCTCCCCACATTGGCAAGGCTCAACTTTGGGAGATCAGCGGGCATCTGGATTGGTATAAAGAGAATATGTATTCTCCTCTGGATATAGAAGGGCAGGAATACTATCTGAAGCCGATGAATTGCCCCTTCCATATCCAGATCTATAAAAGCAAGCTGCGGTCATACCGGGATCTCCCCCTGCGCTATGCGGAATGGGGCACAGTTTACCGTTACGAAAGAAGTGGCGTGCTGCAAGGATTGTTGCGCGTGAGGGGATTCACACAGGATGACGCTCACCTGTTTGTCCAGCCTGAACAGATGCCGGAGGAAATTGATCGCGTGCTTGAGTTCAGTTTGAATATATTGCGTGCTTTCGGATTCGATGATTTTCAAGCATATCTCTCCACACGCAATCCAGAGAAAGCTGCTGGTTCTGCTGAACAATGGGTTGCTCCTACGGAAGCTTTGCGGAACGCACTGGAGCGGGCTGGAATAAATTACCAGGTTGATGAAGGGGAGGCTACCTTCTACGGTCCGAAAATCGATATTAAAGTTCGAGATGCCCTTGGCAGGGAGTGGCAGTTGAGCACGATCCAATTTGATTTTACTCTGCCAGAGCGATTCGACCTGATATATGTCGGCGAAGATGGTCAGGATCATCGCCCATACATGATCCATCGTGCCTTGCTTGGTTCAATGGAGCGTTTTATGGGTGTCCTGATTGAGCACTTTGCGGGAGCTTTTCCAGTCTGGTTAGCTCCGGTCCAAGCGGTTTTGATTCCAATCGCAGATCGTCATTTTGATTATGCCCAAAAGGTTGCCCAAAGTCTTGAATCGGAGGGTTTACGCGTTGAGGTTGACACGCGTGGAGAACGGATGAACGCAAAGATTCGTGATGCTCAAAATCAAAAGGTTCCTTATATGCTTGTAATTGGTGACCGGGAAGTTGAAGCTGAAACAGTGTCGGTTAGACTGAGGTCAGAAGAAAACCTTGGTGCAATGTCACTTGAGGCGTTCAAAGCCCGGGCTAATCAAGACGTGCAATCTCGTTCATAAGGTGAACGTGGCATTCTCTATGGTTGACGATTCAACTGCAGTTATGGTATCATGCGCACGTCCAGTTAACTGGAGAAAAATCTGTTAAATCACAGAAGGAGTACAATATTAGCTCATCAGAATTTCGGGTAAATAAATCCATCCGTGTGCCACAGGTACGATTGATCGATGCAAGCGGTGAGAATGTTGGCGTTGTATCAACTGAGGAGGCTTTCCGGATTGCTCAAGAAGCTGACCTAGATCTGGTTGAAGTTGCACCGAATGCAGAGCCACCTGTCTGCAGAGTGATGGACTATGGCAAGTTTTTGTATGAACGGACCAAGAAGGAGCGGGAAGCCCGAAAGGCACAAGTCAAAGTCGAGATCAAAGAAATTCGTTTAAGGCCCAAAACTACCGAACACCATCGAGGCTTCAAGGTTCGCGATGCCAGGAGGTGGCTTGAGAGCGGTAAAAAGGTCAAGGTTCGCATCCGATTTCGTGGTCGTGAGATCACTTACCCGGAAATTGCATTGGAAAATTTGAGAGATATTGCTGAGGAATTATCCGACGTCGCAATTGTTGAACAGAACCCATCATTAGAAGGAAATGCTATGTTGATGGTGCTGGCGCCGGCAAAAGCAAAAAAGAAATAAAATATTCGTAAGGTATAGCCAAAGACAAGCATTAGCAGAGTACATCCGCGGATGAAATTTGTGCCGCGGGATTTTGTTTGAGAGGAGTGAACTAAGTGGCGCGTAAGCAACGAACTGGTAAATATAAATTGAAAACACACAAAGCCACCTCAAAACGATTCCGGCTTACAGGATCTGGGAAGCTGGTTCGTACAAAAGGTGGGAAGAGTCACAGGCGTCGGGTTACATCAAAAAGGACAAAACGACTCTTCATGGAAATGATCCCAGTTAAAGGTAGAGGGATCAAGAAACATGTCAACCGGCTTGCCCCAAATTTAAAGCAGGGCAGCAAATAAATTTCGTTGAACTAAGATCTCGATTGGTGAGTGTGTGCAACGAGTAGATTCAGTGCGATTATTCGCACGGGTACTGACGCTCATTTGATCGAAGGAGAATAGAAATGCCAAGAGTAAAAACAGGGCCTCATCGCCGCAAGCACCATAAAAAAGTGCTCAAGATGACAAAGGGACAATTCAACTCCCGTCATCGCTTATTTCGCATGGCAAACGAGGCTATGCTCAAGAGTTTATGGTATTCTTACCGCGATCGCAGGAATAGGAAACGGGACCTGCGCAGGTTATGGATTGCAAGAATCAACGCAGCTGCCCGGTTAAACGGGACAACATACAGCCGCTTGATCCATGGAATGAAACAATCCGGGATTGCTTTGAACCGGAAAATGCTAGCAGATATCGCGGTCCGCGATCCACAAGCATTTTCAGCGGTTGTAGAAAAAGCACAAACCAGCTAATTTATCATTCAACAGACGTATTTTCCTCTGGAGACGGATGAAAATCCGTCTATTTTTGTTTAATATGATTCATTATGTATACAAAACCGGATAGTCAGCGCGCGTTGACTGCATATCTTGGAGGTGCTACAATCGCCGGTGAATCTCGATGAATAAAAAAGCCAGGCAATTTACCTTTGCATCTGGAAAGGTTCTCCAGATAAATCGAGGTGATATTACCCAAGAAAAGATCGACGCGATCGTCAATGCTGCTAATGCCTATCTTCAGCATGGCGGTGGAGTTGCTGGAGTGATTTCTTTGAATGGGGGTCCCCTAATCCAGATGGAAAGCGATCAGTGGATTGAAAATCATGGTCCAGTGAAACATAATTCACCTGCCTATACGAGCGGCGGGAAGCTCGCCTGCCGTTACGTAATCCATGCAGTTGGCCCTGTATGGGGAGAAGGGGACGAGGATAGGAAATTGGCCGAGGCAATTATGGGATCATTGAGACTCGGTAACAAGCTGCAAATAAAATCAATTGCTTTCCCAGCCATTTCGACTGGAATTTTTGGATTTCCAAAAGAAAGAGCGGCTAACATATTCTTCCAACAAATTTTGGAATATTTCGGGGATTTTCCAATGACCAAACTGGATTTGGTCCGTCTGGTTCTTTATGACAGTCAGTCTTTATCAGTTTTTCTCAAGGTTGCAGATAATGTAATTCATCTTCACAGAACTGGTTAATTTCCTGGTTATTCCTTAAAATATATCGAAAAAGAAATGATGATCACCTCTACGAAAAATCCGAGTATCCAATGGGTGCGACGTTTGCAGAAAAAGCCCAGGTTCAGAGTTGATGAAAAGGTATTTGTAATAGAGGGGGTTCGCCTGGTAGAAGAAGCGTTGAGGAACCATTGGGAGGTAAAGAGTATATTCTATTCAGAATCCTTAAGCGCGCGTGGCAGGCAACTGCTCAAAACCTACCAGGAATACAAGACACAGATCGATCCAGTAAGCCTGGAAGTAATGCAGGCGATCAGTGATACGAAATCACCACAGGGCATACTGGCAGTAGTTAGGAAACAAGAACTTCCCCTTCAAGAACCCCCAAATTTTTTACTGGTACTGGACCAGATACGAGATCCAGGCAATCTGGGGACAATTCTACGCACAGCAGCTGCCACGGGTGTCCAGGCTGTTTTTCTGACTCCTGGCACCGTAGATGCATTTTCCCCCAAGGTTTTACGTGCAGGAATGGGGGCTCAGTTTCGCCTACCCATTCTAAGCATGGAATGGAGTCAAATCCAAAACCGAGTTGTTAGTTCTAAATTGCATGTATTCCTGGCTGCTCCACAAGGTGGTAATTCATATTATGAATCGAATTTTCGGCAACCATTAGCATTAATCATCGGCGGGGAGGCGGAGGGTGCAGCCAGGGAAGCTATAAAGTTATCCAATTCCCGAGTACAAATTCCGATGCTGGAGGGGATCGAATCTCTCAATGCATCTGTAGCTGCAGGTATCTTATTATCTGAGGTTCTTCGTCAAAGGAAGAAGGTAAGATGAATATTCGCTCAATTACATACTTCGAAAAAGTCGATTGGCCGTTGAAAAAGCAGCAGCTTCGGCAGGCTGGTGATTTTATAAAAATGGCAAAGGATGTCTTTGACGAAAAAGGCTTCCATGTTCAAACTACTCGCCTGGCTTCAGCCCCTTTTCCAATAATCCTTGGAAACAAGGTGGGCCAGGATACAGTGAATTTCGCAGGCGCATTAGAAGAGCAATTGCTAAAATCCGGTTTTGATTATCTCTCAATAGGACCTGCACTCCCAGGTAATAACCAAAGCTACCAGGTAATACCTGATGTTTTAGCTAAAACCCAGAATGTTTTTTCTGCAGGCATGATCTCATCTGTTGATAGTGGTATTTACCCAGAGGCAATCAAACTCTGTGCCGAGGTGATTAAAAAAAATTCATTAATTTCCAGGGATGGCTTTGCAAATTTGCGTTTTGCTGCTCTGGCAAATGTTCCACCCGGAACGCCATTCCTGCCTGCTGCATTCCATGATTCTCATAATAGATCGGGTTTTGCAATAGCTACTGAATCAGCAGACCTGGCAGTCTCCGCATTCAGCAATGCAGCGAATTTAGATGAAGCTAGGCTTTTGCTGATCAAGAACATAGAAGGGGTCGCAGGTGAGATTACAAGAATCAGCCAGGATTTAGCTGCAAAAACTAAGGTGCAATTCATGGGTATCGATTTTTCTCTGGCGCCTTTTCCTACTAGAGAACAATCGATTGGGACAGCGATTGAAGCCCTCGGAGTGCCTGGGGTTGGGAATCAAGGGACGCTGGCAGCGATCGCCATCCTCACTGAAGCAGTGGAACGAGCAAATTTCCCGCGGATTGGATTTAATGGCGTCATGTTACCTGTACTCGAGGATAGCGTTCTCGCAAAAAGCGTGGCAGCAGACCTGCTGACCATAAATGACTTGCTGCTTTACTCTGCTGTTTGCGGTACTGGGTTAGATACCATCCCACTTCCCGGATCCGTTTCTGAAGGTCAACTGTATGGCGTTTTGCTTGATCTGGCGGTCTTGGCTCAACGCTTGGGAAAACCGCTGACGGCACGGTTGATGCCAATTCCAGGAAAGCAAGCCGCTGATGCGACTAATTTTAATTTTGAGTATTTTGCTAACAGCACCATCATGAAATTGAAAGATGAACCATTATTGGGATTTTTAGCTGAAGCTGGACCGTTCCATCTTCTGACCAGGAGTGAACATGAGGCGAGAAAATGAGTAGCAGAATGAACTGTAAGAAA
>Ga0316578_10000888_pt1 | contig 11282 bp, 10 predicted proteins | sample J0NA_2_FD_203076 | JGI IMG/M metagenome (GOLD analysis project Ga0316578, IMG submission 203076) | Rhizosphere microbial communities from salt marsh grasses in Alabama, United States - J0-2_160517rDrC | ecosystem: Host-associated > Plants > Roots > Rhizosphere | place: USA: Alabama | collected...
TGGCACCAAAATTGGTGGCGGCTGATGATGGGTATAAACTCTATCAGTTCATCCGTCCCGGAAAAGCCTCCTGCAGTTACGGACTGATATATGATGATGAAATGGTTTTATTCGATCCATCACGCAATATAGAATTTTATCAACATTTTGCTGAAAATAACGGCGCCAGGATCGTTAAGTCCTGCGAAACCCACCTGCAGGCCGATTATATCTCCGGCAGCAAACAAATCGCCGCCGACTTTGGTGCGCATATATTGGGGCATGAAAACGATTTTAAAGAGGCAACTTTCAAATACCAGAAGATTGTCGATGAGCAGGTTTACTCCTTTTCCAAAGGCGGCCCGGAAATTAAAGCCCTGCATATGCCGGGACACACGCCGGGCAGCACTTCTTACCTGATTGACAATCAATATCTGATTACCGGCGATACGGTCTTTATTTTATCGATCGGACGTCCTGATCTGGGTGGCAAGGCCGAAGAATGGTCAAAACTGCTCTATCATACGCTTAAGACAAAAATTGCGGAACTGAAAGATGACCTGATCATTTTACCCGGCCATTATATGGATTGGAGTGAAGCCAATTCATCCCGCATATTTTCGGATACACTGGGGAATATAAAAAATAAAAATTCCGAGATTTACGGGATTTCAAGCGAAACAGCGTTTATCGAATTTATTAAAGACAATATGCGCCCGCAGCCGGAAGTATACGCAGAAGTCCGCAAGGTCAATGCGGGTTTATTGGAAGTTGACGCCGAAGAACAGGAGATCATGGATCTGGGTAAAAATGAATGTGCCGCCAGTGCACAAAAAGCGTCCTGAGGGATGCTTGCCTTATAATTTAGCCGGACGCGGAGGAGGGCCATTTCAAGCGCAAACAGAATTAAATGGTGCCTCCTCTTTGATTATAGATCCATAAAAAAGCACGTTTTTTTATTAAAGTAATAATTTAAATAATATATTATAATATACTTAAAATAATAATAAATAAAATTTAATTAATTTTCATCTGCACGATTTCAACCTTCCTCATAGATTCAATGGTTTGCGGCCTAAAGAAGACTAAAGTAAACCGCTATATCATCCGATATAAATTTCAGAACCCGTTGATTAATGGAATAAACTGCTGAACGGCAGTTAATCATTTGTGAAGGACGCAAACCTGTATGAAGGTTCCGCAAACTGCATTTAAAAAATACAACGTTGTTATTCCGAAATTATTTCAGATTATTCTAAATTTGCCGGAAGAAAAGCAATTGGCGCTTCTGCAACATGCCGAAGAATTGCTGGTAAAGGAAAGACGCGCCTTTATCCGGAAAAAATGCGCTATTCCGGTCAGCTACGCGACCTATGACCGCGTTTATACAAACACCATAAAAAATATCAGTCAGAGAGGCGTGTTTATCGAAACCCAAAGGCCTTTATTTGTCGGAGAAGAACTCATCATGTCGTTTTCAATGAAGGGTTTTGGCAAGCCGCTTAAGGTAAAAGGCGAAATTGTTCAAGTTTCCCGCAGTGGAATCGGGGTCGAATTTAAAAATATTAGCCCTTACGTTGAAGAAATGATTGCAAAGCTGATCAAGCGCATGAAAACAGAACTGGTTTAATCCTGTTTAACAATTGTCATACATTCTAATTATCTCTCCGGTACCTTTGCCTTCCACACTTTTTACATATCCATTAATCACTTTTTTCATCGGAATTGGATTATGGCCGGGGAAATAGGCCTCATATTTTTCCACTGCATCTTCAACTAATCCAGACGAAACCACATTGATTCGAAATTCATTTTTTAATTCTAAGGCTGCTGCTTTGACAAAACTGTGAATGCCTCCATTTACCATTGCAGCACTTGTGGTCATTACCACAGGATGATCGGCCAATATCCCGGTCGTCAGCGTAAATGACCCGCCAGGATTCAAGTAGTCTTGCCCGATTCTTACAAGATTTACCTGTCCCATTAACTTACTCCTTAACCCGATATAGTAATCGTCCTCTGTCAATGAATCAAATGGTGCCCATTTAGCCTCTCCTGCAATACATAGAATTGCATCCATTATTCCTACGGATTCAAACATCGCTTTAATCGACCCGGAATCCGTAATATCTACTGTGACATCGCCCGACGTTCTTCCGGCAGTAATTATCTCATGTGTCCTTGAAAAATGGGCAGCCACTTTTTTTCCAATTGTACCTTTGCCGCCAATAACAAGAAGTTTCATTCTTTCTCCTTTTTATTGATAAAAAATTCCTTTAAAGTTTACAGGTCATAAAGGTGACCCTGAACGGTAAATGGTTGAAATCTCTGGTCTCACCTTCGACAAATCCGAATTTCTGATACCATTGCTTTAACTCAGTTTGCGCTGCTATAATGCCAATACTGATTTTTTTTAATCCGAATTCCCGCGCGGTGCGAAAAATGTGTTCTACCAGTTGCCCCCCGAGGCCTTTTTTTCTTTCCTGCGGCATAACAGCCAGGCGCTCGAGATAGCAAAGATCGGCCTCGGCTCTTTCGATTGCAACGCATCCTGCCGGTATGCCCCTGCGCTCCAGTATGAAATAGCTGACACCCCTGGTAAAGTCGTTTTGAATCCACTCATCCGTGCAGTTAGAGGGATGCTTGGGGCAGTTTGTCGGCGTTAGCTTAAATCTCTCTGCAACGTCGCAATAGGATTGTCGAACTAGGCCGGATAATAGAGATATGTCGGCAGAATTCGCTTCTCTGATTTGGATCATGTTGCCGGTCATCTTTTGCATCAGCGCTCCTTAAATGCGCTTAATGTGTTACCGATTTGGTCCAGGTGATCCTCCAAATGCCGGAAGTAATCGGTCATCAGGTCAAAAAGAGTATAGCGGGTTTTGGGGTCAGCCTGCCAGACATGTGAAAGACAGGACGGATCAACCGCGCGTATAATATAGGCCAGTTGATCGTTAAAATGGTGCCACAGATCCAGCAGTTTTCGCCATGATCGATCCTGGTAGTTCTGAATTCTGACCCAGTGGATGTTGTCCTGTCCATAGTTGGGGAAGGTGAGTTGTTCTGTCAGTTGAAGTCGCACCCACCGCTGGTGATTGTTGGAAGCCGAATCAATCAAATGGCCGATGATCTCCTTGATCGACCAGGCATCTTCTGAGGGGCGGAATCTTAGCGTCTGTTCCGGCAAATCCCGCCAACGCTCAACAGCGGTATTGACCTCCTGTTCGATGCTGTCGGCAACCTTAACCAATTTGGCCATTTTCTTTTTCATGATTTTGATATCCTTTATTTTTTTACCATATCGGTATCATAAATACTAATCCAGCCTCGATTCTCCTCATAAACAACCTCGAACCATTTTACCTTGAATGTACCGATCACAAAATCTTCAGTGTTTTCAATTTCTAAAACAGTTCCTTGCGGTATCCGGGTGATGTGCTGGTCAGGCCCGCAGGCGGGAAGCGGGCATAATCGGGCAGCAACTCCGGGTGTAACAATGGTTACTTTTTCTCCAGGCCTGATCTCATCGGCATGGATCTGCGGCGCATACGAGCCTAGTAACAAATAGCATAGGAACACTAAAAAGCAGGTGAGAGCGGTGTTATATCTATGCCACCCGGTTCTAATCTGCTGGTCGTCCAGTCTAATGGTTCTCATTAGCAAAACAAAGCTCCTATGAGCATATAAGGATATCGGTATTAGAAAATAGTCCTTAATTTCTGTCAACATCTAAAGCAAGAAAAAATTCGACACTGCTTTCGTGAACGGAAAGCACCTGCCAGGCCTTAAGAAAAACAATGTGCCCATAAAACAATTCTTGACATTTGTACTTTGTATACCGTATACAAAAACGTGTTGACTCCACACCTTATCGAATCGGCGGCTCTGGAACAAACAGCCTCACAACCTTTGACCCCCAACTCAAATGCCTAGGGAGAGGACGATGGATTTTTTCAACGACCTTACGGTGGTTGCTCTCGAGCAGGCGACGGTGCTGCCGTATTTAACCTACCGCCTGGCTCAGGATGGAATGAATGTCATCCGACTGGAACACCCGGTTTACGGTGATCCCAATCGCTTTATCGGCGAAAATGTTCTCAATGAAAAACGGATGAATTCATACTTTTTGTGCATCAACGCCGGTAAAAAGGCGCTGACGCTGAATCTGGCAGAAGATGAGGGGCAACAAATTTTTCATTCTTTGATTGAAGAACTCGATGTGGACATTTTTGCGACCAATCAGCTTCCTAAAAATTATCAGAAATTGGGGATTGATTACGACAGTTTAAAATCTCTAAAACCGGATATCATCTGGCTGGGGGTAACCGGGTTTGGCCCCGACAGCAATGAAGCCGCCTACGATCCAATATTGCAGGCTCGATCGGGTTTAATGGAATTAACCGGCGAAGCTGAAGGCGACCCTCAGGTTGTGGGCATTCCCCTGCCGGATATGGGCACCAGCGAGCACGCTTATGGGCTGGTGATGAAGGCCCTTTACAAACGACAGGTCACCGGTAAAGGCAGTTGCATCAATATGGCCATGTTTGAATCATCGGTGTCCTGGCTTACCGTGCCGATTACGCTGACTGGCAGTTTTGGAAAAAATATCAGCCGCAGGGGAAACACACATGAATTCTTTGCGCCGGTTTCCGTTTATCAGACCCAAAACGGCTTTGTCTACCTGGCGGTCGGCAACGATCGTCAGTGGAAAACAATGGTATCTCAGGAAATTTTTAAAAGCCTGGATCAGCCGGCCTATGAAAGAAATGAGGGCCGCATAACGGATGTAGCAAACTTGAACGAAGCCATTAATGCGATTACCCGCCATCACACATCTGAAGATCTGATTGAATTATTTACCGCCATCACCGTTCCCATCAGTAAAATCAACCGTGTCGATGAAGTGATTAAAGATCCGCTGGTTGAACGCCGCCTGCTTCATGCCCGGGATCCGCTCAGCGGCACTCGCATAACACTTGCGCCGCCGCCGAATATGACACCGTTTTTAGAACAATCCAATCGTCAGCTATCGTTTCCCCCGCGATTCGGTGAACAAAATAGTGAAATATACGGCAAAAAATTGGGGTATTCCGACGGCGATCTTATTCGATTGAAGAAAATTGGCGTGATATAAGTCTTGGTGATAAATGTCATCTATAACTCAAAAAAAGCTAATCTAAAAATTTGTTATTATATTAAATAATTAAGGTAACCTCATGAGGAAAAGGGCTGAGTTAAATGATTTGGATCTTGGGCCGTTGCAGGCGTTTCAGGAGCGAAAATCTTTAGGAGAGCATGTTTTTGAAAGCTTGAAGCATTCGATTGTGAGGGGAAAAATTTCCCCGGGGGAATGGCTGGTTGAAAGCCATATTGCCGAGACGCTGGGAATCAGCCGGACCCCTGTGCGGGAGGCGATTCACAAGCTTGAGCGTGAAGGGCTCATCGAGCGTCAGCCCCGGGGGGGATTTACGGTTCTGGGTCTTGAGCGCGATGATATCGAAGAGACCTTCGGTATTCGCAGCGTGCTGGAAGGCTATGCCGCCCGACTGGCCGCTGTCAAGCATGATGCTCAGGAACTGGAGGACCTGGAAAACAAGATCGATGAATTTCAGGATGCGCTGGATCGCCAAAAAATGAGTTTGCTGCCGGCTATCAATACGGAATTTCATGACCTGCTGTATAGCCTGAGCAAAAGCCCCAAACTGATCAACATGATTAACGGACTGCGCGATCAAATTTACCGCTACCGGCAGATGATCCTTAAAGAAAGAAAATTTGCATCAACCAGCAACCTGGATCACAAAAAGATGCTGAAATACATTCGCAAGCGGGATGCTGAAGGCGCGGAGCACCTGGTGCGGGATCATATTCTAAGAGGGCAGGAGATGGTATTAAAGGAATATGACCGGCAGCGGAAGGATTAGCCACTTTTATAATCATCAGGGGAAAAAGAATATGACCACAAAGAAAATAAAAATACTGATCGGAAAACCCGGCCTGGATGGGCATGATCGCGGGGCCAAAGTAACGGCTCTGGCGCTAAGGGATGCCGGCATGGAGGTCGTTTATACCGGTCTACACCAGACCGTTGAGCAGATTGTCAGAACGGCCGTACAGGAAGCCGTGGATGTGGTCGGGTTAAGTATTATGTCCGGCGCCCACATCCCCATCTGTCGGAAGCTGCTATCCATGATGAAAAATGAAGGGCTTCAGGAAATTCCGGTGGTCGTTGGCGGCGTCATCCCCAAACAGGATATCCCTAAGCTGCGTGAACAGGGCATTGCCGGTGTTTTTCCCGGAGGCGCCTCTTTTGATGAAATTGTGGCCGGTATTTATAAGGTGGTCACTTAATTGTAGAATGCTTTTTAACAAGTGCGCTAAAGTTATAAGTGATCTAAAGTGACTAAAGTTAAGGAATTCTGTCATCTATATTATTAGAGATGGAGCGCAGCGAAACCTTAACTTTAGTCACTTCCAACTTTAGTTCACCTTAGTCACTTAGCAAGGAGATAGTATGGGAGTCGCAAAATACATCAAAGATGAAAAAGATGCGATTAAAGAGGTTATTTACCAGTCGGGCATCAAGGTTAAACCGGTTTACACGCCCCAGGATCTCGAGGAATCCGGTTTTGAGTACGAGAATGACCTGGGAGATCCCGGGGAATATCCGTTTACCCGCAGCCTTCACCCCCAGGGATACCGTTCCCGGGCCTGGACCACACGGCAGTACACCGGCTTTGGCACGCCACAGGAGACCAATGAGCGCTTTAAGCTTATGATTTCACACGGGCAAACCGGTTTGAATGTCGCTTTTGATTTGCCGACACAGATGGGATACGACTCGGATGATCCCATGGCCCTGGGCGAGGTCGGCCGGGTCGGGATGGCCATCGATTCGCTGCGTGATTTTGAAATCGCTTTTGACGGCATACCGCTGGACCGCATCGGATCAGGGCTAACCATCAATGCGGTTGCTTCGATTATGCTGGCAATGTATCAGGCCACAGCAGAAAAATTCGGCTACCCCAAAGAAAAAATAAGCGCCACCCCGCAAAACGATATTCTCAAAGAAATGATCGGCCGTGGCGCCTGGATATTTCCGGTTGAACACGCTGTGCGCCTGGTGGGAGACAGCATTGAATATTCGGTCAGGGAGTTGCCGCGCTGCAATCCGGTCAGCATCTGCGGCTATCATATCCGCGAATCCGGGGCCAACCCCGCGCAGGAAATCGCCTGTGCGTTTGAAATTGCCAGGGCTTACATCGAAGATGTTAAGTCCAGGGGACTGGCGGTCGAGGATTTCGTGGGGCGGTTTTCATTTAACCTGAATGTTTTTGGCAATCTGTGGGAACAGATCGCTAAATTCCGGGCGGCCCGCAAGCTGTGGGCAAAGATGTTGAAGAATGAATATGGCGTTCAGGAAAAGAAAAAATTATTTCTAAGAGGGCTTTTCGGTGGTGGCGGCAGCGGCCTGACCAAGGATCAGCCGGAAAACAATATTATGCGTGGGGCCTTTTATGCCCTGGGGGCTGCACTGAGCGGCGCCCAGACCACGGCTCTGTGTTCCTTTGACGAAGCCTATACGATTCCAACCCCCAGAGCAGCGCTGCTATCTTTGCGGACCCTTGAAATCATTATGGACGAGGTCGGGTTGCGCGATACGGTTGATCCGCTGGCGGGTTCGTATTTCATTGAAACCCTGACCAAACAGATGGAAGATAAAATCCTGGATGAAATGAAACAGATTCAGAAAGTGGGCGGGATGGTTCATGCGGTCGCCAGCGGCTTCATCCAGCGAAAAGTTGCACAGCAGGCATACCAATATGAAAGTGGTCTTCAAAAGGGTGAATATATTAAAGTCGGGGTCAACAAATACACGGAAGGCACCGAAACGCAAACCGATGTGGAACTTCATGAATACAATGAACAATGGGTTGAAAGGCAGAATGCCGGGCTCAAGGAGCTCCGCAGGACCCGCGATAACCGGGAAGTCACTCGTTTGCTGAAGGAATTGAGAAAGGCTGCACGGGATGGCACAAATGTGATGCCGCTTCTGGTCGACTGTTGCCGGGCCTATGCAACCGTGGGAGAAATGGCCGGTGTGTTTCGAGATGTTTTCGGCGAATGGCAGGAACCGAGCATTTTTTAATTGCAGAATTCGGATTGCGGATTGAGGAATTTAATATGAGCAGAAGAATTAACAATCTGAGGCGATCAAGAAGATACAAAAGGATTGAGTAATGGAAGCGCAGGGTGGAAGCCGTAATAATAAGCCTGAGAAAGAAACAAATCCGCAATCCGCAATCCGCAATCCGCAATATCGTTTGGGTTGTGACATCGGCGGTACCTTCACGGACTTTGTGCTGGTTGATGATGATACCGGTGAGTTTCAGATTAACAAATGTTTGACGACACCGTCGGACCCTTCTGACGCGGTGGAAGAAGGCATCCGCGGTTTGCTGGAACGGGTTCCAGGGTTTATGCCTAAAATTGATGAAATCATTCACGGCACGACTCTGGTGATCAACGCCATTATTGAAAGAAAGGGCGCTAAGACAGCGCTGATTACCACCCGCGGGTTTCGGGACGTTTTAGAGCTGGGGCGCGAGATGCGATATGACGCCTATGATATATTTGCTGAATATCCGGAGCCCCTTGTACCGCGGTCACTGCGCAAAGAAGTAGCCGAGCGGGTTACTGCCGACGGCCGTGTTATTGTGAAGTTAAATACCGAAGAAGTTAAACAGGTGCTTACCGGGCTTTGTGATTCGGGGATTGAATCTCTGGCCGTATGCCTGATTAATTCCTATGAAAATCCGTCCCACGAAGTCCAGATTAAAGAAATTGTAAAAAAAATCGCACCTGATCTATCTTTGTCTACCTCCTTCGAAGTATTGCCCCAGATACGCGAATATGAACGGACCTGCACCACCACTACAAATGCCTACGTCAAGCCGATTACAGCGAAATACCTGACCAAGCTCAGCACAAGATTAGAATCGCTCGGCTTCAAGGGAAAACTTTTCATCATGCTTTCCAGCGGGGGAATTACCTCTGTTGAAACCGCCCGTGAATACCCGGTTAGAATCATTGAATCCGGACCGACCGCAGCCGTAATCGCTTCGCAGCATTACGGCAAGATGTTTCAGATTAAAGATATGTTTTGCTTTGATATGGGCGGCACGACCGCCAAATCCTGTCTGATTCAAAAAGGCCAGGCCGGGCTGGTATCTACGTTTGAAGTGGGTCGCGTTCAACGATTTAAGAAAGGCAGCGGTCTTCCCATACAGGTTCCAGTGGTGGATTTGATGGAAATAGGAGCGGGCGGCGGCAGCATTGCACGTATGAGCAAAATGAGGCTTTTGCAAGTCGGCCCGGAAAGCGCCGGCGCCGATCCCGGACCGGCCTGCTACAATCGCGGCGGTAAGAACCCCACTGTGACGGATGCGGATCTGGTGCTGGGATATCTGGATCCAAATTATTTTCTTGGCGGAACCATGCCACTGGATAAATCGGCTGCGGAAAAAGCCATTGAAGAAAAAGTTGCCAAACCCTTGGAGACACAGGTTACGGAAGCCGCCTTCGGGATTCACGACCTGATTAACGAAACCATGGCGGCAGCTGCCAAAACCCACATCGCCGAAAAAGGCGGTAATCCGAATATCGTTACCATATCTGCATTTGGCGGCGCCGGACCGGTTCACGCTTATGGCCTGGCCAAAAAAATTGGCGCGCCGCGCGTTATGGTGCCGCCCCTTGCCGGAGTCGGATCCGCTCTTGGATTCTTTACCGCACCGGTGGCATTTGATCTGACGCGCAGTCATCGTGAAGCGCTTGATGATGCTGATTTTAAGCAAATAGAACAACTGTTTGAAGCGCTCGAAAAAGAAGGCGCTGCAATTTTACAAGAAGCGGATAAGGATCAAAAAATAATATTTGAACGAACATTGATGATGCGATTCGTGGGTCAAGGCGCTGAAACGGACCTTAGCATTGATAATAAACCCTTTGACCAATGGAAAAAAACGGAAATCAGAGCTCTTTTTGATGCGGTTTATCAAAAGCTGTATGGTCGAACCTATCGTGAAACACCGGTCGAATTTGTCACGTTTAAAGTGCGCGCAAGCCTGCCGGAGCGGCCTTTTCGTATTCCATCCTTAAAAAATAGGGGTAAGTCAATTGAAGATTGCCTAAAAGGCGAAAGGCAGGCGTTTTCTTTAATTCAAAAGGAATACATTCCCTATCAGGTGTTTGATCGTTTCAAACTGTATGCCGGCGCCGTACTGAACGGTCCGGCGATTATCGAAGAAAAGGAGTCAACCATTATCGTTGGCGAAGATGCCAAAGCATCTGTTGATGAATACGGATTTGTGTGGATCGATTTAATGCCAGAAGACAGATAACAGAAAACAGAGGTCAGAGGGTAAAAGACATAGAACAGAAGACAATCATGCCCCCTCCCTAAATCCCTCCCGCCAGGAGAGGGAAGATAAAGCTCCCCCCCTTGATGAGGGAGGTCGGGTGAGGGTGAATAAAGATTTTGAAGAGGACTGAGAAATGAAAGATAAACGCGGAAACCGGGTTCATAAGACTGAGAAAGAAACCAATCCGCAATCTGCAATCCGCAATCCGCAATCCAAATTTGATCCAATTACGCTTGAAATCTTATGGCGCCGGTTGATTTCAATCGTTGATGAGGCAGATGCTTCTGTTGCCCGAACCGCCTTCTCAAGCCTTTTGCGGGATGCCCACGACTATACCTGTATGTTTACCGACAGCCGGGGCCAGGAATTGGTTCAGGGCACCTTTTGCACGCCGGGCCAGGCCGGTGCGATGGCCTTAGGGGTCAAAACCATCATTAATTCGATCCCTCTGGAAGATTATCGGCCGGGGGATGTTTATATTGTGAACGATCCCTGGTTGCTGGCCGGTCATCTCAATGATGTCTGCGTGTTAAGCCCGATATTTTATAAGAAAAAACCGGTGGCATTCACCGCTTGCGTTTTCCACCACTCGGATATTGGTGGCAGAGTGGCTTCCGATAATCGACAGGTCTATGAGGAAGGGTTATTCATCCCACCGATAAAACTATATGATGCCGGTGTCTTGAATGAATCGGTGCTTAATATGATTCGGTGGAATGTGAGGACCCCCGAAGAAGTCACCGGGGATATCCGCTCCCAGGTTGCCGCCAACCATGTGTGCTCGCAAAAGATCATCGAAATGTTAACAGACGAGGGCCTTGATACACTGGATGATTTGGCGGATGAAATTATTGACCGAACCGAAACCAGCATGCGGGC
>Ga0316578_10000891_pt1 | contig 11272 bp, 3 predicted proteins | sample J0NA_2_FD_203076 | JGI IMG/M metagenome (GOLD analysis project Ga0316578, IMG submission 203076) | Rhizosphere microbial communities from salt marsh grasses in Alabama, United States - J0-2_160517rDrC | ecosystem: Host-associated > Plants > Roots > Rhizosphere | place: USA: Alabama | collected...
GAAAGGCCTGGGCGCACCGGCGGTGGTCGCCGTTGAACCGTGCCGGCACCGATGCTCGCGGTCTGCGACCGGCGGCTGTCGACGCCCCGACGTGCGGCTTTGACGTCATTTGACATGTCGTTCGGCCCTTCTTGCCGCGCCGCGAAACCCCGAACGATGGCGAGCGCGAGAGGCGCCCAGTCAGCAGCGTAACAACAGCTCCGCGGGGCATTCGCGGCACCTTGCCCAGTCCGGGCCGAATGCGTTGCTGCTGCGGCCATCAATCTCGACCCGGGCCAGAGGACGCGGCAGCGCGGGCATGACGAGGATGCCGCCGGCAGGGACGACAAGGCCCGGCGAGAGCGAGACGCGCAAGGCGTCCGGCCCCTCACGGTGCAGGTGGTAGCTGAGGCGGCCATGATGCGTCGGCAGGTCGCGCACCCGGACCTCCCCGCCGTCGCTTAGCCAGTCCTCGGAGATCCCGGCCGCGATGACGAGGCTCCGGTCGGCCTCGCGCTCGTAGGCGAAGAGGCTGCGGACTGCGAGGATGTACTCGGCGCCGATCCAGCTATGCGGCATGTCCCCGATGAAGCTGGGGCCAAGCGGATCGCGCCAGGAGATCTCGGGCCACTGGTTCCAGGGCCGGATGCGTCGGTCGGCCAGGAAGAAGTCCAGGAGCTCATGCGCCTCGCGCCGCCGGCCGAGCCGGACCAGCGCGGCGATGATGCGGATCTCGTAGGCGGTGTAGTTGGCCCAGGGAATCTCTCCGCGGATCCGCTCGCGGAACCCGCTAAGGTATTTGTCGAAGGTCTGATCGATGGCAGGGCGCGGCATGCGATGCAGCTCGTCGGCGACCGCGATGGCGATGGCGGTGGCCGATGGGTCGAAGTCGGCGAGCTCCACCGAGCCGGGCACGAAATCCAGTCCGCGCTCCCGGATGACGAGGTCCAGCGAGGCGTAGAGCGTTTCCTGGAAGGCGTCGCGCAGCGCGGCGATGCGCCCGGACTGCGCCCGCTCGCCGAGCAGACCGGCCATCTCCGCGGCGTCCTTGAAGCCGCGCAGCGCCCAGAAATCGTCCCAGTAGGCGTGCACCGGATGCGCCATGTAGCCCTCGTGGCTCATGGACTCGGGCAGGAGGCCGTAGCAGGCTCGTCGCTCCGGCGCCCGGTATTGGGGGGTCAGCCGCTGGTTCCGCAGCGAGACGAGAAAGTCGACGGATTTCAGGACCGACGGCCACATCTCGGACAGAAACTCGCGGTCGCCGGTGAAGCGGTAGTGGTCCATCACGGCAAAGATGAGCTCGCCCCAGCTGTCATATTCGGGCAGCCACTCGCAGCCGTCGCGATCCACGCAGTCCGGCAGGTTGCCGTCGGCACTCTGATAGCCCGCATACCAGCGGACGAAGTCGCGTCCCTCCCCGGCGCGCCCGATCCGCGCCAGGGCCGCGCCCATCAGGGCACCGTCCCGGATCCAGGCGCGCGCGTAACGGCGCGGTCCGGGCTGGAGCGCGGGACCGTCGCGGTTGACGAGGATATGCGCAGCGGCGGTCTTGAGGGTGTGCACGACTGCTGCGCCCTGTGACGGCAACTGGATGTCGAAAGCCCCCAGCCTGTCCTCCCACTCGGACAGGGCGCGCCCGAGCCTCCCGGTGCCGGAGAGACCGGTGGACCACCGCGCCGTCTTTCCCGGATTCAGCTCGCCGAAGGGGACTGCAAGATCGATCTCGTGCGCCGAGTGCGCCGGCAGCTCCAGATCGAACCGCAGTGCCCCGGAGGCATAGCCGAAAGGGTCGTCCACCTGCGCCCGATCCGGCAGTCGTCCCGATCTCAAGGATTCGGTAACCCCGCCCTGGCCAAAGGTCGCCGCGCCGAACCCGCTGGGTTCCGCGAGGGGAATGACCCACTTGCCGCGATCGACCCGAACCTGGCCTGACGCGTAAGTCAGGGTGCGGATCGGACTGACACCGCCGAAGTCGCTCCAGTGTTGCCAGGTCGGCGTGACCTGGAAGGGGCGGATGGCGGCGAAGAGGGATAGCGGTCGTGCCCTGTGCGAGTCGTTCGCGAGACGGTAGCGGATGAAGAGGCAAGAGTCCCCCAGCGCCCCGGTCGCCCAGGCGGTGATGTGGAGTCTCAGGTCGCCGGCCTGCCATTCGCAGGAGGGGACCGGCAGATACCCACGCTCGAGGGCCTGGCTCAGGGAGACATCGGCCCAGGTCAGGAGTCGGCCGTCGACGAAGAGAAAGGGCTCGATCGAGAAGGCGCCCTTGTCGACCTCCACCAGGCCTTCCTCGTTGAAGAGCGCCTGGGTGACGTCCTCTCCCGTCCCGACAGGGGTCCAGTAGGTCTGGCGCCCCAGGAGGTATTTGGGATAGAGGCCGGCCCTTGTCCGTTCGGCGATGGCGCTGAAAAAGTCGTTGATGGAGCGGGAGAACTCGTAGGGCTTGACCTCTATGCGCCGGATGCCAAACCCCGCCCCGCCCTGACTGCGCTGCAACTCGAGCGAGACATAGCGGGAAGCGGCCTGGGGGAGGTAGATATAGGTCTCCGCGCCGACCCCGTGATCGCTCGCGTAACAGGTTCGCCAGTCGTCTCCGTCGCTGGAGAGCCTGACCTTGAAGACTCGGGGCCGTCGCTGGTCGTCCCAGCGGATGACCAGGCCGCCGTACTCCCGCTCGCACCGGAAATCGATCACCAGCCGTTGTGGCTTGTCCGTGCAGGTGCTGCGCCAGCAGGTCGCGGGAGACGGGTCGCAGACGTGCCATGGGTCGCAGCCGGGCATTGAGCTGGTCGCCTCCACGTGTGGGGTCAGGTAGTAGCTGGTGTCCTCGAGGCGAAGATCATCGATCCAGATCGTCCCCTGTCCTCCGGGTCCGGCGGCGATCACCAGCTCAATGGCGGCGATCCGGTGCGCCGGGCCCCCGCCCAGCGGTCCCCAGGCGAAGGCGATCTGGCTGCTCTTGATATGCACATCCCGCCAGTCATCCGGCGGCTCGAATGCCTCCTCGCGATAACGCCAGACGTTCTGGTTGGAGGCGTCCACCAGCTTGAGCTCGAGGATGTTGCTGGGTCCGCTGCCGCGGATGCCGAAATCGAAGCGGTAGCTCTCCGGCAGGGTCAGGTCGAATGCCTTGCGCGCGACCACGAAGCCACCGCCGCCCTGAAAATCGAAGTCCAGGCGCATCGCGCCCGCGTGTCGCCCCCGCTCCGGGGAGATCCGCAGGCTGGACTGTCCCGAGGTGATGGCGCTCCAGCCGGACAGATCCGCGAAGTCATCCAAGATGTCGCTGTTCATTGCAGTGCTCCCAATTTACGTCGAGCGCGAGTCCTCCCCCACGATCCGCGCCGCCCGATCGCCCGTCCAGCTCCAGTTGCCATCCGCGCGGATGTCCAGGATCGTATCGTAGAGATCACCCGGCCCATTGGACCGGCCGAGGTGGACATAGCCGATGGAGGCCGCGGAGAATCGCTTCAGGACCATGCTGATATGCTCGCTGCCCAGTGCGGTTTGCGGTCGGTCGAGCAGGACGAGGCGGGGGGCGGCAAGTATGACGCGGATGCAGGCCAGGCGTTGCTGCTCGCCGAGCGACAGCAGGCTCTCCCAGTCCTGCTCGGTGCTCAGCCCGCCTGCCCGCGCCAGCACCGAGTCCAGGGCCCAGTCCCCGATCAGTTTGAGGATCTCCGCGTCGGCGACCGTCGTGTCCGCCCCGGCGGGGACCAGCGCCGCACGCAAGGTCCCGGGCGGCTGGTAGGGCCGTTCGGCGAGAAAGCGCAGGTCTTGGGCGCCGGGTCGGAAGAGACATCCGTCGCCGCTGACGTCGAGGCCCGCCGTTGCCCTGAACAAGGCCAGGGTCGCCGCCTCGTCCTCGGCCCGGATCAGGACCCGGCTGCTCAGGGGGATCGCGATCGAGAGATCCCTGACCAGGATCCGGCCGTCCTCGGGTGAGCGCAGGGTGAGCCGCTCGTACGCCAGCTGCGGACCCGCTGTATGGATTTCGACGGCCGATCGCGATACGGGCGCGGTGTGCTCGACGGCCTCGGTCAGTGAATTCAGCCGCTCGACCACGGCGGCGAAGCTCGAGATCGACTGGAACTGGGTGACGACCAGTGAGAAGGCGGCCACGAGGGTCGAAAAGGCCATCGCCGACTGTGTCACCACGCCGAACTCGACCCGCCCGTCCATGAAGGCCGGCGCAATGATCAAGGCTGGAATGATCTGGATGAGCCAGTTGTAGCCGGTGGTGAAGAAACCGAGGTTGCGGTTGACGCAGATGATCTGACGAAAGTTGCCGACCAGGCCCGCCAGACGATCCCGCAGACGTTCCGAGATCCGCGGCTCGCTGCCGGACAGCAGGATCTCCTCGGCGTTCTCGCGCACGTGGATGAGGCCGGCGCGGAAATTGGCCTCCCGATCGAGCTGGTCGTAGTTGAGACCAACCAGCGGACGACCCAGCAGGATCGTCAGCAACGAGCCGCCTGCGGCGTAGAGTACGGCCACCATGAACAGTGGGGGGCTGATGGACCAGAGCACCCCTGAGAACGCCAATACCGTGAAGCTGCTGTTCAGCCCCATGAGCATGAAGGACAGCGTGGTCACGGTGAAAGATCGGACGTCCTCGGCAATGCGCTCGTCCGGATTGGGGAGGGTCCGGGAAGCTTCCAGACGATAGTAGGTTCCATCGGCCAGATAGCGATCGACAAACCGCCGAGTCAGGACCTCCCGCCATAGCAGCGCGAGGCGCTCTTCGGTGAAGTGCGAGAACACCGAGAGCAGGGTGGAGACGGCAAAGACGGCGAGATAGAAGAGGGCCTGCCGCATGAGCTCGGCCTCGTCGCGGTCCGCGATCGCGGTCATGAAGTCCCGGCCGACATAGCTGTTGACGACGTTCATTCCGTTGATCGCGAACAGGAAAGCGATCAGCCCCGCAAACATCCATCGGGCCTTCCCACCGACCTCCGAGGTCACAAAGTCGCGGACCGATTGAACGAATCGCGCCCCCGTCACGCGATGCGGAATCGGCTGGTGTTTCATGTCTCGATGCCCCGCGTTCGCCGGTTCAAGGAAGGTCCGGTGCCCGGAACCGGCACGATGCAGGCAATGCCTGCGGGGTCGGTCGCCCTATCCGGTCTCGACCCCGATTCGATTCAGGCCGTTGGTCAGACCTGCGCGGAACGTCTCCAGGGTGATCTCCGCGGCCCCGACACGGTAGGGGGATGCACCCCGGCTAAAATCGAGACCGGTCCCGTTGAGGGTCACGGCGACCGGACCGCACCCCGCGTCTCCGACGATATAGGTGACCTCCAGCTCATGTCCCGCCAGCTCCAGCCTGGCCCGCAGGCCACCCAGGCTTGCCGGGATCACGGGGTCGATCACCAGCCGCCCCCGTTCGATCCGCAGCCCCAACAGGCAACACAGGATCAGCCCCATACCGATCCCCGCCCCGCTCGAATAGACCCGCCAGCCGCCATTCAGAGGGATCTCCCCGCGCAGCGCCCGCTCGTATTCCGAGCAGGCCTCGTAGCGGTCTGCGAATGCCGCGTCTGAGCTGGAATAGTAACAATTGGCCTGGCGCGGCGTGGCCGCGGGGACCAATCCATGGATACCGATCGGGTTGGCCTGACAGAGCGCGCGGAAGAAGGCCTCGGCGTCGCCGACACGCCAGAGCGCCGCGGCGTAGCGGAGATGCGCGTGGGTGTACATGAGCCCGATCTCGCGGCCGAAGAAGCTGCTGCTCTCCGCCCGCTGGAAACGGCGCTGCAGTCCGCCGCGATAGGCCATGGGCCGGTCGAACAGTCTGGCCCCATCGGGACCCAGGAGATGCGCCTCGATCAAGCCCAGATGCCGGCGCGCCTGCTCCGGCGTCAGGAGGCCGTCGCTGATCGCATGCACCATCGCCAGCAGGCTGTAGGAGAGACCCGTCGCGGTGTCACGCGGATGCAGCAGATAGGCGACGGCGTCCTTGTCCTTGAAATCGGCAAAGCCGGTCAGGATGCCGTCGACGATCAGGAGCCGCTGGAAGTCCGCGCGCACGGCGTCTGCCTCGGCGAGAAGAACCGCCGCCGGACCGCTGAGCCCCAGGTGCCGGAAGGCCGTCGCCAGGGTGACAAGCGTCTGATGATGGAGCGTTACGGTCCAGGCGCTGCACAGATGATCCCGCATGCTCGGGTCGACCGGCTGCAGCGAGTCGTTCCAGTCTCCGTTGCCGTAGGCGGCGAGACGGGTGCCCGGTATACGCCGCTCGCGGATGACCGAGAGGGCCCGCGCCAGGTGCGCATGGATGGTCGCGCGCTCCGCCCGCTCGTCCCCCTCCGGGTGGAAGAAGGGAACCACCTCGTCCAGCAGTGCGCGGTCGCCGGAAGCGGCGAGATACTGCCCCAGCGCAAGCAGCGGCCAGAAGACGATGTCGCCGTGCGAGTCGCCCGGGCGGATGGTGCGCTCCCGCTCGAAGAACATGAACCACTGGGGCCAGTCCCCATCCGGGTTCTGGTTCCTGAACAGCCGCACCAGCAGATCGCGCACCGGCTCGTGGTATCCGAGGGCGAGCAGCAGCTCCACGGGTCCCTGCGACACGTCGCGGGTGCCCCAGCCGCCGCCGGAATACTGCTCCAGCCCGCGCGGACTCAGATAGTGGATGAGGGCGTCGTGGGCGAGCCAGGGCAGGATCTCGCCCAGCCGCGCCGCGTCGTCGGCCAAGGTGCTGCCCGCAGGCGGATGCAGCTGCAAGCCGGCCGTGATCCGCAGCCAGTAAGTCTCCTCGTCCAGGCCGCTTGGCCCCTCGTCGGTGACCAGGTGCGCGGTCAGGCGAAAGCCGATGGAGGTCGCCGGCTCGGTGACGAGACAGAGGAAAGGCTGATCGCGGGAGCACCCGTCGGTGAAGAGAAGCTCGTCCCCTCCGAACCGATCGATCCGGGTCCCGGGGAAGGGCGCGAGACGGAAATCGCCATCGGGAAAGCGCCGCCCGACGTCGGAGTCGGGGACGGGCCGGATCAGGAACCGCTCCCCGAACCTGGCGAAGTGCACCGGCACCGGGGACGCGCCGTCGTCGCCGTTGACCGCGACATGGTTGGACAGCAGGAAACGCGCGGGCGGACCCGCGAGCACCTCGACCGTCAGGGTCAGCTCATGGCGGTCGGTGGGTGCCCGGCTGGTGACCTGGATCCAGCCGCGCGCGTGACGGTAATCCCAGCGGCAACATTGCGGGGTCATGGCGAAGGCGGACGGAACATCGAGTAACCGCCAGTCGCCGTCGAGCTCCACGAGCAGTCGCTGGCCGTGCGAACGGAAGAGGCCCAGATAGCCGTGGGTGGCGGACAGGAGCCGGTTGATGCTGACGTGCCCCTGGGTCACCAGCGAGTGGAAGACGCCGGCCATCCAGACGGTCGAGGTCAGCCCCGCCTCGTCCGGCGTCAGCTCGGAGCCGGTGCGTAGGATCTGACCGTGCGGCCGCAGCACGGCCAGCTCCTTGGCCTTGAGCACAACATGCGTTCGGTCGTCGGTGAAAAAGGACAGCGGCACGCCTTCGTCGGTCTCCAGATGACGCAGGTTCGCGCCGAACCGATCGGTGATCTCGCTCGGCGTCAGATCCAGCGACTCCAGCGGGAGCACGGGGGCGAACAGGCTAGCCGTTGCCGGCGCGGCCGCCTCGGGGATCGCGATAGAGCGCGGGGTGGCCTCGGGCAGGGCAAGCGCCCGCTCGACGGCGGCCAGATCGACGGGGGAGGTCGCCTCCGGATGATCGGCCTGGAACCAGCCGAAGAATCCCCGCATCACCTGCGCGCCCGGCTCCAGCTGCAGCGGCGCCTCCTGGATGGCCGCCATGCCGTGCTCGTGCTGGCGTCGGGCACCGGGCAGGCCCTCGCTCAAGGCGATCGGCTCTCGGCCTGCGCGGGTGGCCAGGCCGTGCACCTGCAAAGCGTCGGTAGCGTAGCTGACACCCCGTCCCAGTGAGCCGATCAGACACCAGGGATGGAGACCGCCCATCGCCTGGTTCTGCCGCGTCGCCAGCACCCAACCCCGCTCAGGGTGCTGGAGCGGCGTGTGGTCGAGATACTGGCTGACGTAATACTCGTTCAGACGCACGGCGCCGAAATGGGCCAGCGCCAGATCCTGGGTGTGGATGAGATCCAGTGTCACGGCGTGGTCGCTGGTGTTTTCGAGCTCCAGGTGCCAGAACCAGGCCGGGGCCGATTCGGCCAGTACGAGCTCAACGCCAAACCGAACACCCTTCCAGACACCGGCGAGCGAGAGTCCCCTTGCGTCGCAATGCACCCGCGCCGGGCTGCCCGGGCCGAGCAACGCGACGGACTCGACTTGCTCGCCGTGGCGGCGCAGATAGAGGTTGGCTGGCCCCCCCTCGAGCTCGTTGCCGAGAAAGAGGTTAAGAATGATGTCCTCATGGTCCATCCGCCGGATCGAGCCGTTGGCGTTCACCTCCAGGGTCAGGCCGCCCGCACTCGCGAGGCGCCGAGGATGGTCACTGGTCAGTCGGGTCATGGGCTGCTCCTTCTCAACGGACCGCGTCGAGGTCCTGATCCTTGCTCTTGGCGCCCAGCGAAAACGCGGATTGATTGCGTTTCCCGCACGGTCACCGACGCGGTGTCGCTCGACGGGCTGAAGCTTAGGCCGCGGGAAGGTGAATTGCACCCCGCGGATCTTGGTCGCCCCGATGTGTGGAGCAGGCGCAACGGTCGCGCCTCTCTCCGCGAGCGCTGGTCCCCCTCATCCGCGGCCGGGGCGTTACGCTGGCCGTCCCTGCCCGATCGACGCTATCCTCTGCCAGCCTGAGTCAACCTTGCGGCGGTTCGACATGATGCCGGTCAGCCTAACACGGACCCTGGTGCTCTCTCTCATCCTGGTCACGCCGCTCCACGCCCTGGAGGACGAGCCCCTCGGCTCGCGGCCGGATCAAGGCATGGCGGGGGTCAGCGAGCCGGCTATCCCGGAGGCATTGCGGCCTTGGGTGCCCTGGGTCCTGGAGGGCGGCCCCGAGCGACAGGATCGCCGGGCCTGCCCGATCAATCCGGGGGACGGGGAACGGATCTGCGCCTGGCCCGGGCGCCTGGAGCTGGCGCTCGACCCGAGCGGGGGGGGGTTCGTGCAGGCCTGGGAGGTCTTCGCCGAGAGCTGGGTGCCGCTGCCTGGTGACCCCGGCGCCTGGCCACAAAATGTCGTGGCCGGCTCACTTGGTCTGCCGGTGGTCCCGCGCGACGGTCGGCCCGCGGTGAAGCTCGGCCCGGGGGTGCACCGGGTAACCGGTCGCTTCGCCTGGGACCGCCCCCCGGACGCCTTGGCGATCCCGCCGTCGATTGGCCTGGTTGCGCTGGCGCGCGAAGGTCGGGTCGTACCGAATCCTCGGCTCGATCAGGCCAATCGTCTCTGGCTCCGCGATCCTGCCGGGCCCGAGACGGAGGAGATGGGCGATCGCCTTGGCCTGGAGGTCTATCGTCGAATCGAGGACAGCCTGCCGCTCGAGGTCCTGACTCGCCTCGAGCTGGAGGTCTCCGGGCGTGCCCGAGAGGTGCGCCTGGGTCCGGTCCTGCTGCCCGAGGGAATCCCGTTGCGGATCGCCAGTCCACTGCCGGCGCGACTGGCGGACGACGGTGTTCTGCGGGTCCAGGTGCGGCCGGGCCGATGGGTGCTCGAGGTCGCGGCTCATCATCCGGGTGCGGTCGCGGAGCTGTCTCGCGGGGAGGCCGCCGCACCCTGGCCCGAGCAGGAGGTCTGGGCGTTTGCGGCGCGCCCCGAGCTGCGTCGGGTCGAGATCTCCGGCGTCGAGGCCATCGACCCGCGCCAGACCGGCATCCCAGAGGACTGGATGCGCCTCCCGGTCTATCGGGTCGGGCGGGGCGGTGTCCTCGAGCTGGCCGAGGAGGTCCGAGGGGATCCCGATCCGGGGCCGGACCGCCTGCGTCTGGAGCGCCAGCTCTGGCTCGACTTCGACCGTGCGGGTTACAGCGTGCAGGATCGCATCAGCGGCCAATTGTCGCGCGGCTGGCGCCTCGATGCGGGTCCATCGCTCGCGCTTGGGCAGGTGCGGGTCGATGGCCACCCGGTCCTCATCACCCGCCTCGACGACCAGGCACCGCCGGGCGTCGAGGTCAGACGCGGGCGCCTCGATGTGGTCGCCGACGCCCGTCTCGAATCGGCGCCGGGACGTTTGCCGGCCTCGGGATGGGCGCCCGAATTCGAGGATGTGAGCGCGCGGCTGTATCTGCCGCCAGGTTGGGACCTGCTGACCGTCCAGGGCGTCGACAACCTGCCGAACACCTGGGTCGGTCGCTGGAGCCTGCTCGACCTCTTCCTGGTGCTGATCGTCGCCCTCGGCGTCGGCCGACTCTGGGGCTGGGGTTGGGCGCTGCTCGCCCTCGTCGCGCTGGGGCTGGCCTGGCAGACCCCGGGTGCGCCACGCCTCGTCTGGCTGCACCTGCTCGCCGCCGCGGCCTTGCTGCGCCTGATCCCGCTCGCCCCGGCCCGAACCGGACTGCGCCGACTGCGTGCCTTCGTGACCGCCTATTATCGCCTTGCGTTGCTGGCGCTGGTGGTGATCGGACTGCCGTTCCTGGTCACTGAGGTCCGCGACGGGCTCTTCCCGCATCTGGAGCGCCCCTGGGCGAGCCTGGGCGATGGGGGAGCGAGCCGGTCCATGATGGGCGCCCCCGCGCCACCAACGCCAGCGAGCGCGTTCGAGCTGGAGGGTGCGAGCGGTCTGGATGCCGTGTCCAAGCGCGAGCGGATCGGCGACGCCCTCTCCGAGCCCACGGCTGCGGCCCCCGAGGCCGTCGATGTCCTGGACCCCGCGGCACGTCTCCAGACCGGGCCGGGGATCCCGGACTGGCGTTGGAGCAGCTTCGATCTGCGCTGGACCGGGCCGGTCGGCGAGCGTGAGTCGGCAAGACTCTGGCTGCTGACGCCGGCCTGGAACCTGGTCCTGTCGCTCACGGGTTCCGTGCTGCTGGTGCTGCTCGGTCTGCGTCTGGCCGGTCTCATCGGGGCCGTCGGCGCGCCGCGGGCCGGTCTCGCGCTTCTGGCCGCTCTCGGCTTGGGGGCGATGGGCGGCAGCGGGCCGGCCTCGGCCGCGGATCCGCCGGGCCCGGAGCTGCTCCAGGAGCTTCGCGCCCGCCTGCTCGAGCCGCCGGACTGTCTGCCCCACTGCGTCGATCTTCCCCTGATGATCCTCACAGCGGATCCGGACCGGCTGGTCCTGGATCTGACGATCGACGCAGCGGTTGCGGTGGCGGCCCCCATCCCCGGCGGTGCAGGTGGCTGGCTGCCGGTCGATCTGCGTGTGGATGGCGAG
>Ga0316578_10000892_pt1 | contig 11266 bp, 12 predicted proteins | sample J0NA_2_FD_203076 | JGI IMG/M metagenome (GOLD analysis project Ga0316578, IMG submission 203076) | Rhizosphere microbial communities from salt marsh grasses in Alabama, United States - J0-2_160517rDrC | ecosystem: Host-associated > Plants > Roots > Rhizosphere | place: USA: Alabama | collected...
ATCCTGGACGTGCTGCCGCCGTCCAGGTACACGATCCTGCCGAACACCGCCGGCTGCTACGATGTGGACAGCGCCGTGCGCACCTGCCGCCTGGCCCGGGAGCTGCTGGACGGCCACAACCTCGTGAAGCTGGAGGTCCTCGGCGATGAGAAGACCCTGTTCCCGGACGTGGTCGCGACCGTCGAGGCCGCGGAGGTCCTGGTCAAGGACGGCTTCGACGTCATGGTCTACACCAACGACGACCCGATCATCGCCAAGCGCCTGGAGGAGATTGGCTGCTGCGCCGTGATGCCGCTGGCCGCGCCCATCGGCTCCGGACTCGGCATCCGCAATCCGCTCAACATCCTCACCATCGTCGAGAACGCCGGCGTGCCGATCCTGGTGGACGCCGGCGTCGGCACCGCGTCCGACGCCGCCGTGGCCATGGAGCTCGGCTGCGACGGCGTGTTGATGAACACCGCCATCGCCGCCGCCAGGGACCCAGTGCTGATGGCCAGCGCCATGCGCAAGGGCATCGAGGCGGGCCGCGAGGCGTATCTGGCCGGACGCATGCAGGCCAAGCGCTTCGCGTCGGCGTCGTCGCCGATCGAAGGGACGTTCTTCTGACGAAGCGGCTGCGGGTATCCAGGGACGGGTTTCGAGGTCGGAGCGATAGAGCGCGGTCCTAGGCCGTCAACCACAGGCTCAGAATGAATCCGACCCAGGCCCCAGTTCCGCCTCGGCGCCCCATCCGCAGCTTCGTGCTCCGCGAGGGCCGCCTGACGGCGGGCCAAGCGCGGGCCTACGACGAGCTGTGGCCGCGCTTCGGCGCCGAGCGCGCATCCGGCGAGGTACTGGACTTGCCGGCGCTGTTCGGCAACGAGAGGCCCGTGGTGCTGGAAATCGGCTTCGGCAACGGCGAGTCGTTGGCGACGATGGCCGCGGCGGCGCCGCAGCGCAACTTTCTCGGCGTCGAGGTGCACCGGCCCGGCATCGGGCATTTGCTGCTGGAGACCGAGCGGCGCGGGCTCACCAACCTGCGGCTGCTGCGCGAGGATGCCCAGGTCCTGCTGGCCCAGGGCCTGGCACCGGCCAGCCTGGCCGGCGTGAACCTGTTCTTCCCCGACCCCTGGCCGAAGAAGCGCCACCACAAGCGGCGCATCCTGCAGCCGGCCTTCGTCGAGCGCTTGGCGCGGGTCGTCGCCCCCGGCGGACTGTTCCATGCCGCCACCGACTGGGAGCCCTATGCCGAGCACATGCTGACCGTGCTGGAGGCCGCCGGCGCCATCTTCGAGAACACCGCCGGACCCGGCCGGTTCGCCCCGGGCCCCGGCGAGCGCCCGCCCACCAAGTTCGAGCGCCGCGGCGAGCGGCTCGGTCACCGGGTCCGCGACCTGGTCTACCGGCGCCGCTGAGGGCCGCGGATGAGTGCGCTACGCATCGCCGGGCTCCGACCGCTGGTCCATGCCACGCCGCTCCAGCCCGTGGACATGGACCTGGACGGCGGCGCCATCGTGCTGCTGTCCGGGCCGTCCGGGGCCGGCAAGAGTCTGCTGCTGCGGGCCATTGCCGACCTGGACCCGAACGCGGGCGAGGTCTTCCTCGACGGCGCGGCCAGATCGGACATGCGCCCAACCGAGTGGCGCCGCCGGGTCGGACTGCTGCCGGCGGAGTCCGGCTGGTGGGGCGAGCGGGTCTCGGATCACTTCCCGCCGCCCGCCGGCGGCGCCGCCGAATGGTTGGTCCCGACCCTGCTATCGACGCTGGGCTTCGGCACCGACGTGCTCGACTGGGAGGTGCTGCGCCTGTCCACCGGCGAGCGCCAGCGCCTGGCCCTGGCGCGGCTGCTTGCGAACGGCCCCGAGGCCCTGCTGCTCGACGAGGCCACGGCCAACCTTGACCCGGCCAACCGCGAGCGCGCCGAGGCGCTGATCATGGAGTATCGCGATCAGCACAGCGCCCCCGTTCTGTGGGTCAGCCATGACCCGGACCAGCGCGCCCGGCTCGCGACCGCCACCGGCGGCCGCCGGCTGGTCATCGCCGACCACCGGCTATGTCCGGAGGACGATGCATGAGCCTGGTACTGCTGAGCCCCTGGGACCTGTCTCTGGCCGCCGGACTGGTGCTGCTGCTGGCGGCCCTGTCCTGGCGCCTGCGCCTGGACGTCGAGCGGCGCATGCTGATCGCGGCCGCCCGCAGCACCGTGCAGCTGGTGTTGCTGGGGCTTGTGCTGAAGGTCTTGTTCGAGGCCACCCATCCGCTGCTGATCGCTCTGCTCGCGCTGGTGATGCTCTCGGTGGCCGGCTGGGAGGTCATGGCACGGCAGCGGCGTCGCTATCGCGGCGTCTGGGGCTATGGCATCGGCGCCCTGTCCATGTTCCTGTCGTCCTTCGGCGTCACGGTGCTGGCGCTGACGCTGATCATCGGCGTCACACCCTGGTATCAGCCGCAGTATCTGATCCCGCTGCTGGGCATGCTGCTCGGCAACACCATGAACGGCATCGCCATCGCGCTGGACGGGCTGACCCGGCAGGCATGGGATGGCCGGGTGAAGATCGAGGCGCAGCTGCTGCTCGGCGCCGGCTGGAGCGAGGCCATCGGAGACATCCGCCGCGAAGCCCTGCGCGCCGGGCTGATCCCCATCGTCAACGCCATGGCCAGCGCCGGCTTGGTCAGCCTGCCGGGCATGATGACGGGTCAGATCCTGGCTGGCAGCCCACCGCTGGAGGCGGCCAAGTACCAACTGCTGATCATGTTCCTCATCGCCGCCGGCACTGGCCTCGGCGGCGTCGCCGCGGTCTGGATCGGCTCACGGCGGCTGTTCGACGAGCGCGAGCGGCTGCGGCTCGATCGCCTGCGGGTGAAATAACCCCGGACGAGGGGCGGCGAATGATTGGACAACGTCAAGAACGTAAGCACCTAACGAGGCGGCATGCAGCGGGACCAACGCCGCGCGACACGGTCCGCCGGCGGCTACGAGAACGGCCGGAGGCACCGGAGATTCCAGGCCCCGCACCTTGAATTAGCATTTGCTGATACCAGTTCGGGCGCAACATGGGCGCGTGCGACCGCCGCCACGTTATCAGATCATCCCAGGCCCGGTCCGGCCGCGGCCGCCACAGACAACGGAGTCTTTCCATGTCCGAGCTCACCAAAGAAACCATCGAAGCCGCGATCAAGGGCTACACGGAGCCGCACTTGGGCCGCGACCTCGTCGCCGCCAACGCCATCAAGTCCATCGACATCGAGGGCGATCAGGTCAAGGTGCAGGTCATGCTCGGCTTTCCGGCCAAGGGCGCCAGGGACGCCATCGCCGAGGCCGTCAAGCAGCAGATCGAGGGCGTCGACGGCGTTTCGATGGCGCAGGTGGACGTGGGCTGGACCATCAAGTCGCACTCGGTACAGAAGTCACTGAAGCCCATCGACAACGTCAAGAACATCATCGCGGTAGCCTCCGGCAAGGGCGGCGTGGGCAAATCCACGACGGCGGTGAACCTGGCCTTGGCCCTGTCCGCCGAGGGCGCCCGCGTCGGCATCCTTGACGCCGACATCTACGGTCCCTCGCAGCCGCGCATGCTCGGCATCACCGGTAAGCCCGAGTCGAAGGACGGCAGCAGCCTGGAGCCGATGAACAGCTACCACCTCCAGGCCATGTCCATCGGCTTCCTCATCGACGAGGAGACGCCGATGATCTGGCGCGGGCCCATGGTCACCCAGGCGCTCGAACAATTGTTGAACGATACCAACTGGTCCGAGTTGGACTATCTGGTCATCGACCTGCCGCCGGGCACGGGCGATACCCAGCTGACGCTGGCGCAGAAGGTGCCGGTCTCGGGTGCGGTCATCGTCACTACGCCCCAGGACATCGCCCTGCTCGACGCCCGAAAGGGACTCAAGATGTTCCAGAAGGTGGAGGTGCCGGTCCTCGGCGTCGTCGAGAACATGTCCATCCACATCTGCTCCAAGTGCGGCCACGAAGAGCACATCTTCGGCGAAGGCGGCGGTCAGGCCATGGCCGAGCAGTACGGCATCCAGCTGCTGGGCGCGCTGCCGCTGGACATCAACATCCGCGAGGAGACCGACTCCGGCAAGCCCAGCGTCGCTGCCGACCCGGAAAGCCGCATCAGCGAGATCTACCGCGAGATCGCTCGGAAGACCGCCGCCAAGCTCTCGTTGCAGGCGAAGGACTATGCGGCCAAGTTCCCGCGGATCGTGATTCAAAACACTTGACGGGGATTGCGTTTCCCCACGCGACGTCAGTACCCCGGCCCCGGCCGGGGCTTTTTGTCTCGCGCACCGAGCCGCAAAGGATCGCAAGCTCGTCTGGAAAGCACGCGAGAGCCCGGGTTGGAGACCGGCGTTTCGGCCGTCGAGGCGTCCCGCCAGCGACGTACGGCACCGCATTGACCCGGATCACACCCCCAAGGGCCGCATGTTGCAGCACAGCATGACAGTCCATAATATTCGCGATTACTAATTCACAAATCCAGAGGAAGCGGCACCATGCCCGGCCAGGCCGTGCGCGAATCCATCCAGGGCCATCCCTTCAACGATATCCTCAACGAGCTCCACGCACATACCTTCACCGGCGCGCCGGGGGAGTCCGATCCGTTCACGCTGAGCGAGCTGGAGCGCGAGTACATCGCCTATGCTCTGGCGCTGTACTATCAGTGCGATCACTGCCAGGTCTACCATGGGCGTACCGTGGATCGCATGCGCGCCAGGTCCGGGGCGGCGCCCTGGGGCTGGAAGGAGGAGTTCGTCAAGACCATCCTGTTCCTGCGCACCAGCAAGACGAACGTGTCGCCGCTGGAATGGGACGGTTGGATTCAATCTTGGCGTAAATTCGCGACCCGCATCCACTACCGCCATCCGGGTCTGGCCTGCGCCATCGCCTATGCGATCGGTATCGCCCGCGCCGACGAGACACTGATGGACCTGGCCTTCCAGTCCCTGCAGAACCTGTACCCGGACGCGGACACCCTGCTCGGCGTCATCCGCGACATCGACCGCGTCGTGGTCTTCATGAAGGCGGCCACGTCAAAGAACCGCACCGATCCCATTGTCCGTCGGCAGCTCGCGGCTCGAGGCATCGCTGTCTGAGCGATGGCCGGCAGCGCGACGCCGGCGCAGCCCACGGCTTTCAAGCCGACACAGCCAGCGCCCGCTGCGGGACCGTCCCGGCCATGCCGCAGCGGCGCAGATAGCGGGCCAGCAGGCCGTCGTCGTCGAGCACGTGCGCCACCAGCCAGTGCTCCAGCGACGGCAGCACGGCCGGATCGGACCAGTCGATGCGGCCGGCACGGGCATCGGCAATGAGCACGACGCACTGCTCCACCAGAACCGCGTGCTCGTTCCGGTGGCTTTCGAAGTGCGGATAGGCGGCGGCCTGCATGACCTCCTCTTCGCGCACGAAATGGCTCCTGACCAGGGCAGCAAGGGCATCGAGATCGTCGAGGAGTTGCTTGTCGCCCCCCCGCCGCTGGGCCGGCCCGAGTCGCGCCACATCGGCGGCGATACGCTGCAGCTGTCCGGCAAGGCAGCGGTGGTCATCGTCCATGAAGCGGACATGCAGCGTCCATTCATCGCGCCAGTCGAGAACGCTGGCCATGGCGGTGCTGGACGCGAGGGTCTGCCGATACATCGGCCGGCGGTGATTCGGGGCGGGCGCTGCGGCGCGCGTGTGCATGAAGATGTACCCTGGGACGATTTCAGGTTTCAGGCAAGATAGTCTGTCCGGAGCGGGCTTGGCAGGCGGCCCCATCGGCAGAGAGACCAGCGTTTGGTCGACTCTGGCGCTCCCGGAGATGACCTGGGAGATGGCCCGCCGGTCGCCGCTGGCCAATTTCGGCGTCGGGGTTACTCGGCATCCGACCGCCGGTAGCGCGTGGCGTAGGCGGCAGCCGCGTCACCGTCGGGTTGCCTGCAGCTGCGAGCCGTGCCGAAACGGCCCTGCAAAGCGCCGTGCAGAGGTTGCGCCATCCCCATAAATGGTAGGCTCTATTATGGTTTCTTGCTGGGAATTCCTGAGTTGAGCGCCCCTCCATGTCCATGCAGGGCGGACGCCGCCATGCCGCGAGTCGATTCGCAGTGACGCCATCCAAGGCCGCGCGCAGCGGACATGGCTCGCGTGCCGCCGCGCCGGACTCGCCGCAGATGCCGCCCACCCGCAAGCCCGATCCCGCCATCGCGATGCGCCTGCTGATCGAGCAGGTGCGCACAGCAGTGCCGTTTGGACTGGCACGGGCCTGCAACGGCCGTTGTGATGGCTGTTCGCGGAAATTGCTGGATTGGCTGGAGGGGGAGCTCGACGACTGGCAGGCACGCCTCGCAGCCGATGAGCAGCCGCATCTGGGGGATATCGACCGCCTCGCGCGCAGCAGTCGCAAGGTCTATGCGGCGCTGGCCCGCAACGGGCTGGTCCCGCCGCCGTTCTGAGCTGCGGGCCTGACGCTGAACGGCAGCGACTCGGAACGCTTTGCGGCCGGCCTCAGTCCGCCGGGAGGTACACGCCCTTGGGACCGTCGCAGCGTGGGCAACGCCAGTCGTCGGGCAAATCGCAAAACGGCGTACCGGGCTGGACTTGGCCGATCGGGTCGCCGTCGGCAGGATCGTACGCCTGCCCGCAGACACGGCACTCCATGACGTCTCCGTCGGCGGCGCCGCCGGTCATTGCAGTGCCTCCAGGATCTCCCGCAGGCGCTCGGCGCTGTCTACGATGTCCTCCTGCGCGGCCAGCGCGGCGTCGGGGACACCGGTGACCTCGAGGGTATTGAGGATCAGACGGTCGTCGCTGTTGTAGTGCTGCACCCACCAGATGTCGCGCGTGGCAGTGGCCGTGATGCGGCAACTGCCGTAGCCGCGGGACAAGATTGCCAACGCGCCGGTACCGAGCCGATCCTCGAGGCAGGTCAGGTCGTGCTCGCTCTGGGGCAGCAGGGTGAGGTTGACGATGTGGGGCGCCCACTCCGTCTCCGCATCTGCACGCCGCCCGAGCTCGGCATCCAGCTCGGCCAGCACGCCGGGTGCGTTCATGACGCCGTCCGGCCACTGTGCCTGCAGCTCGATGCGCGCACGGGCAGCGTCGAAGCTGCCGAAGCGCACGAAGCCGGGGATGTCGCTGACCTCCAGCACGTCCCGCCGCAGCTCGCCCCCGGCGCCGTATTGTCGGATGCGCCAAACGCCGGCCAGCCGCGTCTCGCGAGCCTGCACCGGCTCGGTGCCGCTGCGCTGTATGCTGACCTCGCCGCTACCCAGACTATCCTCGACCAGACGCAGATCGGCCGGCGGCAGGGCACCGAGATCGAGAACCTGGGGCAGTGCCCCCACTTGGTAGCCGGTCAGAAGCAGCAGCAGCGAGCGCAGCAGCTGATGCCCGGCATGCAGGTCGGCGACCTCAGCCGGCTCCGGCAGGATGGGCGGCCGATAGGTGTGCATGGCACCGGGCATGGGCAGATAGGTCAGCTCCGCGCCGTCGTCGGCGTCCGGCTGACTGCCTGGGCCGATACCGCCGTCGGGCCGCGGCCGTGCCGGGACTCGAACCTCGTCGTTCATCAGTGGCAGCCTCCGGCGGACGTCGCCTCGGTAGGGACAGGAACGCCGACGCCCGGCGGGCGGCCCGGCGCGGCTGCGAGCAGCCGCGACAGCTCGGACAGGTAGTCGTCCCAGCTGCGCACCCGCTCGATGGCGCCGACATAGACGCCGCCCCGCAACAGCACCAGTGCCGGCCAGCGGCGGACGCCGAAACGTTGCTTGACGGCCTCTGCGGCGTCAGGAGCGACCACCGCGGCCTGCAAACGTCCGGAGAAGGTCCTCAGCAACTCAGGCAGAATCACGGCCACGTCCAGGGCTTCCGGGTGCTGTGCCGGGTCACCAGCCAGGAACAGCAAGCCGTGCCGTTCCTGCCCGGGAAAGGCGTCCAGTCCATGCTCATCCAGCAGCGGCAGTCCGTGCCGGCTCGTCAACGCGTCGATCAGGGGTGCAGTCATCGCCATGTCATCGCTCGGTGCGTGCAGCCGGGCCTAAACCAACACGGTGGTTGCGGCAATTCGTCATGAGTTCGCGACACCGGTGGTCTTCTTCAAGAGTCAGGTACATGACGCCGGTCAAGTACCCGTGCATCACCGATCCGGCAGGCGTGTTCCGGCGAGGGCCGCCCCTGCTCGTAGGCATCGATGTCCAGCGCGGCATGGGGCAGGTCCAGGGGCGCGGCCGCATCGCCCCCGACGGGGCCGAGGGGTCTCACCTCGAGGCCAGCCAGGTAGTCCAGCGCTAGATCCAGCGCGGGGCCGATGCAGGCCCTGATCTCCGGCCGCAGGCTGCCGCCGAAGTCCTCCAGTGCCACCGGCTGCACGCCCACAAGCAAAAGCTGCTCCGGCATGCCACCGAGCAGATCAGCCAGTGCAAGCACCTCTTGGAAGCCCGTCTGGTGCAGGCTCATCTTCTTCGCCCCCAGGAACCTCGGCACCTCGGCCCCCTCGACGCGCTTCAGCGTACCCGCCGGCAGCCCGTAGTCCACGGCATCGAAGACCACCAGTACGTCCGCTGCACGCACCTGATCTATGAGATAGATACCCTGAGTGCCGCCGTCGAGCAGCGTCACGTTCGGCCCGAATCGGTATCGCGCAGCCAGCGCCTCGACGCAGCGCACGCCAAAGCCCTCGTCGGCCCAGAGCAGATTGCCGATGCCGAGGATCAGCACGTTCGGTCCCGGCGACATCGTCGATTGCTTCATCTCCATTCCAACCTCATCGGTATCGGTATCGGTATCGAAATCGATTGCGATACCGATACCGATTCTTAAGGCCGATCGTCCTTGAACATCCGCCAGCCGCTGATCATGGTGCTGATCAGGCTCTGGCGAGACATGACATCCTCGCGGATGGCCGTGTACACATGCAGCATCACGAACACGACGATGACCCACATTCCCCAGTGATGCCACAAGCGCACGTCCTGACTCTGGCCTACGAAGGGTATGACCCAGCCGAACAGCTGGTCCTGCCAGCTGCCGAGCCCCGCCTGTTCCGAGTAGAGCGCAAAACCCGTCACCATCATCACGAGGCCGCCGACGGTAATGATGACCACCATGAACAGGTGCGCCAGCGGGTTGTGACCGTAATACTTGCGCGGCTCGGGCTCGACGAAGGCATACCAGCGTACCTCGTGCCAGAGCTCGTTCCAGAACGAGCGGCGCCAGAACGGCAGCGTGAACAGCTGGTGGGCGTAGCTGTTGCCGGCAAAGGCCCAATAGATGCGGAACAGGAAGCCCACCGCGAATATGTAGGCCGCCGCAAAGTGGAAGAAGCGGATGTAGCCCATGACATAGTGGTCGCTGGCCTCGCCGGAGACCGTCGGCAGCGGATTGGCGATGAACCATCCGGTGATGGCCAGTATCGTGATGGACAGCGCATTGACCCAGTGCCAGACTCGCAGCGGCGCCTGGTACACGTACACAGCGGTGCGCCGCGTGGTCGGAATGCCGCGGCGGCGCTGCTCGCGGCGCAGTTCTTCGGGTGTTGTGCTCATCGATGGTCTCGGGCCTGCTTTGATTGTGGCATTGGGGTCGGTTTCGGAAGTACGGCAGTACATTCGCGTCTCAGTACCATGGTGCGCACCCATGTACTCACGTACGCATGTACCCACGGACTTGCGCACCGACGTATTCACGTACTCACGTACTTCCTACCGAACCTTCACCCGCGTCATCTCCCCCCCATCCGGCCCCATCACATGGGTCGAGCACGCGAGGCAGGGGTCGAAGCTGTGCAGCGTGCGCAGGATCTCCAGCGGCTCGTCGGCCTTGGCGACGGGCGTGTTCATCAGCGCCGCCTCGAAGGCGCCGATGTTGCCCTTGGGGTCCCGCGGCGAGCCGTTCCAGGTGGTGGGCACGACGGCCTGGTAGTTGGCGATCTTGCCCTTCTCGATGACCACCCAATGGCCGAGCGCACCGCGCGGCGCCTCGGTGGTGCCCACGCCGCGGGACTTCTTCGGCCACTTGTGGGGCTCCCATTTGTCGGTGTTGGCGGTGGCGGTGTCGCCGGCCTTGATGTTGGCCATGAGCTTGTCCTGGAAGTAGCGCATCTTGTGCGCGGCCCAGGACGCCTCCAGCCCGCGCGCCGCGGTGCGCCCCAGCGTCGAGAACAGGGCCGACAGTGGCAGGCCGAGGTCGGTCAGCACCTTGTCCACCGGCTCCTTGAACTCGGGGTTGCCCTGGGCATAGCCGATCACGTAGCGGGCCAGCGGGCCTACCTCCATCGCATGGCCCTTCCAGCGCGGCGCCTTGATCCAAGAGTACTTGGCGGTCTCGTCGATGGCCTCGATGCGGGTCGGCGTGCCCTTGGCGTTGGGGCCGAGGACATAGTTCGGCTCGGTGACGCCGTCCCAGGGGTGCAGGCCCTTGCTCTCGTCGTCGTAGCTGAACCAGGAGTGGTCGACGAACTCCTGGATCTGCTCGGGGTCGCGCAGGTCTACGTCGTAAACGGTGCTGAGATCGCCGTTGATGATGGCGCCGCGGGGCAGCAGCAGGTTGTTCGGCGAGTCGTCGTTGGCGTGGTCCGGGATGTCGCCATAGGACAGCACCGCCTGGCTGCTTAAGCCCCCGCCGTAGGTCCAGTCCTTGTAGAAGGACGCGATGGCGAGCAGGTCGGGGATATACACCCGGTCGATGAAGTCGATGGTCCGATCGATGATGGACGAGACCAGGTTCAGCCGCTCCATGTTGACGGCGCCCACGGCGCCGACGCCGTCCACGTTGATGGCGCAGGGCATGCCGCCCACGAGCCAGTTCGGATGCGGATTCTTGCCGCCGTAGACGGTGTGGATCTTGACGATCTCCTTCTGGAAGTCGAGCGCCTCCAGATAGTGTGCCACCGCCATCAGGTTGGCCTCGGGCGGCAGCTTGTAAGCCGGATTGCCCCAGTAGCCGTTCATGAAGGGGCCGAGCTGACCGGATTCGACGAAGCGCTTGAGACGCATCTGGATGTCGCGGAAATAGCCCGGCGACGACAGCGGCCAGTCGCTGATGGACTGGGCCAGCTGCGAGGTCGCCTTGGTGTCCGCCTTCAGCGCCGAGACCACGTCCACCCAATCCAGCGCGTGCAGGTGATAGAAGTGCACCAAGTGGTCCTGGGCCTGCAGCGTCAGCTGCATGATGTTGCGGATGGAATTGGCGTTCTCCGGGATCTCGATGCCGAGCGCGTCCTCCACCGCCCGCACGCTGGTGAGCGCGTGGGTGCCGGTGCACACACCGCATATCCTCTCGGTGAAGGCCCAGGCGTCGCGCGGG
>Ga0316578_10000893_pt1 | contig 11258 bp, 8 predicted proteins | sample J0NA_2_FD_203076 | JGI IMG/M metagenome (GOLD analysis project Ga0316578, IMG submission 203076) | Rhizosphere microbial communities from salt marsh grasses in Alabama, United States - J0-2_160517rDrC | ecosystem: Host-associated > Plants > Roots > Rhizosphere | place: USA: Alabama | collected...
CCAGCAGAGCTCGCTGTTCACGACCCTTTCCAAGAAATGGCGCCTATTCCAGCGCACCAGCGCGCGACGCCAGAGCATCGTGCCGATGCAGACACCGGGCGCAGGTGTCGCAGCAAAGATCGCCGACACCGACCCGCCAATGGCGCCGAGCATCGACTTGGCTGCGCTGGCGCAACGAACCCTGCTGACCGAGTACGGGGCGGCGGCGGTGCTGATCGACCGCCGCTACGAAATCCTGTACCTCTTCGGTCCGACCGTGCGCTACCTGGAACTGCCCATCGGCCGCCCCATCCTGGACCTGACGGCGATGGTGCGCCAGGGTTTGCGCACGCGGGTGCGCACGGCCTGCCACAAGGCCCTGAACGAGCAACGCGCCGTGACCGTCTCCGATGCCAGGGTGAAGCGCGACGGCGGCACCGTGCGGGTGCGCATGCGAGTGACACCGCTGCGCGACGCCGCGCACCCGGCCGGGCTGTTGCTGGTGAGCTTCACGGACTTGGCCGAGCCCGACGCACTCGCCGAAACGCCGGATCAGGAGCAGGACGCCGCCGCGGACCGCGCCCTGGCCCGGCAGTTGGAGAACGAGCTGCGCGCCACCCGGGAGGACCTGCAGACGACGATCGAAGAATTGGAGAGCGCCAACGAGGAGCTCAAGGCCTCCAACGAGGAGGCCATGTCCATGAACGAGGAGCTCCAGTCCGCGAACGAGGAGCTCGAGACCTCCAAGGAGGAACTACAGTCGCTGAACGAGGAGCTCAGCACCGTCAACAACCAGCTCGAGGACAAGGTCGAGGAGCTGGAGCGGAACAGCAACGATGTCAGCAATCTGCTCGCCAGCACCGACATCGCCACCGTGTTCCTCGATACCGACATGCGCGTGAATCGCTTCACGTCCCGAGCCGCCGGGCTGCTGAACCTGCGCCCGGGCGACATCGGCCGCCCGCTGCGGGACCTGTCACCGAACGTGCGGGACGCCAACCTGCTGTCCGACGCCCTGCAGGTGCTCGACCGCCTGACACCACGGGAGCAGGATGTCGAGGGCGACGGCGGCAGCCGGTACCTCCGCCGCATCCAGCCCTACCGCACCGAGGACAATCGCATCGAAGGGGTTGTGATCTCGTTCGTCGACATCACCGAACGCACCAGGGCCGAGCAGGACATCCGCATGAGCGAGGCGCGCTTTCGGCTGCTGTTCGAGCGCTCGCCCATGTGTCTGCTGGAGCAGGATTGGTCCGGCGTATTGGCCTGTCTCGCCGAGCAGAGCGGCGACAGCGGAGCGGCCCTGGCCGATTGGACCCTGGCCCATCCGCAGGACGCCACCGCCTGCCGCCATCGCCTGGTCATCAAAGCCGCAAACCGCTCCGCGCTGTCACTGGCGGGCTTCGCGGAGGAACCCACCGACCCGGTGGCCGTGGAGCAATGGTTCCCGCTGGAGCCGGCCGAGGGCTACCTGGCCCTGCTCGACGACCTGCTGCGCGGGCGCCCCAGCATCCAGGAGCTAGAGGTGCGCAGCCGCGACGGCAGCCGCATCCCGGTGCTGGCGCACATGGTGCCTGCCGCCGGGCGCCGCGACACGCTGGACCGGGTGCTCGTGGCCGTCATCGACATCAGCACCCGCAAGGCCATGGAACAGGCCCTGGCCGACCGCGAGCAACGCCTCGCCGCGATCCTGGACACCGTCGTGGACGGCATCATCGGCGTCAACGACGCCGGCCGCATTACCCAGGCGAACAGCGCCGCCGGACGCCTGTTCGACGCCGCTCCCGCGGACCTGAGCGGACAACCGCTGGCGCGCTACCTGGCACCGGCCTCGGCTTCGCAGCCTGCCGGCGGCATCCTGGACAGGGTGCGGCTGGAGGCCCGCGCAAGCACGCGCAGGCCGCTGCCCTGCGAAGGCCTGCGCAGCGACGGCAGGACCTTCCCGGCCGAAGTCAGCAGCGCAGAGGTCGATCACCTGGGTCTGTTCGTGCTCGTGGTCCGCGACATGAGCGAGCGGCGGGCCCTTGAACGGCAGGTCATCGAGGCTAGCACGCGCGAACAGCAGCGCATCGGCCAGGACATTCATGACGGCCTCGGCCAGCAACTGGCGGCCGCCGGGATGATGGCCGCGGCGCTGGCGCGCAGGCTGGAGCGGAACGAACGGCCGGAAGCGGCCGAAGCGTCCAGCCTGGGGCGACACCTGGAACAGGCGGCCCGGGACGCCAAGGACATCGTCCGTGGCCTGCGGCCAGTCGGTTGCCATCCCGGCGCTCTCGTCAAGGCGCTGACGAGCCTGACCGAGCAAATGGCGCACAGCAGCGGCGTCGCCTGCACCCTGAGCTGCGAGGACGACCTCGTCCTCGATGACCCGGACACTGCCACACACCTGTACCGGATCGCCCAGGAGGCGATCAACAATGCCGCCCGTCACGGCAAGCCCAGCCGCATCGAGGTCGAGCTGGCGCGCGACGGAGCGCGGCTGCGCCTGGGTGTTCGCGACAACGGTACCTGGTCCGAGGCTGGCCCCGACCCCGACGGCGGCCACGGGCTGCAGATCATGGGTTACCGCGCCGGCATCCTCGGCGGCAGGCTCGAGGTCACCCACGTCGCCGAGGGCGGCACGCTGGTGCAGTGCGAGATGCCATGGCCGCCGCAGTACAGCGGCGGCTGATTTGAGCGCCCATGGCCGTGGATCGCTGCACGGCTCACTCCTCTGCTCTCATCGGCTGATCTCGAAGACACAGGCATCGGCCCCCATCGCCTGACATTGAACCTCGCGCACGCGGCTGCGGCGGCTGACCAGGGTCGTGAACAGCCGCTCGAAAGCAGCGCTGTAGAAATCGCAGAGGGGGCGGTCCGCGCTGGCGCCCCGGCAGATCGGGCAGTCAGCGATGCGCACCCGCACCGGCCAGCCGGGCTCGAAGCTGAACCGCCCGCTGCCGGAGAACGTCCAGGCATGCTTGCCGACGGCGCCGAGCAGGATCCGCGCGGCCGGACCGGGCGGCAGCAGCTTGAGGATGCGCTGGGCGCCCTTCGGCACACGATGGGCCAGGAGGTAGTCGCCGGTGCGAAGTCCGGCATCGCGGGCGATGGCGGCCGCCGCATCGGGAACAAGCTCGGCACGCAGGGCTTGCTGCAGCGCGATGACCTCGCGCTCGTCGACCATGGACTCCGGCGGCGCGGCCAAGTAGTGCGTCAGGCCGGCGCGGGCGAACACCGGCTCGGCCCCGCAGCCGGCGGCGACCAAGGCCTCGGCAACGCGGGTGATGGCATTGGGACCGATGCGGGCGGTCCCGGACTCGGCGGCCGGCGCCGTCGGCGGCGTCGTCTGGCTCAATGCGCTTGGTTCCGGACTGCGGGCTCTGAGGCGGTGGGCATCAGTTGCTGCGGGAGAAATGCCAGCGGGCGCGGTCCCAGGAGAAATAGGCGTCGTGCTCGCTGCACAGGGTGCGCAGGAAATAGCGGCCCGTGGGAGTGATGCGCAACCGGTCTCCGGCGACCTCGATCAGGCCGTCGTCGGCGTACTTGGCGAGCCGGGCGTATTCGTCGTCCAGGCAGCCGATGGCGAGGTCCTCGGGCAGTTCAAGGTTGCAGATCATGTGCCCGATGGCATCCCGGCGCCGGCGGTCGGTCTCGTCCAGCCGGTGCCCCTGGGCGATGGGCAGTTCGCCGGCCTGCACCCGCACCATCCAGTCGTCGAGCAGCGGCTCGTTCTGAACGCAGTTCCCGTCGATCTCGCCGACCGCGCCGGTGCCGAAACCCAGCATGTGCGCGGTGGGCCGCGCGGTGTAGCCGATGCAGTTGCGGTGCAGGCGCCCCTCGTCCTGGGCGATCGCAAGCTCGTCGGTGTCCAGCGCGAAGGCATCCAGCCCGATCCAGGCATAGCCCGACGAGGTAAACGAGCGCACGGCGCGGTGGAACAGGACCTGGCGGTCCACCGCGTTGGGCAGTTGGTGGACGTCGATCGCGTGCTGGTGGGGACCGGCATCGGTGATGCGGGAATAGCCGAAGCAGGTCACGCGGTCCGGCGCCATGTCGATCACCGCCTCCAGGGTCTTCTGGAAGCTGACCTCGGTCTGCTTCGGCAGGCCGTAGATGAGATCGAAGGCAATGGTCTCGAAGCCGATCTCGCGCGCGAGCCAGTAGACGTCGCGCACCAGGTCGATGGACTGGACGCGACCAATGGCTCGCTGCACCTCGGGCTCGAGGTCCTGCACGCCGAAGGTGATCCGGCGGTAGCCGAGCGCATGCAGGAGCTCGAGCTGGCCGGCGGAGGTGCGCCGCGGATCGCACTCGATGGACTGATCCGTGTCGGGCAGGATGCGGAAACGCCGCTCCAGCATCTCGGTCAGGCGAGTCAGCTGGACGTCGTTGAGATAGTTGGGCGTGCCGCCGGCCAAGTGCAGCTGAAGCACGTCCCGGTCGCCGTTGATGCGCTCGGCAACCATGGCCATCTCGTGCTCTAGCGCGTCCAGATAGCCGTCGATACGGGCGCTGTCATGGGTGATGGTGGTGTTGCAGCCGCAATAGAGGCAGCGACCGGGACAAAAGGGAACGTGGACGTAGAGCGCCAGGCTCTCGTCGGGCCGCGCCGAGACCGATCGCAGTGCGGCCTCGTAGTCGACGCCGCCGAAGCGCCCCCGCCAGATGGGGACCGCCACGGCGTTCGGTATCTCCGGGCCGAGCTCGGCAAACCTTGCCAGCAGCTCTGGGGAAATATCCGTCGGCGCTGCGCTGGACATGTCGTGGCCTCAGTGTATGTTGCCGCCGGCGACGCGAAGCCAGCCGGTCTTCTGCGTGTTCGGGACTGCCCCGCGGCAGCTTACCGCCGCTGCCGCGCACGGGCGCCAAGGCCGCCGTACGACGGAGGCGATCAGGGCCGGTGCCGACCGCGACACGGGTTCGGCCCTCGGGAGCAGGCAACCGCCGGGCATGTGGTTATCGTTATCGTGGCTCCGGGCATCACAGGCCACCCCACTATGCTATGGCGCTCAAGTGTCGGCGGCTCGGGGCTCGTGAAGACCGTCGCAAGAACGGCCTCCGATGCGACCGGAATTTTTCGACTAAGTTAGCCAACCAACTGTAAAGCAGCGTTGACGCATATCAAGGCGTCGGCAATTCCCGGATCTCATCCGGGTAGCCCGGCGACGAATGACACCCCGGTCACCCTGAATGCTCGGCTGTCATCCGCCGTCCAGCGCGCGATCCGGCAGCGCGCCTCCGCTCCCCCCGTCGGCGTCGCCGCGGCTGCCGCCGGACGCCCCCGGCTCATGTCCTTCGCGCCGCAGAGAGCGGGCCTCCGCTCGCGCACGGGCACCGAGCGCCCAATTCCACAATGCCCCGTCCTCCAGCGGCAGCACCAAGAACCAATGCTCGAGGATCGCCAGCGCCAGCAGCGTGGCGGTCAGGATCAAGGCGATACCGGCGAAGCTCGCGGAGGGCAGGTCGAGAGCTGCCTCGACGAGCAGCGACATGACCACGGTCGCAACGCTGACCGAGACCGGGAACAGCAGGTTCATTGGCCGCTTGTGCAGATAGCTGGTGACGAAGCGGACATGGTCGGGCAGCCACTCCTCGTTCAGATTCGGCACCCCGAAGAAGAGGTTGAGCTTGGCGCTCCAGCGCATCCACCAGAGGATGACGAAGGTCCAGGTGCCGACCTGATTCGGCGCCTCCCAGGTCAGCGTCACCATCAGAGCGGCCAGCGCCAGCAACAGCAGTTCGTGCCAAAGGCTGGTCTGCAGCGCCAGCGCGAACCGGCGCCAGTTGCCGCAGCCCTCGGGGCAGTCGGCTTTGCGCGGCCCGGTGATGAAGCCCATGAAATAGGTCATCTCCAGCCAGCCCCAGATCAGCAGGCCGCTGGTGAAGCCGAGATAGGCGCCCGGCACGTCGGCGTGGCCCCTCACCAGGAACAGCGTCAGCATGCTGGCTGCCATCAGCAGCGTGGCACCGAGAAGGCTCCAGCGGTAAGTGCGTGCCGGCAAACCGTCGAGATAAAGGATCAGGCCGGTGCTGAACCACCAAAGGAACAGTGCGTAGGCGATCGCGAGTCCGTAGCTCAGGAGCACGGCTTCGGTCCGGGCAGGCGAGCGGTCAGCATGCGGCCAAGGACTGCGGGGCGCAGCGAGCGCCGGCGGCGAGGATCGGCACGATGGACTGAGGGGCGCCGGGCGCTGCGATGGTTTGAGGACTCGGGCACGGTCTGTCGTTCACTCCGAGACGGCTCGGTCGCCTGCGGCCGCAGCCGTCGCCGGCAGGCGCTAGTGACCGTCCGGGGCCGGCGTGAACTGGTCCAGCGGCTTCGGCTCGGCGCGCAGCAGTTTCGCGAACGACGCCAGATTGTCCGGGCCGAATGCACGCAGGTCGATCTCGGCGCCTGTCTTCGGATCCTCGAACACGAGACGTCCGTCCGTGCGCAGCGCCAACAGGTAAGGCTCGTCGAATGAAATGTGGCGGACCTTGCGCTCGCGCCGCATGCCGCGCATGACCCCCAGCACGAAGCCATCGACGCCGGATTCGAGCTCGGCGACAACGCCGTCCTCGGCCACATCGCCGTGGGCCGGCACCACGGCCAGCGTACGGCCGTCGCCCTGATCGAGGAACACGAGCTCCCGCGCCTCGGCGACGGGTGCCGGCGGCAGCTCGGTCATACCGACTCCGGTCATGCGGACCATCGCCGCTGCGGCGATGACGAAGACGATCAGCGCCGCGGCGCCGATCAGCACACCGCGGGGAAAGGGGCGGCCCTCAAATGGGTCGCTCATGGATTGGGTTCTCCGAGACTGGTGCAGCGCGCCCGGCGCTGCGGGTCAGCGGCCGGCAGGTTGGGCTGCCGTTTCGCCCACAGAGCCTTCAGGGTCATCCCCGCTGGCTGCTCCGGTACCGGCTCCGGGTGAGTTCTGCGGCGCGGAATCGTCCGCCGCCACTGCCTCGCGCAGGGCCGCGCCGAGAATATCGGCCACGCGCTCCGCATCCGGGATGCAGCGCAGCATGGGCTGGGGCGTCAGTATGCGCCAGGGACGCACGTTCGGCCACATGATCAGGTAGTTGATGCGCTGTCCGGGGGCGAGCGACAGCGTGATGTCGCCGGTACCGTCCGAATAGGTGCGCAGACCGGCGCCCTCGATGACCTTGAACGGTATGTTCACCGCCATCGGCAGTGCGACGCCGAAACGGATCACGACGCGACGGTCGGTGACACTGTAGACGGTCGAGCGGCTGTAGAGCCAGGCAAGCAGCGCCAGGATCGCAATTGCCAGGCCGGCGATCGTGGCCAGCCACAGTGCCGACAGCACCGCCTCGTGGAAGGTGCCGCCGCCGGTCAGCAGCAGCACGACCCGCAGCAGAATCAGCAGTCCGAAATAGAGCGCGATCGTGCGGACATGGAATGCACGCCTGGCAAGGGCGCCCATCGTGGGCGCACCCTGCCAGCGGAGCGCCTCCCCGTCCGGGAGGCGCTCCGGCAAGCCGTGGACCGGCTCGACGTCGAATTCACTCACAGAAACGGCTCCGCCCGATCCGGAGTGGCGTACAGGGTGCCGCCGCCGTAGTAGGCGGTGACGCGGTCTTCCTCGGCCAGGGTGATCTGGTCGCCGCTCTTGATCGTCGGCGCGTCGGCGAACTGCGCGCCCGTGATCGACGAGACCTCGATCTGGCCCTTCTTGCCGCGCACCTTGCACATGTTGATCGGCAGCATGACGCGCTTGCCCTTGGCGTCGAGCTCGAGGTAGCGAACCTGCGGCTCGCCCAGATCGACCCAGATTTCCTTGCAAACGGCGCCCTGCTCGCCGTCACAGCCGATCACCGGCATGCCCCTGGGATCCGGATCCTTGTCGACGACGCTGAAGCCCTTGGCGACTCGCATCGGAACGATGCGTGGCTTACCCTCGTGGGTCAGATCCGGCTCATTGGCTCGGGCAGTGGACCAAGCGGCTGGGCCGACACCGTCGGCCATCGGATTGCCGGTGGGCACAAGCGGGGCGCCCGGGAACGGACCGGCAGGCTGGGCCTTCAGGTCATACTGGGGCGCTTCCGGGCCGGGCTTGACGACCTGGCGGCCGGTATGCGGCAGCGTGAAGGTCTTGGGCTTAGGCAGCGGAGGGAAGCCCTGCATCATCTTGGTGCCGCGCATGCGGACGGATTCGACGGGATAGCCCTCACGCTTGTCCTCGCGCCGAATCCAGAAGACCAAGCCGAAGAAGAAGAACCAGAAGACCCACAACGTTAGCTGGGCAACGTCGATGTAGTTGGTGATGGCGCCGATGGGCATCGGATGACCTCCGTTGGCTGAGTGACTAGGGAAGCTCGGTGATTCCGAACTTCGTGGACGACCGCGCGCGACCGCCGCCGCGAAGGACGAGCGGGCCGATTGCGATCAGCGTAACGATCAGAAGAACGATCTCCAGGTTGTAGACGACGGTGTAGCCGACGGCCGGACCGTCGAGGCCCGCGCCGAAGACCCCCTTTGTGGCCAGGGTCTTGACGACATCGCGGATGGTGCCGCCAAGAAACATCGCGATCCCATAGGCGGTGGCCTGAACCGCTCCCCAGGCGCCGAGGGCAAGACCGCTGCCGCCGCTCTCGGCCATGTCCATCGCCGCGGTCAGGGTGCCCACCGCAAACAGGCCGCCGCCGAAGCCGATCAGCAGTGCGCCGAAGCGAAACAGCAGCGGCGAGCCGAGGGGATCGGCCATGATCACGGCGGCGAAGGCCAGGATGCCGACCAGGGCACCGCTGCCGCCGATGCGGTAGGGGTTCGCCGCACGCCCGAGCAACCAGGCGGCGAGCCCGAAGGCGGCCAGGGTACCGAAGGCCCAGATGGCGGTCAGGCGCGTGGTCTGGGCCACGGTCAGGCCGAGCACCTCGCCGCCGTAGGGCTCCAACAGGATGTCCTGCATCTGGAAGCCGGCCGTGCCGAGGCCCAGAGCGATGAGCAGGCGGGTGGCATTGCCGGCGCCGATGAAGCGCGCCCAGGTATCGCGGAAGCGCGGAGGCTCCTTGTGCATGGCGCGATCGATCTTGATCTGCTCGGCGCGCTCGCGGTTGACCGATTCCTGCTTCCACAGCGCCACCATGTTGAAGGCGACGACGACCAGAGCAGAGCCCTGCAGAACGCCGATCAGACGCGCATTGGCCGCGCCGACGGACATCTCGTTGAAATCGGTCAGCAGCAGACCGAAGACGAGGGCGCTCAGCAGCATGCTGACGTGAAGCACGACGAACAGCAGCGCCACGACGCGCGGGCGCGTCTCCTCGGTGGCCAAGTCCGTGGCGAGCGCGAGGCCGGCGGTCTGCGTCGTGTGCAGGCCGGCGCCGGCGAGCAGGAAGGCAAAGCCGGCGGCGATCCAGGTGACGAAGGTGGGTACACTGCCGCCTTCCGCCATCAGCAGCAGCGCGAAGGGCATGATCGCAAGCCCGCCGAACTGCATCAGGGTGCCGAACCAGATGAAGGGTACGCGGCGCCAGCCGAAGGCCGATTCGTGGACGTCGGACTTGAAGCCGATCAGCGCGCGGAACGGCGCGAACAGCACCGGCAGGGCGACCATCAGGCCAATGAGCCAGGGCGGGACGCCTTTCTCGACGACCATGACCCGGTTCAGCGTGCCGTACAGCAAGACCATCATCATGCCGACGGACGCCTGGAACAGGGACAGGCGCAGCAGCCGCACCAACGGCAGTTCCTTGGTGGCGGCATCGGCGAAGGGTAGGAGCTTCGGCAGGACCTCCTGCATCCAGATTTCTTTTAGCTCCTTGACGCTGGCACCGCTCATAGATGATTCAGCTCCATCGCTTGTGAGGTGTAGAAGCCGCGCTGAATGCGCTCGCTGCGGCCGATCCGCCAGCCTTCGAGGCGCGGATCGCCGCCGATGGCGTCGCGCATCCGGGCCTCGGCCACCGGCACGATGGCCGGCGAGCGGTCGTCGCGGGGAAACCACTGCCCCACCGCATGCATCAGCGACAAGGCCGCCGTGCGTGGCGCGAACGTGAACAGCACCGAGTGGCGCGCGCGCGCGGCGAACCCGACGATGACGTCGAGAGCGTCGTTCTGCTCGTAGTGGATAAGCGAGTCCATTGCGACGACGTGGTCGAAGTCGCCCTGGTCCGGCGCGAGCATGTCACCGACGGCGTAGGTGATGCGCCCGATCAGTTCCTCGGGCACCCGCTCGTGCGCGTTGGCGATCAGCGTCGGCGACAGGTCCACGGCATAGACCTCGGCGCCTCGCTTCGCAGCCTCCAGGGCCAGCATGCCGGTGCCGCAACCAGCATCGAGGAGCCGGCGGCCGCTGAGGTCGGCGGGCAGCCAGCTCAGCAATCTGGCGCGCATCTCGTCGCGGCCGGCCCGCACAGTGGCGCGTACGCCGCTGACCGGGGCGTCGGAGGTGAGCCGCTTCCAGGCATCGGCCGCGGTGCGGTCGAAATAGGCCTCGATCTGGCCGCGGCGTTCTTTATAGGACAGGGTCGGCATGGTGTTGCGGTCAGCCCGTGGCGCGTCTCAATCGAAGCCCAGGAAATCGAACAGGTCGCGGTCGCGCATCGGCGTCACGTCCAGCGCGTCGGCACCGGCGAGCAGGGCCTCGGCGAGCTGCAGGTACTGCTGCTGGGCGTGCTCCACGTCCGCGTCCGGCTCCATCTCGAACAGCGTCGCCTTGCGCAGCCGCGAGCGGCGGATCACGTCCAGGTTCGGCAGATGGGCCATGGTCTTCAGGCCGACCGCATCGTTGAAGCGATCGATCTGGTCGGTCTCGGCGCTGCGGTTGGCGATGACGCCGCCGATGCGGACCTTGTAGTTCTTCGCCTTGGCCAGGATGGCCGTGGCGATGCGGTTCATGGCGAAGATCGAGTCGAAGTCGTTGGCGGTGACGATCAGCGCGCGATCGGCATGCTGGAGGGGCGCCGCGAAGCCGCCGCAGACGACATCGCCCAGCACGTCGAAGACCACGATATCGGTGTCGTCGAGCAGATGGTGCTGCTTCAGCAGCTTCACGGTCTGACCGACCACGTAGCCGCCGCAGCCGGTGCCGGCGGGCGGCCCCCCCGCCTCGACGCACATGACGCCGTTGTAGCCCTCGTAGACGAAGTCGTCGAGGCGGAGCTCCTCGGGGTGGAAGTCCACCGACTCCAGCACGTCGATGACTGTCGGCACCAGGCACTTTGTCAGCGTGAAGGTGGAGTCGTGCTTGGGATCGCAGCCGATCTGCACGACCCGCTTGCCGAGCTTTGAGAAGGCGACGGACAGGTTCGAGCTGGTGGTGCTCTTGCCGATGCCGCCCTTGCCGTAG
>Ga0316578_10000894_pt1 | contig 11256 bp, 9 predicted proteins | sample J0NA_2_FD_203076 | JGI IMG/M metagenome (GOLD analysis project Ga0316578, IMG submission 203076) | Rhizosphere microbial communities from salt marsh grasses in Alabama, United States - J0-2_160517rDrC | ecosystem: Host-associated > Plants > Roots > Rhizosphere | place: USA: Alabama | collected...
TGGCCTTGGTGGTAGGCGCCAACGACGTGGTGAACCCCGCCGCCCGGCAGGACAAGTCGAGCCCCATCTACGGGATGCCGATCCTCGACGCGGGCAAGGCGCGCCAGGTCTACTTCCTTAAGCGCTCCATGCGCCCGGGCTACTCAGGGGTCGATAATCTGCTGTTCTACCAGGAGAACACGTCGCTGGTGTTCGGTGACGCCAAGCAGACCATCGAGGCAATGAACAGCGCTCTGAAGGGCGGTGGTCACGGACATTGAACGGCGGCGTCCCCCGGGCATGCGCCTCATCGTGTTGATGTGGCGGCCCTGCGCAGGTACCGAGGCGTTGTTATCGCACGGGCCAGCGGCTACTCGATGGCACGGCTGGGTGTACGCCACTGCCGGCGGGTCTGGAACGCGAGGAAGCCGTGCCCGAGGCGGACGCCGCGCGCTTCGCGGCGCTCACGCGGCACCTTGAATCCGTTCTGGCGCATTCGGACTTCATCTCCGAGAAGTTGGACTTCCTGATCGTCATGGTGGCGCTGTTTCGCCACGAGAGCCTGCTGGAGATCGCACGCTTCTACCTGGTCTTGACGGTCGCCGCAATGGCAATCCAGTTTCGGTCTGTCCGTTGGGAGGGAGATGGCCATGTCAGATGAAGGTAACGCGCTCGGTACGCAGACGGACCCCTCGGCCCTTGTTGGCTATCGTCAGGCCGTCGCGCTTCTCCGCGCCTGCAGCACCGAGCACGGGTTCGTCGCCTCGCCGACGCAGAGCCGGAACTACTGCAGGATCTGGGGCCGTGACGGAGCGATCATCTCCTTGGCGGCATTGTTGACGGGCGACGACGACCTCCGCGCGACCGCCCGCAGGACCCTTGAGACGCTGGCTCGGTATCAAGGCCCCCACGGGGAGATTCCGAGCAATGTCGATCCCGTCTCCGGGCGCATCAGCTATGGCGGCACCACGGGTCGGGTGGATTCGAATCTGTGGTTTGTGATCGCCTGCGGTGAGTACTGGCGAGCAACTGGAGACGACCCCTTGCTCGAGCAGCTGGTACCGGCTATCGAGAAGGCGCGCTTTCTGCTCGGAGCCTGGGAATTCAACAACCGCGGGCTGATCTACGTCCCGCTGACCGGCGATTGGGCGGATGAGTATCTACACAACGGCTACGTCCTCTACGATCAACTGCTGTACGTGCAGGCACAGCGCACCCTGGCAAGCATCCACAACGCCCTGCACGGCTCCAGCGATCATGCTTTGGCAGAAAGGATCAGCCGGCTACGGCACCTCATCCGCGCGAATTACTGGTTCGATGACACGCGGATCCCGGACGATGTCTATCACAAGGTCCTCTATCGCAAGGGCCTTCAGGCCGCGTCGCACTGTCGCGAACGGCACTGGATGGCGTCGTTCTCACCCAGCGGCTACAGCTATCGTTTTGATGCACTGGCGAATGTTCTGGCATCGCTTTTCGACGTTGCCGACGAAACGCAACGAAATCAGGTGGATGCGTACATCCGCAGTGAGGCGGTGAACGACGAGTTGGCCCTGCTGCCCGCCTTCCACCCGGTCATCCAGCCTGTCGATGAGGATTGGGGGCATCTGCAGGTGATGTTCTCCTACACGTTCAAGAACAAGCCTTACGAGTACCATAACGGCGGACTCTGGCCGATGGTCACAGGCTTCTACGCGTGCGACCTGGCCCGACGTGGCCGGAAGAAGGCCGCGCAACGGTTCGTCGAGGGTATCAACCGGGCCAACGCGATGCCCATGGATGGCGAATCCTGGGGCTTTGCCGAATACATCCATGGAAAAGAGCTCAAGCCGGGCGGCACAGAGCGTCAAGGCTGGAGCGCGGCCGCTGCCGTCATGGCGCAGCGCGCCCTCGAGGGGCACAGCCTCTTTCGCATCGACGATTCCCCAGCGAAACGCTGACGGTTTGCGTCTTTCGTTTGGGACACACTCAGATGTTCGGATACCACTCGTCCACCGCAAACCAGTGGAACGAAAAAAGCTGATCAAGCTGGAGTTTGTCGAGATCGGAGCCCTCCCGCACTGCAGCGCCGACCTGGAGAAGGGGACGACCGCCCAGGGAGTGACAGACGCGGCTCACTCGCGGCGCGCCAGCAGGGTCCGCCCGTCGTCCGTGCGCAGGATGAGCGCACCCTGGGGGTCCAGCTCGAAGCGCCGGACCCGTCCGATCAGCTCGAAGAAGGCACCTTCCTGATTCATCAGTGCGGGGGCGCAGGCCATCATGGTGGTCGCCGAGGTCGAGAGCGTCAGGCCCTCGCCGGTGAGGACGTATTCGCCGAGATAGTTGTTGCAGGTGGCCCGACCCCAGAGGCGGCCATCGGCGCCGAAATTCAGCGTGGCGCGGGAGCGGTCGATGATGCCGCCCCCGGCGAGGTCTTCGACCACCCACTCAGGGCCTTGGAGCAGCGCGGCCGGGTCGCCCCCGCACCCATCCAGCGAGAGGTCGTCGAGGACGACCTGGACCATCCGGGGATAAGGCATTCCGGTCATGGTGTCGGTGCAGGGTCGGTCCCGGATTGTGATCGTCAGATCGCCGTCCTCGATCAGGTTGCGGTAGCGTCTCCCGTCATCGAGCAGCTCCGGCTCGGTCAGGGCGACGGTGATGCGGGTCTCGCCGAGATCCGTGGTCAGCTCGACGTGTGTGGCGTCCATCTCGAGGTGCCAGGCGGGCTCGTTGCCGGCCGCCCGAAACCCGTTGAGGCCGGCCTCCAGCGGGATGCACTCCGGGTAGGTCGCTCCTGAGAGCGTCAAGAGCGCGCGATCGCCCTTGCTCCAGAAAGCGGTGTCGGGATCGGAAAGGGCCACGTACCGGGCGCCCGAGGCGGACACCGTCTGTCGCAGATCGAAGGTTTGATCGCCCAGCGCGAGCCGCATGCGGCCTTCACTGAAACCGACGCGAACACGCTGATCGCCGCAGGCAAGCTCGGCGCTGAAGGCCATTGGCTCGTACCGACGCACCAGGGTCGTACCCAGGTCGACGGACTGGGCGGTGGGATCGACCGGGATCGGTTCAGTCGCCCAGGCCAGGAGACCTCCTGATAGGATGCTCCCTGTGAGCTCATAGAACGGGGACTCGCTCAATGCCGAGCGCCCGACCCGGAGATCGAAAGGGATCGGCACCTGACGGCCCTCCAAGGCGATCCGCTGCTCGGCGACGACCCGGCCGCCGGGCACGCTGGAGTCGCTGACCTCGACGATGGCTAGGCTGTCGGGCGGCAAGGCAATCCGTGCCAGGTAGGTGAGTGACCCGCTGATCACCAGGGTTCCAGCGGGGTCCGAATCGCCTCCGGGCACCGCGCCGAGCGCGGGCCCGAATCCGCCGAGACGCCCGCATAACAGCAGGGCCACGAGATAGGTCAGACGGTTCTTGTACATCGGCTGGACTCCCGGGTCTCTCGAGTGCGGGCGGACAAACGCCGCTTGGCTTTATATCAAGGTCGATGCCGGCACGGCCAGCCGGCGTCGCCCGCCGCTTGGTGGCCCGCCCGTTTGCAGGGCATTCGAGGAGACAGGTCGATGCGATCAGAGCCGACAGCCCCCGGATCGGACGACGCGGACGCGAACGACCGGGACAGGCTCCGCGAGAAGCTGCTTGAGTTTCGCTCCAGTTTCGCCTCGTTGCTCATGGCGACGGTGAATCGAGACGGATCGCCCGAGGCCAGCTATGCGCCCTTTGTGGAGGAAGGCGGCGACTTCTACATCTATGTCAGCGAGCTGTCGATCCACACCCGGAACCTGATGGACACGGGCCGAGCCAGCGTCCTCTTCATCGAGGAGGAGACCGCATCGCGGAATACCTTCGCGCGACGGCGTCTGACCGTCCAATGCGTTGCCCGGGAAGTCGCGCGCGGAACCCCGGGTTTCGATACGGCCCTGAGCCGTTTCGAGTCACGCTTCGGCGCGCTCATCAAGACCCTGCGCGGGCTGCCGGACTTCCATCTCTTTCAGCTGCGTCCGGGCGGCGCGCGTTACGTGACCGGATTCGGCAAGGCGTTCGAGATCGATCGGCTCGACCTGGCCGGGGCACGGCATCTCAAGGGCGCCGATCTGTCGGGGGAACGCTGAAGTATTCAGCGTTTCCCGTCCGGTGCGGCCGGCCTGAAGACGTCCTGACCTCCTTGCCGGGACTCAGGCGGTTGCCTCGCGAATGGCCCAGGCCACGTCGGCGGCTTGACGGTTGCCGGCGACGTCATGCACCCGAAAGACCCGGACCCCGGCCATGACACCGATTGCCGTGGTCGCACAGGTCGCGGGCATCAGTGCCGCGAAGTCGGGCTCGCCGCAGAGGCTGCTCAGAAAGCGCTTGCGGCTCGTCCCGAGAAGGACGGGCCACCCCATGCGGACCAGCTCACCCAGGCCGGCCAGCAAGGCGAGGTTGTGCCCGAGGGTCTTGCCGAACCCGATGCCGGGATCGATCAGGAGGTTCTGCTCCGCGACACCGGCGGCGAGCGCCGCGTCCACCCGCGCGCTGAGAAAGTCCCGGACCTCGTTCACGACGTCGACGTAGGTCGGGTTCTTCTGCATCGAGAGGGGGGTTCCCCGGCGATGCATCAGGACGATCGGCGCCGCGCGCTCGGCCGCCAGCGCGAGCATGCCCGCGTCGTCGCATCCAGCCGAGGTGTCGTTGATCCAGTGGGCGCCCGCCTCCAGCGCCGCCTCCGCCACCTGTGCCGACGTGGTGTCGATGCTGACGCGGATGCGCTCCGGCAACGACGCGCTGAGGCGCTCGATCACCGGGATCACCCGCCGCTGCTGCTCCCGCGCGGGAACCGGCTGCGACCCCGGTCGCGTCGACTCGCCTCCGACGTCGATCAGGTCGGCGCCCTCGTCAATCATGGCCATGCCGTGCCGGACCGCGCGCTCCGTGTCGGAATGACGTCCGCCATCGGAGAAGCTGTCCGGTGTGACATTGAGAATCCCCATGATGCGGGGACCTGTGCTCGGTCTTTCGGGAGCGCGGACCATCTGGTCATCTCCGATGGATTGCCTTTGACGCCATGCTCGTCATGCGTGCATGATCCGCACGCGCGTCCGGACCGTTGGATCCGCGCAGCCTCGCGGCTCGGCCCGTCATCGCCCGCGCGGCTCGGGGCTCGACGCGAGAGCGCGGCCGGACGCTGCGGGCAAACCGAAACGGGACCGACTTATGAGCAGCGTGCGGAACGGATTGATCGGGGCCTTGACGGCCATCGTACTCCTGGCCGGGTGTGCCGCAAGGGGCGGATACGTCGAATCCCCGCCGCCTCTGCTGAACCCGTCGGAGGCCGCAACCATCGACATCTACCGGGACGGATCAGCACCCGGTTGGTTCGCCAACATTCGGGTCGAGCTCGAGGGCCGGGAGATCTACAGGGTCGGCCACAACGAGGCGTACAGCTTCAAGCTCGACCCCGGTCAATATCTCCTCGTCTACCGTATCGGTTTCAACGAGTGCCGACAGATCATCTGGGCCGAGCCCCGACGAACCTACCGGATTCGTTTGTCGCCGACCTGTGCCCGCGGTGACTGACCTGAGTCCGGGGTGAGGGGAAGGGCGGGGGCCCTCAATCGGCGCCTCCCTCCTCGCCGAGCAGACGCTCAAATGCCGGCGTGGCCCGATCTTCATGCCGCTCGCCGCCCCGGCTGATCAGGAAGGCCGCGATGTCTCTAGATTCGGCGAGCTCGAAGCCCCGCTCGGGTCCGAGCACGAGGAGCGCGGTCGCGAGTGCATCGGCCGTCGCGCAATCCTGCGCAATGACGGTGACCGAGGCGAGGCGGTGATCCACCGGGTGTCCGGTGCTCGGGTCGATCGTGTGCGAGTAGAGCCTGCCCTCGTGCTCGTAGAAGTTGCGGTAATCGCCTGATGTGGCCATGGCTGCGTCCCGCAACGGGACAACGCGATAGACGGCGCGGGCGGCGGCATCCGGCCGCTCGACCGCGATGCGCCAGGGCGCGCCGCCCGGCTTGAACCCCTTCGCCTTCAGCTCGCCGCCGATCTCGACCAGATAGGCATCGACCCCGCGCTGATCGAGGAGCGCGGCGACCTGGTCGACGCCATACCCCTTTGCAATCGCCGACAGATCGACGTAGAGGTCGGGGCGCTCCTTGCGCAGCGCCGAGGGATCGGCGCGCACCGCGAGCTTCTCGTAGCCGACCCGCCGCCGAGTCTCCTCGATGAGGTGCGCGTCCGGCACCGAGAAGGGATGGGCGTCCGGTCCGAACCCCCAGAGGTTCACGAGCGGACCCACGGTGATATCGAAGGCCCCCGCGCTCGCGACGCTGATCGAGCGGGCGAGGGTGACGAGCTCGACGAGCTCCGCGCTCGTCGGAAACCATTCGGTGGAGGGACTGGCATTGAAGCGGGAGAGGTCGGAATCGGGCCGATAGGTCGACATCAGACCGTTGACGTGCTCGAGGTGCGCGTCGATCTCCGCCTGCAATGCCGCGGGCGACAGACCCGGAGGGAGATCCACAAGCTTGACACTGTAGCTGGTGCCCATGGTCCTGCCGGTGATCTCGACGAGCTCGGGTTGCCGGCTGCAACCCGACAGGGTCAAGGCGACGAGCAGGACGACGGCGAGCAGCCGGGTGCGGGACGGGATGAGGGTGCTTGGCATGGGGTCGTCGCCGGGCCAGCCTGACGCAGGCAACCGGTCGCGGAGGTCCAGTCGTTCGGGTGAGCCAGGATACCGACAGGCCCGAAGCGCTGTGGATCGCCTTTCCCGATGGTTCTGGCGGCGGCCATCGGCCACGGGAGGGTTGGGTGCACTCAGGATCGCCGGCGCGTCGAATGACGCGCTTGCGGCCTGCTGATCGAGCGGGTCGAGGTCAGGGAGCGATGCAGGCCTCGTTGTCTCGCGGGGCATCCCCGAGGATCGGCGTGTCCAGCCGCGTCGGCGAACGAGATCAGCAAACGACGGCACCGCCTCTGGCTGTTCCCGCCCCGGGATGACCGTCCTGGCTTGGGAAGCTCAGGCTTCGAGACAGGGTCGTGTGCAGGGTGACGAGGCCCGGTCTGGCGTGTCTGGAAGCGGCGCATCGAGCTCGACGCGCAGCATCTCGCGGCCAAACAGGAGCGGCATCAACAGATAGAGTGCTGTCACGGTGGCGCCGGCGATGGTCAGATTATCGATATACATGGTCGCGTGTGCACATGTGTGTCCATTAAGGCATGAGTATATTAGCGATGACTAAATAAAAGTCAATCACACCGCCGGGCAGCGGATTCGTCCTTGGCTCATCAGCGGCTTGTTGAATCAGGGCTTGTGGGCTAGATTGGCTAAACCCATTCAGAAGATAGACAAATGTCATGGACGATAGGAGCGAATGAGTTATGCCGGATCCTATCGTAGAGTCGCAGACCTCTGAGCCTCCACCCCCGTCCGATGACGGGCAGGCCGGGTCGCTCGGTCTTGCCGGGCGGATCGCGCGGGCCTTCATCAATACGCCGGTCACGCCGATGCTGCTGTTCGGCGCGCTCTTCCTCGGCATCTTGGGTCTCCTGTTCACACCGCGGCAGGAGGACCCGCAGATCTCGGTGCCGATGATCGACATCTTCGTACAGTACCCGGGCGCCTCGGCCCAACAGGTCGAGCGGCTGGTCACCGATCCGTTGGAGCGGATCATGAAAGAGATCAGGGGTGTTCGCCACGTCTACTCGGCCACCCAGCGCGGGGCGGCGATCGTGACGGTGCGGTTCGAGGTCGGGGAGGAGATGGGGGCCTCGATCGTCAAGGTCCATGACAAGCTTCAGTCGAACCTGGACAAGATTCCGCCGGACGTCGAGATGCCTCTGGTCAAGCCGATCGGGGTCGACGACGTCCCGGTGGTGACCCTAACCCTTTGGTCGGACGACGTCGAGGACCATCAACTCAGAAAGCTGGCCCTCGACGTGCTCCAGGCGATCGGCTCCCTGCCCAGCGCCGGCAAGGGATTCGTGGTCGGCGGGCGCGAGGATCAGATTCGAGTCGAGGTGCTGATGGAGCGCCTGGCGGGACATGGCATCACCCTCGAGCGCATCGCCGACACGATTCGGACGGCGAACTCCGAGCTGACCACCGGGGTCAGCGAGTCGGGCGACGCGGCGTTCAATGTCTATTCCGGCTCCTTCCTGCGCAACGCCGAGGACATCGGTCGCCTGGTCATCGGCAATCGTGGGGACTACCCGCTCTATCTGCGCGACATCGCAACCGTGGAGCACGTGCCGCAGGATACCTCGCACGTGGTCAGCCATTACACCGGGCCGGCCTATCAGGGAACGGTCGAGGCAAACGGCGCCCAGGCCGTCACCGTGGCGATCGCCAAGAAGCAAGGGACCAACGGCGTGACGGTCGCGCGACAGATCCTCGACCAGCTCGAAGAGCTGAAGGCGACCCTGATCCCCTCGAATGTCCATGTCGAGGTGACCCGTAACTACGGAAAGAGCGCGAACGACAAGGTCAACGAGCTCCTGCGGGCGATGTTCGAGGCCGCGGTCATCGTCTCGATCCTGTGCCTGGTCGGACTGGGCGCGCGCGCGGCCTTCGTGGTCATCACCGTCATCCCCGTGGTCATCCTGCTGACCATCTGGTGGGCCTGGATGGTGGACTACACCATCGACCGGGTCAGCCTCTTCGCGCTGATCTTCGCCATCGGGATCCTGGTCGACGATGCGACGGTCGTCGTCGAGAACATCTTCCGCCACTGGCTCGAGCGGGGCCAGACGACCATCGAGACCGCCGTGCGAGCGGTCGACGAGGTCGGCAACCCGACCATTCTGGCCACCTTCACGATCATCGCCGCCCTGTTGCCGATGGGCTGGGTCAGCGGGCTCATGGGGCCCTATATGCGGCCCATCCCGGTGCTGGGATCCTCGGCCATGTTCTTCTCGCTGGTGGCCGCCTTCGTCTTCACCCCCTGGTTCGCGCTGCGGGTGCGTCCGCGCATGGCCGCCCTGGAGAAGGCGGAGCGGCGCGAGGAACGCAGCCGCCGACTGGTCAGTCGCGGCTACCGCCCGCTGGTGATACCCCTGATCCGCAACCGGGCGCTCGGCATTGCCTTTCTGGTCGGGACCATCGCCGCCACGGCGGGCGTCTGCCTGCTCTTCTACACCCAGACCGTGCCGGTGAAGATGCTGCCGTTCGACAACAAGCCGGAGTTCAGCGTCGTCGTCAACATGCCCGAAGGCACCGCCTTGCCGGTGACCGCGAACGTGGTGCGCCGGCTCGCCGAGCAGGTGCGCACCATGCCGGAGGTGACCGCCGTCCAGTCCTATGTCGGCACTGCCCAGCCTTTCAATTTCAATGGCATGGTACGCCACTACTATCTGCGCGACCGGCCCTGGGAGGGCGATCTCCTGGTCATGCTCAAGGACAAGGACGAGCGCGAAGCCGGCAGCCACGCGCTGGCAGTCGCTGCACGGCAGATGCTCACCCCCTTGGCGGATGAGCTGGGCGCGCGGATCGCGGTCGTGGAGATGCCGCCCGGTCCGCCTGTCCTGCAGACGGTCGTGGCCGAGGTCTATGGGCCCGACGCCGATACGCGCCGCAAGGTTGCCGCGAATCTCACCGACATCTTCGAGGAGGTCGAGGGGATCGTCGACGTCGACAACTATATGGCGGAGCCGTACCCCTATTGGCGCTTCGAGGTCGACGCCGAGAAGGCCGTTCGGATGGGGATCTCGGTCGACACGATCAACCGGAACCTCGCCATGGCCATGGGCGGCTTCAAGCTCGGCGACGTCAAGCGCGGCGTGGTGCAGGAGCCGGCCTACATCGTCCTGCAGGTCCCGCTCGCCAACCGCGCGGAGATCAACAGCCTGGCCAGTCTGCCGATCCAATCGGAGCTGGGCGAGCAGGTCCCGCTCGGCGAGCTGGGGCGTTTCGTCCAGGAGCAGGAGGATCCGATCATCTACCACAAGGACCTGCGTCGCATGGAATACGTGGTCGGTGAGATGGAGGGGCGCCTGGGTGCGCCCATCTACGGCATGCTGGACGTCGAGGAGCGCCTGGAGGACTACCGGGCCCCGGACGGGGTCCAGATCAGCGGGATGCCCGGGGGGCTGATCGGGCCGCCCCCGACCGATCGGCAGTCCGGCTTCGAGTGGTCGGGGGAATGGACGGTCACCTATGAGACCTTCCGCGACATGGGTCTCGCCTTCATGGCCGCGCTGGTGCTGATCTATGGTCTGATCGTCTGGGAGTTCCGCAACTTCAAGATCGCCGGGCTCATCATGTCACCCATCCCGCTGACCCTGATCGGGATCATCCCCGGGCACCTGATCATGGGGGCGGAGTTCACCGCGACCTCGATGATCGGGCTGATCGCGCTCGGCGGCATCATCGTTCGCCAGTCGATCCTCATCGTCGAGTTCGTCAAGCTCGAAGTCTCGAAGGGGAGACCCGTCGTCGAGGCCGCGGTCGCCGGTGCGGAGATCCGCATGCGTCCGATCCTGATCACGTCCCTGACCCTGATGGCGGGCGCCTGGGCCATCATCGACGACCCGATCTTCCAGGGCATGGCCGTCAGCCTGCTGTTCGGGGCGGGGTTCGCGACCCTGATGGCGGTGATCGTGATCCCGCTCGGCTGCATCAGCCTGCGGCGCGAGTTCTATCTGGTGGAGACAGCAAGCGGTGAACGGGCACTCTCACCCCGGTATGCCGAGGTCGAGGGGGTGGCGGTGCCCGACCGGCCCGCGCCCGCCGCCAAGCGTCCCCGCCCCACGGGCGGCACGCCGGTCTGGCTGAGGCTGTGGAGCGCGCTGGTCGGATTTGCCTTCTGGTTGTTCGAGGTCATCGGCCGGCTCATCGCCTGGCTCAAGCATCGCCGCTCCAGGGGGCGGGGCGATGGCCCTGGCCCATCTCCTGGGAAGGCGGGCGGCCCGGCTGTGACCGGTCCCGGCGGCCCAGCGACCGCCAGCGGTGCCGCAACGGCGCGGTCTGCCGCTGCTGCGCTCCCGCGGTCCTCCGCGCAGCCGTCGCCAGCTCCTGCGGCGAGAGCGGCTCGGGCCTCGGCCAAGCCCAAGCCTGACACCAAGGTCGTGCGGGCCGAGACCGGTCCCGTCAAGAAACGGCGCGTCAGGCGTGCCCCGAAGAAGACCTCGGACTCCGCCTGAATGCTCAAGTCGTAGCGTCGGAAATGGTTGGGCCGAGCTTGTGAGGCCCGACCATCCTGCCTTGTCCCGGTCGGCTGGGTGTCCCGTGAGTGAAAGGTTCTCTCCCCTTGTCTCACCCAGTGTTGCGCCGAGGCATCCTGGCCCGGCGCCCAGTCTGGCTTCGCGCGC
>Ga0316578_10000895_pt1 | contig 11246 bp, 6 predicted proteins | sample J0NA_2_FD_203076 | JGI IMG/M metagenome (GOLD analysis project Ga0316578, IMG submission 203076) | Rhizosphere microbial communities from salt marsh grasses in Alabama, United States - J0-2_160517rDrC | ecosystem: Host-associated > Plants > Roots > Rhizosphere | place: USA: Alabama | collected...
GGCGTCCAGCTCGGCCTCTCCCTGGGCCTTGAGAGCACGGGCCCGCTCTTCCGCCTCGGCGATCAGGAGCCGTGCCTTGTCGGCCGCCACGGCGAGGAGGGTGCTGGCTTCGTGCCGGATCTTCTTCCGCTCCTCGGGCGATACGCCCTCGCCCTTGCCGGCGGAGGCGGCCACCGTCGACTCGCCGTCGCCCGCTCGTCCCGGTGCGTCGCCGGCCTGGATCCGCGCCCGGCTTTCCTCGAGGACGCCCCGGAGGGTCGTCTCCGCCTCGGCCTGCGCCGCTTCGAGCTCCGCGATCCGGCTCGACAGCTGGCGATCGGCGGCCTCCCGTTTCTCGAGTTCCGCCCGCAATCGTTTCAGTTCTTTCGCATCCGCGCGCTCCCGCTTCGTGTTCGGGGCAGAGGACGCCGTCTTCCGGACCGCTTCCTGCACGCTCTTCCACTGCGCGTCCACCCGCTCCGCCCTCTGCTCGATCTCTCGCGCCCTCGCCTCGAGCTCCGCGCGCTCGATCTGGAGTGCCTCCTCCTGACGCCGGAGGGCCGCCACGGGTCGCCGCAGCGATCGGTCTCCGAGCAGCGATCGGAGACCCACCACGAGTGCCGCCGGGGCGAGGAGGAACGCGCCGACGAAAGCCGCGAACCACGGGAGGGAAGACGTGCCTCCGACCAGCACGGCGATGCCGACGGCGAGCGTCGCGAAGGCCGCCAGCACCGAGAACGCCGCGAGGAATCCTCCGGCGCGCGTTCCGGACGGGTCCGGATGCGGGTCACTCATGTCGTGCCTCGGGGGAAGGGAGCGCCGTGCGGAAGGGCCCGCCGCGAGCGCCGCTCGCGACCGTCCCTCGCTCATCGCAGCCTTCAATCTAATACGCAACCGCCGGATCGCGCTCGCGAGGCCACGCGCGCGCCGCGAACCGCACAGGTAACGACTCCGTAACACGCCCCCGGACGGCCCTTCCCGCGCCTCGCGGCCTGTTATCTTGCACGGGCACCGAAGGGCCGCGCCGCGGGCGGCAGACGCGCGCGGTGAAGGAACTCGACCGTGGGGGCCGTCCGTGAGCACCGACCGATCCACCCGACTCCTCCTCGTCCGGCACGCGATCGCCGAGGACCGCTCGGAGTTCGCCCGCACGGGCCGACCCGACGACGAGCGGCCGCTCACCGACAAGGGAATCCGTCGCATGCGGCTCGCCGCCCGGGGGCTCTTCGGGGAACTGGGGGACCTCACGGTGCTCGCGACCAGTCCCCTGGCGCGCGCCATCGAGACCGCGGAGATCCTCTCGGAAGCGTTCGACGGGATCCGGGTGGAGCGGGTGCCCGCCCTCGCGGCCGGCCCCCACGAGGCGTTCCTGGACTGGGTCCGAAACGTGGCCGGAACCGGCACGGTCGCCGCCGTGGGGCACGAGCCCTACCTCGGGGCCTGGACGAGCTGGCTGCTCGCCGGACCCGCGGCCGACTTCGTGTCGTTCAAGAAGGGAGGCGCCTGCCTTCTCGAGTTCCCGCACCGGATCGAGCCCGGCGCGGCGGTCCTCCGGTGGCACCTCGCTCCGTCCCACCTGCGTGCGCTGGGAGGTCGCGCGTGAGCGGAGGTCCGTCCCCGCTCGAGCGCCCCGCGCCGGAGACGGTGCGCCGGATCGCGCTCGGCTACCTCGCGGCGGCCTCGGCGGCGAGCGATCGCCTCGCAGCCGGGGAGGCCGGCTCGGGCGCCGACCCCGAGGCGCTCCACGACTTCCGGGTCGCGATCCGCCGGCTTCGCTCCACCCTGCGGGCGTATCGACCGGTGCTCGGCGACGCGATCCGCCGCCGGGACGAGAGAGCGCTCCGCGCCCTGACGCGCGCGACGGGGGCCGGGCGGGACGCGGAAGTCGGACGCGACTGGCTGGTGGCGGAGCGCGCACAGCTCGACGGTGGGGCGCGCGAGGTGGCCGATCGCCTGATCGCCGACCTGGAGGCGGATACGAGGGCCGGCTACGAGTCCGCCCGTGCCGCGGTAAACGCGGACTTCCGCGGGCTCGAGAAGCGGCTCCGGCGCCGGCTCCGCTGCCTGGCCCGCCTCGGGACGTCGGCCGACGGCGACGGACCCGGGACCGTGCGCTCCTTCGCCGGCGCGTTCGACCGCATTCTCCCGGCCTTCGCCGGCGCGCTCGACGAGGCGCTGGACGCCGTCGGCTCCGTCCGGGACCGACGGGAGGCGCATCGCGCCCGGATCCGCGGCAAACGGGTCCGCTACCTGCTCGAGCCCCTCGTGGACGAGGTCCCGGGAGCGGCCGAGCTGGTGGATCGCCTCGAGGGACTGCAGGACGCGGTGGGCGATCTCCGCGACCTGCATCTTCTGGAGGAGCGGGCGGCGTCGTGGGTCGACGAGGCGGGCGCGGCGTCGCTGCTCGCGCGAATCCGTGCGCGCCAGGCGGACCGCTTCGCCGAGCTCGAGGCGGCGTGGCTGGGGGAGGACCGGGCCGCGTTCTTCGAGGCGCTCGAGGAAGTGCGTCGCCGCGTCGCCTCGGCGGCGCCGGACGCGCTCGAGATCGAGAGGAAATACCTGCTCTCCGGCCGGCCGGAGGGGCTGGAGGAGGCGCGCGCCCGGGACCTCGAGCAGGGCTATCTTCCGGGAAGCCGGATCCAGGAGCGGCTCCGGCGGATCCGGGACGGGAGCGCGGTACGACACGTGCGGAGCATCAAGCTCGGCCGGGGTCTCGTCCGGACGGAGGTGCAGGAGGAGATCGAGCCCGGGCTGTTCGAGCGGCTGTGGCCCCTCACGGAAGGCCGCCGTGTGACGAAGCGAAGGTATCGCGCCCACGGCGGCGGGCTGCTCTGGGAGATCGACGGCTTCACGGACCGCGAGCTGTGGCTGGCGGAGGTCGAGCTCCCCTCCGCCGGGTTCGAGCCCGAGCTTCCCGGCTGGCTGACTCCCTACGTCGTCCGCGAGGTGACGGATGAGCCCGAGTACCTGAACGTGAACCTGGCCCGATGACGCGATGAACGGACACGACGACGGACAGGAGCGATTCCGGCCCGACCGGGATGGAACCGCCGGGCTGGACGACGGAAGCCTGCCGGTGGAGTGGGTCCCGCCCGCGCCCCGGCTTCGCGGAGCGTCCGGCGCGGAGGGGACGGGCGCCCCCGACGAGCCGGATGCCGGCGTCCCGGAAGCGGACCGGGAGGAGACGGCCGCCGCGGACGCGCCGCGCCGGGAGTCCGCCGAGGAAAGGCCCGGGACGGTCGAGCCCGCGTCGCCCGAGCGCACGCCCTTCGTCTCTGGCGGGGAGTCGCGACCCGTCCCGGAGCCCGGTCCGGACGGCGTCTGGGACCTCTCGCGCCCCGAGCTCTACCTGAACCGGGAGCTGACCTGGCTCGGCTTCAACCGGCGGGTGCTCGCCATGGCCGAGGACGACCGAACGCCGCTGCTCGAGCGGCTCTTCTTCCTCTCGATCGTGAGCTCGAACCTCGACGAGTTCTTCATGAAGAGGATCGGGGGCCTGAAGCAGCAGGTCGCCGCCGGCGTCCACGGGCTGAGCCCGGACGGGCGCACCCCCGAGCAGCAGATCGAAGAGAGCTACGAGGGGGTCCGGGCGCAGGTCCGGCGGAAGCGGGCGGTGGCGGTCGACCTGTTCCGCGAGCTCGCCGGGCGCGACATCGCGATCCGATCGTGGGAGGACCTCGACGACGACCGGAAGGCGTGGCTCCGGGACTGGTACGTGGGCAACGTCTTCCCGCTGGTGACGCCGCAGTCCACCGACCCGGCGCACCCGTTTCCCTTCGTCTCGAACCTGTCCCTGAACCTGCTCGTGACGCTCCGCTACCCGGAGGACGAGAAGGAGTCGCTGGCCCGCGTGAAGGTGCCGGTGGGGGCGGGGATTCCGCGCTTCGCCCGCCTCCCGGACGGACGGACCTTCGTGCCGCTCGAGAGCGTGATGGCGGCGAACCTGGACCTCCTGTTCCCCGGCATGGAAGTCCTGAGCTGCGAGCAGTTCCGGATCACGCGGAACGCGGACACGGAGACGGACGAGGAAACGGCCGAGGACCTGCTGGCGATGATCGAGACGGAGCTCCGGCAGCGGAAGTTCGCCCCGATCGTTCGGCTCGAGGTCGCACGGGGCATGACGGAGCGACACCGCGGAATGCTCGCCGCCGAGCTGGGGCTCGACGAGGAGCGGGACGTGTTCGAGGTCGAGGGGATGCTCGCCCTTCGAGACCTGATGGAGATCACGCAGCTCGACGTCCCCGAGCTCCGGTTCCCGGCGCACCACCCCGTGGACCACCCCGCGTTCGCGGACGGGAGGAACATCTTCCACACGATCCGCGACGAGGGCTCGGTCCTCGTCCACCACCCGTACGACGCGTTCCACACGTCGGTCGAGCGCTTCCTGAGGGAGGCGGCCGAGGACCCGAAGGTCCGGGCGATCAAGATGACCTTCTACCGCACCTCCTCGGAGTCGAAGCCGATCGAGTACCTGATGGAGGCGGCCCGGAACGGGAAGCAGGTCGCGGTCGTGATGGAGATCAAGGCCCGGTTCGACGAGGCGGCGAACATCCGCTGGGCGAACCGGCTCGGCTCGATGGGAATCCACGTCACCTACGGCGTCGTGGGACTCAAGACGCACGCGAAGATGATCCTGGTCGTCCGCCAGGATCACGATGGCCTCCGGCGGTACTGCCACATCGGGACCGGGAACTACCACGCCGGGACGGCGCGCGGGTACTCCGACCTCGGCCTGTTCACCTGCGACGAGGACGTCGGGCACGACCTGACCGAGCTGTTCAACTACCTGACGACGGGGTACCGCCCGAAGCGGGACTACCGGAAGGTCCTGCCGGCGCCGAAGATCCTGAAGCCGGCGATCCTGGAGAAGATCCAGCGCGAGGCGGCCCACGCCCGGGCCGGCACGGAGGCCCGGATCCAGTTCAAGCTCAACGCGCTGGAGGACCCGGACGTCACACGCGCTCTGTACGAGGCGTCGGCGGCCGGCGTGACGGTGGACCTGCTCGTGCGCGATTCCTGCCGGCTCCGTCCGGGGCTTCCGGGCCTCAGCGCGAACGTGCGGGTCGTCAGCATCCTCGGGCGCTTCCTCGAGCACGCCCGGATCTACTACTTCCGGAACGCGGGCGACGAGGAGTACTGGATCGGCTCGGCGGACGCGATGCGCCGGAACCTCAAGAACCGCGTCGAGCTCCTCGCTCCCGTCGAGAAGCCGGCGCTGCGGGAGGTGCTCCGCTTCATCCTCGACGTGCAGCTCTCCGACCGCCGTCTGGGCTGGGAGATGCGCCCGGACGGGAGCCACGTCCAGCGGCTCCCCGGGCCCGGAGAAGAGGTGCCGGGGAGCCACGAGACGTTCATCCGCGCCGCCGCCGCGCGGAACTTCCAGGCCACGCGACTCCGGCAGCGGAAACCCCTGACTCTGGGGCGGCGGCTCTCGGAGCTCTGAGCCGGGCGCCCCGCCCCGGCGGCCGGGGCCCTCCGATGGCCCGCCCGCAGGGGCGGGCCACCCGCCGGCCGTCAGCGCTCCAGCCGCAGCCGGCGTCCCTTTTTCGAGCGCTTCCCGCCGCCGGACGCCCACAGCGACTGCTGCACGGCGTCGGGCGCGGGCTCCTCCCACTGGATCTCCACCGCCCGGTCGGTGGCCGCCTCCAGGAGGTCGGACTTCCGGAGGGCGTCCAGCAGGTCCACCTCCGGCTCGCGCTCCGACACGGCGGTGATCCGGACCCGGTCCTCGTCCACCTCGGCCCGGACCCCCCGCACGGCCTGTCCGTGCGTGCGGTCGAGACCGTCGGCCACGCGCAGGATTCCCGACAGCAGTCGCACCCGACGCCGGTCCTCCGGGCCGAGCCGCGCGAACTCCTCGTGCGACTTCTTCGGGTGGGCGCGCCGGTGGTAGCGCGCGACGTTCGCGACGATGTCGATCTCGCGGCCCGAGAAGCCCGGCAGGCCGCTGTGCGTGATCATGTGGTAGGAGTGCTTGTGGTGCTTCGCGTGGCTGATCAGGTACCCGATGTCGTGGAGGATCGCGGCCGCCAGAAGGAGCTCCCGGTCGGCCGGGTCGAGATCGAGCGCCTCGCGGAGCTCGTCGAACAGGGCGCCCGCGAGGGCCGCCACCTGCTCGCAGTGCGGCTCGTTCCAGCGGCACTTCCGGGCGAAGGCGCGGACCCACTCCAGCCGGTTCTCGTGGAGGGGCACGCTCCTGTCGCCGGGGAAGCGCCGCGCGATCATCTCGAGCAGCAACCCGTCCCGGATCCCCCGCTCGTTCACCACGATCCGCTGGACCGAGAGGTGCTTCGCGAGCCGCTCGACCGCGGCGGCGCCGGCGACGATGATGTCCGCCCGGTCGGGCGCGAGGCCTCGCACCCCGCGGCGATCGCGCAGCGACGCCTCGCGCAGGCGGTCGAGCACGTGGACGAGGTCGGCGCGGCTGAGGACGTACCCGTGCGCCGTCGGGGACTCGTCGCCGCGCTCGGCGGCCACGATCGAGGCCAGGGTCGTGAACGTGCCGCCGCTCCCGATCATCGTGCCCGTGGCGAACGCGGGGCTCTTCCCCAGGTGCTCGCGGAGCTCCCGCTTGATCCGGCGCCGCATCGCCTTCCACTCCTCGGGCCGGATCGGGTCCGACCGGAGGTACGCCTCGGTGAGCCGCACGGCCCCGAGCGGGAGGGAGTGGACCTCGTCGATCACCGTGCCGGCCACGAGCACGACCTCCAGGCTTCCGCCGCCGATGTCGACGATCGAGGTCGGAGTGCCGTCCAGCGGGAAGTGCTTCTTGACGCTGCGGAACGCGAGGCGCGCCTCCTCGTCGGCCGGGATCACCTCGATCTCGATTCCGTGCCGCTCCCGCGCCGCCTCCACGAACTCCGCCCCGTTCTCCGCCTCCCGCACGGCGCTCGTCGCGATCGCGCGGAGCTCGTCGACCCCGTAGCCGTCGGCGATCGCCTTCATGGTGCCGAGCGCCGCCAGCGAGCGCTGGATCGCCGCCTCGGAGAGCTCCCCGGACTCGTGCAGGCCCTCGCCGATCCGGGTCTGTTCCCGGACGTTCTCGAGGATCCGGTAGGTGGCGGAGCTCTCCACCTCGGCCACGACGAGGCGGATCGAGTTCGTGCCCACGTCGATGACCGCGAGATGCGGCGGACGGCCGGGCGGATTCACGGGCGCTCCTCTTCGGGGTGCCGCGCGGTCCCCCGTTCGCGGACCGCGCCTCCGGATGCCTAAGCTAGACGCGAACGGGGGGAGCGTACAGCGGCCGGACCGGCCGGCCGCGCGCCCGACCGGAGCCGGGAGGCAGGACGCCCATGCCGGAGACCAGGTACCGCGACGCGGTCGTCATCGGGGCCGGACAGGGAGGTGGCCCGCTCGCCGCCGCCCTCGCGGAGTCGGGCCGGGACACGCTCCTGGTGGAGCGGGAGCACGTGGGCGGGACCTGCGTGAACGACGGCTGCACGCCCACCAAGACGATGGTCGCGAGCGCCCGGGTCGCCCACCTGACCCGCCGCGCCGGAGACTACGGCGTGCGAGGCGGCGGCGCGGTGACGGTGGACCTCGCCCGGGTCCGGGAGCGGAAGCGCCGGATCGTGGAGAGCTTCCGCGAGGGGAGCCGGTCGTCGCTCGTCGCCACCGAGGGCCTGGAGCTCCGGGGCGCGACGGCCCGCTTCGTCGGACCCCGCACCCTCGACCTGCTGGCGCCGGACGGGTCGCTCGAGCGAGTCGAGGCCGGCGAGGTGTTCCTGAACGTCGGCGCCCGGCCGCGGATGCCGGAGCTTTCCGGCCTCCCGGAGGTCCCGTTCCTCACGTCCACCTCGATCATGGAGCTGGCGGAGGTCCCGGAAGGCCTCCTCGTCCTCGGCGGCGGTTATGTGGGCGTCGAGTTCGCCCAGATGTTCCGCCGCTTCGGGAGCGAGGTGACGGTCGTGCAGCGCGCGTCGGCGCTCCTCCCCCGCGAGGACCGGGACGTCTCGGACGCGGTGCGCGAGATCTTCACGGAGGATGGAATCGACGTGATCCTCGACGTGGAGGCGACCTCCGTCCGCCGCCGCGGCGACGCGCTCCTGCTCTCCCTCGCGTCCGGCGGCCCCGCCGGGGGCACGGCGGAGCTCGGCGGCTCCCACCTGCTCGTCGCCGTCGGCCGCGCCCCGAACACCGAGGGGCTCGGGCTCGAGACGGCGGGCGTGGCGACCGACCAGCGCGGGCACATCCGGGTGAACGACCGGCTCGAGACCACCGCCGACAACGTCTGGGCGCTGGGCGACGTGAAGGGCGGACCCGCCTTCACACACGTCTCCTACGACGATTTCCGGGTCCTGCGAGCGAACCTGCTGGAGGGCGGCGACCGGTCGATCGCGGACCGTATCGTCCCCTATACGGTATTCACCGACCCGCAGCTGGGCCGCGTCGGCCTCACCGAGCGCGAGGCGCGCGAGGCGGGCCGTCGGGTCCGCGTGGCAAAGCTCCCGATGGACCGGGTGGCCCGAGCGCTCGAGACCGACGAGACCCGGGGATTCATGAAGGCCGTAGTCGATGCCGACGACGGCACGATCCTCGGGGCGGCCGTGCTGGGGGCCGAGGGCGGCGAGACGATGTCCGTCCTTGAGATGGCGATGCTCGGCGGGATCGGCTGGGAGCGGGTGCGCGACGCGACGCTCGCCCACCCGACTTTCGCCGAGTCGCTCAACAATCTCTTCATGACGCTGGACACGGAGGATACATGAGAACGCGGAGATGGATGACCGCGCCGGCGCTGGCCGGCGCCCTGGTGCTCGCGCTCGCCGCGTGCGGTGGCGAGGGCGAGACGACGACGCACGAGGAGACGCAGGTCTCCGCCACGGAGGACGCCACGGTGGCCGGCGCGACGGCGGGGACCGTCGTCGCGGAGGCAGACGGGGTCCGGCTCGTGCGCGGCGCGCGCTCGGAGCCCCGCCTGGCGGGGGCGAAGGCGCGGATCGTGGAGCCCGCCGCCGGGGCCGCCGTGGAGGGGCCGGACGTGACCGTCCGGCTCGCCGCCGAAGCCTTCGAGCCCGGCGCGATGACGCCGGGCTCCGACGGCCGGGGGATCGCGGTCTCCGGACAGGGGCAGCACGTTCACCTCATCGTCGACGAACAGCCGTACCACGCGATCTACGACCTCTCGGAGCCGGTCGTGCTCGAGGGCGTGGAGCCGGGACCGCACGTCCTCTCGGCCTTTCCCTCCCGCGCGTGGCACGAGGCCGTGAAGGCGGACGGAGCCCTCGCCATGGTCCCGATCGTCGTCGGCGCCACGGGCGAGGGGGACGTCGAGCCGGCGACCGCGGTCGACGGCCCGGTGCTCCTCTACAGCCGGCCGAAGGGGACGTACGCCGGAGCGGACGCGGACAGCGTGATGGTCGACTTCTACCTCGCGAACGTGGAGCTCTCTCCCGAGGGGCACACGGCCCGCCTCACGGTGGACGACGGGATGTCGGTCCGGCTCACCGCCTGGGTGCCGTACTTCCTGGTCGGACTTCCAGCCGGCGACCACGTGATCCGGCTCGAACTGCTCGGTCCCGACGGATCGCCGGTCGACGGCCCGCTCACCCGCGCCGAGCGGACGATCACGATCGAGCGCTGAGCCGCGGCGGGGCGGTGGTCGGCTCCGGGCGCAGCGGTTATCCTTGGGCGCTGCGCCCGGGGGCGGCCACGAAGCCGGGGCCGGCCGGAACGCCAGGGCCGCGCCGGGACGCGGCGCCGCGTCCGCGGGCGGGGCGGCGCGTCGACGCCGCGAGGAACCGATCGGGGGAGATCGAGGGACCGGGATGGCCACCACGGAAGACTGGATGATGGACCGGGACGCGGGCGACCGCTTCGGCCTCGAGCCGGCCGACCTGCTCGCGATGTACCGGACCATGTACGCCTCGCGGCGGATCGACGACCGCGAGCTGCTGATGAAGCGCCAGCAGAAGATCTTCTTCCAGATCAGCGGCGCCGGGCACGAGGCCGTCCTCGTCGCGGCGGGGAAGGCGCTGAAGCCCGGCTCCGACTGGGTCTTCCCCTACTATCGCGACCGGGCGCTCTGCCTGCAGCTCGGGGTGACGCCGTTCGAGATGTTCCTGCAGGGCGTCGGCGCCGCCGAGGACCCGGCGAGCGGCGGCCGCCAGATGCCCTCGCACTGGGGACACGTCGACTGGAACATCGTCTCTGCCTCGAGCCCGACCGGCACGCAGTTCCTCCAGGCGGTCGGCTGCGCGGAGGCGGGCGTCCGGGCCGAGCGGCTCGGCCTCGAGGAGGCCGGCGTGCGCTTCGAGGACGACGAGGTCGTGCTCGTGACGACGGGGGACGGCACCACCTCCGAGGGCGAGTTCTGGGAGTCGCTGAACACGGCGAGCAATCTGAAGCTCCCCGTCATCTATCTCGTCGAGGACAACGGGTACGCGATCTCCGTCCCCGTGGAGGTGAACACGGCGGGCGGCAACATCTCGCGTCTCGCCTCCGGCTTCCCGGACCTGATGATCCGCGAGGTGGACGGCACCGACCCGGTCGCCTCGTTCGGCGTGTTCCGGGAGGTCGTCGCCCACTGCCGCGCGCGGCGCGGCCCCGCGCTCGTGCACGCCCGCGTGATCCGACCCTACAGCCACTCGATGTCCGACGACGAGCGGATGTACAAGCCGGAACGGGAGCGGGAGGCGGAGGCGGAGCGGGACCCGATCCCGAACTTCGCGGCGTTCCTGGTGCGAGAGGGGATCGCGACGGAGGAGGAGCTCGAGGCGATCCGGGGCGAGGTCGACGACGAGGTGATGAACGCCTCCGAGAAGGCGGCGGAGCGGCCGCAGCCGGAGCCGGACACGGTCTACGCCAACGTGTTCTCGCCCGAGGTGGACCCGACCTCCGACGCGTTCGCGACCGAGCCGGCGTTCGAGGGCGACGAGACGACCGTGGTCGACCTGCTGAACGCCTGCATGCGCGACGAGATGCGGCGCGACCCGCGCGTCGTCGTGTTCGGGGAAGACGTCGCGGACGTCTCGCGGGACGAGTACCTGGAGGAGGTGAAGGGGAAGGGTGGCGTGTTCAAGGTCACGGCCGGGCTCCAGCGGGAGTTCGGCTCCGACCGCGTCTTCAACTCGCCTCTCGCCGAGGCGAACATCGTGGGCCGAGCGGTCGGGATGGCCGTCCGCGGGCTGAAGCCGGTGGTCGAGATCCAGTTCTTCGACTACATCTGGCCCGCGTTCCACCAGCTCCGGAACGAGGTCCCCACCATGCGGTGGCGCTCGGACGGGGCCTTCTCCGCGCCCGTAGTGGTGCGGACGACCTACGGCGGC
>Ga0316578_10000896_pt1 | contig 11230 bp, 8 predicted proteins | sample J0NA_2_FD_203076 | JGI IMG/M metagenome (GOLD analysis project Ga0316578, IMG submission 203076) | Rhizosphere microbial communities from salt marsh grasses in Alabama, United States - J0-2_160517rDrC | ecosystem: Host-associated > Plants > Roots > Rhizosphere | place: USA: Alabama | collected...
TGACCGACTGATCAACTGAAAAACTAAAAAGGAGCGAAAATATGTCGGAACTTCCTCTTGATGCCAAGGTAATTTGTACGGACGGCGAGGTGGGCATGTCCACGGCCGTTGTTATCGATCCGCTGACTAAAGGCGTCACGCACGTGGTTGTGCGGATGACCGGCGGGGATGAGGTCATGGTGCCGCTGAGGCACGTTGTGAGCAGCGATCGCGATAGCATCACGCTGAACTGTAAGAAAATAGACCTGGCACAAATGGCTAAATTCAAAACGTATCAATACGTCCAGGGTGTCGCCGGCAGCCACAGCCTGCCAAAGGGAGAATGGGAAGCGCCTTACGTAACCCTGGATTACAGTGGAGACATGCGAGAGGTCGAAGCGATACCTGAAGATGAGCTGGCCGTACATCGTGGTGATCCGGTCAAAGCGACTGATGGACAGGTAGGCGTCGTCGGCGAACTCGTTATCGATGCCGCAAGCGGCCATATTACCCATCTTGTACTGGAGCAAGGTCACCTTTTCGGCAAGCAGGAAATTACCGTCCCTATTGACCAGATTGATCATGTGGCCGATGATAGTGTGTACCTGAGCATCGACAAAGCGGCCGTGAAAAACCTCCCCTCAATGAAGGTCAAGCGCCACTATCGTAAATAATTATCAATCGCCAATAAACAGTATCCAATATCTAATTGGACTATGAGACCCCGGAGGTTTTTTCCCTGGGAACTTGAAACCTTCGCGGTCTTTTATCCTAAAGTTTCAATGCTCAATCTTATTGATAATTGATTGTTGGTCACTGACTGTTCTTATAGGGTGTTGGTTGTTGGCTTTTGGTTATTGGCAACGCCAATCCTCGGCAGGCGCACGGTAAATACCGTCTTCCCCGGTTCCGACTCGACATCAAAACGGCCGTTATGCTGCTGGACGACAATGTTGTGGCTAATGTTCAGGCCCATGCCCGTCCCCTTACCCGGTTCTTTGGTCGTGAAGAAAGGATCAAAAATATGGGGCAGGACGGTCTCGGGGATGCCCTCGCCGTTATCTTCAATCTCCACAATAACCCAACGGTCGTCAAAAGAGGTACGAATGATGACCGCTCCTGCTTCGCCGACGGCGTCGATGGCATTATCCAGTAAGTTGGTCCAGACCTGGTTCAACTCACTGCCGTAGGCCTCAATGACCGGCAGGTTGGGATCATACTCGCGGGTGACGTTCACCGCGCCCTTCAACTTGCTGCGCAGGATAACCAGGGTGCTGTCCAGCCCTTCATGGACGTTCACCATCTGCACCGGCGCCTGGTCAAGATAGCTGTAAGACTTCAATGCTTTGACCAGTTCCGAGATACGTCCCGCGCCTTCGCTGACCTCTTGCAGCAGGCTGTAAACGGCGAAGGTGTTATCCAGCCAGGTAATAACCGCGGGAAGCTCCTCGGACGAATAGGTGTCCACCAGCCGGCCGAGTTCTTCTTCCGTGAAATTGAAATCAACCAGGTTTGGCGCGACATCCCAGGGATCTTCGACGCCGTGATCATCAAGCCAGGTTTCTAACTCATACTCGCGATCACTGCGCGCCAGCGAATCAAGCTCAACCGGTTTTTGGGCGCACGCCCGTGCCTTATCCTCCAGACTGAGCAAGGTCTGCAGCTGCTCCTCTGAAAAGCCCAGAGCGCCAAGCTTGAGATAGATTTCCTGCATGGCGGCAGCACGCTCTAGCAGCTGTGCCGCGCCGCGTTTCGTCGCCGCGGCGGGATTGTTCAATTCATGAGCCATGCCCGCGCTGAGCTTGCCCAGGGTGGCCAGTTTTTCATTCTGGCGCATGGTCACTTCTTGCTGCATAAAAGCCTGTTCCAGGTCGCGCAGCTGCTTGCGGCGCAGGCTGGCGTCCAGGCGCGCTTTAAGAATGACCGGATTGAAGGGTTTGGTGAGATAATCCTCTGCGCCCATTTCAATACAGCGCACGGCGCTGTTGATCTCATCCAAGGAGGAGATCACAATCACGGGGATGTAGCGCAACGTGGCATCATCTTTCATCTTTTCTAACACCTGGTAGCCATCCATGTTGGGCATCAAGATGTCCAGCAGCAGCACGTCAAATGGTTTATCATGCAGCATTTCAAACGCCTGTTCCCCATCTTCGGCCGTCTCCACAGTGTGCCCCTGCTGTTCCAGGTTGCGCGAAAGTTTCATACGGTTCATGCGGTTGTCATCGGCGACGAGAATGTGCCCCGTTTGCTTTTCTTCCATGTTTATAGGTCCTCAGGTCCTCAGGTTATCAGGCGGTCAGGTGGTCAGGGCTACCTGACCACCTGACTGCCTGACCACTTATTTCAGCGCTACCAGCGCCGGTTTAATCGCTTCGTAAAGGGCATCCGCCTGGTCAATCAGCGGGAGGGCGCCATCGAGCTGGTTATCCTTGCCCATCATTTCTAACTGCTTGCAAAGCGCGCTCAGAACCATGGCCCCGAATTCCGCGCTGTTAGATTTTAAGCTGTGCGCGTGTAGACGCAAGCCAGGTGCATCACGTGTCTCGGCGGCCTGACGCATATCGGCCAGCATTTGCGGCGCGTCTTCCAGGAAAGTATCTACCAGCTCGGCCAGAAACTCATCATCGTCGCCTACCGTCTGGCGTAGATTATCCAGGGCTGCCGGGTCCAGCGTTTCACTATCAGGTCCATGGGAGGCTCCCGGACCTTCAGCAGGATGTGCTGGCCGGGCGGTGGTTTCCTCGCTGACGGCCGTTGAGCCGGTTTCCTTCTGCAAACTCTCCCCCGCGCGTGTCAGGGCGTCGACTAAAGCCTGCACTCGGATGGGTTTGCTGACATAATCATTCATGCCCGCGGCAAGACAGCGCTCGCGATCGCCGGCCATGGCGTTTGCCGTCATGGCCACGATATAAGGCTTCAACGGGTCATGTAATTCGTGGCGAATCTGCCTGGTCGCTTCCAGGCCATCCATCTCGGGCATCTGCAGGTCCATTAGGACCACATCATATCCGTCGTTAGTTGCCGACTTGAATGCTTCCAGTCCCGTCTCCACGATGTCGGCCTTATAGCCCATGCGCTCCAGCATGCGAACGGCCAGCTTCTGGTTTGTCGCGTTGTCCTCGGCCAGCAAAATAGACAGCGGTTGGCGCTCGCCCATTTGCGAATCAAACTCAGATTTTGTTCGTTGTTTTGGTGCCACTTGCCTCGCCTGGCCGGCCAGGACAAAGACCAGGGCATCATGCAGCTGGGATGGTTTAATGGGTTTGGTGAGATGAGCGGCGAAATCCACCCCCTCGGCAAGCATCTCCTGGTGGCCGACGGAGGAAAGCATCACCAGGGGTAGGTCCTGGGCCGGCCGGATTTTGCGAATAGCGCTGGCTAATTCAACCCCGTTCATTTCCGGCATTTTGAAATCCAGTATGGCGATGTCAAAGGGTTGGCCCGCTTCAATCCAGTCCAACGCTTCGAATGGTGAAGCGGTCCCCTTGCTGGCCATCCCCCATGACTTAGCCTGGCCGGCCAGAATTCGGCGGCTCGTATTGTTATCATCGACGTAAAGCAGGCGTTTGCCGCGCAATTCCGGAAGTTCTTCATGCAGTAAATCCTGACCCGTCTCCGGGATGGCGTTGGCGCGAAAAGTGAAATGGAAAGTGGATCCTTCGCCGGGAACGCCGCTGCTTTCCACCCACATCGTGCCGCCCATCAACTCGCACAGCCGTTTGCTTATCGCCAGGCCCAGTCCTGTGCCGCCGAAACGTCGCGTCGTGGACACGTCTACCTGGCTAAACGATTGGAAAAGACGATCAATGCGATCCGGAGGAATGCCTAAACCGGTGTCACGAACCGTTACATGATAAAAATAAGGTTCATTCTCCCCATTTTGCTTGTCCATCGGAGAACTCGTCACGGTGAGGACGATTTCGCCCTTCTCCGTGAATTTGACGGAGTTGCTCAGCAAGTTAACAGAGATCTGCCGCAGGCGCACGGCATCGCTTTCAATGTGTTCGGGCGTTCCGGGCGTGATGATATAGGCTAGGTCCAGCCCTTTATCGGCCGCTTTGGGAGCCAGCAGATCGAGCGCCTGTTCGATGGTCTCCCGTAAGTCGACCGGGACCAGCTCGATATCCATCTTGCCCGCTTCGATCTTCGAAAAATCGAGGATGTCATTAATGATCGTCAGCAGGGCTTCGCTGCTGTTACGCACGGTGTTGGCGTAATCCTGCTGCTCAGCATCGAGTTCCGTATCCAGAAGCAGGCTAGTCATACCGATGATGCCGTTCATGGGCGTGCGGATCTCATGACTCATGGTAGCCAGGAATGCGCTCTTCGCTTCGTTGGCCGATTCGGCGGCGGCGCGCGCTTCTTTTGCCTCTAAGATCAGGCGAATGTTATCCCCGGTGGCGGCAACGAATGTTGCAATCTGGGTCATCAGTCCTTCGTCCCTCTCGTCGAACGCGCCGACTTTGCTGCTGGCTGCATTGAGGACCCCGGCCACGCGGTCTCCGGCAAGCATGGGTACATTAATTACCGATCGCAGCCCTTCTTCGGCCAAAATCTTGGCGTCCACGTAATCAACCTCGCGCAGGTCGGGCGTGCAGATCAGCTGTTTATCGCGCAGCGCTTTGCCAACAAGCGTGTGGTCAATGGGCACCTCGATGCCCACCGGCAGGGTGGCAGTTTTTCCTGATTGAGCATATACCTGTAAGTGCTCTCCATCGCCACTGGGCAGGGCGGCGCTCACACGGTCGGCGGGGATAATCTGTGGCGTATAAGTGGTGGCGATATCTAATATCTCTTCCAGGGTGGTCGCCATATTCATTTCACGGCCCATTTGATTGAGAACCGATAGGCGGCGTGATTGTTCCTTGGACTCGGTGAATAGTTTGGCGTTGTCGAGGGCCATCGAAGCCAGTTCGGCAAAACGGCCAACCAGTTCGACTTTTGCTTTGTCAAAGCGCAGTTCGGAGTCTCTGGCGTAAGCCAGTCCGATGGTGCCCACAATTTTATCACTTGAATGCAGCGGTACGGCCATCAGCCCACGCAGCTGGTCCAGCTCGGCGCTAGGCGTGCGATGTTCCCAGGTCTTGTAATCTTCGACGAGGATGGCTTTCTCCTGTTCCCAGACCCGACCCGACAAGCCCGCGCCTTTCTTTAACCGGTAACCAATCACCGATTCAAAAATTCCCAGGCCAACTTTTTGCTCCAACACGTCATCCTGTTCCTCCAGTAGGAACACAAAACCATGCGGCGTGCCCAGGAGCTGCCCGGCACGATTGACAATCGCGTGCAGCAGGTCGTTCAGGTCGAGACGGCTGATCAGGCCCAGCGTCGTCTCGTGCAGCGCGGCCAGGTATTCATTCTGCTGGCGCGTCGCTTCTTCGGCGTTTTTTTGCTCGGTGATATCTGTGAGGAAGCAGCGGATGCGATCGCTATTGGGTACACAATGAAAAAGCTCCTCGTACCACTGATCCCCAAACTGTATTTCGCGTATGACATAGCGCTGGCCGCTGGTATCCAGCGTCTCGACGACCGATTGGAAGTCGACCAGCAACGGGGATTTTAACCCTTCGAAGCGGCACTCAGGAAATAACTGTTCTCCGGCTGGATTGAGGTAGTGAATTTCTCCGTCCGGGCTCAGCTCGATGATGGGGCGGGGGTTCATCTCCGGGAATGAAGCTAGGCGCGTCAATTCCTGGTTAGCATCCTGCAAGCGATCTGTTTGCTGCCAGCGTTCAATGGCCAGGGCCAGGTGCGTGGCAATCGTCGTTCCCACGCGCAAATCTTCCGAGTCGTATCCCTCGCGCTTATGACTTCCCAGGATTAACATACCCAGCGTTTCGCCATATGCCTTCAGGGGGAGGAGCATAATTGTGGCCAGCGAACCATCCCAAAGGATGGGATCAACAGGGTCATCCGGTTTGTTGCCGGCGATTTCTTCCTGCTTTAGGATGCGCGGTTTGCTGCTGTCTGAAAGGGCGATCGACGGGCCATTTTCCAGAGGGATAGCCTCATCATTAAAAGCGGGCACATTTCGGCGTGATTCGGCCAGCGTTTTATAGCGAAAGGTTTTGCCATCTTCGTTTCGTATAGCAATTGTGCAGCGCTCGAAACTTAACAGCCACTTCAAATTGCTCGTTAATTTCTGCAGAAGCTGATCGAGATTGTCAGCCTGGGCAATTAACAGAGCGAATTCTGACAGCATGCCATAACGTGCTGCCTTAATCTTTGCATCATCAACGTCCATAAATGATCTCCACCGGCGACGGGCAATTCCCCTCTCTGGATCATATAAACAGCCGCCTGGTAGCGGCTACTTCATCATAAGATAATACAACGATGGTGAGCAATCGTCAAAATCTCTTAAAGGGACCTTCAATATACATCCGCACCAGGAAAAGCTATAATACGGAAAAACAGATGAGGAGGTATCTATGATACGAATTCTGGGACGATCGGGTATTGAAGTATCCGCTTCAGGTATGGGCTGTTGGGCTATTGGCGGGCCGTGGAATATGATGGGCAGCCCTGCCGGTTGGGGGAATGTGGATGATAAAGAATCTATTCGGGCTATCCACGCGGCGCTGGACGCCGGCGCTAATTTCTTCGATACGGCTGCAAATTATGGGGCCGGACACAGTGAGCGCCTTTTGGGTAAAGCTCTGACCGACCGGCGCAGCCAGGCGGTCATTGCCACGAAGTTTGGTTATGAGGTTGATGAAGAGGCGAAGGAGGTTGTTGCTTACGGTGATGTAGAGGAGACGGCTGATATCGCCGGCCATTTGCGCCAGGATTGCGAGGCCAGCCTCAGGCGCTTGAATACGGATTATATCGATGTCTACCAGCTGCACGCCTGGGGATATGACATTGACAAATCATACGGGGTGCGCCAGATCCTGGAAGAGTTGGTGACCGAGGGCAAGATCCGCACCTATGGCTGGAGCACGGATCGCCTCGACGCCGTGCAGGCCTTCGCCGAAGGACCTAACTGCGGCGTGGTGCAGCAGGAGCTGAATGTCTTTCTGGGTAATCTGGAACTGCTGGGCTATTGTGAAGAGGTCAATCTGGGCAGCCTGAACCGCGCTCCTTTGGGCATGGGCATCCTGACCGGGAAGTTCACGCCGGACACGCGTTTCGCCGCCAATGACATTCGTGCCGTGCCCGGTATGTGGTTCGATGGCTTTGAAGATGGTGGTATTAATCCTGTCTGGCTGCGCAAATTGGAGGCCGTGCGTGAGATTCTGACCAGCAACGGCCGTACCCTGGCCCAGGGAGCATTGGCCTGGATCTGGGGCGCGAGCCCGCTGACCGTCCCCATCCCTGGTTTCAAGACCGTGGAACAGGTCCAGGAAAACGCCGGCGCGATGGATTTCGGCCCGCTGACGCAGGAGCAGATGGGCGAGATTGATGATATTTTAGGGAGGGAGCGTGTTTTGAGTTAGTCAGGTAGTCAGCTGAAATCCTGACTCCCTGACTCTTGGACCGCCTGAAATCCTACAACGCCCTTTCCACGGCCGCTTTGGCATGAATAGCGGTTGTATCAAAGAGCGGGATAGCGGTGTTTTCTTGCTGCACGAGCATGACGATTTCTGTGCAGCCTTCGATAATACCTTCAGCGCCGCGGTCGCGCAGGTGATTCATGATCTGCAGATATTGCCGCCTTGATTCTTCGCGCACAATTCCCAGGACCAGTTCCTCATAAATCACGCGGTGCACGATATCGCGCTCCGCCGCAGGGGGTACGAGCACGTCCAGGCCATGTTTCTCGCGCAGTCGGCCGGCGTAAAAATCCTGCTCCATTGTGAAGCGCGTGCCCAGGAGGCCGATAGTTTTCATGCCCTGGCCATTAATACGTTCGGCCGTGGCGTCGGCAATATGCAGCAGGGGAATGGTGATCGCCGCCTCAATTTGCAACGAGACCTTGTGCATGGTATTAGTACAGATGAGTAGAAAATCCGCGCCGGCAGCCTCCACCTGGCGCGCGGCTTCTCCCAACTGCTCCCCGGCGCTTTGCCAATCCCCCGCCATTTGCAGGGTCTCAATCTCCTGGAAATCAACACTGACCAGGGCGATTCGCGCTGAATGCAGCCCGCCCAACCGTTCTTTGATCCCTTCATTGATTGCCCGATAATAAAGCGCCGTGCTCTCCCAACTCATCCCGCCAAGAAGTCCGATTGTTTTCATGGGTAAAAGCATATCAGCTAGTCAGGTTGTCAGCCAGTCAGGTAGTCAGGTAGTCTGCCTGACCACCTGACTACCTGACCACCTGAAACACTGATATACTGACATCCTGATACACCGATACACTATGCAAGGAGACCTCCACCATGACCGATATCGTTCGTTGGGGCTTATTGTCAACTGCTAATATCAACCAGGCGCTCATCCCGCCTATTCGCGCTTCGCAGCGGGGTGAACTGACGGCCGTTGCCAGCCGCTCGCAAGGAAGCGCCGATGCCTATGCCGCGCAGTGGGATATTCCACGGGCCTTCGGCAGCTATGAGGCAATGCTAGAGTCCGATGCCGTGGACGCCGTCTATATCAGTCTGCCCAACCACCTGCACGCCGAGTGGAGCATCAAGGCCATGCAGAACGGCAAGCATGTCTTGTGCGAAAAGCCCTTTGCCCTGACGGTGGAGGAAGTGGATCGCGTGCGCGCTGTCTCCGAGGAGACAGGCATGGTCATCACGGAAGCTTTCATGTACCGCCACCACCCGCAGACGAAAATCGCCAGGGAAATGATTGACAGCGGCCGTCTGGGTGAGGTAACGGCCGTGCGTGGTGTTTTTACGTTTAAGATGGGCAGCCGTGAAAATGTGCGCCTGGTGCCGGAGTGGGGCGGGGGGTCGTTATGGGACGTGGGCTGTTACCCCATGAGCATCGCCCAATATTTCATGGGCGGCGCGCCTGAATGGGTATTCGGCGACCAGTGGATTGGCCAGGAAGGGGTCGATGAACTGTTTCTGGGCCAGATGCATTACGACGGCGGGCGTATGGCCCAGTTCACCAGCGGTTTCCGCAATCCGGAACATGCCTACGTCGAGGTGATGGGCACAAACGGCCGTTTGATCATCAACAATCCCTTCAAACCGGGTTTGACGGGCAACCAGTTCCTTTTTGAAGATGAAGCGGGTGTTACGGAAGAAATTCCTCTTCCCGAAGCGGATCTTTACCTGGGCGAGGTGGAAGATTTACAGGCGGCTATTCTCGACGGCAGCGAGCCCTACCTTTCGCTGGACGAGACGCGGGACCACATCCGTACTATCCTGGCTCTCTACGAGTCGGCCGAAAATAATCGCCCGGTACGCCTGGACTAAGCTTCCTGTTCGCCGGCCTCCGGAATTAACTCGGCCAGCTCACCTGAGCGGTGCTCTTCATCGAGCAGCTCCGCCTCGGCGGAATCGATCTGGTCGAGACTGTTTTTGATCCAGCGCGCGCCGTAGTTGCCGGCGATGAAGACAATCACGAAGATGAGGATGATCACGCCCCAGGCCAGTTGAGAAAACTCCATCCCGTATGCGCCGATCATGGTCAGCATGATCGCGCTGGGCATGCGGCCGAAAAAGTTGGCGATCAGGAATTTACCGGCGGAGATGCCGCTCAACCCGCCGACAAAGTTCATGGCGTCGGAGGGGAAGATGGGCAGTAGGAAGGCGATGGTGAAGAATACCGTGCCCTTCTGATTGGCCACGCGCTCCCAATAATCAACCGTTTCGCGGTCGGCAAGCTTATAAACGATCGGTCGTCCCGCGTAGCGGGCCAGGTAATAGGCCATCTGGCTGGCGAATACGGTGAAGCTGAGGTTCATGATCAAGCCCCAGGCGAAGCCGAAGACATAGCCCCCGCTGATTGAGACGACATGCCCGGGAATGAAAGCGATGAACACCTGGATCATCTGCGCCGCGAACAATACCAAGGGAGCCAGGACGCCGAAACTACGCAGGTATTCGCCGAATTGATCCTGGTTGCTGACAAAGGCGATCAAGTCCTTGAGATTGTCCCACCAGTACCAGAAGGCCAGCGAAAGGAGAATGAAAAGGGCGATGATAACCAGGGAAACAAAGATGCGCCGGTTAGAAGGAGACTTTGCGCCGTTATCCTCCTGCGGCAAAACAGGCGGCTGTACGCCTGCCGTATCTTTATTCGATTCCTGTTTCGATGTTACGGCCATCGAGCCTTCCTAGAATATTTCTCACATGTGTGCTGCCGCGAAGTACGGCCGTTTTATCCACATAGCAATACGCCACGAACGGCCGTTGGTTGCAGAACCAGTATTATCCTACAGAGGGCGAGGCACCTTGGCAAGAATTTGGTACCGATTATGGGCTGTGGATGAGTTAGGAGGCGAGCAGGATATTCATAATGCGTCCACATTCGAATAACCTTCACCGTATGTTCTTCTTCCAGGACTTGATAAATCAGACGCTGCTGAATGTTGATCCGCCGGGAATAGGCACCGCGCAAATCGCCAACCAATTTCTCAAAAGGCGGGGGCGTCTGGAAAGGATCCTGGTGGAGAATGGCTAAAAGCTCTTCCGCTTTCGGTCGCAGCTGCGATGAAGATAACTTCTAAAATGTACGTTATTCCGTACGTTTTGTTAAGTAAAAAGTGTTAAAACTTTCCTTGTCTTAATTGGCCATCTCCAGGAAAAAACGCAGGGCTGTGGGCAGGCGGCGCGACCAGGCTGCTTCATTATGGGCGGCCCACCTTTCTTCGACGTAAAGCAGCTGCCGGTTGAGGCGGTAACCTTTGCGCACAAGGACGCGCTTCATGCGCCGCACGCCGCCGTAGGTGCGGCGCGAATTGGCCAGATTGCGCAGGGACTTCATCGATCCCCCTTGCTCGCGGGTGCCCACGTCGAGGTATATTTTCCCCGGTACAAACGGCGCATTTTGCACATAATCGAAAATGGCGCCCTGGCCGAACCAGAGCGAGGGGCTCATAACCCCGGCAAAACCAAAGACCTGTTCGCGGTGGAAAAAACCATAGAGGCTGATCAGGCCGCCCATCGACGAGCCCATGAGCCCCGTGTGCCGGTGTTCGGGCAGGGTGCGAAAGTGGGCATCGATCAGCGGTTTGAGGGTGTGAATAATAAAAGAAAGATATAAATTCCCTTTCCCGCCGCCGCGCAGCGGGTCATGGAAAGGGCTGTATTCGTCCAGACGCCCCTTACCGCTGTTCGGGATGCCGACGACGATCGCCTCCAGGCCCGTTTCGTATGCGAGGGTCTCCAGGACTTCGTCCACGCCC
>Ga0316578_10000897_pt1 | contig 11225 bp, 2 predicted proteins | sample J0NA_2_FD_203076 | JGI IMG/M metagenome (GOLD analysis project Ga0316578, IMG submission 203076) | Rhizosphere microbial communities from salt marsh grasses in Alabama, United States - J0-2_160517rDrC | ecosystem: Host-associated > Plants > Roots > Rhizosphere | place: USA: Alabama | collected...
CGAGCCGACCGGACGCAGGTATATCCCGGGGCGTAGCGCCCCCGGGCCGGCGCACCCGGACCGAGTCCGAAATGCACCGGCGAGTGCGTGCAATCCACCAGCAGCGCTCCGGCTATCTGTTCCGGGCCTTGAGTGCGGCTTCCAATGTGGCGTCATCCGCTGCGGCCACCGCCGGGGCGCGCCCTCGTTCGTCTGAGGACGCAATGGCCACGTAACGCTGGACGCGCGGTCCGGGCTCATTGGCCCGGGCGGCAGCTCAGGCGACGTCGGCTCCGTCACGGATCAGACTGAGCAAGGCACCGGCCACGGAGGCGATCCGGTCGGGCCGCCCGTCGAGGGCCTCACCCAGGGCGGCCAGGGCGGTCTCCAGCGCAAACAGTGCTGCCGCCCGCGCATGCCAGGCATTGTCGTCCGGCGGCGGCGACGCGCCGCCCGCCGCCGCCGCGGCGTAGGCGCCGGTAAGCCTGCTGCAGGCCTCGCGGCGCCAGTCCGCGAGGGGGCCGTCGAGGCGTCCGCTCGAATCGGGGTGCTCCGCGCCCATGGTCCGGCCGACGGTGCCGACGATCTCGTGGAGCGATCGCAGCAGCCGGCCGAGGTCCTGAAGCGGCGGCTGCTTGCGCCGGCGGACCTCCGGCGAGGCGCCGGGCGGACCGCCGGCGCCAGTGATGACCAGATCGTCCTCGGCGATCAGCACCCGTCCCAGGTCCAGGTCGCCGTGCACCCGGCAGCGCACGGGCCCCAGGCCGCGGGCGCTCAGGGCGGCGATCAAGGGCTTCACATGTTCACGCTCGCCGAGCAACGCGTCGGCGAGCATCTGGTCCATCCCGCTCAGCGAATGCCTGGCTGCGGCGAGCCGTTGAAACACTCCCCCCGCGGCCGCTTCCAGCCGCTCGCGGAAACGCACCACCTGAGCGGCATCGATGGCCTCGGGACGAAATGCCGCATCGGCGGCCGCGGCCGCGCCGCTCAGTGCCAGGTGCAGCTCCGCGACCCTCGTCCCCAGGCGCTCCACCAGGGCCGCGAAGCTGATCTGGGCCGGATCGTCGCGCCAGGCGCCATCGCCACGCCCGCAGAATTGCTCTTCGCAGAGGCGTCGCAGCAGCTCGGTTACACGGCCTGCCAGATCACCCTGGTTGGGAACGAATTGCTGAAGCACCGCCAGGGTGCAGCGGCGGCCGTCCGCGTCGGCGTAATCGACGTGTCCGGCCAGCAGCGGTGCATTCCGGAAGCGAGCTACCTCGGTCAGGTAGCGGGCCAGCTCGACCATCGGCTCCTGCTCCATCTCACCGCCCTCTCCGGGCGCCGGTTGGCCTGTGCGCTCCAGTCCGTCCTGCACAAGACAGCGCAGCATTCTCAGCTGCAACCGCTCGTCGATGACGATACCGCTGCCGATGTCCTCGACCCGCAGCGGCAGCGGAACCGGCAGTGACTCCGCGCCGAGCCTGTCGAAGGCGCTGGTGGGCCGCAGCAGCAGCCTCCCGGTCTCCAGCGGGATGCCCGCGCCCGCGCCGATGGCGGCAACCACCTCCTGCACGAAGCCCGCATCGGCGAGGGCCTCGAACAGATGCCCGGGTGCGGCGTGGCGCCGCACCCGGGCGAGGGTCGTCGCCGCGGATGGCGCCGATGGCAGCTCGGCGTCCCCGTCCTCCTGCCAACGTATGGCCAGCGGCAGCAGCAGGCGTTCGGCGCTGCCCTCCGCAGGCATCGTGCGCAAGAGCGCAAACAGCCAGTCGCTCCAGGGCTCGACGGCCTCGATATCCACTCGCGCCAGTTCCTTCGCAGGGCAGCCCCAGCGAACGCGCAGGTAGGCGGGCAGCACCTCGTCTTGCAGCAGGGCCACGGCCCGCAGCGCCGTGCGCCGCCGCTCGGCCTGCTCGGGCTGCAGGGTCCGCCAGCCTTCGGGCAGCACCAGGGTGCGCAGCCGCACCGCCGCCACGCGCTCGTCGTGCCAGGCAGGGGCCTCGGCGTCCTGCGAGAGCAGGAACCAGTAGAAACCGTGGCTGGGCAGCATCAGCAGGTAAGGCAGCTCGCCGATAGGTGGGAAGGGGGTCTTGCCCATGAGCTCGATGGGCACACGGCCGGCGTAAGAGGACAGGTCGAGCTCCACCGGCTGCGCGGTGCGGGCCAGGTTGGCGACGCATAGGATCACCTCGTCCGGCGGCGCGGCAGCGGGCTCTTCCGGTGACGCTTCCACGCCGGAGCCCTGCGGGGCCTGCCCCGCAGCCGTCGCCGCGCCCATTTGCGCTGGAGGGGCAAAGCGGCGGACGTAGGCGAGCACCTTGCGGTTGCCCGGATGCAGGAACTCCGCGATGCCACGACCGAACACCGGGTGCTGCTTACGCGCCTCGATCACGCGCCGGGTCCAGTTCAGGAGCGACGCGGGCGCGCGGGTCTGCGCCTCCACGTTCACCGACGGGTAGCCGTACACCGGGTCCATGACCGGCGGCAGGTACAGCCGCTCGGGATCGGCGCGGGAGAAGCCGGCGTTGCGGTCGGGCGACCACTGCATCGGCGTGCGCACCGCGTTGCGGTCGCCGAGATAGATGTTGTCGCCCATCCCCAACTCGTCGCCGTAGTACAGAATCGGCGAGCCCGGCATCGACAGCAGCAGGCTCACCAGGAGCCGGATCTTGTCCTGGTCGTTTCCGGCCAGCGGCGCCAGCCGGCGGCGGATGCCGACATTGATCCGCATGCGCGGGTCCGCCGCATAGGTGGCGTACATGTAGTCACGCTCGCGGTCGCTGACCATCTCCAGCGTCAGCTCGTCGTGGTTGCGCAGGAAGATGGCCCACTGGCACGTAGGGGGTATGTCCGGTGTCTCTTCCATGATCTCGACGATGGGATGGCGGTCCTCCTGGGCCAGCGCCATGTACATGCGCGGCATCAGCGGGAAGTGATAGGCCATGTGGCACTCGTCGCCGTCGCCGAAGTAGTCGCGCACGTCCTCCGGCCACTGGTTGGCCTCGGCCAGGAACACGCGGTCGCGATAGTGCGCGTCCACCACCGCGCGCATCTCCTTGATGACAGCGTGGGTCTCCGGCAGGTTCTCGTTGTTGGTTCCCTCACGCACGCAGAGGTACGGGATGGCGTCCAGTCTCAGCCCGTCCACGCCCAGGTCCAGCCAGAAGCGCATGACCCGGATCACGGCCTTCACCACTCGCGGATTGTTGTGGTTCAGGTCCGGCTGGTGCGAGAAGAATCGATGCCAGTAGTACTGGCCCGCCACCGGGTCCCAGGTCCAGTTCGAAGACTCGGTGTCGGTGAAGATGATCCGCGTCTCCGGAAAACGGCCGTCATCGTCGCTCCAGACGTAGAAGTTGCGCTTCCACGAGCCCTTAGGGGCCTTACGCGCCGCCTGGAACCACGGATGCCGGTCCGAGGTGTGGTTGACGATCAGCTCGACGATGACGCGGATGCCGCGGCGATGCGCAGCCTGGACGAAGCGCCGGAAGTCGCGGCGGCTGCCGTAGGCCGGATGCACGTTGCGATAGTCCGAGATGTCATAGCCGTCGTCGCGCATCGGCGACGGATAGAAGGGCAGCAGCCAGATGCAGTTGATACCGAGGTCGCGGATGTAGTCGAGCTTACGCATCAACCCGCGGAAATCGCCGGTGCCGTCGCCGTCGGTATCGAAGAACGCCTTGACGTGCGTCTGGTAGATGACGGCGTCCTTGTACCAGATGGGATCGGAAGGGAGTGGGTTCTCTTGTCTGACGGCTTCACTCATCCCGGGTCCTGTTTGCTGCGCGGTTGTCGGTGCACGGGCCCCTGGGCCCATCCATTGATGAAGCATGCAACACCGGTGCCGGCGGAACCAGGGGCGGCCCGGCCGCCCGACCGCCAGTCTGCCCCACCGCGCCGCTGGTATCGCCCATGCGGGCGGGTGCAATAGCACCCTGGCGGGTGCCAATGCACCACCGGGATTGGGCCGCTTTGCTGCGTATACCCCGGCACGAATCGTGGCAGGACGTTGGTACGGGTCATGCTATGTCGTCGTGAGGAAAGAACCGATTTCGACCGTCCGCGCGAGCCGAACGCCAACCGCGCGGACCCAAATGCAGGTTTCCGACAGCACCGACGATGCCTCAGATCACACCGCAACTCGCCCGTACTGTCCCGGATGCGTGGATAGTGCCGGCCCGGCCGGTCGGGAGCGGCCAATGAGCGCTTCCCGGCACCCCATGAAGTTCGGCGCCGAGCTGGACGATGCCGGCCAGGTCCGCTTTCGCCTCTGGGCACCCGCCGCGGAGCGCGTCGCCGTGGAGATCGCGGACCGGGACGACCGCCGGCGCACGCTTGATCTGGCGCCGGAGGATGATGGCTGGTTCGCGCTGGTCACCGACGCTGCCGGCCCCGGCAGCCGCTACCGGTACCGAATCCAGGGTCCGCGGACCGACGGGCAGATGTTCATACCGGACCCGGCCTCGCGCTTCCAGCCGGAGGACGTCCACGGCTTCAGCGAGGTCATCGATCCGGCCGCCTTTGCCTGGCGTGAGAGCGGTCCCGGTGCCCGTTGGCGCGGCCGCGACTGGGAGACCGCGGCCTTCTACGAGTTGCACGTCGGCACCTTCACGGCGGAGGGCACCTTCAGGGCCGCCGCCGGGCGTCTCCCTTACTTGGCAGAGCTGGGCGTGACCGCGGTGGAGCTGATGCCGGTGGCCGCTTTCCCAGGCAGCCGCAACTGGGGCTACGACGGCGTTCTGCCCTACGCCCCGGATGCGAGCTACGGCCGCCCGGAAGACCTGAAGACCCTGGTCGAGGAGGCCCATGCCCAAGGGCTCATGATCTTCCTGGACGTGGTCTACAACCACTTCGGCCCCGAGGGAAACTACCTGCACCTGTACGCGCCGCAGTTCTTCACCGACCGCCATCAGACCCCGTGGGGAGCGGGCATCAATTTCGACGGCGAGCACAGTGCCACGGTACGGGCATTCTTTGTGCAGAACGCCCTGTATTGGCTCCACGAATACCGTTTCGACGGCCTGCGGCTCGACGCCGTGCACGCCATAGCCGACGACTCCGACACGCACATCCTGACGGAGCTTGCCGACGCGGTCGCCGCCCAATCCCACCGCGGGCGCCGGGTCCACCTAGTCCTGGAGAACGATGCCAATTGCGCCCGGCACCTGGCCCGCGGCCCGGACGGCGCACCGCGCCGCTACGCCGCCCAGTGGAACGACGACTTCCACCATGCCGCCCACGTGCTGCTCACCGGCGAGCGCGACGGCTACTATGCCGACTTCGCCGACGCGCCCGTGCGCCAGCTCGGCCGCTGCCTGGCCGAGGGCTTTGCCTACCAGGACGACCCCTCCGGCTTCCGCGACGGCGCCCGCCGCGGCGAGCCCAGCGCGCAGCTCCCGCCCACCGCCTTCGTAAACCTGCTCCAGAACCACGACCAAGTCGGCAACCGTGCCTTCGGCGAACGCCTGCACACCCTGGCCACTCCGGCCGCGCTGCGCGCCGCCACCGCGATACTGCTGCTGGCACCGTCGCCGCCGCTGCTGTTCATGGGCCAGGAATTCGCCGCCGACAGCCCATTCCAGTTCTTCTGCGACTTCGGGCCGGACCTCGCCGACGCCGTCACCAGGGGCAGGCGCCGCGAGTTCGCGGACTTCGCCCAATTCGCCGAGGAGGCCGCGCAGCAGGCCATACCAGACCCCAATGACCCCCGAACCTTCGAGCGCTCCCGGCCGGACTGGGCGCAGCTGGAGCTCTCGGAGCATCACCGCTGGTGGGAGCTGCACGCGGAGCTGCTGGCATTGCGCCAGGCCGAGATCGTGCCGCGGCTCACCGGTATCGGCGGCCACGCCGGCGACTACAGCGTCATCGGCGCTACGGGGCTCCAGGTGCGCTGGGAGCTTGGCGACGGAAGCACCCTATTCCTGAACGCGAATCTCGGAGACGACGAGCTGGCCGAGGCCGCCCTGGAGCAGGCACTGGACCGGACGGCGCCGGCCGACCTACTGCACCTGGAGCCGGCCGCGGCGGCTCCCGCCCTTGCCGAATGCCGGCTTCCCGCCTGGACCGTCGCCTGGTACCTGCACCGCGCCGGGACGGCGCTCGGGGGCGGCTGACATGGAGCCCACCCCGGAGCTCGACCAGCTTTGCCGGCACTTCGGCGTCGCCGCCCAGTACCGCGACTTCGCAGACCGCGAGCATCACGCCGACGACGCCACCCGACGGTCCCTGCTGCGGGCCCTCGGCGTCGAGGCCGGCGATCCCCGGACCGAGCGCCGCAGCCTGGAGGTGGCCATCGACATGGAGTGGCGCCGCCGGCTGCCGCCGGTGCTGGTCCATCGCCAGGGCGACCCTCCACCGACCCTGGCGCTGACGCTTCCGGACGATGCCGGCGCCGGTCCCGGCCGCTTCGTGCTTACCGAGGAGAATGGCGCGCGCGCCGAAGGCCGCATCGACCTGGAGGCACTGCCGGCGGAGGCCCGCCGCGACATCGACGGCGTCCGATGGGTCCGGCGCCTGCTCGAAGTCGCGATGCCGGCGGAGCCCGGCTACCACCATCTGGCTCTGTACCTGGAGGGCAGCGCGGACGAAGTTGATGCCGGCGGCGATACCCGGCCGTCGGCGCAGACGACCATCATTGTCGCTCCCCGCTGCTGCTGGCAGCCGCAGGACGAGGGCGGCCGGCGCGGCTGGGGCCTGGTGACCCAGCTGCACGCCGTGCGCTCGGCGCGCAACTGGGGCATCGGCGACTTCACGGACCTGACCAGGCTGGTGGAAACGGCCGCCGCCGCCGGTGCCGGCACCGTGGCGCTGAACCCACTGCACGCCCTGTTCCTGACCCGCCCGGAGCGATGCGATCCCTATGGCCCGTCGAGCCGGCGCTATCTCAACCCGCTGTTCATCGACGTCGAGGCCGTTCCGGAGCTGGCCGAGTGTCCGCAGGTCCGCGAGCGCATCGACAGCGATGCCTTCCAGGCTCGGCTACGGGCATTGCGGGGCGGCCGGCACCTCGACTACACCGGCGTCACCATCGCAAAGCTCGATATCCTCGGGCGACTGTTCCGCCACTTCCGCAGCGCCCATCTCGACGCCGGCAGCCCGCGCGGCTCGGATTTCCAGGCCTTCCGAGATGTCAGCGGCCCGGAGCTGGAGCGCTTCTCACTGTACCAGGCGCTCGCCGAGCACCTGCAACAGGAGGGGCATGACAGCGACGAGGCCGGCTTCGAGGGCTGGCCCGCGGAATACCGCAACCCTACATCCCGGGCGGTGCAGGCCTTCGCCGAGCAGCATCCGGACCGCGTGGACTTCTTCGCCTGGCTCCAGTGGCTCGCCGAGCAGCAGCTGGCCGCCGCGTCGGCGCGCTGCCGGGCCCTGGGTATGGACCACGGGCTGTGCCTGGACCTGGCCGTCGGCGCCGCCCCCGACGGCGCCGACCGCTGGGCGGCGCCCGACCGCTATGTCGCCGGCGCCGCGGTGGGAGCGCCGCCGGACGACTTCAGTCCACGCGGCCAGAACTGGCATGTGCTCGCCTGGCACCCGCAACGGCTGCGCGAGGCCGCCTACGCCCCGCTGGCCGCGGAGCTCGGCGCCTGCATGCGCCACGCCGGCGCTCTTCGCATCGATCACGTCATGGGCCTGATGCGGCTGTTCCTGGTGCCGGACGGCGCGGCACCCGATACCGCAACCTATGTCGCCTATCCGTTCGCGGACCTGCTGGGCGTACTGGCCCTGGAGAGCGTGCGCAACCGCTGTCTCATCATCGGGGAGGACTTGGGCACGGTGCCGCCCGAGGTGCGGGCGGCGATGCCGGACTGGGGACTGTTCTCCACCCGCGTGCTTTACTTCGAGCGCGACGGCGACGGCGACTTCCTGCCGCCCGGCGGCTTCCCGCGTGATGCGATGGTCACCGCCGGCACCCACGACCTGCCGCCCCTGAAGGGCTTCTGGGCCGGCGTGGACCTGGAGCGCCGCCGCGAGCTGGACCTGTTCCCGGCGCCGGAGGACTATGCCCAGCGCCTGCTCCAGCGTACCCACGACCGGACGCTGCTGCTGCTCGCCCTGCAGCGTGAAGGGCTGCTGCCGGCAGACCGCAGTACCGATCCCGTCGCGGTCCCGGAGTTGACGCCGGAGCACCTGGAGGCGGTGCAGGTCTACCTGGCGCGCACGCCGTCGCGGCTGCTGCTGATCCAGACCGCGGACCTGCTTGGCGAGACCGAGCAGACCAACCTGCCCGGTGCCGGCAGGGGCTATCCGAACTGGCGGCAGCGCCAGCCTCTGGAGCTGGAGCACTGGCTCGCGGAGCCCGCCGTCGCCCGCGTTCTCGCCGCCGTCTGCCGGGAGCGCGCCGCCGCCGGCGGGCCGCGGCCAACCGATCGGCTGGAGCGGGCCCGAGCCGGCACGCCGACCGAGCCTGCGCCGTCCGATCCGGCCGGGCCCGGCCCGCAAGCGCAGCCCAACAGCGCCGCCGGCGCCGGCAACGGCCCGCTTCAGCCGACCATCCCCCTGGCCACCTACAGGCTGCAGCTCCAGCCCGGCTTCGGCTTCGCCGACGCCGCCGCGCTCGTGCCCTACCTGGCGGCGCTAGGCATCAGCCACGTCTACTGCTCACCCTACTTCCAGGCCCGTCCCGGCAGCACCCACGGCTACGACGTGGTGGCCCACGACCGGCTCAACGCCGAGCTCGGCACGCGAGAGGACTACGAGCACTTCTGTGACGCCCTCGCCGACCATGGCATGAGCCAGGTGCTCGACCTGGTCCCGAACCATGTCGGCATCATGGGCGCCGACAATCCCTGGTGGCTGGACCTGCTGGAAAACGGGCCCGCGGCGGAGCATGCCCCCTTCTTCGACATCGACTGGCAGCCGCTGAAGGCGGAGCTGCACGGGAAGGTGCTGGTTCCGGTGCTCGGCGGTCACTACGGCGACGTGCTCGATCAGGGCGCCCTGCGGCTGGTGTTCACCGACGGCGCCTTCCGTGTCGAATACTACGAGCACCATTTCCCCGTCGATCCGCGCGAGTATCCGCGCATCCTGGCCCCGGGCCTGGCGGGACTGCGCGAGCGCCTGGGCGCCGCCAGCGAGACCCTCGCCGGCTTCGAGAGCCTGGTCACCGCGTTCGGCAACCTGCCGCCGCGCGACGCCCTGGACGCCGACTCGCTGGCCGAGCGCCGGCGCGACAAGGAGCTCCACAAGGGCCGGCTCGCCGAGCTCACCGCTGCCGATGCCGACCTGGCCCACTATGTCGACGACTGTATCAGGCAGTTCAACGGTGCCGGCGACCAGCCCGCCGACCGCGGCCGCCTGCATGCGCTGCTGGAGGCGCAGGCCTATCGGCTCGCGCACTGGCGCGTCGCCGCCGACGAGATCAACTACCGCCGCTTCTTCGACATCAACGATCTCGCCGCGCTGCGCATGGAGCATCCCGATGCCTTCGACGCCGTGCACGCGCTGGTGCTGGATCTGATCGCCGAGGGGCGCATCCAGGGGCTGCGCATCGACCATCCCGACGGCCTCTATGACCCGGCGGGCTACTTCCGGCGCCTGCAGCGGCAGGCCGCCGCGGCCCTCGCGCCGACGCGCACGCCCCGCGACGACGACCGCCCGCTTTACCTGGTGGCAGAGAAGATCCTCGCCGCCGACGAGGTCCTGCGAGGCGACTGGGCCGTGCACGGCACCACCGGCTACGACTTCGCGACCCTGAGCGATGCACTGATGGTGGACCCGGCCGGTGAGCAGGGGATGACCGCCTGCTACCGGCAATTCACCGGGCGCACGCTCTCCTTCGCCGAGGAGACCCACCAGGCCAGGCGGGTGGTGATGCGCGGGATGCTGTCCGGCGAACTGCACCGGCTTGCCAGCGAGCTCTCGCGCATCGCCGAGCTGGACCCCCACACCCGCGACTACACCCTCGACGCGCTGCGCGGCGCGCTGCTCGAAGTCGTCGCCTGCTTCCCGGTCTATCGCACCTACATCGACGCCGACGGTGGTTGCGACACCGACCGGCATCAGGTGCTGAAGGCCGTCTCCGAGGCCCGCCGACGTACCGGCATGCCGGATCTGAGCGTGTTCGACTTCGTCCGCGATGTGCTGCTGACCGACATCGCCGAGGGCAAGCCCGCGGCCTATCGGGAACGGGTGCTGCGCCTGGCGCGGAGCGTCCAGCAATACACCAGCCCGGTCGCTGCCAAGGGGGTCGAGGATACCGCCTTTTACCGCTGGCACCGGTTGGTCTCATTGAACGAGGTCGGGGGCGAGCCGGAGCGCTTCGGCATCGACACCGATACCTTCCACCGCGCCTGTGCGCGCCGGCGGGACACCTGGCCGCACGGCATGCTGGCAGGCTCCACCCACGACAGCAAGCGCTCCGACGACGTGCGTGCGCGCATCCATGTCCTCTCGGAGCTGCCCGGACTCTGGTGCGAACGGGTCAATCGCTGGGCCCTGCTGAACCGTCGCCTGCATCGTACCGACGCCGCCGGCCAGAGGCTGCCGGACACCAATGCCGAGTACCTGTTCTACCAGACCCTGGTGGGCGTTTGGCCGCAGCCGGATGCACCGGGGGACCTCGAAGGCACTGACCTCGAGGACCTGCGCGCACGCCTGCGCGACTACATGGCCAAGGCCGCCAAGGAGGCCAAGCTACATACCTCCTGGACCAACGAGGAGCCCGAATACGAAGAGGCGCTGGCCGCCTTTGTCGATGACGTCGCTGACCCGGGACGCAGCAGTGCCTTCCTCGCGGACTTCTTGGCCTTCCTGCGCCCGGTGGCGCGTCTCGGGCTGCTGAACAGCCTGAGCCTGGCGCTGCTCAGGCTCACGGCGCCGGGCGTCCCGGACATTTACCAGGGCTCGGAGCTGTGGAATCTGTGCCTGGTGGACCCGGACAACCGCCGGCCGGTGGACTTCGCGCTGCGTCGGCGGCTTCTGGCGGAGTTGCCCGAGCCAGACGGTGCGGCCGAGGACGTGCCCGACTGGCGCCACGCCGACGGCCGCGCCAAGATGCATCTCATCCACCAGGCACTGCGGCTGCGGGCGCGCATGCCGGCGTTGTTCGCGGACGGCGACTACCGGCCGCTGGCGGTGGAAGGCGCGCTGGCCGATCACCTGATCGCCTTCGCCCGGGTCCACGAGGGCCGCGCCGTAGTCGCGCTGGCCCCGCGCCTGCTCGCGCCCCTTGCCCTGCCCGCCGCGGCCAGCGGGGATCTCGATGCCTGGCTGGACCCCTTCGACCATCCGGACTGGCTGGAGACGCTCGTCGAGGTGCCGTC
>Ga0316578_10000898_pt1 | contig 11224 bp, 9 predicted proteins | sample J0NA_2_FD_203076 | JGI IMG/M metagenome (GOLD analysis project Ga0316578, IMG submission 203076) | Rhizosphere microbial communities from salt marsh grasses in Alabama, United States - J0-2_160517rDrC | ecosystem: Host-associated > Plants > Roots > Rhizosphere | place: USA: Alabama | collected...
CAGGAACTGAGGATCCGGCTCGATCTCCTCAATCGACTCGGCCTTTCCTACCTCTCCCTGGGACGCAGCGGAGAAACCCTTTCCGGCGGTGAGGCCCAGCGGGTTCGTCTGGCCACCCAACTCGGATCGAACCTCACCGGCGTCACTTATGTCCTCGATGAGCCGACGATCGGGTTGCATCCCCGCGACAATCAGGTTCTGATCGACGCATTGAAAACCCTGAGGGACCGTGGCAATTCCATCCTGGTGGTGGAGCATGACGAGGAGACCATCCGTGCCGCCGACACCATCATCGACCTGGGTCCCGGCGCCGGCAGGGAAGGCGGCCGCCTGGTGGTCATCGGTGGCCTCGATGATGTGAAAAATGCATCGTCATCGGTCACCGGCGCCTGCCTCGACGGGCACCCGCGCAGGATTTCCGCCCGTCTGCGGCCCTACCGCGAGTTGCCGTCCGTGGTGGTGCAGTCCGCTTCGGCCCGCAATCTCAAACAGATCGACGTCCGCTTTCCTCTCGGCACACTGACCTGTGTAACCGGCGTATCCGGCTCAGGAAAGTCTTCACTCTTGAAGGAAACGCTGTACAAGGGACTGCGCAATCGTCTCGGAAAGCACCATCTACCGGCTGGTGGCTGCCGCGACATTACCGGCTGGAAGGACTTGAGCCGGGTGTTGGAAGTCGACCATAGCCCTATCGGTCGTACGCCGCGTTCGGTGCCGGCTTCCTACGTCGGTTTTCTTGACGACATCCGCAAACTCTTCGCCCGAACACCCGAAGCGCGCTCCCGCGGATACGAGGCCGGCCGGTTTTCCTTCAACCTTACCGGCGGGCGCTGTGAGGCCTGCAAGGGTCAAGGCCATCCCAAAGTCGCCATGAGTTTTCTGCCCGATGTCTATATACCGTGTGACATCTGCGGCGGCAACCGTTTCAACCGTGAAACCCTCGAGGTGCGTTTCAAGGGCAAATCAATTGCAGAAGTGCTCGCTTTGACCTTTGCCGAAGCCCTTCAATTTTTCTCGGCCGTGCCCGTCATTCGACAGGCACTGCAGTTTGTGTGCGACATCGGTCTCGGCTATTTGGAGCTGGGCCAGCCCAGTCCCACCCTCTCCGGCGGTGAGGCCCAACGCATGAAGCTGGCGCGACAGCTGGCAAAACCGGCCCGCGGTCACACTTTTTTTATCCTCGACGAGCCTACCACGGGACTGCACCTGGCCGACATCAGGCGCCTTGTAGATGTCCTGCAGGCCCTTGTCGACAGCGGAAACACCGTGGCAGTGATCGAACACAATCCGGAGGTGATCAAAGCGGCCGACTACGTGATCGATTTGGGTCCCGAGGGTGGCGATGCCGGTGGCCAGGTGGTGGTGACCGGATCACCGGCCGAAATTCTGAACCAAACACGAATGTCGCACACCGCTCATTTCCTGGAAAAATATATGAATTTTTTAAGTTGACATCCAGATGGCCATTTTCTATACACCCACTGTTTTATGCTGCCGTCTGCATGGCTTTGACGTGAAGAAATGGATTTGTGACAATTGAAGCGCCTGGAATGGAAAACCAGAGCATCAAGCGTCTGCCAGGCGGCTGAAATCTATAAAAAAACGGATAACCGACACCAAATGGAAAGTACCTGTTCGGAAGCGTTGGCTTCCGATTTTCAAAAACTAAGTGCCATCAATTCCGCCCTCAAAACAAAGGACCAATATACCGAGGGTCATGCCCGGCGGGTCGCGCTATATGCCATGCGGCTGGCGCACCGGCTAGGACTGCCATCGGAAGAAATCGGAAACATCGGCATTGGTGGTTTTCTGCACGATATCGGAAAAATCGGCCTCAGCGACCGCATCTTCAGCAATCAAACCGACCAGTTGGCAGGCGAGTTGTTGGCGGAAGTCCGCCGGCATCCCGATATCGGGGTATCCCTGCTGAAGGGAATCGACAGCCTTTTGCCCGTTCTGGATTATGTTCACTACCACCACGAACGGATGGACGGTTCGGGGTATCCGTGCGGTTTAAAGTCCGATGATATTCCGCTGGGCGCCAGAATTATCAGCGTCGTCGATTGTTTCGACGCCATCACCACGGATCGTCCTTATCAGAAAAGAAAGACCTGTGCCGAAGCATTTGCCATCCTGCGCCGGATGGCAAACCACGAGCTGTGTCCGGATCTGGTCAAGGCGTTTGTGGCCGATATCGAGGAAAACGGCATGATCGACGAGGAACCAGCCAAGGATCACACCCGCTTGTTGTTAAGGGTCACCTGACGAGCTCGATACCCCCCGGTTGTCGACATCTCAAAACGCAGTACGTGGGTGGTGCACGCCGGAATCTCGGCCGGGTAGTGGGTCACATAGAGCAGGCCCGTCTCCGATTCACGCCCTATCCGATCGAGAAGATGAATCAGGCGGCTCCTGGCAAATCGGTCCAGCCCCTGACACGGTTCATCCAGAATCAACATCAGCGGTGATTTGACCATGGCCCGTGCGAGCAGAACCAACCGCTGCTCTCCCTGCGATAGGTCTTGAAAAAACCGCTTGGCCTTGTCGCCACATCCCAGCTGTTTCATCCACGCAAAAGCGGTTCGACGCTGCCGGTGCGAAGCCTGACGGTAAAGGCCAATTGAATCGAAAAATCCCGACACGACGACCTCAAGAGCACGAAGCGGTTTGCGGTAACGAATTTGAAACTCGGACGAGACCAGGCCAATCTGCTGTTTGATGTCCCAGATGGTTTCACCTGAACCCCGCCGGTGTCCAAACAATTCGATTGAATTGGCGTAAGCCTGGAGGTTGTCGCCGGCCACTAAACTCAGCAAAGTGGTTTTGCCCGAACCGTTCGGACCGACGATGGCCCAATTTTCACCCGCTCGTACGGTCCAGTTCAGGTTGTCGAGTATCGTCAGATTGCCGTAACGCACCGTCACCTGTTGCATGTCGATCAGCACCCGCCCGAACGCCCTGCTGCCACAGATCACGGGCGGCGGGCGAACCGGCAAGGCCATCTCCCGCCAGTTTTCGGGTGCGTAGAGGCGCGCCAGGTCTCGACGGTTCAGAGTTGCCGGCCGTTTGCCCTGAAACACGATGCCACCGTTCTTAACCGCCAGAACGTGGCTCACGGCGGAAGGGATCTCTGCCAAGCGATGGGTAACCAAAATAACCGGAATCTGCCCTTCGATCATTGTCCTGATAAGGGACTTTATCCGCCGGCGCCCATGTGTATCCACCCCTTCGAAAGGTTCATCCAGGATGAGAAGGCGGGGTGATTTGAGGATTTCGCGGGCCATGAGCACCCGACGTATTTCACCGGTGGAAAGCCGGCGCACGGGCCGGTCCAGCAATCCGGCGATTTCCAGCCGATCGCCGACACGATCGAGCGCCGATGTCTGAGGACCCGAAGTCGACACGACCGATAGAAGTAGATGCCGAACAGAAAGAAAGCCGTCGACATCACCGCTGAAAAAACGGGAATCATCCCGGGCCTCTTCGCGAGCGATCAGATTTTGGTGGGATTCAAACGACAGATAACCGACGGCGGAGGGCACCAGACCGGGGTCATGGTATGTGATGTAACCTTCGACGACAGGCACCTGTCCGGCGAGGGCCCTGACCAGGGATGTCTTGCCGGCACCGTTTGGTCCAATGACCGCCCAGTGTTGGCCGGTAGCGATTTCCCAGCTGGCTCCCGAGAAAAGGCGTCGGTCTCTGACCCGAATCGTCACCCGCTCCATTGTAATGAACGGTTGATCGTGTCCGTTGGTTTTTGGCACTTTTTTTCCTGTTTTCCTCAACGGGCGGTCTGAAAAAGCGGTTGGCCCGCACCGCAAACGAAATGATAGCGGTTTTACACTGGCTAAACCATGGCTATGATAAGATCATTAGTGCCCTCATGCCCTATGTACTGCTGACATTGACCGTTTTGTTCTGGTCCGGCAATTTTGTCATTGGAAGGGGGATACACAGCGTTGTCCCGCCGGTTTCATTGGCATTTTGGCGCTGGGTTGCCGCACTGGCACTATTGATTCCTTTCGCCCTGCGGCCAATGATGCGGCAAAGGGCTTTAATCCGGCGGCACTGGAAACTGTTATGTCTGCTTGCGATCCTTTCGGTCACAAACTTCAACACCTTCATTTACCTGGCGCTGCAGGCCAACACCGTCATCAACACCGTCTTGATCAATTCACTTACACCGGTTTTCATCGTTTTCGTGTCGTGGATCGGATTCAGGGAAAAAATATCCGTCCTGCAGTGCCTCGGTGGATTGCTGTCGTTTGCCGGATTGATCTGGATCATCACCCGCGGAGAGCCGGCCTTGCTTTTCAGCATCCGGTTTTCCGGGGGCGACCTCTGGACCCTTGCGGCCGCCCTCAGTTGGGCCGTTTACTCGGTTTTGCTTCGCAAACGCCCTCCGCATCTGGATCCGGTCGGTTTTTTAGGATTTATCATCGCGGCCGGACTGTTGTTTTTGAGCCCGTTTTATTTTTGGGAAATCACCCGTGGCGCGGGCTTTATGGTCGACAAAGGTACGGTCGGTGCGGTACTCTATATTGCCCTGTTCGCGTCGGTCCTGGCGTACATTTTCTGGAACAAAGCCGTGGCTGCCGTCGGAGCCAACAGAGCCGGCATTTTCGTCCACCTCATGCCGGTTTTCAGCATAACGTTGGCCTTCATATTTCTGGGTGAACGGTTGCAAGCGTATCATCTACCGGGTATCGTATTGATTCTATGCGGCATTGTGTTGACGACAGCCGGCAGCCGGCTGCGGTTAAAAACGACCGTAACCGAGCGATCCGCCTTGGAGACCGCATCAGTAACCAAGGAACCGAAAGCATGAATCGGAAGAAAAGTGGTGTTTTCTATGTACACGAACCGCATCTATCCGCTTTGCAGAGCATGAAATTTTATCGCTTATGGGCGGTGATACGAAAAATTGTACCACCTGTTTTGGCCGGTTTTTTGGCCATCGTCGTTTGGGGCAAATCACCAATCTTCGCCGCAAGTGTCGGCTCCGGAGACAGCCTCGCCCTCCGGCTGAGCCCTGAAGCCGCCGCCGTAGGTGACGTTGCGATGGTGGAACTTTTCAACCCGCACCCGAAGCAACCGGTAAGCGATATCCAGCTCTGGTTTCACGACACTCTCATCCCCCTTTTTAAGCATCCGCGCAAGGGCCCTGACGTTTTGATCGGTCTCATCGCCATTCCTTACCACAGCAAACCCGGAACAGAAACCATCGGCCTGGAATGGCGTGACCGCAGAGGACGCCGTGAACTCACTGTTTCGCTGAAAATTTTGAGTCGCCGCTTCAAATCGGAAAAATTGCAGGTCACACCCAGCCGCGTCACCCCGTCGCCGAAGGATATGGATCGGATCAAGCGGGAAGGCGAAGAGGTCAGAGCCGTTTATGCTGCCAGCCGTCCGCGGCGACTCTGGGACGAACCGTTTCGGCGTCCCCTGAAGGGATTGGTAACGAGTCCGTATGGAACCCGGCGTCTGTTGAACGGCAAATTGAAGAGTTATCACGGCGGGGTCGACTTCAGGGCCGCAACCGGAACCCCGATTTACGCCGCCAACACCGGCATCGTGGGTCTGGCGAAAAACCTTTTTTATTCGGGCAACATTGTTATTCTCGACCATGGCAGCGGGCTGTTCACCACCTACGCTCATCTGAGCCGCATCGACGTCGTGCCGGGCCACTTGGTCGAAAAGGGCCAGGTAATCGGGCTTGCCGGCGCCACCGGGCGTGTCAGCGGACCGCACCTGCATTGGGGTGTCAAGGTCAATGGTGCCAACGTCGATCCGCTGCACATGCTGCAGACACTCAACTCTCTTTTTGCCAGGGATGCGACCGGCACTGCGGCATTTTCACAACCGCCGCCGCGGTGACGGCCTCGTTTGCCCACAGCGAAAGAGGCCCATTTATTCCGGCAGCAAGATTGACGATCCGGTTGTCCGACGCCCTTCCAGATCACGGTGCGCGCGGGCTGCGTCTGACAACGGATAGGTTTGTCGAATTTCCACTTTGACAACCCCCCTTTCGAAGACCTCGAAGAGATCACGTGCATGGGCAAGGAGATCTTCGCGTTTCGCGGTGTAGGTCATCAATGACGGCCGGGTCAGAAACAACGATCCCTTGGCCGACAAGAGGCCGAGCTCGAGCGGTGCGACCGGTCCGGAAGACTGCCCGAAGCTCACCATCGTTCCCAAGGACCGCAGGCAATCCAGCGACTTCATGAAGGTTGCCTGACCCACGGAGTCATAGACGACATCGACGCCCCTGCCTTGTGTTATTTCCTGGACGCGTGCGACAAAATCCTCCTTCGTGTAGAGTATCGGATAATCGCAACCGTTTTCGGTGGCGCTGGCCGCTTTCTCTTCCGAACCGACCGTTCCGATCACGGTGGCGCCGAGGTGCTTGGCCCATTGGCAGACGATTGATCCCACGCCACCTGCAGCCGCATGGATCAGAATGGTATCTCCGGTTTTGACGTCAAAGCAACCGCGCAGCAGATAGCGGGCCGTCATCCCCTGCAGCATCATGGCAGCGGCTTGGCGCGTCGTGATGCTTTCCGGGAGTTTGACCAGGCGCTCGGCCGGAATCCGGCGCACCTGGGCATAAGCGCCCGGCGGCAGGCCGGCATACGCCACGCGGTCACCTTCAGCCACCTCGGTAACGCCGTCACCCACGGCCTCAACCGTACCGCTGCCCTCCATGCCCGGTACGGCCGGCAGGGAAGGCAGTGGATAAAGACCGGTGCGGTGATAGACATCGATGAAGTTCAACCCAACTGCTTCATGGCGAAGTCGAACTTCACCGGGACTCGGCTGTCCGGGGTCATAATCGACCCACTGCAGCACCTCAGGTCCACCGGTTCGGTTGATAACAATCGCTTTTGGCATGACAGACTCCTTTCTGTTCAGAGTGTTCAACGGTCATCTTGCAAGCGTTCACAGACCAGCGCATCGGCTTTTTGTCGGGCACTTGAAGGTCAAAAGACCTTCTGCGCGCACAACGCCTGGCATCTGCCTGCCCCGTGAAATGCGAAGCCTATTTCCCGGGGCGGCACCCCGTCAACACTTACAATGTGTTGGCTTGAAGCGCAAAATGCGTTTGCAACCCGGTGCATCATTATTCATGCATCTTGGCACCTGCAGGATGATACTTACTTAGTAACTTAATGCGGCATGAAAAAAAATCCAGAAAAGTACGGCTTCAAAACCGCGGCGTTTCTCGATGCTCTGCCCATGAATCCGGGCAAGCGGGTTGTGAAGTGATCAACTCTGTTTGCGTGCATCAGCTCCGCCTTGCGAGCTTGAATCAAACGAAAAGAAGGACTTGGTAGGACCTGGCATTTTGGCGTTTTAATTTCATTGGTCGAAAATTATTGGCAGACACGGCGCGAGTTTGACAGTCTACCCATTTTCTTCTATGATGCTTAAAATGATCACCAAAATGGTGCGGGCGCTGCGATGAAAACGCCACCGGATCCTCCTCTTTCTCCGGTTGATAACACAACCGGCACCCTTTCCTTTGTGGACAAGCAGCTCATTGGCCGTCGAATGATCCGGGAGGCCACCCTGTTCGTCGACAGGCACCTTAGCCGCCAGCCACCGGTTCAACGGTTTTTCAGTTTCATGCCGACGATGTTGACCCGGGTCTCCCCCTTTCATTTCAAGAACCGAGCGAAATCGAAAGACTGGCCGCTTGTCCGGCTCGATTCAGGCGATGTGAATGCCTGGGGACGGATGCGCGTGGTGGGCGAACTGCTGGTAATCTTCGACGAGACCGTGCTCTTTTGTCTCCTGAGCCTCATGAGCCGGTACCAGAATGAGGCGTTCGAATCAACACTGGTTGAACTGAGCGGTATCGCCGGTGTGACCCCCACAGCGGCCAACTTCACCGCGATTTGGAGAGGCATTCAGCGTCTGGCAGGAACCCGTATCGATTTGGAGCTGACAAGCGGCAGCGGCAAGAAGCGGCGCTGTTTGAAGGAGATGACCGGTTCGATCCTCAGCTTCGGAGACCTGGACCGCGAGAGCGGAATCGTTCGTATTACGGTAAATCCCTATTTTATCGAAATGTACGCCGAGAGCTTTGTCACCAACATCGACCTGCGCTTTCGGTCAGGCCTTAAAGGTGACCTCAGCAAGGCCTTTTACCGTTTTTTCCAAGGCCAATATGAAAAGACGCTCTCGATCGATCTCCACCGCCTGGCGCGTTCAGTCAATCTCGACACGCAACAGGCAACCGGTCGGCTTCGGACCCGGGTGTTGAGCGGTCTGCGGGAACTCGAGGCCCGAAAATATCTGGAAGCCTTTGAAATAACGAAGGACAACCGCGTCCACGCCGTTAAGGCACGACACACGGCCCTGAAAATAGATGTTCCGATCTTCGGTTCCCGTCGACTGGAAACAAAAAAAGGCCGAGACTGATCCGTCTTCACCCAAAAATAACCCTTATTAAAAATTCGCTAAAGACCTGCGGAAATCGACCGATAACAAATGCAGGCAACCGTGCATTTCACAGCGCAACCCTGGAGAATTTAATTTTTAAATAAAAAGGATTCGATGGTCGACCCGATCGGATAACAAGGAGTTTGAAATGGAAGTCACGGAAAAAAATCCGATACAGATAACCCGGTATGTCAGCCAGGTTCAGCAGAACGCTCAAGTAGCCGAAACCGAGGGTGAAAAAGGACGGGAGTATGTCGGCAAGGACAATGTCAAACTCTCCCAGAGCGCTCGGGACCTGCAAGGTGCCCTAAAAGCCCTGCGGGACCTGCCCGACATCCGTGAAAACAAAGTCGCCGCTTTGAGGCAGCAGATCGAAAACGGCGCATATGACATACGGGCCGACAAGATTGCCGCCAAAATGCTCAAAGAGTCGTTGAGAAACGATAATTTCTAATCGCCTCTTTTCCACCGGTATCGATATCCGCAGCCGCCACCCCATTCTCACGACGCAGTGCATTCCGTTCACCCCGCAAAAAAACCGTGTGACGCTCGCAATGGCGCTACCATGGAAACGCCGACGGCAAATTAATTTTAAAGCCGTCCAGGGGATTTCCTCACACTTTTTATTGTCCTGGCACCAGAAATAGCCATGTCTATGAAAGATGCGCACGATGCCGCCGGTACAGTCCGCGAAATTGATGATAGGTCAACCCCATCATTGCGGCGGCTCTTTTCTGATTGAACTGCGCTGCCTGCAAGGCCGCTTTTATGAGTTGCCGCTCGTATTCAATAATCGCCTCTTTGAAGGGTTTTGGCTTTGGCGCCCGGACAGCATCGGCAACTGGATCTGGTGGGGCTGGCGGTGAGGGATCGGCAGAAGGAGTTTCGAATGGATTGCCAAAAGGATCGAAAGTTATGGTGGTCACAACAGAGGCGTTTGAACGGTAAACAGCACGTTCGACGACGTTTTTCAGTTCGCGGATGTTGCCGGGCCAAGAATACTCTTCGAGAGCCCGGGCGGCCTTGCTGCTGAAACGCACGATACCTTCCCGCCCCAATTCAAAAGACATGCGCGCCGCGAAATGATTGGCCAGCAGGAGAATATCTTCACGTCGGTATCTTAATGGCGGCAAAAACAGAACTTCAAAAGACAGCCTGTCAAGTAAATCCTGCTTGAAACGACCGGAGCGAACGAGATTCGGCAAATTCGCATTGGTGGCGGCAATGATACGGGCATCCGCTTCGATGAGCTCGGTACTGCCCACTCTCTCGAACATGCCGTATTCGACCACACGCAGGATCTTCTCCTGCACCTCCAGGGGAATGTTTCCGACTTCATCCAGGAAAAGCGTGCCGCCGTCGGCCGCTTCGAAGCGTCCGCTCCGACGCTGGGAGGCACCCGTGAAGGCCCCTTTCTCATAGCCAAACAGCTCGGATTCGATCAGCGCCGCCGAAAGGGCTGCACAATTCAGGGCAATGAGCGGACCCTGCCAGCGACGCGAAAGGTAGTGCAGGCGTGAGGCTGCCAATTCTTTGCCGGTGCCGCGCTCACCGATCAACAGGACCGGCCGGTTCACCGCAGCGACATGGGAAAGGTGTTCCTGGAATGCCAGGAAGACCTCGGACTGTCCCAGGGCCTCGCGCGTCCCGTCACTGAGGCCACTGACATGGCTTGCCGACGTGTTGGATCTATCTGACATAGTAAATTTAACTAAATATAGGTCAAATATATGCATAAATAAGTTAAATATACCAACTATTATTTACGCCAGGCAAACAAAATGTCAATCAATCACCACGGTATCCCTCTCGAAAAATCCAATCCACCGAGTCGCTTGAGGGAAAAACGACATTTTTAAGTAATATAAATTATTGATTACATTCAATAAAAATCTTTCCCCGTTTTAAGCGCAGGAAATTATATCCCGATTGGGAAATCATCCCGCCGCCCGTATCGTTATTTTGGCACGCAATCTGCTGAGATCGATTGTAAAACCATACAGGAGGTATACCATGGGCATCTTTACACGCTTCCGCGACATCATCAGCTCCAACATCAACGCCATGCTCGATCGGGCCGAGGATCCGGAAAAACTGATCAAACTGATGATACGGGAAATGGAAGACACGCTTGTCGAGCTAAAGGCCGCCTGTGCGGGGGTCATGGCCGAAAGCAAGAAGGTTCAGCGCCAACTGGCGGAGATTGTCGATCGGGCCGGGCACTGGGAAGACAAGGCCGCATTGGCCGTCCGCAAAGGACGGGACGATCTCGCACGTGAAGCCCTCATCGAAAAACGCCGCTATACCCGGCGGCAAGAGAATCTGCAGCAAGAACGCGACGAACTCGATCACTTGGTCGTTCAGTATCACGAAGACATTCGCCAGTTGGAGGAAAAGCTCAAATCCGCGCGCGACAAGCAACGGATACTGATCCAGCGTCACGTTCATGCCCGCCGAAAAATACGGGCCCAACAGGAAATCCGACGAGCGGACAGCACTGAGGTGATGGTCAAATTCGAAGAGCTCGAAAGCCGGATCGACCGCATGGAGTCAGAAGCCGATTTGGTGAATATCGGCCGTAAAAGCGATCTCGAGGAAGAACTTGACAAACTGAATGCGGATGAGGAAATTGAAGCCGAACTGCAGGCATTGAAAAAACCGGCCGCCAGCCAAAGCGTGTAGCCACATATTATTGGTTTTGGTGCCGGCGGATAACCAATGGACCGGCAACATCTCAATAAACTTTCTTCGGAGGACCGCCAGGCATGCAGGGCGC
>Ga0316578_10000899_pt1 | contig 11223 bp, 7 predicted proteins | sample J0NA_2_FD_203076 | JGI IMG/M metagenome (GOLD analysis project Ga0316578, IMG submission 203076) | Rhizosphere microbial communities from salt marsh grasses in Alabama, United States - J0-2_160517rDrC | ecosystem: Host-associated > Plants > Roots > Rhizosphere | place: USA: Alabama | collected...
CGTTCTGACCTCGGCGAGACAACCTCGTTCCGAGAGTCGACGGTGGGTCGTGGCGGGGGTGCTCTGCGGACTGGCTCTCCTGACCAAGCCCGAGATCGGGATCGCCACGATGGCGACGCTCGTCGTCGCGTTAGCCATCCCGGCTCCGGGGGGTCTTCGGTCCCCCTTGCCCGGTTTCGCCCTCGCCCTCGCCGGTGCCTCGCTGCCGATCGCCCTTTCTCTCTCCGGCGTCTTCTCCGGACTCACGGGCCGGGCGGCCTTCAGCGCCATCGTCGCTCCCTATCGGAGCGCACTCCTCCCGGCCGCGCGACGCAGCCCCTACTACCTCCGTGGCATGGGACTCGACATGCCCGTGACCCATGTCGCGGTCGGGATCGGGCTTCTGCTGGCTCTGGGACTCCTCGCCGCCGTGCTCATCCGGGTTCGCGGCCAACTCGGGGGGATCGGGCTGAGGCGTCGACGACGGGTGACGTCGATCGTCCTCGGACTCGGACTTCCGGCCCTCATGCTGGTCACGTTCCGAGCCGCCCCGTTCGCGTGGCTGTGGCTTGGACGATCCCTCGGGCCCGGGGTTCTCCTGCTCCTCCTCGGGTTCTGTGTACCCGTGCTCCGGCGCGGGCCCGGGAAGTCGTCGAACCAGTACGAGCGCGCCCGCTCGCTGGCGATTCTGTGCACGCTCGCCCTCGGGATGCTCCTCAAGCTCGGTCTCTGGCCCCGCTTCCACCACTACGGATTTGCGCTTGCCGCGCCGGCCGTGCTTGCAGCCGTGGGCGGGCTGACGTGGATCGCTCCGGCGGCGATTCGCCGCGGATTCGGACGCACGCCGGGAATCCTCGCTCTCGGCCGCGGACTCGTCCTGTACGTGATCGCCATGTCCGCGCTGACGTCGTTGGTCGTGTACGGTTCGAGGAACACCCCTCTCGCCGAGGGCGCAGATCGAATCTACCTTCTGGATCCGGCCCGAGATGCGCGCACGGATCCGTTTCTTCGGACCTACAAGTTCCTTGAGACGCGCGTCGAGCGGGACACGCGGTTGCGCGTTCTTCCCGAGGGGAGTTTGCTGAATTATCTGTTGCGGGCCCGCCCGGCACTCGACATTGCATCGCTGATGCCGCTGGAGCTCGGCGTGCTCGGCACCGAGGAGATCGTCGAACGAATGGCGTCGGAGTCGCCCGAGCTGCTCGTGCTCGTCGAATCGGATCTGGAGGCGTACGGGCTCGCCCGGTTTCCTCCCGGTGATTCGATCTATGCCCCGCTCGTCGGTTGGATCGAAGCGTCCTACTGTCCGGAGCGGGCCTTCCGGTCCCCGGGGAACCCGTCGCCCGCGATTCTCGTTCTCGCTCGGTGTCCGCGCTCCGCGCCGGCACAGAGCCCGAATCCGGGCCGGTAGGTCCGTGCAGGTGCCCCTGGCGCTCCTCGTCGCGGGGATGTCGGTCTTCGGCCTCCGCTTTCCCACGCCCATGGGGCGCGGCGCGTATCTCGCCACCCCGCTCCCCACCGTCGCACGCCTCCACTACGAGGGCGGGGGCGACTGGTACGCGAACCCGTCCAGCCTTCCCAACCTGCTGGCGGCGGTCCGCGGGCAGACCGGGATCGAGGTGGCCGAGCATCCCGCCGAAGTCCGGCCGACGGACCCCGATCTGGCGGACTACCCGTACCTGTACATGACCGGACACGGCAACGTCCGCTTCGGCGAGCGCGATCTCGAGAGCCTGCGGGCGTACCTCGCCGCGGGGGGATTCCTGCACGCGGACGACAACTACGGGATGGACGCGTCGCTACGGCGGGAGCTGGAACGCCTGTATCCCGATCGGCCACTCGTCGAGGTGCCGCTCGATCACCCGGTCTACCGGATCTTCCACGAGTTTCCCGACGGTCTCCCGAAGGTGCACGAGCACGACGGAAAGCCGGCGCAGGGACTCGGGATCTTCGTCGACGGCCGCCTCGCGGTGTTCTACAGCTACGAGAGCGATCTCGGCGACGGGTGGGAGGACCCCTCGGTGCACGGCGACCCGGAGCCCGTCCGGCAGGCCGCTCTCCGGATGGGCGTGAACCTCTTCCTCTACGCCTTGAGCTCGTCTCCGGCGGGATAGCGGTCCGCCGGACGATCGCGGGGGGTCACCCTGGCGAGCCGGAGCGCGTTCGTCGTGACGGCGAGGGAGGCCCCCATGTCTCCGACCAGCACGGCCACGATCAGCGAAACGGTTCCGAGGGGGACGCCGAGAGCCAGCACGGTCTTCAGGAGAATCGCGGCGGCGATGTTCTGCCGGATCACCCGGCGACTCAGGCGGGACAGGCCGACGAGGTACGGAAGGCGCCCGAGGTCGTCGCCCATCAGCGCAATGTCGGCCGTCTCGAGCGCCGCGTCCGACGCCGCCGCCCCGAGCGCGATCCCGACGCTCGCCGCGGCGAGGGCCGGCGCGTCGTTCACGCCGTCGCCGACCATCGCCACCCGGCCCCAGTCGGCCTCGACCGCGCGCACGGCGTCCACCTTCTCCGCCGGATCGAGCCGCGAGTGGACCTCGTCCGCGCCGACGGCCGCTCCGACGGCCTCGACGGCCGCGCCGTGGTCTCCGCTCAGGAGAACGATCCGCCGGATTCCCTCGTCGCGGAGCTCCTCGAACACGCCGCGAACGAACGGCCGGGGCTCGTCCGACAGCGCCAGCACGGCCACCGGCTCCAGCCGTCCGCCGTCCCCGTCCGGATCCCGGGCGAGGAGGACCGTGGTGCGTCCCTCCCGCGTCAACCGCGCCAGTTCCGGAATCCGTCCGGGGTCCGCGAGCAGGGTCGGCCGGCCGACCACGAATCGCTCTCCGCCGATTCGGGCCCGCACGCCCCGCCCGGGCATGGATGCGAACTCGTCGACGCGCGTCGACTCGGGCTGGAGGCCCCGCACACGCGCCGCACGGACAATGGCCCGGCCGAGCGGATGCTCCGAGCGCGCTTCGGCCGCGGCGGCGACGCCCAGCACGACATCCTCGTTCGTTCCGTCGAGCGACACGATCTCCACGAGCTCCGCCCTCCCGTGCGTCAGCGTGCCGCTCTTGTCGAACGCCATCGCCCGGACCTCTCCCATCCGCTCCAGGCTGTCGCCTCCCTTGATCAGGACGCCGTTCCGCGCCGCGCTCGTCACGGCACTGACCACGGAGACAGGAGTGGAGATCACGAGAGCGCACGGGCAAGCGATCACGAGCAGCGTGAGTCCGCGCAGGAGCCAGGTCTCGAACGGCGCGCCGAACGCGAGGACGGGTACCGCGACAACGAGCGCCGCCGCGATCGTGACGACGGGCGTGTAGACGCGGGCGAACCGCTCGACGAACCGCTCGCTGGGGGCGCGCCGCCGCTCGGCCTCCTCCACGAGGCGGATCATGCGCGCCAGGGTCGTGTCTTCCGCGTCGCGCGAGCTCCGGACCCGAAGGAAGCCCTCGAGCGCGATCGACCCGGCGTAGACCTCGTCGCCCGGACCGCGGTCCGCCGGAATCCCCTCGCCCGTGATTGGAGCCTCGTTCACCGCCGACACGCCGTCCGTCACCACGCCGTCCACCGGCACCCGCTCCCCGGGGCGGACGAGGACCTCCTCGCCCGCCCGCACCTGCGAAGCCGGGACCGTCACCTCGCGCCCGTCCCGCAGCACGCTCGCCACGTCCGGCGAGAGCTCCATCAGGGACCGCACCGAAGCGTTCGCCCGCTCGACCGCGAAGCTCTCCAGCAGCTCGGCGAGCGAGAACAGGAAGGCGATCGCCGCCGCCTCCATGTACTCTCCGATCGCGATCGCGCCGACCACCGCGAGAGCCATCAGAACGTGCATGTCCAGTCGTCGTGCCCGCAGGGCCCCGACCGCCTTCGGCACGAAGTTCCAGGCCCCGATCGCGGCGGCGACGAGGAAGAGAGTTCCGTCGAGACCCGGCGGGGTGCCGAACCCGTGCACGTGCTCGGTGAGGCCGCGACCCGCGAGCAGGCGTGTCGCGAGGCCCACAGCGTAGAGGGCCCCCGCGGCGTACGTGAAGTACGCGCGCCGGGACCTCCAGGCGCCGGCGCGCGACCGCTCCCCGGCCTCGTCCGCGTGGAGCGCCCGGTACCCCAGGTCGGAAATCGCCCGGCGGACGGCCTCCGGGTCAATCAGGGTCCCGTCGAAGGACACGACGAGGCGGCGACTGACCGGGCTGCCCTCCGCGGACACGACCCCCGGCCGGTCCGCGAGCGCGCCCCGGATCGTCGCGAGGCAGCTGGCGCAGTCCATGTCCTCGATCCGAAACTCCGCGCGCGACAGGCCGGCATCGACGCCGCGCGGCGGAACGTCGGGGACGGCGACGCCGGCCCCGCACTCGGACGCCTCCGCCCCGCAGGCGCAGTCGCCGGCGGCGGAACGCGTCCCTTCGGTTCGATCGTCGCTCATGTGTTCCCACCGGACATGCGAAGCGGCCCGGGTCCAGGCCCCGGGCCGAGGACGTCCGACCGATCGCGCGTCGCGCCGGGACTCAGGCGCCGGGCGCTCCGCCTCCCGTGAACACGCCGTAGAGGGCGAGCATCGCCAGGATGATCGCGATCGCCACGGCCAGGGGACCGACGAACAGGCCGCGGAACAGTCGGGCATCGTACTTGAGGTGCATGAAGAACCCGACCACGAGGACGAATTTCGCGGCCGAGAGCGTGAGGAGGATCGGCACGAGCACCGGGTGGAGGGCCTCGATGTAGAACACCATCACCTCGACGGCCGTGATGATCCCGAGCGCCGCCGCCACGCCGAGATACGTGCGGACGCTGGCGTGCTCGACGTGCCCGTGCTCGTTCGTCGCGTGCTCCATTCCGTCCCCTCCTACGACACCAGCAGATAGATCAGCGTGAACAGCACGATCCAGACGACGTCGACGAAGTGCCAGTAGAGCCCCGTGATCTCGACGGTCTCGGCGTGCCGCGCGTCGAGCCGCCCGCGCACGGCGAGGACGAAGAGCGAGAGCAGCCAGAGGACTCCCACGAACACGTGCGCCCCGTGCGTCCCGGTGAGGAGGTAGAAGCTCGCCCCGAACAGGTTCGTGCTCAGCCCCAGTCCCTCGTGCAGAAAGTGCGAGAACTCGTACACCTGCCCGCCCAGAAACACGGTCCCGAGCAGGGCCGTCATCAGCAGCCACAGCTTGCCCTGCCGCATGTCGTTCCGCTGCACGGCGGCGAGAGCGAGGACCATCATCAGGCTGCTCATCAGGAGCACGAACGTCGTGACCGTGATGAACGGGATGTTCAGGAGCTCTTCCGGATACGGCCCCGTGATGCTCCGGCCCCGGTAGACCAGGTACGTCATGATCAGGGAGCCGAAGAGCATGCACTCGGACCCGATGAAGGTCCACATCAGGAGCTTGCGGTTCGGCAGCCCCGTCGAGGTGTAGTGCCCCTCCGCGGTGGCCGCGGCGTCGTCCGTCACGATATCTCCTTGTTTTTCCGTCTTTTCAGTCCGGGTACGTGATCCCGTTTCTCAGGCGTACGCGCCCGGGCGGTCAGCGCTCGAGCGGCTGGAACGCCCAGCCGTACGTCGACGCCACGACAACGGCGGCCCCGGCCAGCGCCAGCGGGACCGAGTGCGTGAGACCGCCCGTCGCCGCGACGATGATCCCCACGGCCAGGATGAACGGCCACAGGGACGGGCTGGGCATGTGCGGCTCCGGCGCCTCCGGGTCGTTCACGGCGACGTCGAGCCCGCCCTCGGCCCACAGAGGGTCGCGGCTGTGGACCCGCGGGAGCCTGCGGAAGTTGTAGTGCGGGGGTGGCGAGGCGATCGCCCACTCCAGGGTGGCGCCGCCCCACGGATCGGGACCCGCCTTCGCGCCCTTCCGGAGGCTGACCACCACGTTCCACAGGAAGATCAGGATCGAGAACCCGAGCACCAGGGACCCCACGGTGGACATCAGGTTCATCGCCTCGAACCCGAGACCCTCCTGGTAGGTGAAGGTCCGCCGGGGCATCCCGTGCAGGCCCAGCAGGTGCTGCGGGAAGAACGTCAGGTTGAAGGCGAGCAGCATCAGCCAGAAGTGCAGCTTCCCGATCCCCTCGCTCAGCATCTTCCCCGTGATCTTCGGGAACCAGTAGTAGATTCCGCTGAACAGGGCGAACATCACGCCGCCGAACAGCACGTAGTGGATGTGCGCGACGACGAAGTAGGAGTCGGTCTGCTGCAGGTCCGAAGCGGCCGAGCTGTGCATGATGCCCGACAGCCCCCCGATGATGAACATGGCGATGAAGCCGACCGCGAAGTAAAGCGGCGTCTTGAAGCGCAGCGAGCCGCCCCACATCGTCGCGATCCAGTTGAAGATCTTCACGCCCGTGGGGATCGCGATCAGCATCGTCGTCGCCGAGAACACCGTGTTGGCGATCGGCCCCAGCCCGACGGCGAACATGTGGTGCGCCCAGACGCCGAACCCGAGGAAGGCGATCAGGATCCCCGAGTACACGACGAACGGATACCCGAACAGCGGCTTCCGGCTGAACGTCGGGATCACCTCGGAGATGATGCCGAGCGACGGGAGAAGCAGGATGTAGACTTCCGGGTGTCCGAAGATCCAGAACAGGTGCTGCCAGAGCAGCACGTCCCCGCCCGCCGCCGGGTTGAAGAACGACGTGCCGAACGTCCGGTCGAACATGAGCAGCACGAGGCCGACCGTGATCGCCGGGAACGCCAGGATCAGCAGGAACGAGGTGACGAACGTCATCCAGGTGAACAGGGGCATCCGCATCAGGGACATCCCCGGGGCCCGGAGGTTGATGATCGTCACGATGAAATTCAGGGCCGCGGCGATCGAGCTCACCCCGAGGATCTGGAGACCGAGCACCCAGAAGTCGATCCGCATGCCCGGCGAGTACTGCGTCGACGTCAGGTTCGCGTACCCGAACCACCCCGCGTCCGGCGCCCCGCCGAACAGGAAGCTCGCGTTCAGGAACAGCGCCCCGAGCACGAACACCCAGAGGCTGAAGGCGTTCAGTCGCGGAAAGGCGACGTCCCGGGCACCGATCTGCAGCGGCACCATGAAGTTGAAGAAGGCGGCCGACAGCGGCATGATGGCGAGGAAGACCATCGTGGTGCCGTGCATCGTGAACAGCTGATTGTACAGGTCCGGATCGATCAGCGTGTTCTCCGGGGATCCGAGCTGGAGCCGGATCAGCAACGCCTCGAGCCCCCCGAGCAGGAAGAAGGAGAACGCGAACACGGCGTACATGATGCCGATCCGCTTGTGGTCCACCGTCGTCAGCCAGCTGACGAGCCCACCCGCGTACGTTCCCTCCCGGGTGCCCGTCCCGCTCGCCGGTCTCGCCGCGGTTTCCGTGGCTGCCATTCCGCTTCCCGCTCCTACTTCAGGCTCTCGAGGTAGGCCACGAGAGTCCGAATCGTGTCCTCGTCCAGGTTCAGGTTCGGCATCAGCGAGCCCGGTTTCACCGTGGTCGGATCCCGGAGCCAGGCCGCCATGTTCTCGGGCGTGTTGTCGAGAATCCCCGCCGCGATCTTCCTCCGGCTCCCCACGTGCGTCAGGTCCGGTCCGAGGACCCCGGCCGCCGGCGTGCCCGCGATCCGGTGGCAGGCGATGCATCCCGACTGAAGGAATTTCTGCTGCCCGGTCTCGAGGATCTGGCGCAGCTCCGCCGACAGCGTGTCGCCGGGCAACGTCTCCTCCGAAACCGCCGCGAGGCTGTCGGCGGGCACCGGGGCCGCTCCCGTTCCCACCGCCGGCCGCTGCTGCACGGCCACCCACTCGGCGAACGCCGCGGGGCTCGACGCCACGAGCTCCATCTTCATCAGCGCGTGAGAGAGACCGCAGAACTCGGCGCACTGGCCCGGGAAGACCCCCGTCGAGTCCATGGTGAACCAGAGATGGTTCTCGTGCCCGGGAAGGACGTCGCGCTTCCCGCCGGCCCGGGGAAACCAGAAGCTGTGGATCACGTCGGCCGAGGTCAGCCGGACGTCGATCGTCCGTCCCACCGGCACGTGCATCTCGTTCGCCGTCACGATCCCGTACTCGGGGTACCGGAACTCCCACCACCACTGGTGTCCGATCACCTCGACCACGAGCGCGTCGGGGTCCCGCGTCGGCCGGTCCACGTCCCAGATCGTGCGGAAGGTCGGCACCGCGATCAGCACGAGCACGATCGCGGGGGCGAGCGTCCAGGAGATCTCGAGAATCGTGTTGCCGTGCACCGCCTCGGGACGGCGCTTCCCCTCCCGGTCACGGAACCGGAAGACCGCGACGAGCAGCGCCCCCTCGACGAGCACGAAGACGATCACCGCCCAGAAGAAGATCCCCCGGAACAGGTCATCGAGCCGCGTCGCGAAGTCCGACGCCGGGTCGAGGGCGGACTGCGGATACGGCCCGCCGCAGCCGGCCAGCAGCACGACGGCCGCGACCGCGAAAAGCGCGAACCCGGCCTCGCGAGGAACTCGACGAAGGTCGTTTCTCACCGGCTTCCGTTTGTCGTTGCGCGGAATGTCGAGGCCCGGGCTCGCGCCCGGGCCGATGCCCGCGCCACTCTAGTCGCGGGCCGTGGGACGGTCAAGAACCACGATCGGTTTCGGGGGCGGCGCCTCGCCCCTCAGTGACGGAACAGTCGACGCCCCGTGAACACCATCGCGATGCCGTGACCGTTCGCGGCGGCGATCGCCTCGTCGTCGCGCTTCGACCCGCCCGGTTGGATCACGGCCGTGACCCCGGCCTCCGCCGCCGCGTCGATGCCGTCCCGGAAGGGGAAGAACGCGTCGGAGGCGAGGACGAGTCCCTCCAGCGGGTGTCCCGCCTGACGTGCCTTGCGAGCCGAGAGCTGCACGGCGTCCACCCGGCTCATCTGGCCCGCGCCGATCCCGACGCTGGCGCCGTCCCGCGCGAGCAGGATCGCGTTCGACTTCACGGAGCCCACCGCGGCCCACGCGAAGGCGAGGTCGTCCCATTCGGCATCGGTCGGCGCGCGCTCCGTCACGACGCGAGCCGTTCCCTCCGAACGCAGCGCCGAAGGCCGCGCCGGGGTCGGCGAGCCCTGGACGAGGACTCCGCCGAGCACCCCCCGGATGTCGAGGCCGGCCGCGACCTGGCCGACCTGTGCCCCGAACCGCGCATCGTCGGCCGGCGCCAGGATGCGGAGACTCGGCTTCTCCTGAAGGAGCCGGAGGGCCGCGGCGGCATAGCCGGGCGCCACCACGCACTCGACGAACAGCTTCCCCATCTCCTCCGCCACCGCCTCGGTGACGGGCTGGGAGAAGACCACCGTCGACCCGAACGCCGAGACGGGGTCGCAGGCGAGGGCCTTCCGGTACGCCTCCGCCACGGAGCGACCGACCGCGAGCCCGCAGGGCGTGGTGTGCTTGAGGATCGCGCAGGCCGCCTTCTCCTCCCCGAGGAAAGGCGCGATGGCGAGGAAGGCCCCGTCCAGGTCCAGAATGTTGTTGTAGGACAGATCCTTCCCGTGGAGCTGCCGAAGGGCGGGAATGCCGACCGGCGGCCGGGATGCGACCCGGTAGAATGCGGCCCGCTGGTCCGGGTTCTCCCCGTAGCGCAGGCCCTGCGTGCGCACGAGGGAGAGCAGGAACTCCTCGGGCGGATCGTCGTCCTCCGAGCTCCCGATTCCGCTCTCGCCGCCGAGATAGCCGGCGACGGCCGCATCGTAGGTGGCCGTGTGGCGGAAGACCTTGGCGGCGAGCTCGCGCCGCAGGTCCGGATCGTCCTCGTCCACGTCGATCGCGGCGAGCACCCGATCGTAATCGGCCGGATCGCAGATCGGCCAGACGAACGGGTGATTCTTCGCCGCGGCGCGGAGCATGGTCGGCCCGCCGATGTCGATCTGCTCGAGAGCGTCGGCGAGCGTGGCGTCCGGCCGCGCGACGGTCTCCCGGAACGGATACAGATTCACGGCGACCAGGCCGATCGGGCGCAGGTCCTGTCGCTCGAGATCCCGCACGTCCTGTTCGACGGACAGGCGGGCGAGGAGCCCGGCGTGCACCGCCGGGTGGAGAGACTTCACCCGACCACCCAGGATCTCCGGGAACCCCGTGAACTCCGAGATCGGGGTCACGGGCACGTCCGCCTCCCGCAGCACACGGGCCGTGCCGCCCGTCGAGACGAGCGTCCAGCCGCGCTCCACGAGCGCCGTGCCGAGCTCCACGAGACCTGTCTTGTCCGACACGCTGAGCAGCGCGTAACGCATGACTTAGATCCTGGTCGTCAGGCGGGCGCGTCCATCCCGAACCGCTCCGCCGTGAAGAAGGGCCGCGCCCACCGCGGACGCCCCCCGTCGTCGATCGACAGGTCGCCGGCCGCGAGGGCGGCGACGACCTCCGGCAGCAGACGATGCTCGACCTTCAGCACCCGGGCCGCAAGTCGCTCGGGATCGTCGTCCTCGAGCACGGGAACCGGCCACTGCGCCACGATCGCGCCGTGGTCGTACTCCTCGTCGACGACGTGCACCGTGACACCGGTCACCCGCGCCCCGGACGCGAGAACGGCCTCGTGGACCCGCCGGCCGTACATGCCCGAGCCCCCGAACGCCGGGAGGAGGGCCGGGTGGATGTTGAGAATCCGTCCGCGGAGGCCCCGGACGACCTCCGCCGGAACGAGGCGGAGAAAACCGGCGAGCACGGCGACGTCCGCGTCCGCCGTCTCGACCTCGGCCAGCATCGCCGTCGCGAGCCGTTCCCCGGTCGCGCCGGCGGGCAGGACCGCCCACGGCACGTCGGCGGCCTGTGCCCTCTCGATCGCCCCGATCCCGGGACGGCTCGCGACGACTCGGGAGACGCGGACGCCGACAGGACCGGGTTCCGCGTGGAAGCGGTCCAGGAGAGCCTGGAGATTGGTGCCGGAGCCGGAGACGAACACCACGAGCTGGAAGGGGCGCGTCACCTCTGCCTCCGCCTCGAGAGCCGCGCGCACGGCCGAGAGCAGGTCGGGTGCCCGAAAGACGCCCGTCGGAACGGGACCATCATACGTCCCGTCCTCCGAGGCCACCAGAACGGCACGCCCCCCCAGCGCCAGCCCGGGTGTGACGTCGCGCACGCGATCGCCGGCGTACAGGCACCGGTCGAGCCGGAGTCCGCGCTCGGCGGCCGCCCGCCGGAACAGGCCCGTTCCCGGCTTCCGGCAGTCACAGCCCGCGTCGCCCGGCGCGTGCGGGCAGTGATAGACGGCGTCGAGGCGCGCCCCCGCCGCGGCGAGCCGTCGCTCGATCTCCGACTGGACCCGCGCGAAATCGGCCTCTCCGTAT